>Ga0307374_10008001_pt1 | contig 15928 bp, 16 predicted proteins | sample OX3MG_FD_202532 | JGI IMG/M metagenome (GOLD analysis project Ga0307374, IMG submission 202532) | Soil microbial communities from Risofladan, Vaasa, Finland - OX-3 | ecosystem: Environmental > Terrestrial > Soil > Coastal area > Acid sulfate soil | place: Finland: Risofladan, Vaasa | collected... | reverse complement strand
GGAACACTTGCCCGGGGCCGGCCCAGGGTCGACAAGGAGTGAACACTGTTGGAAGGCATGGACGGGATCCGACGTTGGCCGACGTTCAGTAAAGCTGTGTCTCCTGGAATTGCCCCAGAACCGTGAATCCCCTGGTCAGCCCTGATCCTGGCCGATAGTGGGGCGACTGCTGAGGACCTTCGTGGGGACCGAGACGCCCCTCTCCCCGATCACGCGTTCCACAGCCGGCCCACCGACGATACTCCCCCAGTCAGTCCCCGAGGCGAGCCGGGGGCTGCAGTCTCATCGTCCAACTCAGAGAGACCAGCCGGCTCCTTCGCCCAACTCCCCCGACGGCAGCACAGAATGTGAAACACGAGACCGCTTGCCGGGAATGAACACGATGTGGCCGCACAAGATCCGGGACCGCTGGCGCCAGCCTCGGCTTCGCCAGATCAACGGCTGGCCCAGTTCCGCACCCTGTATGACCTGAGCCTGCCGCGCGTCTACGCCTTCGTGAGTCGTGCTCTCGCTCCAGAGGTGGCCGACGTCGACGACCTTGTGGCCGAGATCTACCTGGTCACCTGGCGCCGCATCGATCGCCTGCCGCCACCACCTGCGGATCAACTCTGGCTCTTCGGCGTCGCTCGGAACGTGATCGCACACGATCGGCGGTCACGGGCTCGGCGCGCCAACCTACTCGCTCGGCTGTTCCAGGAGCGCCCCAACGACGTCCAGGACGACACCGGCCACCGTGATGTCCTCGACGCCATCAGGGGGCTTCCTCGACGTGAGCAGGACGCCATTCACCTGCTGATCTGGGAGGGCCTGACGCATGAGGAGGCAGCGGAGGTTCTCGGATGCTCCGCCAACGCCGTCCGGATCCGCCTCCACCGTGCACGACGGCGGCTCGCCCGACGACTGGGGGTCGATGAACAGCCCGCCGACCGACAACTTCCCGCCGCCACCCTCGACCTGGAGCTACCCAAGTGACCGACCTCGACACGCTCATCCGCAGGAGCGACCCGGTCCCGCACATGACGATCCCAGAAGCGGGATCGCCCCAGGCCCACCGCATCTGGTCGCAGGTGGCCCTCGGAAACGGTCGCCGCTCGCCCCGTCGCCCCCCTCGTCGGGTGATTGCTCTCATCTGCCTCGCGACGGCGCTGGTGGTGACCCTCGTGGTGCTCCAGCCGGGGCCGGGTCCGCTGGGGAGAGGATCGACATCCGCGGCGGCTGCACTCCGCCAGCTCGCTCTCGTCGCCGCCAGGCAGCCCGCTCTGCATCTCAACAAGGGCCAATACCTGGCCAACAGGTATGAAGCGTCCCTGCGGGCATCGTGGAGCATGGTTGGATCCAGGCCGACGCCCGGGGCGACCGCCACCATCGGCGTGACGATCAAGCAATGGTCAACTCTGACGAATCTCACCTGCACGCAACAAGCCTTCGGAGCGGCGACATTCGACTCCCCTGCCGCCCGACAGGCCTGGCTCGGCGCGGGTCTGTCTATCCAACCCTCGCCGCCGGTCACCGCATCGTGCATCTTCACCGACACCGTCCCGAGTCAGGACCTCGTGGGAACGGGAGCCATCGATGTCTCGAGCCTTCCGGTGGACACCTCCACATTGGCCCGCGAACTCGAGAACGGGACCACGGGAATCGCTCGCCTCGACAAGGGCCTCTCGGGAGCCGACGTCGCCTTCCAGCGCGCCGTGCAAGTCCTGGTCGAACCCACCATCGGCGCCACACCCGCCTTCTGGTCGGCACTACTCCGTGCCATGTCCACGTTTCCCGGAGTCCGCCTCCTTGGTACCGAAGCCACCCACACCGGAGCGTCGGGCCTTGCCTTCGGTGCTCAAATCGGTCCGGTCGACATCGTCGTCGTGCTCTCCCCTACCACCGGACGATTGCTGGAGGCCCAGAACGTCGTCATCACCTCATTCCGCTCCATCAGCGAGTCTCTCCGGACGTCGTTCATGCCGTTCGCCGAACGACATGAAGGGGGATCCGGGGGTGGTGCCTTCCAGTGGCTCGATCCCATCGGCTCGCCGAGTGTTGAAGACGGCCTGCCTCGGGGACTCAACGTTGGCCCGCTGCCGAAGACCCCGACCGCGACGATCGAAGCGACCACCAGGGCCGGGTTGACCTCGACGCAGTTCAGCGCGTTGCAGCAGAGCATCGCGCGCCTGCCCGGGGTCCAAGGGATCAGCGGGATTGAGACTCGCACGCCGGGTGTCTTCAGCCTGGTGGTCACCTTGACAGGCTCGCCAACGGAGCTCGCGAACGTGGAACGGTTCCTCCGGTCGTCTTCGGTGATCGCATCGTTCACTCCCTACACGTCGTGAGTGGAGGATGCCCGCCGCCCGCCGCAGGGAGACGCACGCCTTGGCGAGCATTCAGTAATCCGGCGCTTCGCGTTTGAGCGGGGTTCAGGGTCGGCGACGGGGTCCACGAAGTAGTAGCGGGGGTCCACCAGTCTGAGGTTGTTCTACGACTTCAGATGGAGGACCCCCGTGATCACCGACCCTACGCGCGCGCTGGCCTGGATGGTCGGCTTCGACGACGTCACGTTCCTCGGGCTGGAACCGGGCGAGGTGACGACGGTGCACGTCGAGTCGGTCCGTGCGCCGATCGGTTGCTCCACTTGCGGATCGCTCGCCCAGGTGAAGGGCTGGGTCGTCGTCGGGCTGGTCGACCTCCCGGTCTATGGTCGTCCCACCCGACTGGCCTGGCACAAACGCCGGATGCGCTGCGCGGATGCCGACTGCCCACAGGGGAGCTGGACCGAAGAGGACGAGCGGATCGCTTCGCCTCGTCAGCTCCTCACCACCCGAGCCGCTCGGTGGGTGACGTTCCAGGTCGGGCGCCACGCCCGCAGCGTCAACGAGGTGGCACAAGAGCTCGCCTGTGCCTGGCACACCGTGAACGACACCGTCGTCACCTACGGCGAGGCCCTCTTGGAGGCAGACGAGGACAGGATCGGTCACGTGAGCGCCCTCGGGCTTGACGAGGTGCTGATGGTGCGGCTCGGTCCCTACCAGCGCCAGCACTTCTCGACCCAGCTCGTCGACGTCGGGGCCGGCCAGCTATTGGACGTCGTCCCTGGTCGCAGCGGTGCCGAACCCATGGCATGGCTGGGCGCCCAGACAGAGGCGTTCCGTGAGCGCATCGAGTACGGCACCCTCGACCTCTCTGGCCCCTACCGGCGGGTGTTCGAGACGATGGTGCCTGGCGCCACCTTGGTCGCTGATCCGTTTCACGTCACGAAGCTCGCCAACACCAAGCTCGACGAGTGCCGACGTCGGGTCCAGAACGAGACCCTCGGACACCGAGGCCGCAAGTCCGATCCGCTCTACCGCTGCCGACGTCTGTTGACCAAGGCCAAGGAACGACTCGACGAGAAGGGCCACGAGAAGCTCACCGGCCTGCTGCGCGCCGGCGATCCCCACGGGGACGTGGCCACCCTCTGGCAGGCCAAGGAAGCCGTTCGTGAGCTCTACGTCCACGCCGATGCCGACGTCGCCCTCGAGTGGGTGACCCAGTTGGGCAGCGACCTCAAAGACAAGGACTATCCGATCGAGGCCCGTTCCCTCGGGCGCACCCTCATCCGCTGGAAGCACGAGATCGCCGCCTGGCACGAAGCTCACGTGTCCAACGGACCGACAGAAGCGGTCAACAACTTGATGAAGCGGGTTAAGCGCGCTGCCTTCGGCTTCACGTCGTTCCGCAACTACCGGATCCGCTCACTGCTCTATGCCGGCAAGCCCAACTGGGAGCTGCTGGCCACGGTCACACCCCGCTGAAACGCGAAGAGCCAGTAATCCGATGTCTCCCGGAAGTCCCGTTGAACGGAGAACTCCCTAGTCAACCCTTCGTCGCCGATCGTGGGAAGGTTGCTGGGGACCTCGCTCAGGGAGCAGGCCAGCCGCCCGATCTGACGACCTTGCCCTGGACGTGCCGCTTTTGAGGGATCACGCGGCAGACCCGTCCTACTCGGACCGATTTTTGCGTGTCGTCAGGCGTGCTCCACGTAAGCCATGAAGGGGTTGTTCGTGGGGATCGGATCCGCGGACATCACGTGTTCTTTCGACATGCCCCGGCGCACCTGGGCGACCTTTGGCTGGGGCGAATCGAGCGCCTCGGAAATCCGAACGTCGACCGGCCCAGAGTGCCGGGGATAGACGAGTTGGATCTGGAACAGATCTTTGTCAACCTGCCCCAACAGGAACACCACACCGGGCTGGCCAGCATTTGCTATGTGCCGGTGTGCTTCGCGCACCTCGTTGCTGTTCGTCGCCTTCTGGATGTAGATGATGATCGCGGTGTGTTGCCCGTATGAGTGATGACCGTTGAGTTTCGTGCGCAGGATGAAGGGCCCGAGGCTCTGGGGCTCATGCATCTTGTAGGTCGCGACCTCGACACCCAGCATCTCTTTGCTCTGGTACTTGCCCTGTTCGCCGAAGTACATGACTTCGACATCAGGCGCCTGGTGGACAGGCTCGACTAGCCGGACCCACGCCTGGACCTGCTTCTGCTTGCCGAGACTCATCGCCAGGAACGCACCCGCCCGGCCCTCGCCCAGGACCTTGTCCAGCTCCGAGGTCGACTTCACCGGGTGCGACGTGACGTAGGTGACCGCCTGATCTGCGAATTCCAGGATGCACCCCGGTGAGTACCAGAACTCGACGGTGCGGACATCCCTCGGGGGCGGCTCGTGCTCCATGGACTATTCCACGCTCCCGGGGTGCCCCTAGGCCGCCGGCATTCTGACGACCAAGCGTCCCCACTTCACGGGTCCGTACCGGCTTTCACCTGCATCCGTGGTGGTACGAGTCCACTGCACATCGTGCGGACCATCGAGGACTTCGAGCCCAATCGGGTGTGAGGCAAACGGATTGTGGAAGACAGTGAGCTTGGCCACCCTGGCGTCCTCAATGTATTCCCGGGTCCCCGCCATGTGCTTGTAGACCTCACTGGTGACTCGAACGATCGCGGCTTGTTCTCGCACCAATCGGCCATGGGGGATTCCCGGATGCCACTGTAGCCCCTCGCCAAGCCGAGCCGTCACGACCTGCTCGGGCCGAAACAATGTCGGGTTGAAACTCTCCAAGACGGCGACGGCGCTTACGCCGCGATTCCTTGACTTCTGGACGCGACCGCCCCCCATGAATACCGTCTTGCTGTCAGCCTCGGGGTCATCTAGTGGTACCTGCACGCCGATGTCGCCGAACATCGAGCCAGCGACGATTTCGGGCTGGAAGCGGATGTCCGCATTCGTTCGGGCAAGGACCAGGACACAAGGCACACCCGCCTCCCGCATTGCCTTCAACTGGTCGGCCTTACGTGCTTGGAACGCTCGACGCAGTGCCGGGTACGAGTCGACGGAACCGCCGCCGGCCGGAAGTGTCATCTCCGGTTCGTAGACTTCTGCTGCGAACGTCATGGAGGGGTGTTCCACCAGGAAGTCGGGTCGACGCCCTCCCACCAAGGGTTCCTGTTGGGACTGCAGTCGACGCTGGCGGAGGTATGCGGCGAAGAGGCGCTCGCCCGGGGTCGGTTCCACGTTGGCATTGTCCCACCGGCCTGTGATGGGCGATGACGCTAGGCAGCACCGGCCCCTGCCCCACCCCGCGGGACCGGGCGCATAACGACAGGCCGAGCCAGCTCATCCAAGAGCGCGTAGTCGATCTGGACCGAGCGGATAGGCCAAACGCCGTACCCGAATGACCGCCCAGAACAACGGTCGCCACTGTTAGCCCACACATGCGGATCGACACCTCGGGCCTGCTCGGGCGTCGGGCCCTCCCGAGGTTGACCGACGTTCAGTAAACCTGTGTCTCCTGGAACTGCCCCAGAACCGTGAATCCCCTGGTCGCCGATGGTGGGGAGACCGCTGGGGACCTTCGTGGGGAGACGGCGCCATCCTCCCCAGCCATGCACTCCGGGGGAGAGCCGTCGCTCATGAACCTCCGAGGTGACCTTCAGGGGATAGTCACACCCGAACGTCGGCCGCTACGCGGCCTCCGAGGCCCAACCTGCCGGAGGTGTACGAAAACTCCGGAATGGGTGTACGGATACGCCGGAATGCTCACGTGATCACGCACGACTGCCTCGCGAACTTCGTCATGGGTATCTGGGATGAAGTACTCGGCAAGTGCATGCAAGACAACTACGCATCCTTCGGCGTCGGCCGGAGTCGCAGCTCTGATTTCTGCCACGAACCCAGGATGCCAGATGAGGAGCGCGGGGGCTGCCCGTCGCCCTCCGTCCGGCGCGGCATCAGTTCGGCGGTCGGCGCCCCGTGTAGAGGGCGGTGACAAACGGGCGTTCGACGACACCACCAAAGTTCTCGGTCGCAATGGAGACCACTGCGTCGAGTAGCCGCTCTCGTTCGTCTTGGGGGCGCCGGCGTAGTGCGATCATCGACGCGTAGAGGGCTCGCACCTGGGCCGGGTCCATGCAGCTGGTCCAGGGGATCAGCTCGGCTCCTACGTCGACCAGCCGGGCCCGATGGGCCAGGTCGGATCGGCGGCCCGAGACATCAAGCTGGAAGATCGCTCGCCCTGGTTGGTCAACCGCACTCGTGGTCTGGCCCAGCAGGCCGCTCGTCGCCTCGTGGAACGGGTCCGGGCAATCGGGGTCGCCGAAGAGCGTCCACCACAGGGCGGCCCATCCACCGGGCCGCACCACGCGCCCAAGCTTCGCCATGCCCGCGTCCTGGTCTACCCAGTGGAACGACGTTGCGGCCACCGCGAGGTCAAAGCGGTCATCGGCGAGCGGGGCCTCCTCGAACGAGGTTCCGATGATCTCGACGGTCCCCATCATCGAATCCGCGAGATGAGAGGCGAACGCCGGGTCCGGCTCGACGGCGACCACCCGGGCGCCCACTGCCACCAGTCGGCGGGTCACGAGACCAGTCCCAGGCCCGATTTCGACCACGGCCGTGCCGGGCCCGAGACCGCACCGCTCCGTCAGCACCTCGTAGACCCGATCGGGGTACTCGGGGCGTCCGACCTCATAGCCTTTCGGGTCCTGCCCGTATACCGAGCGCGCCTCGGACCGTTGAATCTCCCCTACGGCGGCCTTGGGTATCCCTGCAGCCATGATGCCATGATGCGACGCGGCGGAACCTTCGTCAATCTTGATTTGCTCAACGTGCCGAGAGGTCCGCGCCGGGTTCCTCAGGACTCGGCGAACGGGGAATCGAAGGCCACCAGGTCGAGCACAGTACGCAATTATGCCCCCTGGGTTCGACATTGCGGACTGCGACACGACAACTCCGGGTCGCCAACGCGACGGATCGCTGCCTCGGGCCCCGTCGTGACCTCACGGGGTTGCGGACGCCCCATCGTGGCAGGTCTCCTCGTCGAGGCCGTAAGGCTCAGGCCGGGCTCGCTGTCGCTCGGCCTTGCCGCCCGCTCGGTTCCCCGCCCTCTGGGTGCATCGCAACCGCACTCATGGGAGGACCCCGACATGGCAACCAACACGAGAACCGCCGACGCCATCAAGCTGCTCACCGAAGGCGTCGAGCACCTTGGCACCACCGGAGCCTGGGAGCAGTACCTGCGAGCAGCCAGGACGTTCCACACCTACTCGTTCAACAACGTCCTCCTGCTGACCCTCCAGAATCCTCGTGCCACCCGGGTCGCGGGCTTCCACGCCTGGCGAAAGCTGGGTCGCTCCGTCGCTCGAGGCGAGAAGGCCTTGTGGGTGCTGGCCCCGATCACCCGGCGCCGCTCCGACGGCGCCGACGAGCAGGACGGCACTGACGCCGAGCGCACCACGAGTCCACGCCAACCCGTCGGGTTCCGGGCCGTCCCGGTCTGGGACGTCTCCCAGACCGAGGGTGAGCCGTTGCCCGAGCTCGCCACTCGCCTGCTCGGCGATGATCCGCTCGACGCCTACGCCGCGCTCACCTCGGTCGCCCAGTCCCTCGGCTACCGGGTCGAGGACGCGGACCTGCCCGGTGCACGGAACGGCGACTGCACCTTCGACCTGCGCCGCATCCGGGTCCACGTCGATAACTCGCCAGCCCAGCGGACCAAGACCCTCGCCCATGAGATCGCCCACGCCATGCTCCACGAGGGCTGTAGCGACCGGGCTCGTGCGGAGCTCGAGGCGGAGTCCGTGGCGTTCGTCGTCTGCGCAGAGCTCGAGCTCGACAGCAGCGCCTACAGCTTCGGCTACGTCACCACTTGGGCCGGTGGCACCGACGAGGCCATCGCCGGGATCAAGGCGAGCGGCGCACGGATCCAGTCCACCGTCCACTCGATTCTCTCAAGCCTCGGCGGAGGTGCCGGTCCCGGTGCCGGTGCCGGTGCCACGGTTTCTCCCAACCCTGATCACGAGGCAGCGTGATCGGGGGGGCCTGGTCGCTCTTCCCTCCTCGAGCGGCTCGCCACCCGCGCCGCATCGCCGCCGGCGCCTGCCCGCGACGCCGGACACATCCGGTGAAGTTCCGTCCCTTTCGCACTCCCCGGCACCCTGAGGTGCGGACACGACTCCTCCCCCCCCCTGCGTGGTCCGCGTGAACTCCCGTCTCGAGTACAAGTCCGGGCAAGGGGTCTCGATCGGCCCGCGGTCAGGGTGCGGTCACTGCCGGGATGACCGGTTGGTCGTGGTCCTTCGAACGTGGGTGGCGGTGCTCGAGGTCAGAGCCTGCGCCCGGTCGCCTCGGCCGCAACGGCGCCTCGAAACCGGCGGCGGCGCTCGCTGCGCTCACCGACCTGCGGTCCCGTCCCCACTTTCTCGCCGACCCAACGGGTAGACCGTTGCCCCCTCGTCTCTTGCGTTCGCGTGGTCGTGCCCATCAGCACCACCCACGAAAGGAACCACGACATGAACACCATCACCATTGCAGGGAACCTGACCAGGGACCCCGAGATCCGCTACACCCGGGACGGCCAGGCCTCGGTCACCTTCGCCCTGGCGGTGAACCGCCGCTGGCAGAAGCCGGGGAACAGTGAGTGGGAGGAGTCCACCTCCTTCTTCGACGTGATCGCCTGGCGGGACCTGGCCGAGCACGTGGCCCTCAGTCTCGGGAAGGGCACCAGGGTCCTGGTCATGGGGCGCCTGGAGCAACGCTCCTGGGAAACCGAGGACGGCGAGCGGCGCTCGAAGGTCGAGCTGGTGGCCGAGGAGATCGGTCCGAGCCTGCGCTTCGCCACCGCCGAGGTCCAGCGTGCCGGGCACCGCAGTACGGAGACCGAGGGGGTCGAGACCGTCTGAGCCCGAGAGGGGCCGGGGAACTCCCCCGGCCCCTCTCTCGCGCTCGTCGGCGTCGGGGGCGAGCCGTCCGAGGTCGGCGGTGACGCTGCCGACAGGAGCGTCAGGGAAGCCGTGGGCGGCCGTCCACGGGAGAGTCCTGAACGAACCTGGCCAGGGAGGGTGGTGGGTGCCGGATCTCTCCATCGTGCCGCCACCCCTCCCCCGCTCAAGGGACGCTGCGGGACGCCACCACGGTCTCGACGGCGCTGCCGTCGGCGGCAAGCCGCCTCTACGACCGGGTTCCGTTCCTCGCTCGGCCTGCGGCCGTCCCTTGATCGGGGTGGGGTCCCCGGCTGGCTTTTCAGGTGACGACCGGCGGGAACGACCCGCCCAGACACAGGAGGAACCCGCCATGACCGACGTCGATCTCACCGATTGCCCGTTCGACACCGAGCCGTTCCCCGCCATGGACTTCGAGCCCAACGAGCTCGATCTTCTCGACCACGACCCGTGGGGGTTCTGGGCCGATGCTGCCGGCTGAGCCATCGGGGGCCGGGGTGACCCGGCCCCCGTGCCGCGGCCAGGGGTCGTCGGGACCTGGTTGGACCGAGTACCGGGCGGCCTCGTCATCGGCGTTTCCACAACGAACACGGGAGGGACGACCAGCCTGGTCAAAGAGGTGGACACCTGAGGGATGTGCGAACGGCGGCCCTCCCCAGCTGGCTCCCCAGCGAACTCCCCACGGCCGCACCTTGCCACGGGCGCCGTCCTTCGGACCTGCCGGTGGCTGTGGCTCTTGCCCGAGCCGCGGAAATGCCATGATCGCCTTCTGGCCTTCGGCCACCCGTCGCGCAGCGCGCGGACTCGCCGTCTAGCCGGGGGGACCCGCCAGCCAGGACGATCGCCTGCGGACCGGGTTGCGGTGGTCGCCGGTCATCAGGCTTGGGTCGCGCCAGCACGGGTAATCCATCAAGCGTACGCCGAACGTCATTCTCGGCCGCATCCCCGGCGTGCCAGGAAGGCGCCGGTGGGGGCCAGATGGGGCGCCAAACGGCCCCGCTGCGCGGTCCTGTGGATCCGGGCGAGCCGATCCCGGCGGCATCGATTCACCCCCACCGACCCGGCCACCCAGGCACGGTCATCGACCCCCAATCGGCCGACAATGCCTCTATCGCCATCGTCCCTTCGACGATGACAACGCAAAGTCCCGCCTCGCTGAGGCTCACCGATCCAGGCGAGACACATTGGCAGGTTCCGCAAGCGGAACCTGCGGGCAGCCGGCGAGGCGCCGGTCATTTCGAAAATGGTCGGACATTGCCGACTTCAACGGGAGGGTCCCCAGGTGAAGGCCACCTGACCCCGCCCCTGCCCGGGTCTCGTCTCATCCCACCCGTCGATGGACCCGAGTCTCGCCCCACCCCGGTCCCCTCAAGGGTGCGCTGCGGGGCGCCGGCACGCTCGGGGTCTCGGCTCGCGAGCTCGCCGCCCGAGCGGCCTCTGCGTCCTCGCTCGGTCCCCGCCCCTTGACCGAACCGGGGTCCCCGGAGCGCACCGGTGGTGCCGACGGGATGGCCCCGTTCGAGCATCAGGAGGTGCAAGCGAGATGTCCCCGATCAACACCGTCACGATCACCGGCACTCTGGCCGAGGAGCCCCTGGTCCGCTACTGGGTCGACGGGGTCGCCCGCACCACCCTTCGGCTTCGACATTTCCGGGTCCTCGAGCAGCACACCGATCGGACCGGGACCTTCGACCACTTCACCGTCCATTGCGCCGGAGCCCTGGCCGAGCACGTCGGGATCTGCTTCGAGGAGGGCGTGGCCGTCCACGTCACCGGCCACCTCGAGCAGCGTTCCTGGGTGAACGAGGAGGGCGGACAGTTCTCCACGGTCGAGATCGTGGCCACCGAGGTCAGCCCGTCGCTCCAGGGAGCCGTCGCCGAGATCCATCCCGCTCCCCATGACCGCTGAGCCCGTGGGGAGCTCGGTGGGGAGCCTCCTGGGGCGTCGGCTCGACGAGGATCGCCCCGTGCCAAGGGCGATTAGCCGGCCAGCTCCCGCGGCGCCGGCCCACCCACCGGCGGGTGCCCCATGACCAACTTCGTCGATCTCGACTCGCTCAGCCCGGCCACCCTTCGCCACCTGGCGTCGCTCAAGGATCGGGCCGAGCGCGAGCGCTATGACGACACCGACGCCATGGCCGAGGAGCTGGCCCAGATGCTGCTCGCCGGGACCCGTCCGACGATCGGGTGGTATCGGCGGCGGCGCTCGCGAAGGTAAGAAGTGACGCTCCGGGCTCCCTGGGGATCTCCCCACTTCCCCATGCAGCTCCTCACACGCTCTTCTTCGATCGGCCTATGCGGAGGGACTCCGCAGGAAACCGTATCTGCCCACCTGCCGAATGCGCGTCACGCTCGAGCGAAGGCGAGGAGCTCGGTGATGTTGCCGTCGTCGGCGCGCTTCAATACGCGGCGGTAGGTGGCCCGCAGCTCGTCGGTGTCTACGTTCAGCCGTGCTCCCCGACTGAACCGCTCGCGACCGAGGTTCGCAATCAGACGATCGGCAGTCAATCGACCGCTGCGGCCGTTGCCGTTCGGGGTCGATGCCCGGGTTCTGTCCTAGAACTTGTCCTACAACTAGAGTTGTGTGGCATCTTCCCCTGGCAACCCCCGGCTACATCGTTCCTGCTCACACCTGGTTTCGCCGTCTCGAACAGTCCAATCCGACGCCGAATTTCCCTTTAGCAGTGAGTCCGATTCGGCCGCTCTCGCACCTCTCCCACTGACTCGGACCAAGTTCTGACCAATAATCGATACATGGCCAGTCCTGTACGCCCTCGTCGCCCAAAGGGTACCGGATCAGTGAGAGAACGGGCGCCTGGTCGCTGGCAGATCAGGGCATTCGCCGGGAATGACCCACTGACCGGCAAGCCCCGGCTCGTAGAGAGGACCGTCGACGCCGCCAACAAGACTCAGGCCCAGGTCCAGCTCCGGGAGCTCCAGGCCAGTCAGGCCAGGAAGCAGCTCGGGACGTCGGCCTCGGTCCGGACGGTGGTCAACGAGTGGATCCGGCACTCGGAGACCCGCGGCCGGTCCCCCCGGACGATCCACGAGGCCAGAGCCTCAGCCGAGAAGGTGATCTTCCCCGAGCTCGGCGACGTGCCGGTCTCCGAGCTCACCCCGCGCCACCTCGACGAGTGGTACCGCAAGCTCCGCGCCGGTGAGGGCCGGGCCCGGCCGCTCTCGGCCGCCAGCGTGCGCCGGCACCATGCCGTCCTGTCGGCCGCACTGGCCCAGGCGGTCCGATGGGACTGGCTCGACCGGAACCCGGCGGAGCGCGCCAGGCCGCCTGAGCTGCCCCAGCACTCCCTCGTCGTGCCGACCTTCGACGAGGTGCGAGCGCTGCTCGACGCGGCCCGGGTCGAGAACGAGCGGTGGGGCATGCTCGTCGCCCTGGCCCTCATGACCGGGGCCCGGCGAGGTGAGCTCTGCGCTCTCCGCTGGACCGATCTCGGCGGCGACGTGATCCGGTTCCGTCGCTCCCTGTACCGGGCCGGCGCCGATCGTGGCGAGAAGGGTACCAAGGGCGGCCGGGAACGGTGGGTCTCGATCGGACCGGTCGGCGCCGAGCTCCTCGAGGCGTGGCGCCAGCACGCGGCCGCCCGGGCCATCGAAGTCGGTGTCGAGCTGGCCGACGACGCCTTCGTGGTGTCGCCATGGCCGGACGGGAGCCGCCCGGTGAACCCCGACACCCTGAGCTCGGCCATCCACCGGATCTGCGGCGACCTGGGGATGCCCCACGTGCACCTACACTCGCTCAGGCACTTCGCCGCCGCCGAACTCATCGGTGCCGGCGTCGATCCCCGGAACGCCGCCGAGCTCCTGGGTCACGCAAACCCGAGCCTCACGCTGCAGGTCTACACCCACGGCTCGGTCGAGCGTCAGCGCCAGGCGGCCGGGGTGCTCGACCGGGCGCTGGCACGGCCGCCCCAGGACGGCTCGGCATGATCAGGGGTGTGGCCCGATCATCAGCACGGTGATCTCGTTCTGGCCCGGGCCGTAGGCCCACCACACTCGCCAGGCCGACGGATTGTGGTTCTCGACGTAGGACTCCCAGACCGGCTGACCGTGCAGCTTGTCGAACTGCTGGTAGCGGTGGGAGTTGAGGCCGGCGTGGCGAGGGTTCTGCCCCAGCTTGGCAAGGCACGACTCCACCCGCCGATGGTGCCTGCCTTCGAGGGCATCGAACGTCTGCTGCGCGTCTTCGGTCAGAAGGAGTGCGAACGCCATGTCTGTAGTTTAGCCCCTAGTAGGTAAATGGGCAACGGGGTATTGACACAGGACGGTACCCGCTTAGAATGGGACACATGGGAGATGTACTCGAAATCGATGTGGACTCACGAGGCCGTGTGTCCCTGGGCAAGCTCCGGGGGCACAACAAGCGCTACCAGGCCAGGGCGCTGGAGGACGGCGAGATCGTCCTCACGCCGGTCGTCTCGGTCTCCTCGCGGGAGATGGCCATGCTGCGCAACCCGACGATGAGCCGGCGGCTGCGCACCGCCATCCGCCAGGCCGAAGCCGGGAAGGTCACCCGGTACGAGCCCGGGCACTTCGTCGAGTCCTCCGATGACGACGAGCCCGAGGGAAACTGAGCCTCAGCCCGGGACGGACCACCTGACGCGCCTGAGTCCCCCCGGCTTGGCGGGCCGGGGGGACTCAGGAATGGGAATTCTTCCGCTCGAATCGGGTCAGCCCTCCTCGAGCTCCAGCCGGTCGTCGAGCAGGTGCACCACCTCGGCCAGATCGCCTTCGATGTCGAGGCCGAGGTGGTCGGCAACCTTCGACAGCACCCGTACGGCCGCCCGGTTGACCGCGAACTGCCCCCTGGATATCAGATACTGATTCGTTATCCTCGTCAAGTGTTGTGAAGCAGAATTCGATCATGGCCTTGATGGATCTGGTCAGTGCGACTCGATCGTGTCAGGACCGGGTGATCGCCCGTTCTCGACACCGTGCGGTAGTGCTGTCGATGAATGGCGTGCGGCCCCGGATCAGGGGGACGAATTCGATCAGGCGCCGCAGTTGATGTGCGCGACCACTTGCTGCGCTGGCGACGACGCTGCAGCCCTCGGTCCGCAGAAGCCCGAGCGTCCGAACGGGCTCGACGGGGTGCGCCCGACAGCAGCAGTCGGCGGGTGGTCCGACATCGAGCTCGACGGGGTCCTCACCTCGATTCCGGTGAGCGTCACCGGCCCACGGCCGGCCCGTGAGCCAGACCTTCGATCACCCGGACGCAGGCGTCCACCACCTCGGCTCTCTCGATCGGGGCTCCGATGACGCTGCAATAGAAGCGGAGCCGCTCGATCATGGCGAGGACGGCGATGCCGTCGGCGATCTGCGAGGCGCTCGTCGAACCCGAAGCCCGCCCACCGATGGCGGCGACGTGCTTTCCGAAGCTCCGCCACGAGCGGACGTGATGACGCAGTCCCTCGAGGCGAAGCGCCTCGTCCCCGGCCGCCGCCTCGTCCCAGACGGCGAACATGGTGTGCTCGGTGTCGAGGTGGTGAATGAAGTCCTCCACCCACTTCACGAGCACGGCCCGCTCCGCATCAACCGGGATCGTGGCGAAGTTGTGGACGATCCGCTGGTACCGCCGGGTACCTTCGAGCGCGAGCGTCAGCAGGAGATCACGCTTGGAGGGGAAGTAGGTGTAGACCGAGGCGCGGGAGACCTGGGCCAGCTCGGCCACGGCGACGATGCTCGCGCCGCGGTACCCGCGTTCGAGGAAGAGGGTGCGGGCTGCGCTGAGCACGGCGTCGCGGGTCCGCTCGCCACGCTTCCCGACCGTCGAAGGCTCCACGCGGACCACCGGTGCGATCGCGAACAGATCGCCCGATCGGGACGGTGCAGCTCTCGCCGTCCTCACGGCAGCGGCCCGCTCCCGTGTCTCCGACTGCTCTGCGGGAGCCAGCACCGGGTCCCGGGTCATCCCGCTGGCTTTCGTCGCATGCCGGTGGCCACCCCGAGCGCATCTTGGTCCATCTGTCGTACTCCCGACCAATGGTTGACATGTCCTGACAGTGCTGTCAAGATGCGCCCCGGTATCGACGGGGGAGCAATGGGCGCTGGGGGGTTGTCGTGCTGATATGCCCCGAGAGTGGCGGCGGCGGACCGGTGACCGCCACCCCGGCGGTGGCAGGCACCGTCGCGACGGCACCCCGGCGCAGCCCCCTGGGAGATCCGACCTTTCCCGAGTTCGCACCGACCGTCCCCGAGCTCCTCCGCTACGGAGCCGATCGTTACGGGGAGCAAAGGGCGGTCGTGACCGACGACGCCGCACTGACCTACCGGCAGCTCCATCACCGCTCTCGCCTTCTCGCCATCCGTCTCGTCGCCGCAGGAGTCGGGAAGGGGTCGCGGGTCGCGGTCCTTCTCCCCAATTCGGTGGAGTGGATCGTCATCTGGGCCGCCGTCACCCGTATCGGGGCGATCCTCGTCCCGTTGAGCACCACCATCAGACCCGGCGAGCTCACCGCCCAGCTGCGGCACGCCGACGTCCAACTGGTCGTCACCTCCGCCTCGTACGCCAGAGGCAACGGTGTCGAACTGCTCGAACGGGCGGCGCCGGACCTCGTCGGTCTCGGCGGCTCGGGCCCCCTCTACCTGCAGAGCCTCCCTCAGCTTCGGTACGTCCTCCTCCTGGGCCCCTCCACCAAGGCGTGGGCGACCGGAGACCTCGACCTCC
>Ga0307374_10008000_pt1 | contig 15929 bp, 13 predicted proteins | sample OX3MG_FD_202532 | JGI IMG/M metagenome (GOLD analysis project Ga0307374, IMG submission 202532) | Soil microbial communities from Risofladan, Vaasa, Finland - OX-3 | ecosystem: Environmental > Terrestrial > Soil > Coastal area > Acid sulfate soil | place: Finland: Risofladan, Vaasa | collected... | reverse complement strand
TCATAGCCCGCGAGCCGCCGCGTCGGCGACGGTTTTCGAAACCGAGCCGGCCACGATGTAGCTCACCCCGCTGCGGGTGAACCGCACCACTGTGCCCAGCGCGGTGTCGAGCTCCTGTGCGCTCGTGCCGTTGAGGTTGACGGTGGGCAGGCTCAGGCCGGTGCGGTCTCCACCGCCGGTACTCGAGCTCTGCGGGGCTGCGGCCTTACGGCTGACCGCCTGCTCGACCACCGCCACCGAACCCAGGCCCTGTCCGTAGATCACCAGCGCACCGGGATGCCCGGACATGTCGAGCAGCTTGACCGACGAGCGGGACAGCCCGGCCAGCGACGCCGGAGCGTCCAGGGGGAAGGACAGGTGCTGGGCCACCGCGGTCACGCCGGTGATTCCCTGGCGCTTTCCGGCCTTGTGCTTGCCCTTGGGCTTGTTCTCCCGCACCCTCTGGGTACGCGCGGTGGCCACCTTGACCACCTTGGCGTCGCTGGGCGGAACAATCGAGAACACCGAAGCGTCCTGGGGGCCGTACTGGATGTCGCTGGCCGCCAGCTCGAGCACCGGGTTGGCCGGGTCAGATCGGGAGTACAGGGCCACTCGGAGCGGCACGCCGCGGGCGGCATCCCAGGCCAGCTCAGCCGCCCCGATCAGCCCACCGCTGTCCTTGGGCGTGACCCGCACCGTGTAGGCCGGCTGCTGGCCGACGTTGCTGGGGATCGGCCCCGTGACTCCGACGTGCTGCATGACCCGATTGAGTTCCTGCTGGATCTTGGCCACCGTAGGCACCGCGTCCTTGGCATCGTGCTGGGCCGCCGACTTGTGGGCGGTCCCGGTGGGAAGCGTGCCCTGATAGACGGTGTTGGAACCCGGGTCATAGGCCCACCAGCTGTCGTGGTTGACCACGATCTGGGCGTCCGGCTTTCCGCCGTCGGCCTGGAGCTCTAGGCGGAAGCGGTGATCGTTGGACAGCCACAGGCGGCCGCTTCCACCGCTCAGCAGCGGGTCGCTGCGCCCGAGCTCGGAGGAGTCGATCAGGCTGTTCTTGAACGTGATGTCCGCGAACACCCCGTTGACCGGCGGGGCGGCCAGGGCATGGTGGATCGCCGCCGGCAGGGTATTGGACACAGGCTGCGGTCCTCCACTGGTGGCCGCGACGGCCAGCGTCGAGCCCAGGGCGGTAACCGCGCAAACACCAGCCAGTACGCCCAACAGCTGCCGCGTCGGCGCCGTGCGAAGAAATCGGTTCACGGCCCCAAACTTTGGCACACCTGCTTTGCGATCTCTAAACGTCGTGTGTACGCGCTCTTAGGCGGCGGGGGACCGCCGCAGCTCACGCCGCCGGGTTTCCAAGAACCGCCAGCAACGACAATCCGGCGGGGAGCGTGCGTCCGCGCGCGAGCCAGCCTGCCTCGAGCTGGAGTGGTCGCTCGAGCACGCCGTTCAACCACGCCGGACCGAGCTTGAGATCTGGGACGTAGCCCTGCTTCGGAGTACGGCGGCGCCGGGCGAGGCGGAGCGCAACCGCGGGTGCCAGCAGCAGGCTGTTGAACGACGTCATCCGCGTTGGCCACCAGCCGGCGTCGACCGCCGCCAGCCTCAGCGTCCGCCGCGTGTAGCGCCGGAAGTGGTGGTTGGCCTCGTCGTGCTGGGACCACAGCGCCTGGTACGCCGGCACCGTGACCAGCAACCACCCCCCGGGTTTGCAGACGCGTCGCAGCTCACGCAGCGTCAGGCGGTCGTCGGCGGTGTGCTCGATCACATCCAGGCTGGTGATCAGGTCGAATGTCGAGTCGTCCCACGGAAGCTCCTCGAGCCGGCCGATCTGCACGTCGAACGCTCCGCGCAACGGAGCGAGCGATGCGGCCCCAGGGTCGAGCTCGATCCCATGGACCTCGCCATAGTCGACGAGCTCCTCCAGCGTGCGGCCGGAGCCGCAGCCGGCGTCGAGCACGACCGCATCGGGCGGCAAAGGCAGCCGGTCGAGCTCAGCGCGGATGATCCGCCGCCGTCCCCTATACCACCAAGTGGCGCTCGTCGACATCGAGCATCGTCTTCATCAGACGTTCGTCCATCGTGGTGATGCTGCCAGTCTTCGGGACAGGAACTAACCGGAAGCCGCAGCCGCCCGCAGCTCGCGCTTGAGCACCTTGCCGGTCGGGTTGCGGGGCAGCTCGGAGATGAAGTGGACATCTCGCGGGACCTTGTAGCGAGCCAGGTTGGCCTTGACGAAATCGCGAACCCCATCTTCGGTCAACGCCTGCCCAGGACGAGGTACGACATAGGCGGCCAGGCGCTGGCCAAACTCCGAATCCTCGACGCCGACCACCGCGGCCTCCTCGATCGCCTCGTGGGTGATCAGGAGCTCCTCGACCTCCCCTGGGAACAGGTTCTCCCCTCCGGAGATGATCATGTCGTCGTCACGCCCGTCGACGAACAGGCGCCCGGCGGAGTCGAAGTGCCCCACGTCGCCGGTGCTCATCAGCCCGTCGATGACCTCCTTGTTGCCGCCGCCGGTGTAGCCGTCGAACTGGAAGCCGTTGCCGACGAAGATCCGGCCGAGGGCGCCCGGAGTGTCGGGATCGCCAACCGTTCGGCCCTCGTCGTCGTACAGCCGGACGATCGTGCCGTACGGCGGCCGCCCGGCGGTGCCCGGCGCGGCGCGCAGGTCCTCTGGGGTGGCGAACGTGGCCCACGCCACCTCGGTCGATCCGTAGAAGTTGTAGAGGACGTCGCCCAGCACCCGCTGAGCCCGCCGCACCAGCTCGGCCTCGAGCTGCGAGCCCGAGCAGAACACGATGCGCAGCGAGCTGGTGTCCCAGCGGCCGGGGTGCTCCTCTAAGAGCGTGACCATGCGCTGGAGCATCACCGGGACCACGGCGAGGTTCGTCGGTCGCCGCCGCATGATCGTGTCCAGCACCCGCGCGGGGTTGAACCGCCGGTGGACGATCGTGGTGCAGCCCAGCGTGACCGACAGCACCATCTGGGTGAACCCCAGTCCGTGGAACATGGGGGCGGCGACATAGGTGGACTCGCGGCCGCGGTAGGGGACCTTGGACAGCAGCGCGCCGATGGGGTGCAACGAGGTTTCCTGCTGGCCGCGCGGGGCCCCCTTCGGCGTCCCGGTGGTCCCGCTGGTCAGCAGCACCACTGCCCCAGGCTCCTCGGGCGTCGGTGGCGCCTGGCCCCAATGAGCCTCGATCTGCCCCTCCACGGTGTCCTGGCCACCCGGGTCCTCGGCCCAACCCACCAGCCGGCCCAGCGGGGGTTGCACGGCAGCGATCAGCTCGTCGTACTCCTGGTCGGCGATCAGCAGGCGTACGTCCTCACGGCGCGTCACATCGAGCAGCTGCGGGCCGGCGAAGTCGGTGTTCAGGTACAGGGCGCGGGCTCCCAGCTTGCTCGCCGCGAAGCTGGCGTCCAGGAACCCGCGGTGGTTGCGGCACAGGATCCCCACCGTCTCCCCCTCCTGCAGGCCGCGCTCTCGCAGGGCGCAGGCCAGCGCGTTGGAGCGCGCGTCGAGCTCGGCGAACGACAGCGCCCCCAGCTCGTCGATCACCCCGATCCGGTCGCCGTGGCGGATGCCCGCGATGGCGATCGCGGCACCCAGCTGGCCCAGGGTCTGCATGGCCTGCAGGATCCGCCGCGCCCGGTCGGGTCGGTCGAGCGCGATCATCCCGGCCCGCCAGGCATAGACCGCCGACCGCGACTCGAGCGCCACCCGCGTGGCCAGGCCCATGCCGGCTTCTGCTTTGGGCGTCATAGCGGGCAATCTAATACCGTCGGGGCCAGATGTGCCGACTGTTCGGGATGAGCGGCGGGGCCGAGCGCGTGCGGGCCACGTTCTGGCTGCTCGAGGCGCCGGACTCGCTGGCCGAACAGAGCCGGCGCGAGCCCGACGGAACCGGGCTGGGGTTCTACGCGGAAACCGGCGCCCCCGTGGTCCAGAAGCAGCCGCTGGCCGCCTACGAGGACCACGTCTTCGCCCAGACGGCGCGCGAGGCCATATCGCGCACGTTTGTGGCCCACGTTCGCTACGCCTCAACCGGCGCCGTGTCCCCGGAGAACACCCATCCGTTCGAGCAGCAGGGCCGGCTATTCGCCCACAACGGGGTGATCGAGGACCTGCCGGCGCTGGAGCGGGAGCTGGGCCCAGCCATGGCCGGCGTACAGGGAGAGACCGACTCCGAGCGGTTCTTTGCGCTGATCACCCGGGAGATCGAGCGGGCACAGGACATCGGCCAGGGCATCGTCGCGGCGGCGCGGTGGGTGGCCGAGCACGTGCCGGTGTTCGCCCTGAACCTGGTGCTGATCAGCGACCGGGAGCTGTGGACCCTGCGCTACCCCGAGGTCCACGAGCTGTTCTACCTCGAGCGTGCGGCCGGCGGCCCGACCGGCCACCGTCACCTGGAGCACGCCAGCGCGCGGGGCAGCATCCGCGTCCGGTCCGGCGATCTGGGCGGGCTACCCGCGGTCGTGGTGGCGACCGAGCCGATGGACGAAGACGCGGGCTGGCGCGGGCTGGAATCCGGGCAGCTCCTGCACGTGGGCCCAGATCTGGAGATCGGGCTCAGCCGGCCGCTGACTGACCCGCCGGCGCACCAGCTCAGTCTGGCCGACCTGGGCAGCCAAGCCGCGGCCTCGCAGGCCCCGGCCGAACCGCGATGAGCGACACCAGCCTGATCTACCGCAGCGCCTTCGGCTACGAGCTCGTCATGCGCGCCCTGTACCGGCGCCACTACGACGAGCGGATGCGCGCGGTGGCGGCGGAGGTCCCGCACGGAGCGTCGGTGCTGGAGCTGTGCTGCGGCCCCGGGACGCTGTACAAGCGCTACCTGCGGCCCCGGACCAGCGCGTACATCGGGCTGGACGTGAACGAGCATTTTGTCCACGCGCTCCGGGGCGAGGGCATCGATGCCCGGCACGTCGATCTGGGGACCTCGACCGAGCCGCTGCCCCGAGCTGACGTGGCGCTCATGCAGGCCAGCCTGTACCACTTCCTGCCCCACGCCGAGCGGATCGTCGACCGGATGCTCAGCGCCGCGCTGCAGCGGGTGATCATCTCCGAGCCGATCCGCAATCTGACCTCCAGCGAGCATCCCCTGATCCGGCGCCTGAGCGGCCGAGCCTCAGACCCCGGAGTGGGAGGCAGCGAGGCGCGATTCACCGAGGAGACGCTCGACGAGCTGATGGACCGCTGCTCGCATCAGGTGATGCGGAGCTTCCTGATCCCCGGGGGACGCGAGAAGGTTTACGTACTGCGGAGTGGGTGATCGAACTCGGCCCGCTCGGAGGCCGCGGCCGGTCCGGCCGCCGGCCCCTCGGCCTGGGCATCGATCAGATACAGCGGCCGGTCCTTGACCTGCTCGAAGATCCGGCCCACGTACAGGCCGACCACGCCCACACTGACGATGATGAACCCGGCCAGAACCAGCACCAGCACGGCCAGGGTGGTGTAGCCGGGCACCGTCTTGTTCGCGCCCTCGAAGTACTCCGCGACCTCGAAGATGGCCATGCCGACCCCGGCCACGGCGACCGCGAACCCCAGCAGCACGACCAGCTTGAGCAGCACGGTGCTGCGGAAGAACATCCCGTCCAGGGCGACGCGGATCAGGCGTTCGAACGTGTAGCCGCTGCGTCCAGCGTGGCGGTCGTGGTGGTCGATCTCAACCGCCGTGGCGTCGAAGCCCAGCCAGTCAAGGGCGATCATGTACTCCCGGTCGCGATCGCGCAGACGCAGGAAAGCCTCGATGACCTGCCGCGAGATCAGGCTCAGCGTGCTGTAGTCCGGACGGACGTCGGTCTCCAGCGTGAGCTTGCGGTAGACCCGGCTGGCCCAGCGCTTGAGCCGGGGGTGGTGGCGCTGGCGCCGGATCGTTCTCACCACCTCGTAGCCCTCGCCGGCCGCCGCCCAAAGACGGGGGATCTCCTCCGGCGCCTCCTGGAGGTCGCAGTCCATGACCACCGCCCACCGGCCCCGGGCCTGCGACAGGCCGGCGGTGATCGCCGCGTGCTGGCCGAAGTTCCGGCTCAGCCGGAACGCTCTGACCCGGGGGTCGCGCTCGGCGATCCGCTGCAGGACCTCCCACCCGCCGTCCACGCTGCGGTCGTCCACCATCACCAGCTCGTAGCTGTCGCTGACCTGCTCCACGGAGCGGACCAGGCGGTCGTGCAGGGCGACCAGGCAGCTCGCACACCCGTACACGGGGATCACCACGCTCAACTGCACGTCTTGCGCTGTGGCTACAGCGTCACCGGCCATACCCGGTAATTGTGCCTCAGCGGCCGGGCCTCTGGAAGATGACCAGCAGATCGCGCGGGGTGTGATGGAAGAAGCGGTACGCCATCGCGTACACCTGGACGTAGTTCAGGCGGGTCGGCCGGAGCAGCTCGAACTGGGCCACGACCCAGCTGTGCAGGGGGAACCGGCGGACCAGTACCGCCCCCGGCGGCGCGAACCGAGCCGGCAGCGGCGCCCCCATCGGCGTCCGCCGGCGCCGCCTGCCAAAGCGCGCCACGTCGGCCTTGCTGGTGGGCGCCAGCAGGGCCAGCCGTTTGATCGCGCCGACCACGTAAATCTCCTGGACGGGCATCTTCCGGTACAGGGGCTCGCTCCACAGGGCGTGCGGGAGGTAGATCTTCAGCGGGTCAGCGGTGGTTCCGTTGGCGGCCAGGATGACCCGCGGCGCCGCGGCCGGCCCGATCGCGTCGGCCACTGAGCGCCAGTTCGGCCGCTCCAGATAGGGATGGGTCTGGACTCGAATGGCCGACCAGCAGAACAACCCCAGCAGCACGGCCGCCAGCACGCCCCCGAACACCCGGGTGCGCGGAGCCAGGCAGGCCGCCGCCAGCAGCACGGCCGCGGGCACGATCGCCGGCATCACGTTGCGGGACAGGAAGAAGTCCTCGTGCACGACCTTCAGGGCGATGGGCACCAGCCACACGAACGCGACCATGAACGCCAGCAGCCGGGCGGCGGTCTTGGTTCGGCGGTCGCCACCCACCAGGACGAACAGGGCGATCAGCGCCACCAGCAGCGCCCCCACACCAAACATGGTCGTGATCGGCGTGCGGCGGAACATGATGCTGACCCCCCACTCGGCGATCGCATTGCCCACCCGGTTGTGCAATGGGATTTGAGCCACCCAGTCGGTGCCGTGGGCGGCGTCGGAGGCAGCAAACGGGATCATCGCGACCTGAACCACGGCCAGAACGGCAGCGGCCACCAGCATCAGCCGGCCGCGGTTCAGCCACAACAGCCACAGCGCCTCGCCGGCCACCAGGAAACCGGCGAAGAAGTGGGTCATGAGCGCCAGCGCCGAGAACACGACCCACACCACGACGTGGCGGCGGCTGGGGTCGCGGCGAGCCCGCAGGAACCACAGGAACGAGGCTCCGCACAGCGCGGTCAGCAGCATGTAGGACCGGGCTTCCTGCGAGTACCAGATCAGGAACGGGTTCACCGTCACGAACGCGGCGGCCAGCAGACCGACCCGCCGCGACACCAGCTCGCGCCCACACTGGTAGGCCAGCGGCACCAGGAGGATTCCGGCGATCACCGACACCGAGCGCAGCGCGATCACGCTGGCGCCGAAGATCTTGGCCCACACCCAGATCAGCCCGAAGTACAGCGGCGGCGTGGTCTCGATGTTCAGCACCACGTGGACCATCGACCCGAACGGCAGCCGGGCCTCGTAGGCGGTCAGCGCCTCATCGGTCCAGATGCTCTGGTTGTTGATGACCAGGATGCGGATCGCGGTGGCCACCGCGATCAGCCCCAGCAGGCACCAGACCTCCCAGGGCACCGGCCGCACCCGTTCCTTCCACCACAGGCTGAGCAGCTCCCGCCCCCGGGTTGCCGGGAACTCGGCCGTACTCACGGCGCCAGGACCTCCCGGAGTGCAGCCACCACGTCGTCCTGGTCGGCGTCGGCGATCTTGGGGCTCAGCGGCAGGCTGAGCGTGCGATCGGAGATGTCAGAGGCCACCGGGAAGTCCGACGGCTCCAGGCCGTACTTGTCTCGGTAATAGGGATGCAGGTGCACGCCGCGGTAGTGCACGCCGCTGCCGATGCGCCGCGCGCTCAAAGCGCTCAGCAGCTCGTCGCGGGACACCGGAGCCTCGGGGCTGACCAGCACCTGGTAGAGGTGGCGGGCGTGCCGGGTGTTGGGCTCGGGTTCCGCCGGGGTCTGGAGCGGCAGATCGGCCAGCAGGCGGTCATAGCGATCCCAGAGCTCCGCCCGGCGGTCGATCCAGCCGTCCAGGCGGGGGAGCTGGTGCAGCCCCAGCGCGGCCTGCACGTCAGTCATGTTGAACTTGAAGCCCGGCCGCACGACTTCGTAGTGGCGAAACCCGGTGTCCGAGAACCGCTGCCAGGCCCCAAGCGAGAGGCCGTGCAGCGCCAGTCGCTCCACCTCCTCGGCCACGGCTTCGTCCTCTGTGACCAGGGCGCCGCCCTCGATCGAGGTGATGTTCTTGGTCACGTAGAACGAGAAGGCTGCCAGGTTGCCCATGCCTCCTATCCGGGTTCCGTGCCATTCGGTCCCGATGGCGTGGGCTGCATCCTCGATCACCTGCAGCCCGTGCTTGTCCCGCAGCGCGTGGAGGCGGTCCATGTCCACGGGCCGACCCGCCAGATGCACCGGCATGATGGCCTTGGTCCGGGGTGTGATGGCCGCCGCGGCGGCGTCCAGGTCGATCAGCCCTGTGTCCGGCTCGGAGTCCACCAGCACCGTGCTGGCGCCGGCGTGCTCCACCGCGTTGGCCGAGGCCACGAAGGTCATCGCTGGAACCAGCACCTCGTCGCCGGGACCGATCCCCAGCACCTGGAGGGACAGGATCAACGCCGCCGTGCATGAGGACACGCAACGGCAGTAGGGCACCGACACGTACTCCGCCAGCTGCTGCTCGAACCGCTGCACCTTCGGCCCCGTACCCACCCAGCCCGAGCGCATCGAGTCCACGACCTCGGCGATCTCCTCCTCACCGATGACCGGGCTACCAAAGATCAGAAAGCTGTCCCGCAATGTCCGTATATCCATTCGCTGATGGCTGTTTGAGTCGTCGCCCCGGGCTGCCTGCCCCCTTGCGCCCGCGAGCCGAGCATAAGAAAAGCATAAAGTCCGGCGGCGACGCCTGCGGCGAGAGTCGGCTTAGCCAAGACCGGCTCCCGGGTGTGCCAGCATCGTGCCATGAGTTCGACCACGGCTCAGCTCCCCCCGGGCCCGTCCCTGCCGCGGCTGGTGCAGACCGCCGGCTTCGTGTTCGGCGGCGCCCGCTTCCTGGAGGCCTGCCGCCGGCGCTACGGGAACATCGTGACTTTCCGGACCGTGTTCGACAGCTCGTTCGTGATGCTGTTCGACCCGGGGCCGATCAAGCAGCTGTTCCAGGGTTCCCCGCATCGCCTGCACGCGGGCGAGGCCAACGCGCTGCTCGGCCGGGTCCTGGGGGAGCGGTCGGTCCTGCTCCTGGACGGCGACGAGCATCTTCGCCACCGCCGGCTGATGCTGCCTCCGTTCCACGGTCAGCGGATGGCCGAGTACGCCGCGGTGATGCGCCAGGCGGCCGACGCCGAGATCGACTCGTGGCCGGTGGGCGAGCCCTTTCCGGTCTTCGCGAGCATGCAGGCGCTGACGCTGCAGGTGATCGTCCGCGCAGTGTTCGGCTACGAGCCCGGGCCGGCGGAAACCGAACTCCGTCGCCGCCTGCGCAACATGGTGGCTCCGGTGGCCCGGCCGCGCGGGCTGATGCTGATGGTGCTGCTCGGCCGACTGGGTAACCGCTCGGACGCCACCCGCCAGTTCGACGCCGCCCGCCGCGAGGTGGACGAAGTGCTGTTCGAGGAGATCGCCCGCCGCCGAGGCGAGGGCAACCTGGCCGAGCGCGATGACGTGTTCTCCGCGCTGCTGCTGGCCGAGGACGAAGACGGGCAGCGGCTGTCCGACCAGGAGGTCCGCGACGAGCTGATCACGCTACTGCTGGCCGGACACGAGACGACGGCCACCGGCCTGGCCTGGACGTTCGATCTGCTGCTGCACTCCCCGCCGGTGCTGGAGCGCGCAATCGAGGCTGACGACGAGTACCTGGACGCCGTGGTCAAGGAGTCGCTGCGCGTCCGGCCGGTGATCCCCGGCGTGGGCCGCGTCGTGCGGGAGGAGCCGTTCCGCCTGGACGGGTACGAGATCCCGCCCGGATACGAGATCAACCCCTCGATCCGCGTGGTCCACCGCCGGAGCGATCTGTATCCCGACCCGGCCGCCTTCCGTCCGGAGCGGTTCCTGGGCCCCGAGGCGCCGGACACCTACACCTGGATCCCGTTCGGCGGGGGAACCCGCCGCTGCCTGGGAGCCAGCTTCGCCCTGATGGAGATGCGGGTCGTGCTCCGCCGGGTACTGGAGCGCGCCAGGTTGCGGGCCGCCGATACCCAGCCCGAGGAGCCGGTGTTCCGAGGAATCACGCTGGCGCCGCGCCACGGGGTGAGGGTGATCCAGGATCGCGCGCCGGCTCCGAGCAGCTAGGGCAGCGGCACCCCGGGTGGCACGATGTACACGTTCTGGCCGTTGGCCAGGCCCAGCCCGTCGCTGGAGTTGGGGTCGGCCGGCGGCGGGCGGAACACGTCGATGTGCCGCCCGTTGATCGCCCCTCCGGTGTCGTCGGCCTGGAACCAGCCGCCGTTGATCGCCTCATAGGCCGGGATGAAGATGTGGCTGCCCATCGGGATCACACTGGGATCGACGGCGACGCTGCGCAGGTACGACAGGTTGCGCGAGGGACCCGAAGCGAAGCTGATCCCCTGGGGCGGGGGCACGTAGGCACCGCCCGCGCCGTTCGACCAGCCGCCGCTGGACAGCGGGAAGGTGATGCCGCCCGATGGGCTCTTCCAATAGCCGCCGGTGCGCCAATACCAGACCGAGCCGCCCTGGCCCAGCCAGCCGCCGGAACCGAGGCTCTGGATGTGGTACTGCTGGCCATCCAGCCCGATCCCGTCGCCCTCCATCGACAGCCCGTGGGCCGAGTACAGCCAGTCGATGCGGTGCTGGGAGGGCAGGCCGGGCGTCGGCACCAGCGCGCCCACAAACCACGACTCCAGCGCGGGGTAGTACTCGGTCAGCTCAAAGCCGCCAAGCCAGTGGCCGGGACCCCCGGTGGCCGGGGGTGGGTTGGCCTGAATGGCGTTGATCGAGAACGTGGTGGTCACCCCGCTGGGGATGACCGCCGGGATCTTGCCCAGCGGCGGCAGCTTGCGATTCAACCCCGCGCTGGCCGGCGGCAGGTACTTGGCCGGATCGGCCTGGACCTGGCGTTCCATGGCGTCGGCCGCCGGACCGCGCCACTCGACGGTCAGCGTGGCGGAGCGGTTGCTGGTGCCCAGGCGCGCGGCGGTGAACTTGAACTGGTTGGTCCCCGGCACCAGGCTGGCCCGGACGTCGAAGGAGCCGTCGTGCTTGGGCTCCACCACGGTCCGGCGCCCCTGGCCGTCCAGCATGTACACCGGGGTGCCGGCCGGCTGCACCATGCCTCGCAGGACGGGCTTGCCCTCGCCGGTCGTGTAGCTGACCTGGGCGGCGCTGGACAGACCGACCATCGGGAGCCGGAGCTGCAGCTGGAGCGCCGCGGCGGTCCCGTTCGACGCGAGGTTCAGCTGCGGGCCGCCGGACTGGCCCGCCCCGCAGGCCGAAACGAGCCCGCCGGATAGCGTCACGAGCGCTCCCAAAACGACCGCGCGGGCCCTGGACATCAGGGCGTTCAGACTAGCGGTCCGTCACGGCATACGCTGCGGTTCGGGATGACGCCTCCGGGCCGGACAGGATCGCCTCGAACGCCGCGAACACGGCCGAGTCGAACTGGGTCCCGGAATTGGCCCGCAGCTCCGTTAGCGCGACGTCGGCGTCCAGGGCCTTGCGGTACGGCCGATCCGAGACCATGGCGCTGTACGCATCGGCCACGGCGATCACCCGGGCCCCGAGCGGGATCTCGTCGCCGCTCAGCCCGTCTGGATAGCCGGTGCCGTCGACTCGCTCGTGGTGGGCGCGCAGGATCGGGGCAATCGGCCGCAGGGCGGGGATCAACCCCACCACCTCCGCACCGACCACCGGATGGGTGCGCATGATCGTCCACTCGTCTTCGGTCAGCCTGCCCTGCTTGCGGAGAATCGCATCCGGCACGGCCACTTTGCCCACGTCGTGCAGCCGGGCGGCCACCGAGATCAGCTGGGCCTCACCTGCCCCCAGTTCGAGCTGGAGCGCCACGGCGTGGGCCAGCCGGCTGACGTCGCTGGCATGGGTGCCGGTGTAGTCGTCACGGACGTCCACCAGCATGGCCAACGCCTCGATCGCCCCGGCCAGGGCCAGCGCATCCCGGGAGCTGTCGGAAGTGTGCTCGCCCAGGGCCAGCACCGCGGGATCGCCGGCCGACAGCGCCTGGTTGCGCCCCAGGCTCTTGGCCGCGTACATCGCCCGGTCCGCCGCATCTATCAGCCCGCTGCGGTCCGCCCCGTCGCGGGGATACTCGGCCACGCCGATCGAGCAGGTCAGGTGCATCCCGGTCTCGCCGAACCCGTGCTGGGCCACGGCTTCCCGGAGCTTCTCCGCCGCGGCCAGCGCCTCCTCACGGTCCGTCTCCGGGAGGATGGCCAGGAACTCCTCCCCGCCCCAGCGGGCCGGAGTGTCCACTCCGCGCAGCCGTTGCTTGAGCAGCCCGCCCACCGCCTTCAGCGCGTCATCGCCCATCCGGTGGCCCGAGGTGTCGTTGAGCGCCTTGAAGTGGTCGAGGTCCAGGAACAGGATCGAGAACGTGCGGCGGTAGCGGCGTGAACGCTCGATTTCCTGCTCGATCACCCCGATGACCGCCCGATGGTTGGCCAGGCCAGTGAGCGGATCGGTGGTGGCCAGCGCCGCCAGTTCGTCGTGGGCGGCCTGGAGCTGCACCTGGGTGGCCTTCATGCGTCCCCGGACCTGCTCGTTCAGCCGCCACGCGGCCACGCCGGCGATGCCGGCCAGGGCCACGAACAGGGCATGGAGAGCCGCCCAGGCCCAGGGATCGGCCCACTCGGCCGGGCGGTTGAACACGGCGTGCGAATCGAGCGTTCCCATGATCCCGTGATGGAGCAGCACGAACAGCACCGCCACCAGGAACGGAACCCAGTCCTCATACAGGGTAAGGATCAGAACGACGACGAAGAACGCGAAGTGCATCTCGATCAGGCCACCCGAGATGTCGACCAGCAGCGCGGCCACGGTGAGTAGCCCCAGCGAGGCCGACAGCGAGCGCCACTTGCGGGAGCCGGCTGGGCTCCAGGCCAGCCCGGCAAAGATGACGAGCGCCGCGTCCTCGGGCACGTACCGCAGCGCTCCAGAGCCTCGGGCCAGCGCGGCATACGTGACCGCGATGGCGATGGCCACCAGCAGCAGCACCGAAATCACCTTGTGCCGACGTTGCCACTCGTCGTACGGCAGCGAGCCGCCGTGCGGAAGCCATTTGCCCAGCCTGGAGATCGTCACCGTCATGCCCCGGTCCTTTCCTTGACTACCCGATGAGTGGAGTGTTCGGCCGGCCGGCCGGGCTACTTGAATCTGCCTCACCGCTGAGCCGTGGCCGGTCGGATCGACCAGTTGGCCACCGCCTCCGGCTTGCTTGACCCGCTGCCGTGGTGCAGCAGGCAGAAGAACGACAATGCGCCCGGCGGCTGCCCGCCAGCCGCCTGGTAGCCCAGCATCACGAGATGGGGACCGAATGCGCACAGCAACGCGCCGCACACCAGCAGGAGCTGGACCTTGTTGGTTAGCCGTAGCGAGCGCACCCGGGTTGCTTTATCGGCCGGCCTGATGCGAAGCTGAACGCCACCGCCAACGGATGGACGGTCTCTGGCCAGGCGCTGGTCTGGACGGACGTCTGACCCGCTACCGGCTGCCCGCGGCGTAGCGGAGCAGAGACAGGTCGGTCAGCCACTCCACCGGCGCGCGGTCATCGGTGTACACCGCGCCGCCCGCAAGCGCCGGCCCCAGCCGCGACCGCACCGCGCGGGCCAGGGGATCGAGCTCGGCCCCCAGCCGGGGTCGGGAGTTCCCGGCCAGCGGCCACCGGCTGGCCACGACCAACGAGTTGCCGTCGCTGATCCGGTCGCGCGCCACGACGGGAAACTCCGCGCCGAGCGTGGCCGACACGACCTTTTCCAGGGCGTCCGAGCCGGGGGTGTGCCCGACGTTGACGATGATCAGGCCGCCGGGGCGCAGGTGGTCTCGCACCGAGGTGAAGAACTCGCGGGTCACCAGGTAGAACGGGATGTAGGGCTGGCGGTAGGCGTCGAGGAAGATCGCGTCGTAGCGGGCCCGGCTGGCCGTCAACCAGGGCCGGGCGTCGGCTGTGTACAGGTGAAGGTTCCGACCGCGCAGGTCGAAGAACCGGCGGCCGATCTGGCTCAGGGCGCCGTCCAGCTCCACCGCGTCCACGCGCGTGCGCGGGAAGTAGTGGCCGTAGGCCCGGGCCACCGTGCCCGCCGCGTCGCCCAGGATTGCCACCCGGCCGGGGACGCCCCGGCCGGCCAGCCAGGGCAGCACCAGGAAGTCGTCCCAGTAGCCGCCGGTCAGGTAGCTCCAGGGCCGGTAGTCGGAGTGGATTGCCACCCCTTCGTTGAGCTGCAGCCAGCGCTCGCCGGTGGGCAGTTGGACCACCCGGGCGGACTGGTACGCCGTCTCGGTGGCATAGATGACCCGGGCCCCCCGGACGTCGGTCCCGATCCCTGGCGGCGGGATCGCGAACAGCCCGCCTACGACCAGCGGAACCAGCAGCCAACGCCGCGAGGACAGTGCCGGGACGGCGACCGCCACCAGCGCGAGCGCGAATACCAGGAACGTGCGGTGGGTGCCGATCAGCGGGATCAGGAGCAGCGCCGAGGCGAACGTCCCCACCAGCGAGCCCACGGTGGAGATGGCGTACAGGCGGCCGGTCACGGTGCCGGTCGCGCTCAGGCGATCGACCGCGAGCCGGTTGGCGAACGGCGCCACCGTGCCCAGCAGCATCACGGGCACCGCCATCAGCCCCAGCACGGCCACCAGCGAGCCCAGGAACCCACCCACCGACAGCGATCCCAAGGCGCCCGCGGCCAGGCGCAGGAACGGGTCTGCGGCGAACGGCACCGCCGACAGCAACAGCCCGGCGGCCAGGACCACGGTGCTCAGCCCGCGCAGGTGCGGCCAGCGATCGGCCAGCCGGCCTCCGATTGCATAGCCCACCGACAGCGCCACCAGCACGGTGGCGATGGTGTTGGCCCAGATGATCGTGGACGCCCCGAAGTAGGGCGCCAGCAACCGCGCCGCGGCGATCTCGGCCCCCAGGCTGGCCGATCCGACCACAAACGCGATCAGCCGGATGTAGGCCACCGAGGCACCCGGCTCGGCCACCGTTGGTGGCGGCGCTCCGCCGGCCCGCGGCGGGGCCACCGGTTGCGGGCGCTCGCGGGTGGCGGTCAACTCGAGCCGGGGCGGCGCGGCTGTCGGGTCCTCCCCGGCAGCGGCACGCCGGTCACCTTGCGCACCGCGCTCTCCATGAACAGCCGGGGATCGGTCTTGGCCAGCAGCGCGGACAGCTCGGCGCGCTCCCGGCGAGTCAGGTTGGCCGGCCGTCCCCGGGCGCGGCGGACCAGGGCCAGGATGCGCCGGCGCTCATGGGGCTTGAGCTTGCCGTAGTGCTCGCGGGCCAGCAGGACCAGCTCGGCCAGAGCCAGCAGCCGGGCCACGGGCAGCTGGCGCAGTCGAGCCAGGCGGCTGAGGGGCGAACCGGCCATGGCAGCGGAGTTTAGGCCGCAGCGACGGCGAACGGTCGGGCTCAGCGGCGCCGGCGGCGGCCGGGCTCCTGGGTGGGCATCTGCTGGGAGGCCAGCGGCGGGACCCCGGGCGGATAGCTGCTGCAGGCGGTGGTGGAGGCCGCGGCCAGCGGCGCCGG
>Ga0307374_10007998_pt1 | contig 15933 bp, 11 predicted proteins | sample OX3MG_FD_202532 | JGI IMG/M metagenome (GOLD analysis project Ga0307374, IMG submission 202532) | Soil microbial communities from Risofladan, Vaasa, Finland - OX-3 | ecosystem: Environmental > Terrestrial > Soil > Coastal area > Acid sulfate soil | place: Finland: Risofladan, Vaasa | collected... | reverse complement strand
CTCAGGCGCGGCCTGGACGATGCCTACCGGCTGCAAACCCGCAATGTAAATCAGCAGCTCGGCTGGGAGGCGCTGGCTTTGGAAGTGACGGCCTCGGAACAGAAATCGACCAGGCGCGGCGAACCGTCCGGGACGGGGTCGGCGAACGCCAGGAGGTGACGCCGGTCAGTAAATCCGCTCTATTGGGGAAGCAACCTGTTCAGGCCGCGAAGAATATGTTGCTGCTCGGGAGTGAAACTCTGCAGGAAATGCGGGATTGAGAGAAGGCGCCGGCGAACGGACACGAATAATCCCTTCAAAGAGGGCGCTCGGAGGCCGTCGGCCGGGACAACAAATCCCGTAGCTGCCGCCACATGCCGGCTCAATCCTCAAGGCTGCTCAGCAGCGAACGATCTTATCTCTGTGTTCCTTGACGTCCCGTGTTGCGTTCCGGGTGTCGATGACCAGCTTGGCGTGGCGGACGATGAAAGGATAATCGTAACTCGAATGATCGGTCGCAATGAGGACCGCAGCGTAATCGCCCAGCGCCTGAGCTGTAAGATCCACGGACGACATGCCTTGGAAGTCATAGTGCCGCATTTTGTGTAGTCGCGGGAAGTAGGGGTCATTGTAGTCCACGTGCGCCCCGTGGCTGCGGAGCAGCTCGATGATGCGGAGTGAAGGCGATTCGCGCAGATCATCGATGTCTTTTTTATAAGCAACGCCCAGGACGAGGATGTGCGCGTCTTTCAGGCATTGCCGCCGTTGGTTCAAGGCTTCAGTTAACGCAGAGACCACGTGATCCGGCATGGCGGAATTGATTTCGCCGGCCAATTCGATGAAGCGTGTGGGGAAATCGTACTCGCGAGCCTTCCAGGTGAGATAAAAGGGATCGATTGGGATGCAGTGACCGCCCAAGCCGGGCCCTGGGTAGAACGGGGTGAATCCGAAAGGCTTCGTTTTGGCTGCGTCAATTACTTCCCAGATATCGATGCCCATTCGCAGCCCAAGCAGTTTTAACTCGTTAACCAACGCGATGTTCACGCACCGGTATATGTTCTCCAGGAGCTTGGTCATCTCTGCGGAGCGCGAGGAACTGACCATTATGGTTCGCTCGAACACCTGGCTGTATAGGGCCTTGGCCGCCCGCGCGCTGGGACCGTTGACACCCCCTATCACTTTGGGTATTTGGTGGGTTTGAAAGGAGGGGTTGCCTGGGTCTTCACGTTCCGGAGAAAAGGCGACCAAAAAGTCTACGGCGCTCGAGTTGGCGTAGCTCGCAGGAGTTCCATCAGTGGAGTAGGGCGTGATGGGGCAGCGTAAGCCGGACTGTTCGAGAATTGGAAGAACCAACTCCTCCGTGGTTCCCGGATACGTCGTGCTTTCAAGAACGATCAATTGTCCGGGGCGAAGATGCTGACGGATGGTTTCCGCAGTATTGCGTACGTAAGTTAGATCGGGTTCACGGTGCTCGTCCAGGGGTGTTGGGACGCAGATAATGATCGCGTCCATCTCTTTGAGGCGTTCGAAGGCTGTAGTGGCTTGAAAGCGATCGTGCTCCCTCTCGGCGGTGATCAGAGAGGAGGGAATGTGGGTTATATAGGTTTGTCCGGACTGCAGCTTCTGAACCTTAATCGAATCCGTATCAAACCCAGTCGTCCGGAATCCATTCCGTGCGTAAAGCAGAGCGAGCGGCAGCCCAACATAACCCAGCCCAATGACTCCTACCTGGATCTGCTTTGTGCCGAAATTTTCGAGTAGCGGGGACTGATTCTGCGTAGCGAGATTTATTTCCCTTTTGGGTTCCACTTCGACTCCTGATTTATTTTTGAATACTGCCCTACGCGTGCCGGTTTTGGAACTCGGAAGGTCAGCATCCGCCTTTGGGGTCCCGAACCAAGGGTGGCCAGCCATCAAGGCTGCGATGGGTCAACATAATCTCCCAACTGCCCGCAGAGGCGCGTTGCCTCGCGGACGTATTCGAGGGCGATTACAAGCGGTCGCACCCTCTCAGCGTTTTCTAATGTTCCGTTTGGCCGAAGCCAATCAACCGCATTCCAACCGTAAGACTCCCACGATCATACGTTAATAACACACAACTTGACAATGAGGGAGCTATCGCTTAACTTCAACAGTGTACGGGGTCTCTATCTTCATGCTCAGGAGAGCCGCACATAATACGCCTCCCGCTTGTGACCTCCGGCCTGGAATCATTTCGATCTCTGCTGAGGAATTTATGAAACTCAATAGGATCATGGGTTTTGCGCTCACGGCGTTCTTAATGTGTTTCATGGGGCTTGCGCGGCCGCTCCGGGCACAGGACGCGATGCAGCCAGATCAAAATGCGGCACAGGATCAGGATGCCGGTTCGGGCGTCCAAACCACCGAGCCTAACGCTGCCGTTTCCAGCAGCCAGGATGTTCCCGGAGGCGGAATGATTGGCTCGGATTATTTGCTCGGGCCGGAAGATGTCCTGACGATTTCGGTTTTTAACCTGCCGGAAATGACGCAGACGGTCCGCGTGGAGAATGACGGGACCATCACGGTGAAGCTCCTGGGCCAAGTAAAAGCAGCAGGGCTTACGACATCGCAACTGCGTGACGAACTTCAGAAAGAGTGGGGGAAGAAATATCTCGAAGATCCGCACGTCACTATTTTTATCCGCCAGTTTCATTCAACCTCTGTGTCGGTGGTTGGAGCGGTGGCAAAGCCTGGACTCTACCAAATCCCTGGGCCGCGAACCTTAATTCAGGTTCTTGCCCTCGCCGGCGGTGTCAATACGCCGGGAACTGCAGCGGGAAACATGCAAGGGGGCGCCCCCGCCGGCCGGTGGGTCTATATTACGCGGAAAAGAGGCTTTGCCGGTCTCAAGCCGGTGGATGGGATCAAAAAGATCGCTCCCAATCAGGTGAAAGTTGACTTAGGGCGCTTGCTTTATTCCAACGACAGCGCCCTCAACATTTTGATTAAACCGCTCGATACGGTTACCGTTAATAAGGCTGGAATTGTTTATGTGGTTGGAGCTGTGCAGAAATCCGGCGGATTCACTCTGGAGAACGTTGACAGTCTGACGGCCATGCAAGCTCTATCCCTGGCGCAGGGATGCGCTGCCTCCTGCAACATGAAACGCGATGAGATAATTCATACGATGCCAAACGGCGCCAGGACAGTAACGCTCATCAACCTCGGCAAGATCATGAAAGGCAAGGCCAAAGACCCGATCCTTACGGCCAATGACATGCTGGTCATACCCGGCAGCATGGCAAAAGGACTCGCTGGTTCTGGTATTGGTACTGTATTGGCAACCGTCAGCGGGTTGATTATCTGGCAAGGCCTTTAGACACCGCACCTAAATGGAATCCCATGGACGAACTTGAACGACGGCAAGGATCATCGCCTCTAGAACCTCTCGCGCGATCCGGCTCGCAGGCTCTCGAAGCGCAGCCGATTGTAGACGTTTCTTCCGAGGAGGTCCCTCACCTTCTGGATTACTGGGCTATTGTCCGCAAGCGGCGTTGGGTGGTTCTTGCCGTCTTGGTTGTGGTGTTCACTACGGTGGCCATTGGGACTCTGAAGGAACGGCCCGTATATGAAGGAAAGGTTCTGGTTGAAATTGATCCTGAAGCTCCCGCCGTCGTAAATTTCAAGCAAGTCGTGAACAATCCGGTCGATGTGGACGCGTACATGGAGACCCAGTACAAGATTCTGAAGAGCCGCAGTCTCGCCGAATTGGTGGTGCGAGACTTGCAGTTATACCGGATTCCAGAGTTCTACAGTGCCCGCTGGCTTTTTGGATTGTTCCAAAGTACTCCGAAAGTTTTGCCTTCAGCCTCGGATCCCAATCCCAACATCAACGCCGACTACTACCGTAACAGCATTTCGCACATGCAGAACTCCATTGATATCAATCCTGTGCGGCAGAGCAATCTGGTGGAAGTGTCATTCGAGTCTTATAGCCCGGATGTTGCGGAGCAAGTGGCCAACAAGCTGGCTGATGACTACAAATCCTACAACTTCAATGTGAAATGGCAAGCAACGACCGATGCCTCGAATTGGCTTTCGAGTAAGCTGGTAGATCTGCAAGCCGAGCTGGAGAAATCTGATGACGCAGTTGAGGCCTACGCCCAATCCCACGACCTCCTTTTCGTCACCAACCAGCAAAGCCTCTCTCAAGCTCGTATGCAAACACTCCTCAACGAATATTCTACGGCTCAGGGGGATATGTTTGCCAAAGAAGGCCTTTACAGCTTGGTTCAAAAGGGTAAGGTGGAGGACTTGCCAGGTGTGTTGAATAATGGCCTGATTCAGGCGCTCGAAGTAAAAATGGCAGATGACAAAGCCAAGTATGACGATATCACGTCATGGGTGAAGCCCAATTACCCGAAGGCGCGCGAGATACAAAGGGAGATCAAGGGCATGCAGAGGCGGCTGGATAAACAAAAACTCGCAGTGATCCAGAACATGGTAGACGACTACAAGTCCGCCGAGCATAACGTCAACTATCTGTCCAAGGCCATCGATCAGCAGAAGAAACTGATGAACAGCTTAAATCAGAAATCCGTGCAATATAACATTCTCAAGCGAAGAGCGGATTCGGATCGCGAGCTGTACCAGGGCATGCTGGAGCGGATGAAGGAAGCGCAGGTTTCGGCTGGGCTGAGCGCGAGCAATATCCGCATCGTGGATCCGGCGATCGTGCCCGAGGCGCCGGTAAAGCCCCGCGTGTTCCTGAACTTGACGTTGGGGATTATTTTAGGATTGGGCTTGGGTGTGGGGCTTGCCTTCTTCCAGGAGTACCTGGATAAGACGCTCAAGTCAGCGGACGACGTAGAGCGCCTGTTGCGGCTGCCTTCCCTCGGCATCGTCCCCAAATTCGCTCTCAACGGCCATGGGGATCACGATGGGATTGGAGACGGAGAGCACAGCAAGCTGCTTCCGATTAAAGTCGACGGAAACGGGCATCATGCTCCGGCGATCCAGACGGCGCCGGCCATTGCGGAGGCGTTTCGCTCGCTGCGCACGTCCATCCTCCTGTCGGCCAGCCCCGTGCCCAAGCTGCTTCTGATCACCAGCGCTCTTCCGAGCGAAGGGAAGACTACCACAGCGCTTAACCTGGGCGCTACGCTTGCAAGCCTTAATGCACGTGTTGTCGTCGTAGACTGTGACATGCGCCGCCCGGCGGTCCATCGCGTCGCGGGGGTGGAGAACAAGCCCGGATTCGTTCAATGCCTCACGGGCCACGCCACGCTGCGGGATGCAGTTCTTCCCGTGCCGGGCGTGCCAAACCTGAGCGTCATTCCCTGCGGCCCCATCCCGCCAAACCCGGCAGAGGTCCTTTCGTCGCACATGACGGGCGAGTTGTTGAGGAAGTTGCGCGAAGAATTTGAGTTTGTCCTGGTTGATTCTCCTCCGATTCTCAGTGTCGCGGACAGCCGAATTCTTGCCACGCTGACGGATGCTGCGATCCTGGTGACCCGCGCGCACTCGACGCCGTATGACGTGGTGCGCCGCGCACGCTCTCTGCTCTATGGCGCCAATTCCCGCATCTTGGGGGTCGCTCTGAACGATGTCGATCTCCATCGTGATGGCTACTACGGTTATGCAGGCGGGCACTACGGATACGGCTACGGGTATGGCAATAATGCCAGCAGCCAAGAGCCGGCTGACAAGACGCTGTGAAGCCATTCATGTAGGACGCCTCAGGCACACATCAATGTAGGGGCGTTGCTTGCTGCGCCCTGGGCGGGGCTAGCCCCGCCCCTACCAGAATCGGCAATTTTTTGTCCGGGAAGAAACGCACGATGGAAATTGGCGTGATTGGCGCGGGCTATGTGGGACTGACAACGGCAGCTTGTTTGGCTGAGACAGGCCACAACGTCTTCTGCGCCGACAACAATGCGGAGAAGCTGCGCGCGCTGCAAGCTGGCCAGATGCCCTTATTTGAGCCTTATCTCGAAGATCTGGCGAGGAAGAACCGCGATGCGCGCCGTCTTCGCTTTGGCTCGACCGAAGAGGCAGTCTCCGCTTGTGACACTCTTTTCATCTGTGTTGGCACGCCGCTCGGCGAGGACGGCGAAGTTGATGTTTCGGCCATTGAGCAGGTGGCGCAAACAATCTCCCAAACCGCGCATGGCTACCGTCTGGTGATTCAGAAGAGCACCGTTCCCGTGGGAAGCTGCCGCCCATTGCACGAATTGCTGGGGAAAAATCGCCCGGCCAAGAATGGTCATTCTGCGCTTCGTTGGGATATCGTCGCCAATCCGGAATTCCTTCGCGAGGGTTCTGCGGTTCAGGACTTCCTGCACCCGGACCGCATCGTGGTCGGCGCGGAAAATCCCGAGGCCGTGGAATCCTTGAAGGCAATTTATCGCCCCATCGTCCAGCGAGACTTTGTTTGTCCCATACACGGCGCGCGCCACGAGGGCGAAAAGCCTGTGCCCGTGGTTGTTGCGGATACCCAGAGCGCCGAATTGATCAAGCACACGGCGAACTCGTTCCTCGCCATGAAAGTTTCCTTCATCAACATGGTGGCCGATTTGTGCGAAGCCGTGGGCGGCGATATTGAAAAAGTGGTCGAAGGCATAGGGCTGGATCATCGCATCGGACCGTCGTTTCTTAGGCCGGGAATCGGCTTCGGCGGATCCTGTTTTCCCAAAGACGTTCAGGGCTTTATCAACGTGGCCGAGAAGTTCGGATGTGATTTTTCTCTCTTGAAGGAAGTAGAAAAGATCAATACACAGCGCGTGGGCCGGTTCGTCGCAAAGGTAAAAGAGGCTCTGGGCGATCTGAAAGAGAAGAAGATCGGCGTCTGGGGGCTGGCCTTCAAGCCCAATACCGACGATATTCGCAATTCACCCGCCATTGCCATCGTCCGCCGCCTGCTGGCCGAAGGCGCTGTGGTCCAGGCTTACGACCCCCAAGCGATGAGCAAATCCAGGTCTGATCTCCCAGAGGTGCGTTATTGCAGGGATGCCTATGAGGCCGCAACCGCCGCCGAAGCGCTTCTAGTGCTCACCGAATGGGCAGAGTTCCGGTCGGCGGATTGGGACCGCTTGCGTGGACTGATGATCCAGCCCTTGATTATTGACGGCCGCAATATGTGTTCAACGTCAGAAATGGCTTCGCACGGTCTTAACTACATCAGGCCAGGAAAGAAACCTCTGATCCCGAGAGAGCCAGTGAAAATCTGACCTCACACGCCCCCTTTTTTATGGACTCCTTTAGTTATGAGCGCCGAGGTGCCTAGTGGACCTTTACTTGTGGGGCAGTTATGTCTCTAGAAAGAGATAATCTGGCGGCGAACCCCAAAGTCTGGTCACCAAGCTTAATAGTACATAAAGCTTTTCACGGCGCTCTGGCATTAGGCGTCCGGCAAGCGCTGGCACAAGGCCTGAATGTGCTAGGGGCTATCCTGCTGGCCCGCCTCCTTTCTCCATCGGAATTTGGTCTTTACGCGATCATCGTTTTTATACGCACCTTTCTTCTTGCCTTTGGAGACGTCGGCCTAGGGGCGAGCCTCATTAGGCGGCCCCAGGAACCTGAAGAAGACGACTATCGATCTATTTTCACAGCCCAGCAGCTTTTGGTTCTTTCCATCTTCATCCTGTTCTGGATCGCCTCCCCCTTGGCTGCCCGCCTGTACAGACTCCCTGCACAAGAGGCCTGGGTGTTCCGTCTTGTCGATATTTCCCTGATCTTCGCCTCCTTTCAGGTAATTCCTACCATCCGCCTGGAACGAAGCTTGGCTTTTTATAAGATCGCAATCATAGAAGTCACCATGGCTCTCGCGTTCAACGGGAGTGCCGTCTTGCTGGCCTATCTTGGATGGGGGGCCATGAGCTTTGCTTGGGCGCTCTTGCTTCGATCCGTAGTCGGGGCCGCTTTGGCCAATATTATTTGTCCATGGCGCATACGTTGGGGCATGGAATGGAAGCGGATACGCGAGCACCTAAGATTTGGCATCCCTTATCAGGGAATAAGTTTTATTTCTCTTCTGAAGGACAGTATCGGCCCCATGTTCATCGGGCTGTTGCTCGGGGCGGCGGAGATGGGATACGTGAACTGGGCCAACATGGTGGCCGTATATCCCCTTCTGATCCTGTCCGTCTTGCAGCGTCTTTACCTGCCCGCGTTTGCGCGCATGCAGGCTCACAACGACCGCCTAGGAGAGTTTGTCGAAAAGGCAGTTATGGCGACGAACGCCGTCGTGGCGCCTCTCGCAATCCTTACCTTCGTGCTCATCCGACCCATCACACTGACGGTCTTTGGAGAAAAGTGGCTCGTGGCCCTGCCTCTATTTCGGCTCTTCTGGCTGGCGAACATATTTGTTCCCACGGCCACCCCAGTGATGGGACTTCTAAATTCCTTGGGGAGATCCCGGACGACCTTTTGTTTTGCTGCGGGTTGGATGCTTGGGACTTGGGCCTTGGGCATCCCGCTGATTCTCGTCTTGGGCGGCGTTGGGTATGCTCTTGCGAGCCTTTTAGTTACGCTCAGTGCTCCAGTTCTTTTCAGGTTAGCTCAGAATCAAGTACAATTCAGCATCGTCCGTGTGGTTCTGCCTGCGTGGCTCGTATCGGCGGCGGTTGGCCTCTTGGTTTGGATACTCCAGGCGGTTTGGCCGTCCCGGTCGCTGGTGACTTTAGTGTGTTACGGCACAGCGGGACTCTTGCTATGTACATTGGCAATGAGGAAACTATACTCAGCCGAGATAGCCAAGTTATGGACCTACTTCAAAGAGAATCAACCAAGCAAAGTGGTTACGGGTGCCCCGCATGCTCAATAGCCAACTGAGATCGATCGCCAAGAGGTTGATCCCCGAAAGATACCGCGGCGCGGCTGCTAGCGCTAGGGACCGTATTGCAGGTTATCGTGTGGAAAGCTATTCGCAACAGGGGGAGGACATTATCCTCAGAATTCTATTTGACGGTGTGCAGGCTGGGTTTTATGTTGATGTTGGAGCCTTTCATCCAGCGCGATATTCAAATACGCATTTGTTTTACAAGAGAGGGTGGAGAGGCATAAACATAGATGCCACTCCCGGGGTCGTGAACGCATTTAACAAATACCGGCCCAGGGACGTCAACCTTGAAGTAGCCATTGCGGTAAGCGATAAAGAAATGAGGCTCTTCATGTTTAAAGAGGGCGGATTGAATACCCTTTCTCCTGAGCTCGCTGAGGTGCAGAGCGCGCGGCTGGGGCGCAATGTGACATCAAGCAAGGTCGTCAGAACTCATGCTCTTCGCGAGATTCTCGACAAGTATAAGTCGCCCGGGCAGGAGATACACCTCCTTTCCGTTGATGTCGAAGGTTATGATCTCGAGGTGCTGCAATCGAACAATTGGAAGAAGTATGTTCCCAAGGTTATTGTGTGTGAAGATTTAACTCTCAAGAACATGGAAGATTTGGCAGAGTCGGCGGTATACAGCTTTCTTCGTGGCGAAGGTTACGTACTCTATGCAAAGTGCCTCCACAGCCTTATTTTTGCACACGCCTCATTCCAGGCTAGCGATAGGAATTGGAGCATAAAGTGGCGTAAACAATCTCCGGAATCATCAGCGCTCTAGAGGAGGAGAAAAAATCCGCGAGCTGTAGGTTCAGTGTGATCACAGGTTAATGAGAATTACCGGTTTGGGTGGAGCTTCCTTTCGCATTGTCCCCTACAGTGGGATCATGTGCTCTATTTTCCGTAAGCATCACGGCAAGCGGGTTGTGTGTCTAGCGTCCGCCACTATTGGGCTATTGCTCGCGGGAGGAAAAGGCAAGCTATGCCTGGAGTCCAGATCTCGGCAGTCATCAACACGCTCGACGAAGAGCATAATCTGCCCTTTGCTCTCCGATCTGTGAAGACATGGGCCGACGAGATAATCGTCGTCGATATGCACAGCACGGACCGGACGGTGGAAATTGCGCGCAACTTCGGGGCAAAGGTATATTTCCACGATCCTATGGGTTACGCAGATCCAGCCCGCGCATATGCTATCAGTCAGGCGACGGGGGATTGGATTCTGATCCTGGATGCTGACGAGGTTATTCCAGAGCCGCTTAGCCGCAAACTCGTGGAAATCGCCCGAGGCGCAACGGATGTCGACGCTGTCAAGATATCATGGATCAATTATTTGCTTGGCGCTCCTCTTTGGCACACCGGCTGGGGTCCGCACCAAGACAAACACGTGCGGTTTTTCAAGCGCGGCCTCGTGAATTCCAGCGCAACTATTCATGATTTTCTCAAACCCGTATCTGGGGCCCGCATTTTTGAGATTCCTTACCAAGAGGGTTGCGCCATCGTTCATTTTAATTACGTGGACATCTCCCAATTTATTGAGAAATTGAATCGGTACACCACCATAGAGGCTCAACAGGCGATGGAGCGCGGGGAACGAGCGGGTTCTTTTCAATCGCTGCTTAAGGCAGCCAAAGAATTCCTCTCTCGATATTTCAAGGCGCAGGGTTACCGGGACGGGTGGCGAGGCTTTTACCTTTCTGCCTTGATGTGTTTCTACCGCATTGTCGTGGCTGCGAAGCTGCAGGAGTTGTACCGCAGCGGGCCTCGCGAGGTAGTCGAATCCCAGTATCGAAGCGAGGCTGAAAAACTCGTCAGCGAATACTGCAAAGTACCCTCGCATGATGCGACATAGGAACTTGGGAGGTCCCCTATGGGTGCTCTGAAAAAGCTACTTCGTAACATGGCAGAACCGCTCCTTGCACACGTCGATATAGACCTCCGAATGACGAGACTTCGGCTTCGACAGTTTGATGCTTTGGGTTCGGAGTTAAGCGCGGTCTTCTCCGCAGAAGACTGCCCGGGACAGCCCAGTTCGCGCTTGATTGAGCTTGCGCTCGCATCTGCTTCCCGCGCACGAAACGTTGCATTGCCGCTCCTGGCCGAGCGCAATGCACCCTCTTTCGTCCATTTATGGCCTGGCGAACACTACCGATTATTACACGCTATTGTTCAGGAGATACAGCCTGACCTAGTTCTGGAGATTGGCACTTACAAAGGACTTAGCGCACTCGCGATGGTTTCCGCTTTGCCGCTAGGATCGCAACTAACGACTGTTGATATTGTGCCGTGGGACAAGGTCCCGGGGACGTTTTTGACGAGTGCAGATTTCCGCGAGGGAAGCCTGGCCCAGGTAGTATGCGACCTTGGACAGACCGAGAGTTGCAATTCCTACGCGCCTCTGCTCCAAGAAGCTGACTTGGTGTTTGTGGACGCGGCAAAAGACGGGTTTCTCGAGCGAAGACTGCTGGAGAATTTTTCACGGGTCGGGTTGAAGTCGGGTGCTCTCGTTGTTCTCGACGACATTCGGTTCTGGAATATGCTGGACATTTGGCGGAGAATCTCACGACCCAAGCTGGACTTCACGGGTTTCGGACATTGGAGCGGGACAGGGATCGTGGATTGGGGCGGAGATTTATCGGCTTGAGCGCCCTCCCTGTCCGTCACTCGAGGATGGGGCCGCCACCTAAACGAGTACAGATGCCATGATGAGCATAACCCTTGTTCTACCCGGCTCTGGGAGTAAACCAGTTGGCGGGTACAAGGTGGTCTATGAATACGCCAATCATCTCTCCCGAAGGGGATATCAGGTTACCGTGATACACCCGGCTACGCTATATACCGATAGACCGCTGAAAGATTGGCTTAAAACACTCCGTTACATTCCGCGGCTCATAGACGGCCGTTACCGGCCAGACCGCTGGTTCCAGATTGATTCAAAGGTACGTTTATTATGGGTACCATCTCTAAATCCACGCCATATACCGGATGCAGACGTCGTGGTGGCGACCGCGTGGCAGACCGCTGAGTGGGTCGCTACCTATAGCGAGAACAAGGGAAGGCGAATTTATTTAGTGCACGACTACGAGCACTATATGACAGCCAGCGATAAGCTAAGGGAAAGGATTCGCAGGACTTACAATTGCGGGCTGAAGATCATATGTCCGTCGCCTGCGGTACGGTCTATGGTAGAAGATTCTGGAGGTTGTATCGCCGCAGAGATACCCAATGGACTGGATTTTAGCGTGTATTACAGAAGCAGGGGGATTGAGGACCCCAGCCGTAACATGCTCGGCTTCCCTGGCCGGTTAGAGGCATTCAAGGGTACGCATGATACAGTTCAGGCTCTTACTAAAGTAAAAGAGTCTTTTCCCGAGATCAAGGCATGGGCATTTGGTCCAAAACCCATCCATGGGCTTCCAGATTGGGTGGACTTTCACAAGCATCCTTCTGATACTCAGTTGCGGGATATGTACGACCGCACGTCGATTTTTGTAACTGCATCCCACTACGAAGGGTGGGGATTGCCCGGAGCTGAAGCGATGGCATCTGGAGCCGCTCTGGTCTCAACCGATCACGGCGGAGTCCGGGCCTATGCTTCGGACAACGAAACCGCGCTGCTAAGCCCCGCAAAGAGGCCTGAACTTCTCGCCGGGAATATCCTCAGACTCATGCGAGATAATAGGCTGCGCATTCGTCTTGCGCAGACGGGTTACGAGCATATCCAGCAATTCACTTGGGGTAGGGCTGTTGACAAGTTCGTGGCGGTTATCAATGAACGTTGAAACGGACCAGAAGGCTCTCGTGTACATTATTCTGCTTAATTGGAACGGATGGCAGGACACCGTAACGTGCCTTGATTCCCTCGCGCGGCTGGACTACCCACGCTACCGGATTCTTGTTGTTGATAACGCCTCCACTGACGGCTCCGTTGATCGCATACATGCCGCATCCCCCAACGTTTTGATCCTCGAAACCAGGACCAATCTTGGCTTCTCAGGGGGTTGCAACGTCGGAATCCGCCATGCTGTTGCTCAAGACGCCGATTACGTTTGGTTACTCAACAACGACACTGTGGTAGACTCCCATGCCTTGCAAGCGATGGTGGAAGTAGCCGAATCCGATGGGCGCATCGGCGCGGTCGGCTCAGTCCTCTATTGGATGAGGGAACCCAGCCGTGTACAGGTTTGGGGCGGGGGATGGGTGAGCTTCTGGACCGGCCGGTCCGGACACCATTATTTGCCTGTTCCTGCCGAACGGCTGCACTACCTTACCGGCGCAAGCCTTTTGCTGCGGCGAAGCGCGCTGGATGACGTTGGCCTCCTGGATGACCAAACATTCTTTATGTACTGGGAAGACGCGGATATTTGCTTCCGCTTGAGAAAGCGGGGATGGCGATTGGCTGTCGCTGAAAAATCTGTTGTTCTCCACAAACAAGCGGCGTCGACGGGGAAGGACAGCCCCACACTTGTGTTCCACGGTGCCCAATCCTCTCTGCGATTTTTCCGCCGGCATAGTCCAGTTCCTGCATGGACCATTGCCGTTGGGACGGTTGGGCGTCTTATCAAACGGATGCTTCGGCTTCAGAGCCAACAGATGCTGGCTGTTATCAAGGGAACATGGAATGGCATTAAGGAAAGCCCGTAGCCTATTAGGCTGGCGAGAGGCAGCTTCGGGGAGCAAGCGGAGCAGAACTTGGCCGGATGTGATTTAGCTTAATCTGAGGTCGGAGAAATTGAAACCTAGAAGAGTGAATAGCAAATGATTGCCTTAGACATAGGAATGCTGATTGGGCTTTTGCTGGTGTTCCACTACCAGTACAAAAGGACTGGGCTTTTTTTCCTTCCAAGCAGCGTACTACTGTTGATCAGCATAATCTTAGCAATGTACGTCGCATATCCTCTGGCGACCTCCCCTGAATCGTTGGAAACAATCGGGCAAGTTCGCCACTTCCGCACAATCCAGTGGGGGGTTGACGAGGCTCTAGTTATTGTAACTGTCGGCGTCCTTTGTGCAATCGCCGCTTATATCCTCGCTGGGTTGCTTGGAGCGCGGGTCATTCGAAGATATGCCCGGTCCGCATCCGTCGGGCCATCTATTACCATGGACGATATTGTCATGGGGGCTTGCCTCACGGCATTCCTCGCCCAGGCCTATATCTTTTATACGTTCTACCGTGCTGGGGTGCTGCCGCTCTTCAGTTCCGACCCACTCCATTGGCGATTTGCCCTTGCGAAAAACCTTGGAGGTTCACTCTACCTGGGCGCTCTAAGCGTAAGCTCTGTGGCCATTACGTTTCTGATGGCGGCGCTGGCGCTGGGAAAGATGCGATCATACAAACTGCTGAGCTTGGCGGCCATCGGGCTTACCTGTTTCACAACTCTCTCCACGGCGACGCGCGGCACTTTCCTCGGGCCCTTTGTGTCCGCCGGTTTGATTTATTTTTCAGCGAAGGAGAAAAAGCTCACGCTTCCTCGCACCCTCGTGATCTGCGCAGGTATCCTCGCGCTGGCGGCAGGCCTGCAGGCGATGAGATACCATTCAGCCTTATCCTGGAGCGAGACTGAATATGAGATTCTTCATGGTGACACGTTCTTTGCCAATTTTCGAGACACCGGATGGACTTTAGCCTACTTTGAAATGGGCCGGTACGATTTTGTCCATGGCAAGACCCTCCTCGCAGGTCTTTTGGGTTTCCTGCCGCATGATGACTTTGCATTCCGCTCCCGTTACCGCTGGGGAACCTTTGCTCTTCGGGTTGTCGGCAATGACGACCCAACAACCCATGCCGGCTTGGCCCACGTTCTTTTCGCGGATTGGTACGTAAACTTTGGCTATACGGGGGTTATTGTCGAGGGGTTGATCTTCGGGCTATTTTTGCGTTTTTTCGATGAGCGTCTGCTATACATCAGGAACAGAGCCAAGAACCTGAAACAATTCGACTGCTATGCAGCCTTCAAAACGTGGAGTTGGTGCGGTGTAGCAACCGCTTTGATGTCCAGCGCCGCGGCCCCGTTCGCCTACCCTCAAATCGCAGGACTGCTCGCCATCGGAGGGTTCGCCGCCGCGTTTCACAAGATATCGCAAGGGCTTCGCGCGGTCGTTCATCTGCCGCCCCAGAGCCCCGTACGGCCTGTGTTTCCTGCGCGCATGGCCCCTGCCCCAGATCCCTCGTCCCGCCTGAGGAAGTCATAGAGGCACGGTAGAATGGAGTCGTCGCGACATGAGAAATTTTTCGCTGCTGATGATGCTTGTTTTCTGCTCAAGCTCTGCTGCTCTGGCTGCCAGCGTCCCGCTTAGCCCGCAAGGGCTTCCGGCTGGTGAGGCGCGAACGAACCAAGAACAGCCGAACGGCGCAAACGATCCCAGCCACTCGAACCTAAATGTAAAATCGTTCGGCGCCCGAGGAGATGGGAAAACGGACGATACACGCGCAATTCAGTCCGCAATCAACGCAGCCAAAGCACGTCACGGGACGCTCTTCTTTCCGATTGGAACTTACCTCGTAAAGTCTCCGCTGAATCTTACCGGCCTGAACGCCGTCAGAATCGTTGGAGCGCAGTCGAGCGGATCCGTAGCCCAAGTGGGAGGCGATGCAACAACCATCGTATACGGCGGCCCGCCGCTCCCGAATGAGTGTCCGTTTGATTTTTCCGACTCAACCTGGATTTGGGTCAGTAATATTTCATTCGCGGCGTCTTCCCAGGCTGCGTGCATAGTCCTGCTCGATTCGAGCCACTCAGAATCTGAGGACATCCATTTTGAAAACGTGAGTATTGGAGAGGCGACCATAGCAAGCGTGGCGGACGCTGGCGCGGAGGTCATCGAATTTTCAGACTGTTCGTTAGCCTATGGTGCGGGCGACGGCCTGCTACTGAGCAGCAGCGGCCTTTCAGGCTATGGAATCGCCTCGCCCTTCGGATACAGGTTCAGCGCGCGATCAATGACGCAAGTGACATTTCGCGGCGGAAAGATTGTCAGCGGGTCGGGACATGCCGTAGAACTTGACGGCACGGGCGATTCCTCAATGATGCCAGTGGCTGATGTGAGCTTCTTCGGAACGTACATCGCAGGATCAGGGAGCGGCGCTTCAGCGTTCTATCTCAAGGGAGTAATCTGGGCATTGACAGATGTTGCCCAGCGCTACGAGATCGACGCTCAGACCGGACCCG
>Ga0307374_10007997_pt1 | contig 15937 bp, 14 predicted proteins | sample OX3MG_FD_202532 | JGI IMG/M metagenome (GOLD analysis project Ga0307374, IMG submission 202532) | Soil microbial communities from Risofladan, Vaasa, Finland - OX-3 | ecosystem: Environmental > Terrestrial > Soil > Coastal area > Acid sulfate soil | place: Finland: Risofladan, Vaasa | collected... | reverse complement strand
CCAGTCCCTCCCTGTGGACGTCGGCCATTGCCAACGACGCCGCCAAACTGTTCGCCAACCCGGTGCCCACCTCGATCACCACCAATACGGACGGTTCGGTGTCGTTCCCTTCGACGATCTCCGTGACTCCGGCGGCCAGCCTGGCCAAGAATGCGAGCCTGCAATGAACACCGTCAAGGAATACCAGAAGCCGATCATGGTCGGCGTGCTCGGGGTCGTCGTGGCCATCCTGTTGTACGCAATGTTGATCGCCCCCCAGACGTCGAAGCTCTCCTCCCTCAACACCCAGAAGACACAACTGTCCGCCCAGCAACAGCAGTTGCAGGCGAAGCTCTCCGGCCTGGAGAAGGCCAAGCAACAACTCCCGACCAAGTGCGCCGACCTCCAGAAGATTTCGGTGCAGATTCCAAGTGTGCTGAATCCCGGCGACCTGGCCGCGGAGCAGTCGACCTTCTACAACCAGCTCACCGCGCTGGTCGGTTCGTCCGGCACGTCGATCCCCTCCTTTGCCTGGACCGGCAACACCGGAGCTGGGACCACACCGGCCACCACTCCTCCAACGGCAGGTGCCGCACCGGCAGCCAGCGGGGTCGTCCCGGTTCCGGTCAAGATGCACATCACCGGCAACTACGCCCAGATGTCCGCCTTCATTGCCGGGCTTGATTCGTTTCCCCGGCTGTTCGTCATCCAGACGTTCACCTTGGCCATCGGCGCTGCCGCCGGATCGAGCGTATCGACCGGTTCCACCGGTTCTGCCGCGCCGGGAGCTGCCCCGCTGTGGGTGGGCGGGACCCCGACCGCCGCCGGGAGCGGCCCCTACGGGCTGGATCTCGCCGGGTCGATCTATTACACCGCGACTCCCAGCGCCCTGGCAGCCTGCACCAAAGCCACCGCCAAGTAAGCCTCGGGTCTCCAGCCCGAACGAACCCCGGAGAGCGCCGAACTCGAGCCGAATCCCCGGACAGGGATGACGGGGCGGCGCTCCGCCAACACTTGAGACCCCGGTGGGCTCAGACCCCGCTGACCTGCATGTCGGCCACGGCCAGCGTCTGACCGGCGGCTATCCCCGGCAGCCATTCCACATCGGAGCCGACCACCACCAGCGACTGGAGGATGCGCTGGAGGGTCGAGGCCACGGTGATCTCCCGGACCGGCTCGGCCAGCTTCCCGTCCCGGATCATCAGACCCTCGGCTCCGACCGAGAAGTCGCCACTGATCGGGTTCACCCCCGAGTGAACCCCGGTCATCGACTGCACGAACAGTCCATCTCCGACCGCGGCCACGACCCCGTCCTCGTCGTATCCCTCCGGACCCGGGGTCAGAGCCAGGGCCCGACATCCCACCCCCGGGGTACCGGCAAAGCCGCCCCGCACCGCCGACCCGGTCGAGGCGACACCGGCCCGGGATCCGGCCACCGTGTCGTACAGGAAGCCCATCAGCACCCCGTTGACGATGAGCTGGTTCCGACGACAGGCCAGGCCCTCGGCATCGTAGGACGCCGCTCCGTACGCTTTCGGGTTGGTGGGGTCGTCGACCAGGGTGAACCCGGGCGCCCCCACCTGCTCGCCGACCCGACCGGCGAAGAACGAGCGGCCCTTGGCCACCGCCTCCCCCGACAGGGCGCCGGAGACCACCGAGAGAAGGGTGGAGGCCGCCCGCCGGTCGAACACCACCACCGAGCGCCCCGAGGGACCCTTGGTGGCCCCCAGCATCCGTACCGCCCGCTCGACGGCGTCGGCCGTCACCTTGTCCCGGTCGAGTCCCTCGAACCCCCGGGCGGTGTCGAAACCTCCGCCGGTCTGGCTGGCCTCGCCGTCGCCGGCGATCACCCCGACCGAGAGGAATCCTTGGGTCTTCCGGGTCGACGACCGGATCCCGGAGGTCGAGACCAGGGCCACCTCCACCGAGGTGTCGCCGTAGTCGGCCGACGACACCTGCCGGATCCGAGGATCAGCCCCCCGGGCCTGGGCTTCCAGGGCCAGGGCCAGTTCGACCTTTGCCGAGGTCGGCACCGCCGCCAGGGATTCGTCCCAGAGGTCGAACGGCACCGCCGCCACCCCGTCGGGGACGGCCAGCTGCACGTGTTCGTCCGGAGTGGCGAACCTGGCGTTGTCCCGGGCCTCGTCCAGCGTCTCGGCCAGCACCGACTCGTGGAGCGAACCGGCCCAGGCGAAACCGAGCTTGTGGTCGACCACCACCCGGATGCCGATGCCGGCCGAGGTGGCCGAGGTGAGGGATTCGACCTCACCGTCATAGGCCCGGATCTCGGTCTCGTCCCCCCGGGCCACGTAGACCTCGACATCCTCTCCGGTGCCGGCCCAACCGGCCACCCGGTCGGCCAGGTCGAGGAGGTCGTCGGGCCGGTTGTCCCCGCGTGCCTCCGTGCTGGGCGCAGCTCCGGTGGCGGTGGTCATTCCGTGGTCCCCCCGATGGTGACCCCGGTGATCCGGAGGGTGGCCTGGCCGCAGCCGACCGGCACGCTCTGGCCGTCCTTGCCGCAGGTTCCCGGGGTCATGGCGAAGTCGGTGGCCACCGCGTCGACCCGCTTGAGGATCTCCGGGCCGTTGCCGATCAGGTTGGCGTCACGGAGGGGCTCGGTGATCCGCCCGTTCTCGATCAGATACGCCTCGGTGGTGCCGAACACGAAATCGCCGGTGGTGGTGTTGACCTGCCCACCGCCCAGCTTGGCCACGTAGACGCCGTGAGGGGTCTGGGCCACGATCTCGTCGGCGTCGTCCTCGCCCGGCAGCAGGAACGTGTTGGTCATCCGCACCATCGGCAGGTGCTGATAGGTCTGGCGGCGACCGTTGCCCGACGACACCCGGCCCTCCTTGCGTGCCCGCAGGAAATCCCAGAGATACTCGGTCAGCATGCCGTTCTCGATCAGCACGTTGCGCTGGGCGGGACGGCCCTCGTCATCGAAGCCGAAGGTGCCCCACTCGGATCCCACCGTGCCGTCGTCGACCAGGGTGACCAGCGGGCTGGCCACCTGCTTCCCGACCTGGCCCACGTACACCGAGGCGTTCTTGGCGATGTGATCGGCCTCGAGCCCGTGTCCGCAGGCCTCGTGGAAGAGGATGCCCCCGCTCCCCCCGGCCAGGACCACCGGCACCTCGCCGGAGGGCGCCGGACGAGCCGACAGCTTGGACAGCGCCCGGCCGGCAGCCATCCGGGCCAGGTCCTCGACCGACACGTCGTCGAACAGCTCGTAGCCGACGGTGTGGGCCGTGGTCTCCGAACCGGTCTGGAGGCCGGTATCCCCTTCCGCCACGCAGGCCACCGAAAATCGGGTCCGACGTTGCCGGTCTTCGGCCAACAGCCCGTCCGAGTTGGCGATCAGCATCTGGCGCCTCGACCCGCCGTAGCCGGCCTGCACCTGGGAGATCGCCCCTCCGCTGGCCCGGGCGGCTTCATCGGCCTGTCGCAACAGGTCGAGGGTGTCGGCCTTGGACACCGGGGGCTCGCGGTCCGACCCGGTGCGGCGGGAACGCCCGGGTGCCTCCAGGGAGCCCACCGCCACCGTGTGGGTGCCCCCGCCACCGCGACGGGCGATCGCCGAGGCGGCTTCCGCCGCCTTGATCAGCCCGGCCTCGCTGAGGTCAGCGGTGTGGGCGAAGCCGGTGGTGTCTCCGGTGACCACCCGGATGCCGGCACCCCGCTCCCGTCCGGATGACAGCTCCTCCACCCGTCCGTCGTCGAGCAGCGCAGAGGAATTGGAGCGGTCCTCGGCGAACACCTCGGCGAATTCCCCGCCGTGCCGGAGGGCTTCTCCGAGCACCCGCTCCAATACCGGTGTGTCAATCACTGCTGCCTCCTTGCCGGGCCGCCGGGAATCGTTGGCCGACCCAGGGCTGTCTCCCGTATGGTACCGGCGTGGCCCTGCACGCCGGTTTGTCGGCCCGAGTCGATCTCCATGTCACCGACGCCGACACTGCGCCGGCATTCCACTCCGGGGACGTTCCCGTCCTGGCCACTCCCCGCTTGCTGGCGCTGTGCGAACAGGCCTCCATCCTGGCGTTGGAAGGACACCTCCCCGAGGGGAGCACCAGCGTGGCCAAACGGGCGCAATTCGATCACCTGGTACCGGTGGGAGTCGGCGGTGACGTCCGGGCCGAAGCCTTGTTGGACAGCATCCAGGGACGTCGGCTCTCCTTCACCGTCTCGGTCTCCGACGCGTCAGGGTTGGTGGCGGCGGGCAAGGTGTCCCGGGTCGTGGTGGACCGGGAGACCTTCCTGGCCGGCGCGCGCTGAACCGGGACGGCTCTCGGTCGGGCCCCTCCGCCGCCACGACCTCTCGTCCAACGAGTCCCCCGACTGGGCCGCCTTGGGCGAATCGCTTATGTATCACGCGTGATACACTCAGCTATGGCGATCGTGACGATCCGAGATCTCCGTAATCACGGGGGCGACGTCGTCGATCGTGCCGCCCAAGGAGAGTCCGTGATCATCACCCGGGGAGGAAAGCCAGTCGCCGAGCTACGTTCCCTCGCTCGTCCGGGATTGACGGCGGCCGCCCTCCTCGTCCGGTGGCATCGACTCCCGCGGCTCGATCCTGAAGAACTTCGAGAGGACGTCGACGCGGTGATGGACAACTCGCTGTGAGCGAGCCCAATCGCTTCGATCGTGGCGTCCTCGACACATCGACGGTCATCCTGTTGACCGAGATCACCGATGCAACCCAACTGCCGGCTGAGCCCCTCATCACCTCGGTTACGTTGGCCGAACTCACCGTCGGTCCGTTGGTGGCAAAAGAAGAGACCCTCCGGGCCGCTCGTCAAGCGCACCTTCAACAGGCCGAATCTGACTTCGATCCTCTTCCGTTCGACAGTGACGCAGCTCGCGCGTTCGGGCGGGTGGCGGTGTCGCTACGACGGTCCGGCCGTAAAGCTAAGGCTCGTGCCTTGGATGCGCTGATCGCCGCCACGGCCATGGCCAATGATCTACCGGTGTACACCTGTAATCCCTCCGACTTTGCCGGAATCGATGACCTCAACGTGGTGGAAGTTGTTCATCCCTTCCGCCAGTAAGCCGGCCGAGTGATGGACCTCGAGGCGGTCGACGCCAAATCAATCAGCCGGATTGAGCAGTCGAGCCGTCAGAAGAAAGCAGGAGCCGGTATCCCGGCTGAGCAGCTTTCTCACTTCCTCCCCACTCGCGCGCTGCACCGGGGCGCGAGACCCTCACACCCACTCGGCCACCGCCACCTCCACCGGACCGGCGGCGGTGAAGAAGCTGACCACCCGGGTCGGTACCCGGAGGCCGTCGTCGCTCTGGTAGCGGCTCCGGATGGCGTCATGTTCGCCCGAGATGGTCAAGGCGGCGATCTCGTCGACGTAGGCGCCGTCGCGGTCGGAAGCCCCCTCTCCCATCAACCGGCCCCAGCCGTCCCAGGGCAGCATCTCCACCTTGTTGAGGGCGGCCAGATCCCTCCCGACGTTGGCCTTGATGAACCACTGTCCCCACATGTCCAGGATGCCGAACCGGTCGCCGTTCTCCTCACCGGCCCGACAACGTAGCCACGCCTCGCCGGCGGGGAGGAAGCGACCGGGCGGGAGGTCGGCCGGGTCATCGGCCAATCCGGTCAACCGGCGCTGAAGGTCGTCGACCTGTGGATCCAGGGTGACCCAGTGGTCACCGTCCCAGTATTCGACCACCCAGTGATCGACCCATTTCCCCATCTCGAAGTAGCCGGCGAAGCCGCAGCGGGCTCGGCTGGGCACCCCCGCCCATCGGAGCAGAGCCACCGTCAGCACCGAGAAGTGCCGGCAGTTGCCGGCGAAGCGCTGATCCGGCTCCCGCCGCTCGACCAGCGGCCCCGGCGAGATCTCCAAGATGCGCTCGATCATGGCCGACGCCGGTCGGACCTGGACATCGTCCTGGCGTTCGGCGGCCACCTCGACCCCGTAAGCGTCGGCCCAGAACGGGTGGACGATGAGTCCCTGTACGGCGGCGGCAATGCCGACCGGATCGGTGGGCATACCGGCCAGGGCCGCGTCGGAGCCGGACAGCACGGTCATCGAGCCGGGCGTCGCGTAGTAACTGATGTCGCGGCTCATGAAATGGCCCCTTGTTTGACGATCACGGTCGGGGTGGCGGTGCCGGCGTTTCCCAGCCTCCGCCGTCGTAGTCGAATGGTAGATCGGAACATGCGTCGACCGGGGCCACACTGTACCGGTGAGCACGCCGGCATCCCTGGCGCCACGCGACCAGCGCGGCGCCCTGCTTCCCATCGGTGGCAGCTTCATCGTCTTCGGGATGTTCTGGGGTAGTTGGGCGGTCGCCACCGCGGACATCCGCACCACCTACGGGATGTCGGACGCACAACTGGGCTCCCTCCTGGCCGTGGCCGTCACCGTGAGCGGCATCGTCGGTGCCGTGGTCGGCAACCGGGCCGAGCGGTGGGGCGCGGTCCCCACCCTGGCCCGGTCGCTCCTGGTGTGGGCCGTGCTCCTCGCCCTCACCGGGGCGGCACGCACCCGCACCGAGTTCATCGTGGCGTTCATCTCGGCCATGGCCGCCGGCGGGTGCGTGGACATGACCATGAACGCGGCGTCGGCCGCCCGCTTGGGCCGGAGCCCGGGCCGTCTCGTCCGGTTCCACGGCATCTTCAATGTCGGTGCTCTGGTCGGGGCGGCGGTGGTGGGCTCACTGGTGCAAGCCCAGGTGTCGTGGCGCTGGGCCTGGCCGATGGTGGCCGTCCTCGCCTTGCCCATCGCCGCCTGGGTCCACTTCCGCGGATCGGACCCACCGCGCCCGGCGGCCGACCCGGTCGGCCCCGAGCGTCACGCCACCGGTGGCCGCGCCCACCTCTCCTTCCTCCGCTCCTTGACCCTGCTTCGCGCCGACGGCCTCATCGTGTTGCTGATGGTCTTCGCCGCCGCCGAGATCGTCGAAGGTGGGGTCGACACCTGGGGAGTGCTCTATCTCCGGACCCACTTGGCCGTCACCGCGCTGGTCGGTGCCACCGCCTACGGCCTCGGACAGGCCATCGCCATCCTCACCCGCGGGCTCGGCGGTCCGAGCCTGGGCCGCATCGGTCCCCGGCTGGCGGTGATCATCGGGGCCGGCGTCGCGTGCACGGGTCTCATCCTCGAAGCCCTGGCCGGCACCCGGTTACTGGCCGGTGTCGGACTGGCTCTGGCTGCGGGGGGCTCTGCGGTCTTTTGGCCGCTGTTGATGGCCCATGTGGCTACCGTCGCCAGTCGCCCCACCGCCACCGTCAGCGCTTTCACGGCCGCCGGCTACCTGGGCTGGGTGGCCGGAGCGCCGATCATCGGTCTGCTCGCCGATACCTGGGGCCTCGGGGTCGGGCTGGCAGTCATTGCCGGATTGGCGGGATTGGTGGCTGTCACCATGGGCGGAGGACGACACCTGTGACCTGGGTTTGCTCCCGCGGCGACGACATTCTTGGCGCTTGGGCAACCCAACTCGGGCACCCGGTCACTGGTATCCTGACCCCAGAGCGCACATGCCCAACCTCCTCCCCCGCATCGACAGCCCTACCGACCTCCGCGGCCTGTCCGCGGAGGAGTTGACCGCCCTTTGCGCAGAGATTCGGGAGTTCATCGTCGGTGCCGTCACCACCACCGGCGGACATCTCGGGTCCAATCTCGGGGTGGTGGAGCTGACTCTGGCGCTGCACCGCACCTTCGACTCCCCCCGCGACGTCATCCTGTGGGACACCGGGCACCAGGCCTACGTCCACAAGCTGGTCACCGGACGGCGCGACTTCACCCAGCTCCGCCAGGCCGGCGGGCTCTCCGGCTATCCGAACCGGGCCGAGTCCGAACACGATTGGGTGGAGAACAGCCATGCCTCCACCATCCTGAGCTACGCCCATGGCCTGGCCAGCGGCTTCGAGATCCAAGGGGTCGAGCGGCGAGTCATCGCGGTGGTGGGCGACGGGGCGCTGACCGGCGGCATGGCCTACGAGGCCCTCAACAACCTCGGCCACTCGGGCAAACGGGTCCTCATCGTGCTCAACGACAACGGCCGGTCCTACGCACCCACGGTGTCGCGCCTCTCGGTCGGACTCACCCACCTGCGCCTCAATCCCACCTACGTTCAGGCCCGGCAGCGGATCCGGAACGTGCTCCGTGGCATCCCCGCGGTCGGCGGGATCGCCTACTCCGGCGTGCACGGGCTGACCAGCGCGGTCCGTGAGGTGGTCACCCCGCACACCTTCTTCGAGGCCCTGGGCATCCGCTACGCCGGCCCCATCGATGGTCACGACATCGCCGAGGTGGAGCAGGCACTGGTCAACGCCTCCGGGTGGGACGGGCCGATCGTCATCCACGTGCTCACCCAGAAGGGCAGGGGCTACGCGCCGGCTGAAGAGGACGACATCCAGAACCTGCACGACTTCAAGGTGAAGTCGGTCTCCAAGGCTGACGACGCCGCCGACGGTGACGTTCCGCCCGCCGAGCTCGATGAGGTGGCGGTCATCCCGCCGTTGACCTACACCGATGCCTTCACCCGCTCCCTCCTTCGGAATGCCGAGGCCGACGCCCGGATCGTGGCCATCACCGCGGCGATGCCCGGGCCTACCGGCCTGCTCCCGTTCGAGGCGAGGTTCCCCGATCGGTTCTTCGACGTCGGGATCGCCGAGCAGCACGCGGTGACCGCAGCGGCCGGCATGGCCATGGCCGGCCTGCGGCCGGTGGTGGCCATCTATTCGACTTTCTTCTCGCGGGCCTTCGATCAGGCCAACTTCGACGTCGGGCTCCATCACGCCCCGGTGGTCTTCGCCCTCGACCGGGCCGGGATCACCGGCGACGACGGGCCCAGCCATCACGGCTTGCTCGACATGCCCCTGGCTCTGTCCATCCCCGGGATGACCGTCTTCGCCCCGTCGTCGGCGCCCGAGGTCGAGGTGATGCTGGACGAGGCGCTGGCCCTCGAGGGACCCTCGGCGATCCGCTTCCCCAAGACCCCCGCCCCGGTGGTGCCCGGCGGCTCGGTCGGATCGGGCCTCCACGCCCGGCGGCTCCGACAGGGCGACGGCTCGGTCTGCATTCTGGCGGTCGGAAAGATGGTGGCTGCGGCCGAGGAAGCCGCCGACAAACTCGGCGTCGAGGGGATCGACGTCACCGTCTGGGACGTGCGGGTGGTGGCTCCCCCCGACCCCGAGATGTTGGAGGACGCCATCCTCCATCGCCACGTCTTCACCGTCGAAGACGGTATGCGCCAGGGTGGCGCCGGCATGTATCTGGCCGATGCCATCGGCAAGCGGTTCCAGAACCGGGCCCTTCTCGGCGACGACGCCGGGGGCGGCACCATCCCGCCGGTGACGGTGCTGGGCGTCCCCACCGCCTACATTCCCCAGGACAAGCCCGACCGGATCCTGGCCCGCTTCGGCCTCGACGGTCCCGGCTTGGCCCAGTCGATCCGAGAGGTCGTCTCCTCGCCCGCGCTCCCTGGGTCGGAAGTCGCTGACTGAACCGACGCGCCCTCCGGTGACCGGCACCCACGACCGGCATTTCCGGACTCGCGGGGGGCTTGCCGGCAGAACAGAAACGTGTTCTACTTAGCGGCCGATGACCTTCAACCTGGCCGACCTGTTTGAAGCGTCCGTGGACGCCTTCGGGGACAACGAATACCTGGTGGCGGACGGGAACCGCCGGACCTATGCCGAGATGGAGGCCCGGGCCAACCGCCTCGCCCATCATCTGGCCGCCAACGGCGTCGGCCCCGGGGACCACGTCGGCATCTACTCGGTCAACTCGGTCGAGTGGGTGGAGACGGCCTGGGCGGTGTTCAAGCTCAGAGCGGTGTGGATCAACATCAACTACCGGTACGTGAAAGACGAGCTCCGCTATCTCTTCACCAACGCCGACCTGGTGGCGTTGGTCCACCAGGCCGAGTTCGGGCCCCGGGTCACCGACCTCCTCCCCGACCTCCCCGACCTCCGCCACGTCATCACCATCGACGACGACTCGGACCATCCCCTGCCTCCCGGCGCAGTTCGCTATGAAGACGCCATGGCCTCGGGCGCCCCCGAGCGCGACTTCGGGCCCCGCTCCAACGACGATCACTACATCCTCTACACCGGGGGGACCACCGGAATGCCCAAGGGGGTGGTCTGGCGTCACGAGGACGTCTTCTTCGCCCTCGGCGGCGGGGTCGATCCGATGACCAACACCCGGGTGGCCGGGCCCGAAGCCATGGTCGAGAAGGGGCGGGCCCAGGGCGGCATGCAGATCACCTTCCTGCCCATCGCCCCGTTGATGCACGGCGCCACCCAGTGGGCGGTCATGGGCCAGAGCTTCACCGGAAACCGGATCGTGTTGCTCGGCAAGTTCGACCCCCACGAGGTGTGGCGCCTGGTGGAGTCGGAAAAGGTCAACTCGGTGATGATCACCGGCGATGCGATGGGCAAACCGCTGGTCGAGGCCCTCGACGATCCCGGAGCTTCCTACGACGTCTCGTCGCTGTTCGCGGTGGTGTCCTCCGCCGCCTTGTTCTCCGCCCCGGTGAAGGACGAGTTCTTCAAACACCTGCCCGACATCATGATCACCGACGCAGTGGGCTCGTCGGAGACGGGCAACAACGGCATGACCATCGTGGGCAAGGAGAACACCGCCATGAGGAGCGGTCCCACCGTCACCGCGCTCGGCAACACGGTGGTGTTCGACGAGGATCTCCACCCGGTGACTCCCGGCTCGGGGGGCGTCGGCAAGATCGCCCGGGGTGGCGACGTCCCTCTCGGCTACTACAACGATCCGATCAAGTCGGCCGAGGTCTTCATCACCGTCGAGGGCAAGCGCTATTCGATGCCCGGTGACTTCGCCACCATCGAGGCCGACGGGTCCATCACCCTCCTGGGCCGGGGATCGGTGTGCATCAACTCAGGGGGCGAGAAGATATTCCCCGAAGAGGTCGAGTCGGCCGTGCGCTCCCATCCCGACGTGCTCGACGCCATCGTGGTCGGGGCCGATGACGATCGCTGGGGCCAACGGGTGGCCGCCATCATCTGCCCCCGAGCCGGTCGCCGCCCCACCCTCCACGACATCCAGGAACACTGCCGGGAGGCCATCGCCGGTTACAAGGTCCCGCGTCAGCTTCACGTGGTGGATGCCATTTTGCGGTCGCCGAGCGGGAAGCCCGACTACCGGTGGGCCGCCGACATCGTGAAGAACGTTCCCGAGGAGACCGACGCCGGCGGGGACAGGACGTCGACCGGTTCGTGAGACCCCGGTCGTTCCTCCGGCTTCCGGCGTGCCGCCGGTGATGCCCGGACCGGTCTGAGCCCCGGTGCCCATCGACCTGGTCGACCTGGTCCGCCCGGCCCACACCGCGGTCCTGACCATGGAGATCCAGCGCGGGGTGGTAGGTGATCTCAGCGCCTACCCGGAGCTGGCCGACGCCGCCACCAAGGTGGGGGTGATCCCCAATACCGCTCGCCTGGTCTTGGGCGCCCGGAAACGGGGCGTGCCGGTCATCCACTGCACCGCCGAATTCCGCGCCGACCGGGCCGGGACCGCGGTCAACAGCCAACTGATCGCCGCCGCGCTGCGCGACCCCGATCACATGCTGGCCGGCACCCCCCGGGCGGAGCTGGTCCCCGAATTGGGGCCGGTTCCGGCCGATCTGGTCTCTTCACGACTGTCGGGTGTCTCCCCGTTCATCGGCACCTCGCTGGACACCTGGCTCCGCAATCTCGGCGTCCGCACCGTGGTCGCCACCGGAGTGTCGGTGAACCTCGGAGTGCTCGGATTGGTCATCGAAGCGGTGAACTTCGGCTACCAGGTGGTGGTGCCCCGCGATGCGGTGGCCGGGATCCCCGAGGCCTACGCCGACGCCGTGCTGGACAACACCTTTCCACTGGTGGCCACCTTGACCACCGTACATCTGCTGTTGGAGGCCTGGGGCTCCCGGGCCTGAGGGGGCTTCGGCACTCTTGCAAGGTCTGGGATACCAGACGTTGACTCCTGCTAGGTACCCGCCCAACCGGCGTTGCGGGGGTGACCGAGCCAGGGGTAGACCAGTACTGCGATTACACGGGTGAAAACGTCCCCCAACACATTCGGAGCTGGGCAGCCAACGACGACGGCCGCGAGAACCGCACGTCGGGGCGGCGCAGAGCTCAGGGCCGAACCGCAACCACGATGGCGACAGCAATCGCCGCAAAAGTCAACGCATCCGGGCTCAAGGTTGCGGGTAGTATCCGTTCTGCTTGGCCGACGATGTCCTCGCGCAGTCTCTGTAGTTCAGCTCGATGAGAGGACGTCCAATGCGACCCTTGGCCTACGAACGTTCGAAGTTGTTCGACCATGAAGCCGAGCGCTACGACCGGTTTCGGCCGACGTACCCCGATGCAGTGATCGATGAGTTGCTCGGTCCTAAGCCGGCGGGCATGGACGTTCTCGACGTTGCTTGCGGCACCGGGATCGCTTCACGGCAGATGGCCCAGCGCGGCGCCAAGGTGCTGGGCGTGGAGCTCGCGCCAAGAATGGCGGAGATCGCCCGCAGTCACGGCATCGAAGTGGAGCTCGGTGCCTTCGAAGGCTGGGACGCTGCTGGTCGCACCTTTGACCGGGTGGCCTCGGCGCAGGCCTGGCACTGGCTCGATCTGCCTCTCGCTACCTCGAAGGCCGCTTCTTTGCTGAGGCCGGGCGGCAGGCTGTGCTTGGTCTGGAACGCGGGGTGGCAGCCCGATGATCTGGCCGACGCCCTGGAGGAGGTGTACGCGAGTGTGGTGCCCGGCGGCCACCGTGTCTTCCGGGGGTATGCGGCCAACCGGTCAATCGACGCCAAGTCCGATTTGGAATCGGAACTGGACGCCGTGTCCGCGGTGACCGATTTCGGTGAGCTGACAATGAAGTGGTTCCCGTGGACTCGGGCCTACCAGCGGGACGACTGGCTGAACCAGCTTCTCTCTCGGAGCGACCACGCCGCCCTTAAGTTCGACGTTCTCAACCGTCTGCTGGAAGGCATCTGCGCGGCCATCGACGACTATGGCGGATCATTCGTCATGAACTTCGAGACCGTCCTAGTCACCGCGACTCGGCTGGGCTAGCTATTACCTCCCCAGACGTTGGTGACGCAAAAGGTCGGGTGGGTCAGCGCGTCGCATCCCCGAGGTGCCGGCCTGCCTCACGGGCCCCGCGATTAGGGGCAGGGTCAACGCAACTCAAGGGTGAGGGAAGATCTGACCCATCCATCCGCTGCATGGTGTGTGGCCCTACCTTGCCGGTGAATTCGACCGATGGGCTGGCCACGACCATCCAGGATCGACGCTACGGTTGTACCTGCCCCGGACGCCCCTAGAAGACACCGAATTCGCTGAGGGTCCCCATGGATGATGAGGGCCCCATGGATACGGTAGGGAGTCTCTCTCGCCAACCCCTGCTGCCGACAAGGAACCTCCCATGACGCCCCCCGCCAGCGCAGTCCGCTTGATCGGCCACCAACGCCGCTTCGCCGAGTCGATCGCACAGATAGACACTGAGCTGGAGTTCGCCTCGGGTGTTACCATCGCCGCCCGCCGAGAGGAAGTGGTGGCTGCCGCCAGCGCCGCTTACGGCCCCGGCGAGGACTTCCGTGGGGTACGTGATGCCTGGGATGCTCTCTTTCCTGACGGCGTCTACAGCGCCACCGGGTTGGCCGAGGCCAAGCGGCTGGCGTAGTTGCTGAAGCGTTGTGGCCGCAGAGGTTCATCCCGGTTTGGGGATTCAGGCGTCTAGCGGCCCTAGGCGATCTCATTGCGTTCGTTGAACGTGAGACGGCCGTCTGCGTGCAAAGGACAGTAATCATGGTCCTCGTCGTCGTTCCGCCATCCTCGACCTTCTGACCAGTTGCGGACGGCGCGCTGTGGCCAGCTCGAGTCGGGCAACGTTAGCGGTGAGCTGTCGCACATCTCACCGTCACAGACCATGAGGTGTCCGGACATTGTTATTGTCACTGACCTGGACCCTAATCGTTAGCCCAGGTCAAACCAAGCCTCCACTCAAGGCCTTGAGGCGACCATGGCAGGAGTGCCCGTTGATGCGGCAAGCATTCGTCCCTCGATTTACGCACCCACAGCCGGTGGTAGGGGCTACCCAGCACCCTGCTCGCTTTCAGCATTTTGGCGATGCGACGTAGGCTCGCTCTATGACCCAAGTTCAAGACAGTTATCGGTTGGTAGCGAGCGGCTTCGATACCGCGGTGAAGGCGGTGAGCCCCGACAAATGGGAGGCCCAATCCCCTTGCGAGCAGTGGACGGCCCGTGACGTGGTAGCTCACGTGGTCGATGGTCATCGGGGCGTGATCGCCGGTGTCAGGGGTGGGGAGTCGGAGCCCATGAGCGCTGACGAGGACCCGAGGCGGGCCTGGGAGGTGGTTTCTCAAGCGATCGACGAGATCACCGGAGATCCGGAGGCCGTGGCCAAGGAGGTAGACGGACCGACCGGCAGGATGTCTGCCGGTGAGATCATTGGCCGGTTCGTGATCATGGATTTACTCGTCCACACGTGGGACCTGGCACGAACGATCGGGGCGGACGAGCGCCTTGACGAGGACTCCGTCCGACAGGCCTACGAAGGTCTCAAGCCGATGGACGCCATGATCCGGCGGCCAAACGTCTTCGGGCCCAAGTTGGAACCACCCGTTGACGCCGACCTGCAGACGGAGTTCCTTTATTTCTTGGGCCGACGGGCGTAGGCAGGGACTAGACGCGAGGCACCTCGACCCGGCGGTCAGGGGCGGTCAGAACCTCGGCCCCTCCTTCGTCCGCTGGGGGAAAGTGAGAATCGGAGTACGGTCGCAGTAGGGAAAGGGGGCCGAAATGTCCGACAAGTCTCCCCGTAAGACCGCCTCCAAGAAATCCGGCAAGTCACTCAAAGAGAAGCGTCAGGCCAAGAAGGACAAGGAGCAGACCCACAAACCGCTGGTTCGCTGACTGCGTCATCTCTTTGCGACCCTCTCACCCGGCATTGTGGGGCAGCCTCCGGGTTGGCCGTTGCCCCGAACCAAGAGGGTCTCGACAGCTAGGGGTTGGTCAGTACCGAAACCACGTCGAGGTTGCGGAAGCGAGGCGGCCCACTCATTACTTTGGCCAAGCTCGCCGAGAACTCCGAGGTCGCGGCATTGCTCTGTTGTTCCATCGCCTTTTCATAGGTGGGGAACTCAACTATCGATATGTAAGTTCCAGGGCGATCGCGGTCTTCAGTGATCGTTGAAACCGAAGCCGTCAATGCTCCTGGATGCTCATTTCGGAACCGCTCCAGTGCCGCCGCGACCGCGTCAATGTCGGCCGCCTCAAACTCGACAAACTGAATAAACCCTGCCATGTCCCGCCTCCTCTTCGCGGTAGTTACCGGCTGCCATGGTAGGACCTCAGAAAGCTCCCTGCCTGGCGCGGCCATGACTCGGTCGTGATCGGCAACTGTCGTTAGGCGAGCGACGGGAAGTGCGCCGATCCGCGAGTCATCTCCCGGTAGCTATACACACGCCTGAAAGTGCCGGTCTGCCCCACCGACCCGGCGTTATACAGGTGATCCTTAGGCCCTGGGCTGTCCCCTATCGAACCACACTCACTGGGCCTCAGCGACTCCCTCGATGAGGTCGTCGAAGAGTTCGCGGCGGTCACTCTGGCCGCGCTGATCCGCGTGCTTGCGCTGACGTTTCGAGATCGTCACGAACTGCGGACCGGTCTCGAAGAACCCACACCGTTCACAGACGCTCTCGAAGACGCAGTCGAGTAGGGCGGGCCTCGTGCAGTGACCATTGGCCAGCAGCCGACGGTGGTCGTTCGGAGGCGCAGTCATGACGGCGGCGGCGGGGAGATGCGAGGCCATCTCTCGGTAGTTGGCTTCGACCGCGTGGGTCACCCTGAAGTACTCGTCGGCCACGGTCTGGTCCGAGATGCGAGCGTAAGTGAGCGTCATGTCCATCGACCGGTGGCCGAGCAGCGCAGCAATTGCCTCGAGGCTAATGCCCCGGTTGATCGACTGGG
>Ga0307374_10007996_pt1 | contig 15938 bp, 16 predicted proteins | sample OX3MG_FD_202532 | JGI IMG/M metagenome (GOLD analysis project Ga0307374, IMG submission 202532) | Soil microbial communities from Risofladan, Vaasa, Finland - OX-3 | ecosystem: Environmental > Terrestrial > Soil > Coastal area > Acid sulfate soil | place: Finland: Risofladan, Vaasa | collected... | reverse complement strand
TGAGGGGCCATGCCGGGGGCAGGGGCCCCGGCGCCGAGCGACACGCCCTTGGCTTCCGGTCCCAGCCAGGTGACGAGGGCGAGCACGAGGGCGACGACGCCGCAGACGAGGGCGAGCGCCAGGCCATAGTCATTATGGTGGCTCTCGGCGATGCGGGCCTGGAGATAGGCGTTGCCGGCGGCGAAGAGATTGCCGAGCTGATAGGCGAAGCCCGGGAAGGCGCCGCGCACGGCCGGCGGCGAGAGCTCGTTGAGGTGGGCGGGCACGACTCCCCAGGCGCCCTGCACGGCCACCTGGATCAGGAAGGCGCCGGCGCCGAGCAGCAGCGGGCTCGCCGAGAACGCCCAGAGCGGAATCAGCGGCAACGCCAGGAGCGCCGCCAGCACGATCGCCCGGCGCCGTCCGATCCGCTCCGACAGACCGCCGAAGATCAGTCCGCCGACGATGGCGCCGAGGTTGAGGGCGATGGTGAGGACGGTGACGAGACCCGGGCCGAAATGGTGCTGCACGGCCAGGAAGGTCGGATAGAGGTCCTGGGTGCCGTGGCTGAAGAAGTTGAAGCAGGTCATCAGCACGACGACATAGGCGAAGAGCCGCCAGCGCCCCCTCATCGCCGCGATGAACGTCGTCCGAGGCGCCCTGCCGCCGGCGGCCTTCGCCGCGTCGCGCGCCGCTTCCCAGGCCGGGGACTCCGGGACGTGGCGGCGGATGTAGAGGATCAGCAGCGCCGGGATCGCGCCCAGGCCCACCAGCCCGCGCCAGCCGAGCTGCGGCAGAAACAGATTGGCGATGGCGGCGAGGAAATAGCCCATCGGATAGCCTTCCTGCAGGATGCCGGAGACGACGCCGCGGCTGCGGGCCGGGATCGTTTCCAGCGCCAGGGAGGCGCCGATGCCCCACTCGCCGCCCATGGCGAAGCCGAAGAGGCAACGCAGCACCAGCAGGGTCGCGAGGTTGGGCGAGAACGCCGAGGCGAGCGCGAGGATGGCGTAGAGGCCGACGTCGATCATCAGCACCGGCCGGCGCCCGAACCGATCCGCGAGCCGCCCGAACACCAGGGCGCCCACCGGGCGGGCGGCAAGCGTCAGGGTGAGCGCGAGGCTCACCGCGGAGACCTGCGCCTTGAAGTCGGCGGCGATGTCCTTCAGCACGAAGGTCAGCAGGAAGAAGTCGAAGGCGTCCAGCGCCCAGCCGAGCAGGGCGGCCGTGAACGCCGCCCGCTGCACCCGGTTCAGCGCCTTCAGCTCATCGAGGATCACCATGGCGACCCGCCCCCCGCTCACCTGCCGCCGACTGCGCTGAAGGCGGTGGTCGAGCCATGCCGCGCAGAACCGCCGATAACCTGCGCCCGCGCTGCTGTCACGTCATGGCGCGGCTTGCAGCACCTGCGCCAGCAACGCCCCTTCCGCCGCGCGGCTCGAGCCGCGACGCCAGGCGACGACGATCTGGCGCGCGGCGTGCTCGGTCGCGAGCGGGCGCACGCTCACGAAGGCTGGGTCGGCGAGACCGGCCGCGACCGCCATGGCCGGCAGGAAGGAGACGCCGAGCCCCGAGCCCACCATCTGCACCAGGGTCGGCAGCGAGGTGGCGGCGAAGCTCCCCTCGTCGTGCGGGCGCGGCGACCCCAGTCCGCAGGCGGCGAGGGCGTGCTCGCGCAGGCAGTGGCCGTCCTCCAGCAGGATCAGACCGGCGGTCTCGAGCTTCTCCGGCGGTACGCGCGTCTCGGCGCAGAGCGGATGATCCGCCGGGAACGCCGCCATGAGTTCGTCCTCCTCCACGAGGGCGCAGTCGAGCCCGGTGGTGTCGTAGGGAAGCGCCACCAGGGCCGCGTCCAGGGCGCCGGCCTTGAGCGCGACGAAGAGCCGGCTGGTCAGGTCCTCGCGCAGATAGAGCCGCAGCTGCGGAAACCGGCGCCGCAGGGCCGGCAGCGCCCTGGGCAGCAGAAACGGCGCGATCGTGGGAATGACGCCCAGGCGGAAACGGCCGCTGAGCGGCTGGCCGGCGCTGCGCGTCGCCTGCATCAGGTCCTCGGCCTGGGTCAGAATGGCGCTCGCCCGCGCCACGGCCGCCTCGCCCGCGGCGGTGAGGATGACGCCCGCACGGCCGCGGTCGACCATCGGAGCGCCGAGGATCCGTTCCAGCTCCTGCACTCCGGCCGAGAGCGTCGGCTGGGTCACGTGGGCGGCTTCCGCGGCGCGGCTGAACGAGCGGTGCTCGGCCAGGAGCTTCAGGTACTGCAGCTGGCGCAAGGTCGGCAACATCCAGCCGATATAGGACCGCTCGATGCAATCGCCAGCATCGATCGAGACCGCTCACGCGTGCGCCCGCACCGGCCATGCGGCCTGCGATGTGGGTTTGCAACGAGGCCGCCGCAGTCCTAAGCCGGACGCGCCGCCGCCGAGGAGCGTCCTTTGAGCCAGACCGACAACCCCGTCCTCGCACCCTGGACCGGCCCGCACGGCGCCGCGCCGCCGTTCGACCTGATCCGGGCCGAGCACTTCGCGCCGGCGCTGGAGGCGGCGATGGCGCAGAAGCGCGCCGAGGTGGCGGCGATCGCCGCCGATCCCCGGCCGCCCAGCTTCGCCAACACCCTGGAGGCGCTGGAGGCCTCCGGACCGGCCCTGACCCGCGCCACCCGGCTCCTCGGCATCTATACCTCGACCATGAACGATGCGGCGATGCGCCAGGTGCAGGCGGACGCCGCGCCGAAGCTCGCGGCCCTGCGCGACGAGATCACCCAGAACGGGGCTCTGTTCGCGCGCATCCGCGCCGTGCACGAGGCGCGCGAGGGTTCAGGGCTGACGCCCGAGCAGCAACGCCTGGCCCAGGTCGTCTGCGACCGTTTCGTGCGCCAGGGCGCGGCTCTGGCCGACGGCGCCAAGGCGCGCCTGGCCCAGATCAACCAGGCCCTGGCCAGCCTGCAGACCCGCTTCAGCCAGAACGTGCTCGCCGACGAGGAGGGCGAGGCCCTGGTGCTGGAACGCGAAGCCGATCTGGAGGGACTGCCGCAGGAGCAGCGCCAGGCGGCGGCCGAGGCGGCCCGCGCGCGCGGGCTGGAGGGCAAGTGGGCCATCGCCAACACCCGCTCGGCCATGGACCCCTTCCTCACCTACGCGAAGCGGCCCGATCTGCGCGAGAAGGCGCTGCGGCTGTGGCGCCGCCGCGGCGCCGGCGGCGGCGCGCACGACAACGCCGAGGTGATGTCCGAGATCCTGAAGCTGCGCGCCGAGAAGGCGAGCCTGCTCGGTCACCCGAGCTTCGCCCACTGGGTCGCCGACGGGCAGATGTCCAAGACCCCCGATGCGGCGCTGAAGCTGCTCACCGCCATCTGGGGTCCGGCCACGGTCAGGGTGCGCGAAGAGGTGGCCGAGATGGCGAACATCGCCGCCGCCGAAGGCGCGAATGCGCAGATCGCGCCCTCGGATTACCGCTACTACGCCGAGAAGGTGCGCAAGGCGAAGTACGACTACGACGAAGCCGAGGTGAAGCCCTATCTGCAGCTCTCCAGGATGGTGGAGGCGATGTTCTGGGCCGCCGGCGAACTCTTCGACCTGGAATTCGTCCAGGTCCACGACCTGCCGGTCTATCACCCGGACGTGGTGGTCTATGAAGCGCGGCGCGGCGGCGCCCAGGTCGGCCTCTGGTACTTCGACTTCTTCGCGCGGCCGGGGAAGAACTCCGGCGCCTGGATGAGCGAATACCGCACCCAGCAGCGCCTCGGCGGCGTCGCCGTGACGCCGATCGTCTCCAACAACGAGAACTACATCAAGGCCGGCCCCGGCGAGCCGGTGCTGATCTCCTGGACCGACGCGGTGACCCTGTTCCACGAATTCGGGCACGGGCTGCACGGGCTCAATTCGGATGTCGCCTACCCGTCGCTGGCGGGCACGGCAGTGCTGCGCGATTTCGTCGAGCTGCCCAGCCAGCTCTTCGAACACTGGCTGCCGACCCGCGAGCTGCTGGCCCGCTTCGCCGTGCACTGCCAGACCGGCGAGGCCATGCCGGCGGCTCTGGTGGACAAGATCCTGCGCGCCCAGACCTTCCGGCAAGGCTTCGAGACCACCGAATACCTCGCCAACGCCATCGCCGACCTGAAGGCGCATCTGGCGGCGGGCGAGGCGAGCGACCTGGCGGCGTTCGAGCGCCAGGTGCTGGCCGAGCTCGGCATGCCCGCCGAGATCACGCTGCGCCACCCGCTCGCGGCCTTCTCCCACATGTTCGCCTCCGAGAGCTATGCGGCCGGCTACTACAACTACATCTGGGCCGACACCCTGACCGCCGACGCCGCCGAAGCCTTCGCGGCGGCGCCCGGCGGATTCTACGACAAACCCACGGCGGCGCGGCTGCGAAGGCAGATTCTCAGCGTCGGCAACACCCTCGACCCGGGCGAGGCGTTCCGCGGCTTCCGCGGCCGCGACGCGACGATCGAGCCGCTGATGCGCGACCGCGGGTTCGCGCCGGCCAGCGTTTCCTGACCGGCGCGCACCGGCCATGGGCCTCGCCATCAGGAGCCTCGACCATCTCGTCCTGAGGGTTCGCGATCTGGAGGCGATGACGCGCTTCTACACTGAGGTGCTCGGCCTTGCGCCCGAACGCCGATCCGAACAGATCGGTCTCGTCCAGCTGCGCGCCGGCGCCCAGCTCATCGACCTCGTCGCCGCCGACGGTCCGCTCGGCCGCGAGGGCGGCGCAGCGCCTGGCGCGGGCGGGCGCAACCTCGACCATTTCTGCCTCAACGTCGAGGACTTCGAGCTTGGCCGGGTCGTCGCCCACCTCGAGGCCCACGGCGTCACGGTCGGCGAGAGCGGGCGTCGCTATGGCGCAGGCGGCTTCGGGATCTCAGTCTATCTGAAAGACCCGGAGGGGAACGGACTGGAGCTGAGGGGATAGGCGGCCTGCGCGTGGGGGATCGATCCCTTGTTCTCGCGCCGCCGGCCGTCACGTCTCCCGGTCGCGGTCATCGCGACCCCGCTGCAACTGTGCTCTCAGGCGCGAGCGAGGCCCATCGTCGCTCGCCTGCAGGCGTTGGCGTTCGACATTTCGGCCGCGCTCGGCCGCCCGGTCGAGAATGCGGTCGGCGGACTGGATCAGGCCGGCTTCTTCCAGCTCGCACAGGAAATCGCCAGTGCTGAGCAGGCCGACACGTTCATCGACCACGGCGCGTCGCCTCGCGATATCCGCGTCCTCGAACAGCAGCAGAGCCTCGGTCTTGGAATTATCCAGCAGGAACCGATCGAGCGCTTCCATGGCCGCCTGCTCTCCCAGGCCGCGCGTGGTTCGGCCCTCCTCGAGCCGGCGTTGCTGGTCGATGCCGATCCCGGTGGGCACGATGCGCACGCGATCGAGGTGGGCGTTGATCCATTCGACGATGCGATCGGCGCCCGGGGCGCCGCGGACGCGGATCGCTTCTATGTAGACGGCGTCCGGGATGGTGACGGGCAGGTCCGGTCGAAGCAGCACGTCGAGTTCGTCCGCGAGAACCAAGGTGAAGAGCGGCGAGGTGTCCGTAACGAGGAGGCTGTAAATCCTGGTCATGAACTCGGCCGTTCGCGGAGCAGGCGCCGGAGCAACGCCCGGCCACGCAACCGCGCCTCGACATTGGGGCCGGCCATCGCTGCGATCGGCGGCCGCAGGCCAAGCTCGCCGAGTCCTGCGAGCACCTGCACGTAATCGCTGAAGCCGCGCTGCTGCAGCTCATGCCAGCTCAGCGCGCCGGCGGCGTAGGCGCGCAGCAACCGATGCAGTTCGTGCGTGCGTTCCTGGTTCATTTTGGGGTTACTATCACTGGGCCAGGGCATCACCTACTTGCCTCGACGCGCCGGTTGCCTCGGGCGCTCATCCGGCGCATAAGCGCGCCCTTCCGGCGCCGCGCCAGCCGCGCCTCCACCGCCACGACCCCCTTTCCCGAGGGACGAGGGCGGCGAGGATCCCCGTCCGCGTGATCGCGCACGGGGCTGCTGGCGCATGTGCATGACGAGGATCTGAATGTTCGACACCCTCACCGAGCGGCTGTCAGGCGTCTTCGACCGGCTCTCCGGCCGCGGCGTGCTTTCCGAGAAGGACGTGGACGAGGCCTTGCGCGAGGTCAGGATCGCCCTTCTCGAGGCCGACGTCGCCCTGCCGGTGGTGCGCGACTTCATCGCCAGGGCGCGCGAGTCGGCGACCGGCGAGGCCGTGATCCGCTCGGTCAAGCCGGCGGACCAGGTGGTCAAGATCGTCTATGACGGGCTGATCGAGATGCTGGGCGGCGAGGCGCCCGAGCCCTTGCGGCTCTCGCTCAATCCGCCGACGGTGATCCTGGTGGTCGGCCTGCAAGGCTCGGGCAAGACCACCATGACCGGCAAGCTCGCCCTGCGCCTGGCCAAGACCGAGCGCAAGAAGGTGATGGTCGCCTCGCTGGACACGCGCCGGCCGGCCGCCATGGAGCAGCTGGCGATCCTGGCGCGGCAGGCCGGGGTGGAGAGCCTGCCGATCGTCGCTGGCCAGGCGGCCGCGGACATCGCTCGCCGCGCCCTCTCGGCCGCCCGGCTCGGCGGCTATGACGCGCTGTTCCTCGACACCGCCGGGCGCACCACCCTCGACGAGGCGATGATGGCCGAAGCCGCCGAGATCGCCCGCATCGCCGCGCCCGCCGAGACGCTGCTGGTGGCCGACAGTCTCACCGGCCAGGACGCGGTGCGAACCGCCAAGGCCTTTCACGAACGCCTGCCGCTGACGGGGCTCGTCCTCACCCGCACCGACGGCGACGCCCGCGGCGGCGCCGCGCTCTCGATGCGCCAGGTCACCGGCCTGCCGATCAAGTTCCTCGGCGCCGGCGAGCGCATCGAGGCGCTCGACGCCTTCGACGCCCGGCGCGTGGCCGGCCGCATTCTCGGCCAGGGCGACGTCGTGGCCCTGGTGGAGAAGGCCGCCGCCGATTTCGACGCGGCCAAGGCCGAGCAGATGGCGCGCAAGCTCGCCAAGGGGCGCTTCGATCTCGACGACCTTTCCGATCAGCTCGCCCAGATGGAGCGCATGGGCGGCATGGAAGGGGTGCTCGGGCTGTTGCCGGGGGTGCAGAAGGTCAAGAAGCAGCTCGCCGAGGCCAACATCAGCGACCGGACGATCAAGCGCCAGCGCGCCATCATCGGTTCGATGACGCGCGCGGAACGTCGCAAGCCCGACATCCTCCAGGCCTCGCGCAAGCGCCGCATCGCCGCCGGCGCCGGGGTCGAGGTGGCCGAGGTCAACCGGCTGCTCAAGCAGCACCGGCAGATGCAGGACGCCTTCAAGTTCATGGCCAGGGACGGCGGCAAGGGCTTCGCCCGCATGGCCGGCCTGCTGGGCGGGGCCGAGCAGCTGCAGGCGATGGCCGCCGGCAAAGGCCCGCTTGGCGCGCCGGGCGGGTTGCCGGCGAGCCTTCCCGGCCTCGGGGCCGAGTCTCGCCCCAGCGGGCTCCCGGGTCTGGGCGGCGCGCCCTTCCACCCTTTCAAGAAATCCTGAAATCCGCAAGAAAGACCATCCATGCTGAAGATCAGACTCGCGCGCGGCGGCGCCAAGAAGCGCCCCTACTATTCCATCGTGGTCGCCGACAGCCATTCGCCGCGCGATGGACGCTTCATCGAGAAGGTCGGCAGCTACAATCCGCTGCTGAAGAAGGACAACCCCAAGCGGATCAGCCTCGATGCCGCGGCGATCGGCGGCTGGCTCGCCAAGGGCGCCCAGCCCACCGACCGAGTGGCGCGGTTCCTCGCCGGACAGGGGCTCGCGGAGCGGACCGCCGGCGTCAACCCCACCAAGGGCGCGCCGCACGAGAAGGCCAAGGAACGCGCCGCGGCGCGGGCCGAGCGCGCCGCGCTCGCCAGCGCCGAGCCGGCGCCGGAAGCTGCGGCGGAGGAGCCCGCGGCGCCGGCCGCCGAGGCCGCCGCCGAGGGCGAAGGCGCCGTCGCCGAGGTCGCCGAGGTCGATGCGATCGGCGCGGAGGGCGCGGAGGATCAGGCGAGCGAGGCCCCGACGGAGAGCGAAGGCTGACGCGCGCGGACCCGGAACGCCTGATCCTGGTCGGCCGCGTGGCCGGCGCCTTCGGCGTCGCAGGGGAGCTGCGCATCACCGCCTTTGGCGACGATCCGGCCGCGCTGGCCCGCTACGGCGCCTTGAGACGCGCGGATGGATCGCCGGCGCTCACCCTCACGGCCGGGCGCCCGCAAAAAGGCGCGCTGATCGCGCGCGCCGCCGAGGTCGGATCGCGCGAGGCGGCCGAGGCGATGAAGGGGCTCGAACTCTACGTCGCGCGCAGCGCCCTGCCGGCGCCCGACGCCGACGAGTTCTACCTCGCCGACCTCGTCGGCCTCGAGGCGGTCGCCCCGGACGGCGCCGAACTTGGCCGCGTCAAGTCGGTGCAGAACTTCGGGGCCGGCGATCTGCTGGAGATCGCCCCGGCCGGCGCGCCGAGCTGGTGGGCGCCGTTCACCGCCGAAACCGTGCCGCAGGTGAAGATCGCCGAGGGGATCGTCGTGGTGGTGCGGGCCGCGGAGACGCAGTAGCGCTCAGCGCAGATCCGGCGGCGTCGCCTCCTGGGCGAGCAGCGCAGCGGCCTCCTGCAGGGTTGCGACCTGCTGGTCGTTGGAGCCCAGGCGACGCAGCGCCACCTTGCCTTCCTCGGCCTCGCGGCGGCCGACGACGGCGATCACCGGGACCTTGGCCAGCGAGTGCTCCCGCACCTTGTAGCCGACCTTCTCGTTCCTGAGGTCGGTCTCGACGCGCAGGCCCGCCGCCTTCAGCGCCGCTGCCGCGCGGGTTGCATAGGCGTCGGCGTCCGAGGTGATGGTGGCGACCACCACCTGGACCGGCGCCAGCCAGAGCGGGAAGGCGCCGGCGTAGTGCTCGATCAGCACGCCGAGGAAGCGCTCTATCGACCCGAAGATGGCTCGGTGCAGCATCACCGGGCGATGCTTCTGACCGTCTTCGCCGATGTAGCTGGCGTCCAGGCGCTCGGGCATCACCATGTCGAGCTGCAGGGTGCCGCACTGCCAGGTGCGTCCGATGGCGTCCTTGAGGTGGAATTCGAGCTTTGGCGCATAGAAGCCGCCCTCGCCCGGAAGGATGTCGAAGCTCAGGCCCACGGCGCGCGCGGCGCGCTCCAGCATCGCCTCGGTCATGTCCCACATCTCGTCCGAGCCGGCGCGGAGCTCGGGGCGCAGCGCCAGCTTCACCGCGTGGAGTTCGACGCCCAGATCGTCGTAGACGCCGTTCAAAAGGGCCAGGAAGGCGCGCGTCTCGCTCTCGACCTGATCGGGTCGGCAGAAGACGTGGCCGTCGTCCTGGGCCAGCTGGCGAACCCGCAGCAGCCCGTGCAGGCCGCCTGAGCCCTCGTAGCGATGCAAGCCCTCGAACTCGGCGATGCGCAGCGGCAGTTCGCGATAGCTGCGTTGCCCGTGATTGAAGATCTGGATGTGGCCAGGGCAGTTCATCGGCTTGACCGCCAGCGTTTCGCCTTCGTCGGTCTCGCAGACGAACATGTCGGAATGGAACTTGTCCCAATGGCCGGACCGTTCCCATAGCGACCGGTCGAGTATCTGAGGGGTCTTCACCTCGACATAGCCGGCGGCCTCCAGGCGCCGGCGCATGTAGGCGACCAGAGTGCGATAGAGGGTCCAGCCCTTGGGGTGCCAGAAGATCATGCCTTTTCCCTCTTCCTGGATGTGGAAGAGGTCCATCGCCTGACCGAGCTTGCGGTGGTCGCGCTTCTCGGCTTCCTCGAGGCGCGTGAGATAGGCCTTCAGGTCCGCGTCGCTCGCCCAGGCGGTTCCGTAGATGCGCTGGAGCTGGGCGTTCTTCTGGTCGCCGCGCCAGTAGGCGCCGGCGAGCTTGGTGAGCTTGAACGCCGATCCGACGTGGCGCGTGGACGGCAGGTGCGGCCCGCGGCACAGGTCCTTCCAGGCGCCCTGGCGATAGACGGTGATCGGCTCGGCGCCGGGAATGGCCTCGACGATCTCGGCCTTGTAGGCTTCGCCGATGCTCCTGAAATGCGCGATCGCCTCGGCGCGATCCCAGACCTCGCGGCTGATCTTCTCGTCGCGGGCCACGATCTCGCGCATGCGCGCCTCGATCTTCGGGAAATCGTCGAGGGAGAACGGCTCGACGCGGGCGAAGTCGTAGTAGAAGCCGTCCTCGACGTTGGGACCGATGGTCACCTGGGTTCCGGGGAAGAGTTCCTGCACCGCCTCGGCGAGCACGTGGGCTGCGTCGTGACGGATGGTGTCGAGCGCCTCGGGCGACTCGCGCGTGACGATCTCGACGGCGCCGCCGTGCGGCAGCGACCGGTCCAGATCAAACAGCCGGCCGTCGAGCTTGGTCAGGAGGGCGCGCTTCTCGAGCGAGGGCGAGATCGAGGCGGCGACCACTCTGCCGGTCACGCCATCCTCGAAGCTGCGGCTGGTCCCGTCGGGGAATTTCAGGTCGATCATGTCTCACACTTGAAGCCCCGTCGGGCGGGGCGGGGCGGCACGGGATCGAATCCCTGGCCGCCGAAGGGTTGGCACCGGCACAGCCGCCGCGCCGCGAGCCAGGAGCCGCGGACGGGTCCCTGCTTGATCAGGGCCTCGGCGGCGTAGTCCGAACAGGTCGGAAGGAACCGGCACGAGCGCCCGAACCAGGGCGAAAGCGTCAGCTTGTAGGCGCGGTGCGCGAAAGCGACGCTGGTGGCGTAGAGATTCATGCCGGCCAGTGAGACAAGAAGAGGGAGCCGGTTATGACGCCCAGCGGCCTCGCCGATCAAGCTGCGCCGGCGCGGCTAGTTCGTTCGTCCAGGCGCTTGAGGGCGCGCCGGCACGCCTCGGCCGTGGCCTCGAATGCGAGCATCGTCGAGGCGTGGCGCGGCGGGTAGTCCTTGACGGGCGCCAGCATGGCCAGATCGGCAAATCGTCCCTCGGGCGCAGGTCCGCCCGCCTTCAGCATAGCACGAAGCGCATCGCGGGCCATGTCGATTTCCTCCAGCGAGGCGCCGATGGCGTGCTCGCCCATGATCGCCGCCGCGGCCTGGCCGAGAGCGCACGCCTTGACGTCCTGGGCGTAGTCACTGATCGCCCCGTCCTGGAGCTTGACGTCGACGACGATGCGGCTGCCGCAAAGCTTGGAGACCTTCTCGGCCGTGCCGTCCGGATCGGTCAGACGCCCGGCGCGCGGCATGTTGGCCGCCGCCTTGAGGATTTTCGCCGAATAGAGGTCGTCGATCATGCCCCGCTCATGTGGCCGCTGGCTCGGCGGAGCGAAAGGCCGCCTCGGCGCGATCGCGCACGGCCTCGCCCATGGCGGCGAAGCCCGCCTTGATGGCGCGCCGCGTGCGCCGGTCGATCAGGCGAACGAGCGTCCCTTCGATGATCTCGCCGTTGGAGAAGATGCAGCTCTCGTCGGCCAGTTTCTCGATCTCGATGAAGCGGGTCGAACGCATGAGGCCGCCGAACCGGCTGAGCCTCCAGATGATCTGCTCGTTGGGCGTCCAGTCGGCCACCGTCGGCCGGATGGTGCGCCGCGGCTCGCCGGGGATGGCGACCTCGAGGGTCAACATCCGGCCAAACTGCAGTTCGCCTTCCGCCTTGGGGTAGAGCGGGTTCCACCGCGGCCAGCCAGGGATGTCGCAGACGAGGCGCCATATCTCCTCCGGCGGCGCCTGAACGCCGATGCGATGTTCGATCTTGACCGGCAGGGGCATCTCAGGGTCCCGGGCTCGCGGGGGCTGCAGCAAATGGCGCGACCATCAAACCCTCTCCCTGATGCGCCAGGTCGGCCCCGACGGACCGTCCATCACCTCCACGTTCAACGCAGCCAACTGGCCGCGGATGCGGTCGGCGCGATCCCAGTCCCTGGCGGCCCGCGCCGCGTCGCGCTCGCCGAGGAGCGTCTCGATGCGCAGCTTCAGCGTTGGATCGGCCGATCCCTGGAACCAGGCTTGCGGCTCGGCGCGGAGGAAGCCGATCAGGCGCGCCGAGGCCAGCAGGTCGGCCTTCGCCTGGGCGCGCGCGGCGCCGCGCGCGGTCTCCAGCCGCTGCGCCAGCGAGAACAGTTCGGCGTAGGCGCGCGGCGTATTGAGGTCGTCCTGCAGCGCTTCAATGAACGCCGCATCGGCCTCGCCCGGCGCTTCGGCCACGTCCGCGGCGCGCCGCAGCGCCCCGTAGAGCCGGTCGAGGGACTTCACTGCCTGCTCGAGGACTTCGCCCGTCCAGTTCAGCGGCTGCCGGTAGTGGGCCGAGAGCAGCGCCCAGCGGATCGCCTCGCCGGGAACCTTCGATACCAGGTCGTGGACCAGGACGACGTTGCCGAGGCTCTTGGACATCTTCGCCTCGCCGAAGTTCACGAAGCCGTTGTGCAGCCAGTAGTTGGCGTAGGCGCCGGCGTGGTCGGCGCACAGGCCCTGGGCCATTTCGTTCTCGTGATGCGGGAAGATGAGGTCGTTGCCGCCGCCGTGGATGTCGATGGGCAGGCCCAGGGTCTCCTGGATCATCGCCGAGCATTCGATGTGCCATCCGGGACGACCGGCGCCGAAGGGGCTCGGCCATTGCGGCTCGCCAGGCCGGGCCGGCTTCCAGAGCACGAAATCGGCCGGGTTCAGCTTGTAGGGCGCGACCTCGACGCGCGCGCCGGCGATCATCTCGTCGATCGAGCGGCCGGAGAGCTGGCCGTAACCGGAATAGGCGGCGGTGTTGAAAAGGACGTGGCCCTCCGCCTCGTAGGCGGCGTTGTTGCGCATCAGACGCCCGATCATGGCGATGATCGCGTCCATCGAGGCGGTGGCGCGCGGCTCGAAGCGGGGCGCGAGCACGCCCAGATGCGACATGTCGGCGTGGTAGGCGTCCAGATAGCGCGCCGTGATCACCTCGATGCCGACGCCTTCGTCGGCGGCCTTGCGGTTGATCTTGTCGTCGACGTCGGTGACGTTGGCGGCGTAGAGCACCTGGTCCTCGCCGTAGGCGCGGCGCAGCAGCCGGTAGAGGACGTCGAAGGCGACCACCGGGCGGGCGTTGCCGACGTGGGCGAAGTTGTAGACCGTGGGTCCGCAGACATACATCGTCACCCGCGCCGGATCGCCGGGGACGAAGTCGCGCTTCTGCCGCGTCAGGGTGTCGTGCAGGCGAAGGGCCATGGTCGAATGACGCCGGATGACAGTTGCCCGCCGGGGGGCGCGACCCATATACCGACGCGACGGTCCTGAAACCATGGGCGCCCGGCGCCCTTCGAGATCGCCGTGAAAGGGTGGCACGCGTCATTTCCGAGGCCGTCGCCTCGGCGCAACTCGGCCCTGGAAAGACTTCGAAACCCCCGGCATGGATGCTCTCAGTCGCGACCGAACCCTCATCGGCCACGCCGGTGTCGATCTTGAAGCCGCCAGGAGGCCTTCGCGCGAGGCGGCGATGGCGGCGGTGCGCACCCTGATCGCCTGGGCGGGAGACGACCCCAGGCGCGAGGGTGTGATCGACACCCCCAGGCGCGTGGTCGATGCCTACGCCGAGTGGTTCTCGGGCTATCGCGCCGATCCGGCCTCCGAGCTGGGCCGCACCTTCGAGGACGTGCAGGGCTACGACGACATCGTCATGCTGCGCGACATCGAGGTGGAGAGCCACTGCGAACACCACATGGCGCCCTTCGTCGGCAAGGCCTACGTCGCCTACATGCCGACCAACAAGGTGGTGGGCATCTCCAAGCTGGCGCGCGTGGTGGAGATCTTCTCGCACCGGCTGCAGACCCAGGAGGCGCTGACCCAGCAGATCGCCGACGCCATCACCGATGGCCTGAAGCCGGCGGGCGTCGCCGTGCTGATCGACGCCGAGCACCAGTGCATGACCACGAGGGGCGTGCACCACCGCCACGTCTCCACCCTCACGACCCAGTTCTGCGGCGTCTTCCGCTCCGACAAGGATCTGCAGAAGCGCTTCCTCGACTTCTGCAATCGGGGCTAGCGCGCCGTTCTCCTGGCGGGAGAAGCTGGGCGAGACACCATGACCGAGGCCACCTTCCCCACCGCCCCCGACGCCGACGCGCTCGAGCGCGGCTCGGTGCTGTCGCCGTCGTTCGACGCGGACGGGCTCGTCGCGGCGATCCTGCAGCACGCCCAGACCGGCGAGGTGCTGATGCTGGGCTGGATGAACGCCGAAGCGCTGCGGCGCACGCTGGAAGAGGGTGAAGTGTGGTTCTTCAGCCGCCGGCGCCAGGCGCTGTGGCGCAAGGGCGAGACCAGCGGCCAGAGCCAGAAGGTGATCGAGGCGCGCATCGACTGCGACCAGGACGCCATCCTGGTGAAGGTGGCGCCGCAGGGCGACGGCGGGGTCTGCCACGTGGGGTTCCCGGCCTGCTTCTATCGGGTGATCGAGGACGGCGCTCTGAGGGAGCGGCCATGAACGACTTGATCGAGGCGCGCACGCTGCGGGTCGAACTCACCGGCGGCGACGGCCGGCTCGACCGCGCCCTCGCCGACGCTCTGCCCGAGCTGTCGCGCGCCCATATCCAGGCGCTGATGGCGCAGGGCGCGGTCCGGTGCGGCGCCCAGATTCTCGCCGACGCCTCGGCGAGGCCCCTGCCGGGACACTATGTCATCGACGTCCCCGCACCGGTGCCTTGCGTCCCCGCGCCCGAGCCGATCGGCCTCAGCGTCCTTCACGAGGATGCGCACCTGATCGTCGTCGACAAGCCCGCCGGCATGGCTGCGCATCCCGCGCCCGGCAGCCAAGCCGGCACGCTGGTGAACGCTCTCATCGCCCACTGCGGCGCCTCTCTCTCCGGCATCGGCGGCGTCGCCCGGCCCGGGATCGTGCATCGCCTGGACAAGGACACCTCAGGAGTGATGGTCGCCGCCAAGAGCGACGCCGCGCACCGTGGCCTCGCCGCCCTGTTCGAGCGCCACGACCTGGAGCGGGTCTATCTCGCCTTCACGCGGGGCGCGCCGGCGCCGGCCAGAGGGGTCATCCAGGCGCGGATCGGGCGCTCGGCGCACGACCGCAAGAAGATGGCGGTCACGCCTCGCGGCGGCCGCGAGGCGGTGACGCACTACGAGGTTCGCCGCCGCTATGGCCCGCCCGCCCGTCCGATCGCCGCCTGCCTCGCCTGCACCCTGGAGACCGGGCGGACGCACCAGATCCGGGTGCATCTGGCGCACCTCGGCGTCCCCTGCCTTGGCGATCCGCGCTATGGATCCGGCGCCCCGGCCCCGGCGGTGCGCGCGGCGCTGAGCGCCGCCGGTCTATCCAGACAGGCGCTGCACGCCCAGGTTCTCGGCTTCGTCCACCCGATCACCGGGGCGGCGATGCGCTTCGAGAGCCCGCCGCCGCCGGAATTGCAGCGGTTGCGGCTCGAACTTGAGCGGCTCTGAACTGCCCGGGCGTCACGGGAAAGCCGGGCCGTTCACCCGTGGTACATGTTAGAGGCTCTAGAGTCACGTTTAGAAACCTTCGCCCTCCCGTGGGGTTCAAAGAGGCGCAACAAACGCCTATCTAACCCGTTCCAAAGGGGTCTGCCGCACGCGTGCGCGTTTGGCGTTCATCTAAAGTTGGGGATCAAAGCCGAAATGGCTGCCACCGCTTCTCTCGCCGTCATGTCGCCGGAAGGCGGTCTATCGCGCTACCTGGCCGAAGTCCGCCGATTTCCCATGCTGGCCAAGGAAGAAGAGTTCATGCTGGCCAAGAGCTGGCGCGAACACCAGGATCTCGAGGCCGCCCACCGGCTGGTCAACAGCCACCTGCGGCTGGTGGCCAAGATCGCCATGGGCTACCGCGGCTACGGCCTGCCGATCGGGGAAGTGATTTCCGAGGGCAACGTCGGGCTGATGCAGGCGGTCAAGAAGTTCGAGCCCGACAAGGGCTTCCGGCTGGCCACCTACGCCATGTGGTGGATCCGGGCCTCGATCCAGGAATACATCCTGCGCTCCTGGTCGCTGGTGAAGATGGGCACCACGGCGGCCCAGAAGAAGCTCT
>Ga0307374_10007995_pt1 | contig 15938 bp, 16 predicted proteins | sample OX3MG_FD_202532 | JGI IMG/M metagenome (GOLD analysis project Ga0307374, IMG submission 202532) | Soil microbial communities from Risofladan, Vaasa, Finland - OX-3 | ecosystem: Environmental > Terrestrial > Soil > Coastal area > Acid sulfate soil | place: Finland: Risofladan, Vaasa | collected... | reverse complement strand
AGCCTCGTATCGGTCTCGGCCAACCATCTACCACCCGAGCGAAGCACAAGCGTGTGATGACCAGCCTACAGCCACAAAGGCCCAGTAACACGGCCGGCGACGCGGCCAATGCCCCGGCCACCGCGGTGCGCCCCTATCTCCGTGCGCGGCGGCTGTTGGCCGAGCTGCTCGGCACCTTCGCGCTCACGCTGGTCGCCGCGGGCGGGCCGGTCATCGACGCCGCCTCTGGTGTTTCGGTCGGTCTCCCCGCGCTGGTCGTCGCGCCTGCCCTCCTGGTCATGGCCCTGATCTATTCGCTCGGCCCGCTCTCCGGCGCGCATTTCAACCCGGCGGTGACTTTTGCGTTCACGCTGCGTGGGAACTTTCCCTGGCCGCGCGTGCCCGGGTACTGGCTGGCTCAACTGCTGGGCGCGATCCTCGCCGCGCTTCTCTTGCGCGGGCTCTTTGGGCCGGTTGGGTACTTGGGCGCGACGCTGCCGCGCCACGGAACGATCGCTCCGCTGACCATGGAAACCGTGCTGACGTGCCTCCTGATCACGGTGATCCTTGCCACGGCGACGGGCCACCGGTCGATTGGCCATAACGCCGCGCTGGCCGTGGCCGCGACCATTGCGCTCGACGGACTCTTCGCCGCGCCCATCAGTGGAGCCTCGATGAACCCGGCGCGTTCTCTCGGACCGGCGCTGGTGGGCGGCTACCTCGATACGTATTGGATCTATGTCGCGGGGCCGTTCGCGGGCGCCATGCTGGCGGTGGGCATGGCCTGGCTGCTCCGTGGCGGACCCAGTCCCCAGGCCATCGAGGCGGCCCAGGGTGATGCAGGGTAAGGCGCCGGGGAAGGGTCTATGGAGGTAACCGTAACCTGGGCGCCGGTGTCAGTCAAGAGTGGACAGTCTAGCCGCGGGAGCGGAAGGAGCAGACTCATGCAAACACTTGAACCCATCCTGGCAGGGCACCCATTCTTCGCGGGGTTGAGCGAGCACTACCTGCGGTTACTGGTCGGTTGCGCCGCCAATGCGCGCTTCAACGCCGACCAGTTCCTGCTGAGAGAGGGCCAGGAGGCCGACCGGTTCTATCTCATCCGTAGCGGCAAGGTGCGCCTGGAGATCTTCACCCCGGAGCGGGGGTTGATCGTCATCCAGACCCTGGGTGAGGGTGACGTCCTGGGCTGGTCGTGGCTGATGCCGCCCTACCGTTGGAGCCTTGACGCCCAAGCGGTCGAACTGACGCGGGCTATCGTACTGGATGGCCTATGCCTGCGTGGCAAGTGCGAAGCGGATCATGACCTCGGCTACGAATTGCACAAGCGGTTCGCGTCCATTGTCGTGCAGCGCCTGCAGGCGACTCGGTTGCAGTTGCTGGATGTGTACGGGATCCATCGCTAACGGCAGAATGCGCGGCCCTCCGGTAGTTCACCTGATGTGCACGGCTATCGTTTCGCGTACGATCGCGGAGCAAGAGGGATGGCGATACGGTCGATCCAGCAAGGATCCGGCCTAGTATCGCTCCTACTATCAGCGAATGGAGAGTCATGTGACGACGGTTGTTTCCCGGTCAGCAGCATCCATTGATGCCATCGAGCAGGCACTTGGTACCCGGCGTGACCTGTTGAGCTATACCGCGAAAGTGGCCAGCGACGGGCTGCATCTTCCCGGCCCCGACTTCCTTGACCGCGTGGTTGCCGGATCGGATCGTCCCCCCCAGGTTTTACGAAGCATGCACCAGCTGTTCTACACGGGTCGGCTTAGCGGCACCGGGTATATGTCGATCCTGCCGGTGGACCAGGGCGTAGAACACTCCGCCGGCGCCTCGTTCGCTCCCAATCCCGCCTATTTCGATCCAGGGAACATCATCAAGCTCGCGATGGAGGGTGGGTGCAACGCGGTCGCCTCCACGGTTGGGATACTCGGCGCGGTGGCGCGGGAATACGCTCATAAAATTCCCTTCATAGCCAAGCTGAACCACAATGAGTTCCTGACCTATCCCAACAAATACGATCAGATTATGTTTGGCTCGGTCAAGCAGGCATGGAACCTGGGTGCGCTGGCGGTTGGGGCCACGATATATTTTGGTTCGCCGGAGTCACCACGGCAGATCCAGGAGGTCGCCGCGGCCTTCCAAGAGGCCCATCACCTGGGAATGGCGACGGTGCTGTGGTGTTACCTGCGCAACCCGGCCTTCGTGCATGAGGGCACGGATTACCATCTGGCAGCGGACCTGACCGGCCAGGCGAACTACCTCGGCGCGACCCTACAGGCCGACATCGTGAAACAGAAGCTGCCCGAGACCAACGGCGGCTTTCGGGCACTCAAGTTTGGGCGCACGACCGATAAGGTCTATACGGAGTTGACCTCCGCCAACCCCATCGATCTGACCCGCTATCAGGTTATGAACGGCTACATGGGCCGCGTGGGCCTCATCAACTCCGGCGGTGCCTCGTCTGGTGCGACAGACCTAGCAGAGGCAATCTTTACGGCGGTGGTGAACAAGCGGGCCGGCGGGACCGGTCTGATCTCCGGTCGCAAGGCATTCCAGCGCCCAATGGCGGAAGGAATCGACCTTCTGCATGCGATTCAGGACGTCTATCTCTGTTCGGAGGTAACGATAGCCTGAGTGGGGAGCGACCCGCGAAGCCAGATCCAGGCTGAAGCTGGCTTCGCGGGTCGCTTAGCGAGTTGAGCCATGCGTTCGGGCGCCTCCGCGGCTCGTCACACCCGCTGGTGCATGTGCGTAGACTTGCTGCTCTGTCCACCACGCGCCGGAAGGGTGCCCCTGGTCCTCGCCCAATCGCTCGGCGAGAGCAAGGCGCAAGTCGAGGAGGTCGGGGCCGGAGACGCGAAACGTTAGATCATCGGCGGTTTCATAGCAATAGTAGCGACGAAGTTCTTCACGCACCATGTCATCGGCAACTCCGGTGAGCGTGAGATGATAGGCGTTGATGGGCTGTCCTTTGCTGTTGCCTTCGTCCTGGACCACCATGGCGGCGTCCTTCCCTTTCTTCACCCCTGTCTCGGGTAACCGTATCTGTACTTTCAAGCCTAAACCGAGAGAAGCCGAAGGAGAAGAGGCGTTTGACCTTGAAACAGCCGCCATTTGGCCTGCCTCGTGGTCCATTCGGCTTTCCTGACCAGCCACGCCCCGCGCGTGGAAGACAGAGCCGCCTCCCCTTGTAGGCAGCCGTATACCGGCGGCACAACGCGGTAAGGTCCGTGGCGAACACTGACCAGAGAGTGACTTTCGTCCGCTTATTGGTGCACCGAATGGCCCTGATCACGGCGGTGCCGCGGGGCGATCATGGATTGAGATCTCGGCGCGGCCGGTCCCTCCTTCGAACCGGCCAATGTACAGGCGAGGTTGGTCATGCGGCGGCGTCGTGATCCGTCATGCTGGAGGTAAGGAATGTTTCAGGTACGCATTCACGGTCGCGGCGGCCAGGGCGTGGTGACGGCCGCGGAGTTGCTGTCGGTCGCGGCATTTCTCGAAGGCAAACATGCCCAGGCTTTCCCCAGCTTCGGTTCCGAACGAATGGGCGCGCCCGTGGTCGCATTTTGTCGGATCGATCAGCGAGAGATCCGCTCAAGGGAGCCCGTCGATACCCCAGATGCCGTGGTGATCCAGGATCCGACGCTGCTGCACTCGGTCGACGTATTTGCCGGGCTCTCCCCCGCGGGCTACCTCCTGATTAACTCATCAAGGAGCATCGAAACCCTGGGTATTGACGAGTATGCCAGCGTGTTTCCCGCCGATCATGTCAGGATTGTGGCAGCCACCGACCTGGCGCTTGCCCATGTGGGCCGGCCCATACCGAACGCGGCCCTGCTCGGCGGGTTCGCGGCGCTGACCGGTTGGATCGGCCTGGACGCGGTGGTGGCTGCCATTCGCGCACGGTTCGCGGGTAGTGTGGGGACGAACAACGTGGCGGCGGCGGTCGCGGCCTACGATGTCGTGTCCGCGGCCCGGCCGAGGGAGGCAGCATCATGCTAAAACAAATCGAGGGCTCGCGAGCCATGGCGGAGACCATCGCGTTGTGCCGGCCCCAGGTCGTCTGTGCGTATCCGATCACGCCGCAAACCCACATCGTTGAAGGTCTGGGCGATCTGGTAAAGACCGGCACCTTGAAAGGCTGTGAGTTCATCAATGTGGAGTCGGAATTCGCGGCGCTCAGCGTGGCCATAGGCGCCTCGGCGGCTGGGGCACGGGCCTACACCGCTACCTCCAGCCAGGGTCTGCTCTACATGGCGGAAGCAGTGTACAACGCTGGTGGCCTTGGCCTGCCCATTGTGATGACCCTGGGCAACCGGGCCGTCGGCGCTCCGATCAATATCTGGAATGATCACAGCGATGCCATGTCCATGAAGGACGCGGGCTGGATCATGCTGTTTGCCGAAACCAATCAGGAAGCGGCCGATCTCCATCCCCAGGCTTTCCGGTTGGCGGAGGCCCTGAGCTGCCCGGTAATGGTATGCGTGGATGGCTTTATTCTTACCCATGCCTTTGAGCGCGTGGACCTTCCCACCCAGGAGGAGGTGGATGCCTTCCTACCTCCCTTCGAGCCGGTGCAAATCCTGGATCCCGATCAGCCGGTCTCCATGGGAGCCCTGGTGGGTCCGGAAGCCTTTAGCGAGGTCCGCTACCTCGCGCATCATAAGCAGATGCGGGCGCTCGGGTTGATTCCCGAGTTGGCCGGCGAATTCGCGGCCCGCTTCGGGCGCGCTTCCGGCGGCTTGCTGCGCACCTATCGGGCCGAGGATGCCGAGACTCTGGTGGTGGCCATGGGTTCGGTGAACGGGACGATCAAAGACGTCGTGGATGAAATGCGCGCGGACGGCCATGCCATCGGCTCCGTGGTCCTGACCTCGTTCCGCCCGTTCCCGCTGCGTTTGCTGCACGACACGCTGGCTCACGCCGGCAGAGTCTTCGTGGTCGAAAAGAGCCTCGCGGTCGGCATGGGCGGGGTGCTGGCCTCCAACGTCCGCATGGCTTTGCGAGGCATGCCCACTCCCGTGCGGACGATCATCGCCGGGCTCGGCGGGCGACCGATTACCAAGGCATCGCTCCATCGAGTGTTTGAGCAGACCACGCACGACGAGCAGGAGGACCCGACCTTCCTGGATATGCGGTGGGATGTGATTACCCGCGAGATTGCCCGCATGAGCCAGACCCGCAGGTCGGGTCCCATCGCGGAGAACATTTTGCGGGTGACCGCCGGCCCCCAACCCGCCGAAGTTTGAGAGGCACGTCATGAACCACACCGATCAGCAACGGATAAAGTTCTACCAAACGGGTACGCTTACCGTGGGGAATCGTCTGCTTGATCCGGCAAGCCGCACCGTCCAGGCATCAATGAACCGGAGCAACGCTCTCACCTGCGGCCACCGGGCCTGCCAGGGGTGCGGCGAGGCGCTGGGTGCTCGCTACGTGCTGGACGCGGCCATGCGCGCCACCAACAAACAGCTGGTCGCGGTCAACGCGACCGGCTGCCTGGAAGTCTTTACCACCCCCTTTCCCGAGACTTCCTGGCAGTTGCCGTGGCTGCATTCCCTCTTCGGCAACGCGGCCTCCGTCGCTTCGGGGGTGGCGGCGGCACTGCGGATGACCGGCCGTTCCCATGTGCGGGTGCTCGCCCAGGGGGGCGATGGCGGCACCACCGACATCGGCTTTGCCTGCCTCTCCGGCATGTTCGAGCGCAATGATGACGTGCTGTATATCTGTTACGACAACCAGGCCTATATGAATACGGGCGTGCAGCGCTCGAGCGCGACCCCGCCGGCGGCGCGAACCGCGACCACGCCCGCCGTTGGTGATGCGCCCGGCAACGTCTTTGGTACCGGCAAGGACGTGCCGCGGATTGCCATGGCCCACGAGATCCCCTACGTCGCCACGGCCAGCGTGGCCGCCCTGCATGATCTGGAGGCAAAAGTAACCAAGGCCATGGCCATCCAGGGCGCGCGCTATATCCATGTGTTCGTGCCGTGCCCGTTGGGCTGGGGCAGCGAGCCGCGAGATACCATTCTGGTTGCCAGACTCGCACAGGAGAGCGGGCTGTTTCCCCTGTTTGAAGCCGAGCACGGTGAGGTGACCGCTTCCACGCCCATCCGCCATCGTGTACCGGTTGAGGATTATTTGAAGACACAGCGGCGCTTCGCCCATTTGTTCCGCCCAGGCAACCCCGACCTGGTCACCATCGCCGCCCTACAACGGATCGCCGACCGCAACATCGAACGCTACCATCTTTTGCCCACCGCTGGAGAGGATCAATGATGAAACCGTACGCGATTACCCTTGACGTGGGCACGAGCCGGGCTAATCACACGGGAAGCTGGCGTACCGAGCGGCCAGTGTATCTCGATCGGCTGCCACCATGTAATCATGCCTGCCCCGCCGGAGAGAATATTCAGGCATGGCTCTACCATGCCGAGGAAGGAAACTATCGCCAGGCATGGGCTGAGATTATGGTCAACAATCCACTGCCCGCGATCATGGGCCGTGCCTGTTACCACCCCTGCGAGACAGCCTGCAACCGGGCTACCCTGGACACCGCGGTCAATATCCACGCCGTGGAGCGTTTCCTCGGCGATCTGGCGATCAAGGAGGGGTGGTCCGTACCAGTCACCGTCGCGCCCAGCGGCAAGAAGGTGCTGATCGTGGGCGCGGGGCCAAGCGGATTGTCGGCCGCGTACCACTTGACTCTCCTGGGCCATGCCGCCACCATTCTCGAAGCCGGACCGGCCGCCGGCGGCATGATGCGGTACGGCATTCCCGCGTACCGGCTCCCCCGTCACGTGGTGGACGCGGAGATCCAGCGCCTGGTTGATCTCGGTGTGACGCTACAACTGAACGCCAAGGTCGCGGACATTCCAGCGGCAATGGCGGCGGGAGGATTCGATGCCTGCTTCGTTGCCATCGGCGCCCACCTGGCCAAGCGGGTTGATATACCTACCCCTGACGCCGGCCGCATCCTCGACGCGCTCAGCCTGCTGGGAGGGATGGAAACCGCTGGTGAGGCACCTCGACTTGGTCGCCGGGTCGTGGTCTATGGCGGCGGAAACACGGCGATGGACGCTGCCCGCACGGCACGCCGCCTGGGCCACGAGGCGGTGATCGTCTACCGCCGGACGCGAGCTCAGATGCCCGCGCACGACTTTGAGGCTCGGGAAGCGCTTGAAGAAGGGGTGACCATGCGCTGGCTGCGCACGATCACGGCAGTAGACGAGGGCGGCATCACGGTCGAGAAAATGGAACTTGACCCCGACGGTTGGCCGCGGCCCACGGGGGTGACCGAAACCATCGCCGGTGACAGCGTGGTGCTGGCGCTGGGCCAGAATGTGGATACCGGGGTACTGGAGCGCGTGCCGGGCGTTGTTTTCTCCAGCGATGGCGTGGTACGGGTAGACGGCAACATGATGACTGGTCACGCGGGGATCTTTGCCGGTGGTGACATGGTGCCGGCGGAGCGGACCATCACGGTTGCCGTGGGCCACGGCAAGAAGGCGGCTCGGTGCATTGATGCCTATTTCCGCGCTTCTCTCTACCAGGTGCCCCCCAAGCATGAACTGGCGGCACCGGAGCTATTGAACCCCTGGTATTACACCGATGCCCCTCCCACGGTCCAATCCCAACTTGACCCCATCCGCAGGCAAACAACCTTCGAGGAAGTCGTCGGGGGCCTGGACGAGACCAACGCCCAGTACGAGGCACGGCGCTGCCTCTCCTGCGGCAACTGCTTTGAATGCGATACCTGTTTTGGCGTCTGCCCCGACAACGCGGTGATCAAGCTTGGGCCCGGTAAGCGGTTCGAGTTCGACTATGACTATTGCAAGGGATGCGGGATTTGCGTCCGGGAGTGCCCGTGCGGTGCGATCAAGATGGTGCCGGAAGAGATTTGAAGAAGAGCTAGGGATTGCCGGCGGTGAAGTCGCTGACTCCGGAAAGGAATAGCCGAGTTCAGGCCACGATCAGGTAGCCATGCGCCAAGGCAAAATGGGTGAGATCAGCTCGACTATGCAGGCCGAGCTTATCCATCACATGCATGCGATGGGTATCCACCGTCTTTGGGCCGATGCCCAGGTACAAGGCAATCTCGGTATTGCTGTGGCCTTCGGCCACCAGGCGAAGCACATCGCGCTCCCGTTCCGTCAACATGCCGTGACGGGGCGGCCGCAGGTCCAGGCGGCCAGTTTGTAGCGCGAAATCCACCAGATCGGTGTTATGTGGCCACACCACGACCAACTCACCGTGGGCCACCCGGCGTACGGCCTGCACGAGGTCGGTGGCGCTGCCCTCCTTCAGGAGAAAGCCAGAGGCTCCGGAGCGCAGGGCCCGCAGCAGGTGCTCCTCGCGTTTCAGACCGGACATCATCAACACCCGAATCCGCGGGGCCCGCCTTTTGATACGCTCAAGCGCATCCAACCCATCCATACCCGGCATGCCAACATCGAGAATCGCCACGGTTGGCAGCAAACGGAGTGCCTCGCTGACGGCGTCGGATCCGTCAGCCGCTTCCGCCACCACCGTCATGTCGGGTTGGCGATCAAGGACCAGACGGAGGCCTGCACGCACCATGTCGTGGTCCTCGGCCAGCAGGATCCGTATCTTTGGCTGCATGCTCCCTCCTTCACGTCGCCGCGGGCTTCTCCCTCACTGTAGGGAGCTCGAGCCCGCGACCATAGGGCCGGATGGCCTAGGCAGGTACCTAGGCGCGAGTCACGGTGGTCGAGAAGCCGTACTGGGGGTTGGGTACACGAATCCATAGTTGCCCATCCCGCATCGTCAGTTGAATCTGCTCCAAGGGTGCTCGGTACGACAGGGGAAGGCACCGGAGGAACCTTCCGGCCCGGCATGTGCCACTGACCGACAGGGTATCCTGGTCGATCGCGAGCTCGATTTCACCCAGTCGCGCTCCCGGCAATTCAAGCTTGATCATCTGGCACTCGTTGTTGGTGTACCCCGTCTCGGGAGGGGCCCATGCCGACGTGTCGGCGGTGCGTCGGGGTGCGAAGATCATGGTCATCACCCTTTCCATTGTGGCGTTGACCCCCTTCAGGGCCTCCGTCGCGATCCCGGAGACACCGATCATGGTCCGAACTGGTGTCTCCTACTTCCCACCATAGCGCCCGACCCGCGGAGCTTCCAGGGCCATCCGGCCCCGCTGCCACGGGCCATCGGTCACAAGACAGACGGCTGGATATGGGCACCTCTACGGGCTCTACACTGCCCTTCGGCTCCCTAGGTTCGGGACGTTTGGCCCTATATGAGCGCAACGGCGCGATGCTAGAGTAAGCGTGGGCAAGCGCGACCTCTTGGTCCATCGAAGCACAAGACCACACCCAGAATGTCGCGTTGGCCGCTATGAGGGCACACCGAGCCCATGAGTGACCAGTCATACTCCGGCGTTGGCTACCGGGTCCGGGAAGCTTGCCCACGGGCAAGCGCCCTGGCAATGAACAAGAAGGGGGAGATCATGCCGCCAGAAGCAATTCTCGTACCACTGGACGGATCCGTCGTGGCGGAGTATGGCTTGCACGCCGCCAGCAAAGTCGCGGTGGAAACCGGTGCTGCCCTTTCGCTGCTCTATGCGATACCGTTCACGGCTACCGCTGGAGCGGATGAGCGCGACGCGCAGCGCAAGGCAATGCGCGAGGCACGCAACTACCTGGACTACACCCAGAGCACGTTGGAGCAGCGAAGGATCGCGACCACCGCCAGGGTTCTGCCGGGTGACCCCGCCGCCGCGATTCTTTTCGCGGCGGAGGAACCAGGCATCAGCCTGATCAGCATGGCCACCCGTGGCCGGGGCGGCATGCGCCGGACCCTTCGTGGATCAGTGGCGGAGTCTGTGTTGCAAGGATCCGTCTGTCCTCTGCTCCTCTCTCAGGCTGGCCGATGGTCGAATCCGCTGACCCCACGGCCATTCGCGCGGATCCTCCTCGCTCTTGACGGCACCTCCTTCGCCGAGGCAGCAGTCACCTTCGTGGCGACATCCGGTATCGGACGGGTCGGCGAGATCATCCTGGTCCAGGTCGTGCAGCCCGAGGTATTGGCGGAAACACCGCTCTCGACGCCGCGACCAGAGCTCGATCAAGCCCAGCAGTTGGCCGATCGGCATACAGAATGGTATCAGCATGCCGCCGAAAAGTATCTGCGCGATATCGCGGCCGGGCGGCTGGCTGATAGGCACTTCGAGACCTCCGTGCAAGTTGGCGAGCCCGCTCACGGCATTCTCGAGGTGGCGCAGGAGAAAGCAGTGGACCTTATAGTCGTGGCCACTCATGCACGCCACGGCATTGACCGAGCCCTGCACGGTAGTGTGGTTCACCACCTCCTGAACCAAATAGATGCGCCGGTTATCCTGCTCCACGGACTGTCCGAGGGAAAGGAAACTGACCATCGGGGGGCGGTATGATCGTTTCGCGTACACTCAGCCGCCGCTCCAGAAGCGAGGGCACGATTGAGCGTAAGGGGTCATGGCGCGCCTCGCTCCCGTTTCATCCGGCGCCTTGGCCGCAACGTTGGCGGCACCGCGCGCCGTCCAGCACCAGATTGGAAGGCCGGTGGTACCGGAACCGGGCCACCAGGAGCGACGTTCCTGCCGGCTTACCGCGGGTGAGTACCCGTGAGTGATCGAGGATCGCCGGGAAAGTTCCTACCCGGTCGGCCCCTTGTGGCTGCTACTCTTGATCCCTGCCTAGAAATGTGATAGCACTTTGATAGATGATCGGGTAACCGACACCACAAGTGAAGGGAGGCATCCCAATGCACGCACCAGATAACAGCACCACGCCCTTGCAGTCCCTCATGAGACGTACGATGTTGCCATGGGAGTACCGCCACCTCCGTGCCGTTGCGAGCGTGCGCTTTGCCGCCGGCGGCTTTACTCTCGCCATCGGCCTCGTTTTGCTCTCTCTCGGTCGCCAAGCGGAAACCGGCCACGATCGGCGCAAATGCTACGGGTTGGCAGCGTGGTTCCTGGTGCTTGCGCCGTTACAATTTCTTGGCGGCTCTATGGAGATGAAGATGGATCGCTCCGCACCTCGCCAAACCTGAGCCTGGGCTCCTCGCACTGCGGCCTGGCGCTGGACGAGGTGGCGGGCTCTCCGAGGCGGAGAAGGTTCCGCTTTATGGTGAAAGGACCCAAAATGCGGGAATCGTTGTCTGCCTCCATGAGCACGCGGACCGATGCAGTACCTGCGGGGAAGCGAAGCGGACCGGCGCTCTCTGCCCAGGGTCTGACGAAGCGTTTCGGCGACCGGGTCGCGTTCCAGGACGTCTCATTCGAGATCGGCTACGGCGAGGTCTTCGGCTTCCTCGGGCCGAACGGCGCCGGGAAGACGACGACCGTCCGGACGTTGGGCACACTCCTATCGCCGACCGCGGGCTCGGCGACGGTCGCCGGCTTGCCGCTCACGCCGGAGAACGGCGAGCAGATCCGCCAACGCATCGCGATCATGCCGGAAGCGCCGGGCCTCTACCTCCGCTTGACCGTCGCCGAGAATCTGGAGTGCGTCGCGGGCCTCTATGCGTTGCCCGATGCTGGGAAGCGCATCGAGCGCGTGCTGAGCGCCGTCAACCTCGCCGGGCGGGCCAACGATGTCTGCGGCAAGTTGTCCAAAGGGTTGCGCCAGCGGGTCAGTCTGGCCAGGGCGCTCCTCAACGACGCGGAGGTGCTCTTCCTGGATGAGCCGACCGCCGGTCTCGACCCGGTCGCCACGCGCGACGTCCACGACCTGATCGACGGGCTACGTCAGAGGGGCGTGACGATCTTTCTCACCACGCACCGCCTCGAGGAGGCGGAACGCCTCTGCGACCGTGTCGCGCTCTTGAACACGACCTTGCGCGCGATCGGCCGGCCCGACGATTTGCGCCAGCGGCTGTTTGCCAGGACGCTCCTGGTCCGAACGCTGGTGCCGCTCCCCAAGCCGGCCCGTGTCTTCGGCGGCCTCCCGACCGTCGACAACTGGCGCCAGGACGGTCCCGCCACCTACGTCCTTACGGTGACCGACGCGACAGCCGCCGCGCCCGCGCTCACCAGAGCGCTCGTCGCGGCCGGAGCCGACGTGCTCTCCATCGCCGAGTCACACCACTCGCTCGAAGACGTCTACCTCGAGCTGATCAACGAGGACGTGGAGGCGGGCACTCCATGAGCAGAAACACGACCCGCGTGCTGGCCATGTATCGTAAGGAACTGCGCGAGTACCGGCGCAGCCGCTTCATCATAGTTACGATGGCGGTCATCCCGCTGGGGGTGGTCATCTTCCCGCTGATCTTGGTCATCGCGCTCCCGGCGTCGGATGCGAATGCGCTTGGTGGCGATCCGCTGATGATCCTCCTGGGGATCCCGGCTCTCGTACCGTCGGTTGTCGCCACCTACGCGGTGGTCGGCGAGCGTGAGCAGGGCACGCTTGAGCCGGTGCTCTTGACGCCCATCCGGCGCGAGGAGTTGCTGCTAGCCAAGGCCCTGGCGGCTCTTGTACCGACGCTGACGGTCGGCTATGCGGTATTCGCCTTCTACGTCGTCTGTACCAAGCTCTTCGCCCAGCCGGCCGTGGCGTCGGCGGTGCTCCAGGCCCCGAATCTGCTCGCTCAGGTCCTCTTCACACCGCTCCTCGCCATCTGGTCCATCTGGGTCGGCATCGCGATCTCCACCCGCGCGAGCGATGTCCGTGTCGCCCAGCAGCTTGGCACGGTCGCGGCTCTCCCCGTGATCCTGGTGGTCTATCTCATGACCTTCAACGCGATTCACGCCACGCTTGGCCTGGCCCTTGGCGCCGCCGCGGCGCTGCTCATCCTCGACGGCCTGGGCTGGCGGATTGTGTCCGCGGCGTTCGACCGCGAACGATTGATCACGGGCACCCGAGGATGAGGTGTACGTAGGAGGCCCTAACGGAGCGAAGGCCGAGTTTCGGTCAAAGCGCTCCTCTCTGAGTGACGTGGGCATGACGATCCACGAAGAAGACAGATCCCGTCTCTCACCCCTGGGCTACCGGTACATCCATCTGTTTGGACGTTACGATGTCACCCTTTCCGCGGACATGCCTCCCGAGGGATTCCGCGCTCTTCGGCAGGCGGCCGAACCAGTGGAGGGCGATGAGTCCTCCGGCTAGCGTACGTTTTCGTGGCAATTATTGTCACGGGTCAGACCGCGATCATCGGCGGCCTAGCGGCGATAGCGGCGATCCTGATCGCGCGGGGAATCACCTGACTACAGCACGCATACCGCGCCGCATGCCGGTGCCGGGCCGAGCACCCGCGAGATCCGGCAGTAGAGGAGGAGATGGTGAAGGCTAGTTGAGGATACCGAGAGAACCACAAAGATGGTGGTGATTTTCAATCTGGGCCCGGCGGGCAAAGACCGCGCCGCAACCGAGACATTGAAAGCCATGATATGCCTTACGCAGGTGCGCCCGGAGCGCGTCCTCTGCCAGGAAGGTGCTACCGCACGTGCCACACTGCCAATGCATCATGGACTCATGCCGCGTGACCGCGGCTCGGTTGGCGGAGTCTTTGGCCGTGGGAGCAACAGATCTGGACATTGAACCTCTCCAGTACCCTCCTCTGGGGCGGGCGGCTTTGTGTGCTTTGGGGCCATCGTGCCGTATGCCGCAAACGTTCGAAGGCTGGGTATGAGCGCCGCGGCACTCCTGCCCTGGGGGCGCGCTCGTCGCGAGATTCTCATCCTCTCATCTGATTATTCCACCACCGCGGTGGCATACCTTACTGCCATATCCATGAGCACTATGACACACAGCGCAACGGACCACTAGAGTCAAATGGCCCTTAAAGGGCAGGACCATGGTCGCACCGGTATCGTCGCAGCGGCATGATGCGCTTTTTGTGACCTTAGACCCATCTTGCAAGGGCCGCCTGGCCGTAGGCCCAAGCACGTCGGCAAGCCTATGCTGGGTTTAGGTTGGAGATCCCGCGAGATCACCTGAATGGCACAAGGCTCCATGCCGATCCCGTGGCGCATGTCGCCGGCCATGATTGGCTCTATGTAGCACAAGGAGAAAGAGGTTATGAGCACCAAAATAGGCATCAACGGCTTTGGGCGCACGGGGCGTCAGATTTTCAGGGTCATCGCCGAGCGTCAGGCCGGCAACCTGGAGGTCGTAGCGATCAATGATCTCACTGATGCCGCGACCAATGCCCACCTGCTCAAGTACGACAGTAGCTACGGCCATTTCCCAGGGCAGGTGACGGCGGTCGGTGACGCGATGATCGTCAACGGCAAGCGGGTGCGCGTGCTCGCCGAGCGCGAGCCAGCCAACATTCCCTGGCACGACCTGGGCGTCGAGTTGGTGATCGAGTCGACCGGCAAGTTCACCGATGTGGATCGCGCTGGAGATCACCTGCGGGGTGGCGCCCGGCGCGTGATCATCTCCGCGCCGGCCAAACATGGCGGCCTTACCGTGGTGATGGGAGTCAATGAGTCCGACTACAACCCGACGCGACACCGCGTCATTTCCAATGCCTCCTGCACCACCAACGGGTTGGCTCCCGTGGCCAAGGTGCTGAACGACACCTGGGGAATCGAGAAAGGGCTGCTTACTACCGTCCACGCCTACACCAACACGCAGCGCCTGCTCGATCAGGAGGCCAAGGATTTGCGCGATGCGCGCGCGGCCGCGCTCAACATCATCCCCTCCTCCACCGGCGCGGCGAAGGCCGTTGGCCTTGTGATTCCAGAATTGCAAGGGCGCTTTGGCGGCATGGCCTTCCGGGTGCCGACGCCAACGGTTTCGGTGGTCGATTTCACCGCCCTTCTGGCGGTCGACGTGACTCTCCGAGATCTTAACGCGGCCTTCGCGGACGCGGCGGCCGGACCGCTCAAGGGCATCCTGGCCTACACCGATGAGCCGCTGGTCTCCATGGATCTCAAGGGAGATCCGCATTCCAGCATCGTGAGCGGGCTCGACACCCAGGTGGTGGGAGGCAACCTGGTGAAGATCATCGCTTGGTACGACAATGAATACGGCTATGCCTGTCGTGTCGGTGACCTGGCCGCCTATATCATCCACCGGGATGCACTGAATGCCCATCAGGATGATGAAGCGCAGGGCTAACACGGCAGTCACCGCCCAGGCCACTACCCTACGAGCGGTGGCTTGGGCGGAATCATCGGGGCGATCGGTCGCAAGAAGATCCGCCGCGGACCTATCGCCGAGAAACCGCGGGTCCGCGCGCTCACGGATCGCATCAGCCGCCGCCAGAGCGGGCCAGATGGCAATCTTGTGTGCCGTGCGAAGGTGGAGTGTAGATGCTGTTCTGATCCGTGCCCCGCGCCTCGGCAGCGACGAAGGGTCATGACCTTCGGCCCGCCAAACCAAGGCCAACTGGCCGTGGACCACCAGGGCGCGGCAGGACTAGGCTATGGTAAGGCACAAGGCCGCGTAGGCGCTTGACTCGTTCCTTCCCCGAACATGGTTGGGTGGACCAAGCGCGAATACTGGAGGTGGTCATGGCAAGCATACTCGCTCGTATCTCAGAGATATTCAAGGCAAAGATGCAGGCAAGGCTCGACGCGGCCGAGAATCCCAGCGAGACGCTCGATCTTTCGTACGAGCAGCAGGTGGAAGAGTTGCAAAAGGTGCGGCGCGGCATCGCCGACGTGGTGACCGCCAAGGCGCGTCTGCAGCTCCAGCTCGCACACCTCCAGCAGGACGCCGGCAGGTTCGATAGCCAGGCTCGCCAGGCGCTGGCCGCCAACCGGGAGGATCTGGCGCGTCTGGCCCTGTCGCGCAAGGCCGACCAGGCCCAACAGGTGCGGAGTCTGCACACCCAGGTGGAAAGCCTGGCGACCCAGCAAGAGCAGCTCCAGGCCGGCGAGCAACGGCTGGCGGTCAAGATCGAAGCCTTCCGCACCCGGAAGGAGACGATCAAGGCACAATACACGGCAGCCCAGGCGCAGGTACGGATCGGCGAGGCGGCCTCCGGAATCTCCG
>Ga0307374_10007994_pt1 | contig 15941 bp, 13 predicted proteins | sample OX3MG_FD_202532 | JGI IMG/M metagenome (GOLD analysis project Ga0307374, IMG submission 202532) | Soil microbial communities from Risofladan, Vaasa, Finland - OX-3 | ecosystem: Environmental > Terrestrial > Soil > Coastal area > Acid sulfate soil | place: Finland: Risofladan, Vaasa | collected... | reverse complement strand
TCACCCGGCTCACCCCGGCCCAGGCGGCCGACACGGCGTGGTGGGTGGCGTGGTACAAGCAGCATCGGGTCGAGCTGGCCGGCGCCGTCTACGAGGACAGCACCGCCGACCCCTTGGACGGCACCTCGTGGGTGGCCCTGCAGCCGTGGGACGGCGACCACGGGTATCTCTTCGCCTTCCGCCAGGCCGGGGGGCCGGCCACCGACGACATCGCCGTGCAGGGCCTCGACCCCACGCGCCAGTACCGGCTGACCGACGTGCGCAGCGGGGCCCTCCTCGGCGTCGAGAGCGGTGCCGCCCTGGCCAGCGGGTTGGCCGTGTCGCTGGCGCCCGACAGCTCCCAAGTTATCTCCCTCGCCCCGCAGTGATCGTCTTGTCCCATTGATGTCTCGTCCGCAGCAGCCCGTAGAAGCATCGTCCAACCGAATTGAGGAGCAGTCCATGAGCAAGCGTCCGGTAGTGGTGGCGATGATGACCGTCGCTGTCGTCATGTCGATGGTCCTGGTGCCACGCTCGGGAGCGGGGGCCGGGTCCCCCACCCCGTCCACTTACTGCGTGGGCGCGGCCAAGGCCGATATCACCCCCACCGCCGACATGATCGCCACCGGCCACTTCTACCTGGGCGGCTACGGCATCGGCCCGGTGCACCCGGCCGGCTCGGTGTTGCGTGACATCTACTCCCGGGCTATCGCCTTCGCCGTGCCCAACGCCGACGGGACGTGCCCGACGGGCGGGCCCAACCAGGTGGTGATCGCCGCCGACGACCTCCAGGGCCACTTCATCGCCTACCAGCAGGGCTCCTACGGCTTCGCCGATGTCGCCGCCGCCGTGCAGAGCGCCACCGCCATCCCGGCGTCGCAAATCCTGGCCCAGAGCACCCACACCCACAACGGGCCCGACGACCTCGGTATCTGGGGCGGGGTGCCCACGGACTACCTGGCCGAGGTGGCCTCGGGCACCGAACACGCCATCCTCTCGGCCGTGGCCGCCGAGGTGCCGGCCCACGTGAGCTGGGCCACGCGCGACATGACCGGGTTCTCCGGCACCTTCGGCCCGAGCGACACGAGTGACAACATCGGCGACACCACCGACTATCCGATGGACGAGCAGCTGCGCATGCTCCAGGCCCGGTCGCTGTCCACTGGGGCGGTGGTGGCCACGCTGCTCAACTACTCGACGCACGCCACCGTGTACGGCCCGCTCGACAAGGTGTCACCGGACTGGCCCGGCGCGGCCGCCACCTACTTGGAGGGCGACCAGGTCGGCGACGCCGGCACCGGCTTCCCCGGCTCGGTGGCCGTGGTCACGGTGGGGGCCATGGGCCACACCTGGCCGGCCGCCATCCCTAGTGGCAAGGCGGCTCCCGATGCCCCGGCCGGGTCCGACGCCAACGCCCCGGCCGACAGCTACGGGGACGCCGTGGCCCACCAGGGCATCGAGGCCCTGGCCGCCGGGGCCACGGTTCTGGCCGGCCCGGCCCAGGTGGGGGGGAAGAGCTCGTCGCTCACTGTGGTGAACGACAACCCGCTGCTGCTGGCCACGTTGCTCGTGCCGACCCAGACCGGGTACCACGTGTACCGAAAGGAGACCCCTCCCTACGGCGCCGTGGACGCCCTCATCACCGAGGCGCAGTTCCTGCGCCTGGGCGACCTGGCTCTGATGTCGGCACCGGGCGAGCCGTACCCGGCCATCGAGGCCACCATGTCCAAGGAGGTGGGGGCGCCGGTGGTCTTCCCCTTCGGGTTGGCCAACGACCAGCTGGGATATGTCGAGCAGCTCGACGACTACAACGGCGCCATGCAGTGCAGCACGACCGACGAAGGGTTCTTCACCATCTCGCCGACCTTCGGAAACGACTTCGAGATGGCCCAGCGCAAGAATGCCGCCGCCCTCGGCTTCACCGTGACCGACCCCGGTCCGGTAGCCGACGCCAACTTGGGGTCAGTCCCCCCGCCCACCGTCTGCAGCGTGCAGCAGCTGCAGTCCACGGTCCAGAACCCCGCCGGCCAGGTCCCCTAGCCGCTCGGGCCCGGCACTGTCTGCGACGTCGGGCGCCACCGCCCGCCACGGCCGGCTCACGCCCAGCATGGCCACGGTGAGGCCGGCCATGGCCGACCAGTACGGCCACATGGAGAAGTGGCCGAAGACCACGACGGTGAGGCCGATGCCGATGGCCCCGGTGACTAGGAGTCGGGGCATGCCGTAGGTGGCCGCCACTACCAGGGCCAGCACCACCATCGGCATGACGTAGTAGGGGACCATCACCGCCTCGAACAGACAGCGCCCGGCCAGCGCCGCCGCCGCCAGCCACACCACGGTGCGCCCGTCGTGGCGATGGCGCGCCGCCACGAAGCCGAGAGCCACGGCCACTACCACGGCCACGATGCGCCCCGGCCCGGCTGCTACCACGTGGGGCCCGATCTTGGGCGCCACCAGCACCCAGGGCGTGGCGTGGTCCACCGAGGGGAAGTTGGGCTGGTTCCACAGCGCCCGCATCGACTGGCGGAAGTTGGGGGCGAGCACGGCCACCAGCAAGAAGGCCGGCAGCACCGAGGCCCGCGCCACCAGCGCCGCCAGGCGGCGCCGGCCCACCACGCCCATGAGCACCGGAACCAGCAGGACCACGTACAGCTGCATGGCGATGGCCGCCCCGAGCAGCCACCCGGCCGCCGTGGTGCGACCCTGGGCGGCCCGGGTGACGGCGTAAGCAGCCAGAGCCAGGGCCACCAAGTCTTCAGGGTGGCCCCAGATGGCGGTGGCCGACCACATGGCCAGCGATCCCAGGCCCACGAGCACCAGGCGCCGGGCCCGGGTGGCGCCCAGGTGCCTAGCCAGCGCGTCCATGGCGGCCAGGGCCAGGCCGGTGGTAGCCAGGATGACCGGTCCGTAGACGAACCACGAGTCGGGCTTGGCCAGGCCGATAAAAGGAGAGGACTCCGACAGCCCGAGGGCCGACGACAGCATGGCGAAGGGGGCAAGCACCACGCTGAAGCCGGGCAGGGTGACGAGGCCGGTGTTGGCCCCGTACACATACGACAGGCCGCCCCAGCCCACGAAGTGGGCGTCGCGCACCGTGGCCCAGATGTCGCCGGGGATCAGCCAGTACCCACCGTGGTGGCGCACCGCCGTGGGCCACCACAGGGCATAGGCCATACCGGCGGCCATGACGGCCACCGTGGCCAGGCCGGTCCACCAGCGTATGGAGGACTGTGCCGGTGGAGAAGTCTGTGCCGGTGCAGAGGACTGGGCGGCGGGGGAGTCGTGCATGTCGACGTGTTGCTCGAGTCGTGGCCGGGGCAGGTGCCGGGCACCTGCCCCGGCCGACGACTGATGAGCGCGCCTACTTGACCACGTTGGCGTCGCTGCACACGGCACCGGCAGCCTGGTCGAAGTTGAGCGACGTGCTGTCGCCCTGGGCGATGCCCTGGCCGGAAACCGACGGGCTGGCCGTCAGGGCCGTCACCGAGGGGAGGGTGAAGCCGGGGGGCAGCACGTAGACGTTGCCGCTGCCGTCGGTCACCAGTTCGTAATGCGAGGTTGAGGCGAGCGCCCGCATGTAGGGGCCGGCCGTGGAGCCGCCGGCGACCGTCGACTGCGTCAGCTGGCTCCCGTACTGCGGGAAGGTGCTGCCGCTGCCAGCGCCGTAGATGGTGGTGGCGCCCCCGCTGCTGACGCTGTAGGTCCAGGCACCGGTGCTGCCGGCCGAAGCCAACGATCCGGCCGGGTACGTGGCGGTCTGGTTACCGCTGCTCACGACCAGGTTGGCCGGCGGGTACGTGCCGACCTGGGCCTTGTAGGACTCGAGAGCGGTCTCGAAGGTCTTGGCATCGGAGTTGCACGCTGCGTACTTCGAGTTGGCCCCGGTCGAACCGACGGCGAAGACCACGATGGCCGCCAAGATGGCCAGGATGATGATCACGATCAGCAGCTCGATCAGGGTGAACCCACCTTCGTTGCGCTTCTCGAGCATGCGCTCGAACATTCGTTGGATCATGGTGTCGTTTCCCTTCGTTCGATACGGCGGACTGCCGGTCTCGGAGTGGTGGTGGCGTGGGTGGTGATGGCGGATCGGGTTGGTTGCGATGGCGACCTCCTAGACCTTCACCTGTCGGAAGATCCCGTACATGGCCGAGATGAGGGCGATGGCCACGAATCCGACGACCAGGCCGACCACGAGCAGCACGGCCGGTTCGAACAGGCTGGTGAAGTGGGACAGCTTGTAACCCAGCTCGCGGTCGAAGTAATTAGCAGCCGTCTCGAGTTGGTCGTCCATGGTGCCGGTCGTCTCGCCCACCCGGAACATGTGGCGGGCCACGGCCGGGAACAGCTCCGTGGCCGCCAGCGGCCCGGCCAGGCCCTCGCCGCGCAGCATGGCATCGCGCGCCACGTCGAGGCCACGGCGGAACACGGTGTTGGAGGTGGCGTCACCGGTCACCGACAGCGCCTCGGGGATGGGCACCCCAGCCGACACCATGGAGAACATGATCCGACAGAACCGCTCCAAAATGGCGGTGCGGATGAGGTCGCCGATGATGGGTGATTCGAGAAGTATCCGGTCGCGGATGTCGCGCCCGCGCACGGTGGTGAACGACAGCACGACCAGCACCCCGATCATCATGGCCAGGCCGGCGAAGACGAACCAGTCGTCGGTCAAGATGCGGGTCATCTCGAGCAGCACCCGGGTGGGCAGAGGGAGCTTGGCGTTCAGCGAGGCGAAGAACGACTTGAACTTGGGCAGCACATAGACGGTTATGACCACCACGGCCACCACGGCCATGCCCAGGACGATGCAGGGATAGATCAGCGCCGAGGTGACGCGGCGCCGGGCCTCGCTGTCGCGTTCGAGGTAGTCGGCCAGCTGGTCGAGGACCATGTCGAGGTTGCCGCTCAACTCGGCCGAGCGCAGGATGCCCAGGTAGAAGGGAGGGAAGGCCTCAGGGTGCGCCCCGGCCGCCTCCGCCAGGGTCTCCCCGGCCCTCAGGCTGTCGCCCATCTCGGCTACCACCCGGGCCAGGGTCTTGTCCGACATGTCCTCGCACATGACGTCCAAGGCTTCGAGTACCGGGATGCCGGCCCGCAGGAACACGGCCATCTGGCGGGAGAAGTGCATGAGCTCCCGGCGCGGCACGCGCTTGCTGGTGAGCTCGAGCTGCATGACGCTCTTGCGCTCGGCCACCTCCAGCGGCACGAGGTGCTTCTCCATCAGGGCCCGTCGGGCCATGTTGGTGGTCAGCGCCTCCTCGATGCCGCGGACGGTCTCGCCGTCGACGGTCTGGGCGGTGTATTTGAACTTGGCCATCGGCGCCTATGCCGCGTAGATCGACCGCACGACCTCGGCGATGGTCGTGATGTCGTCGGCGATGAGACGGTTGGCCTCGTCCTGCAAGGTCCGCATGCCTTGAGCCACTGCCATACGCTGCAGCTCCTCCTGTGTGGCCCATCCGACGATGAGGCGCTTGATCTCGGGCGTGATGCGCATGAGCTCGAACACGCCGGTGCGGTCCTGGTACCCGGTGCCGGCGCAGAAGTTGCAGCCCTTGCCCCGGTAGAACTCGGTCTTGGGCGCGCCCCCGGAGTCGAAGTAGAAGGCCAGCTCCTCCTCGGCCGGCGTGTACGGCGTCCGGCACCGGCTGCAGATCCGCCGCAGCAGGCGCTGGCTTACCACCGCCACCACCGATGAGGCCACCAGGAACGACTCGATGCCCATGTCGAGGAACCGGTGCAGGGCGGCGGCCGAGTCGGTGGCGTGCAGGGAGGACAGCACAAAGTGGCCGGTGAGCGCTGACTGCACGGCGATGCGCGCCGTCTCGACGTCGCGGATCTCGCCCACCAGGATCACGTCGGGGTCCTGGCGCAGGATCGACTTGAGGCCGTCGGCGAACGTGAGGCCGGCCTGCTCGTTGGTCTGAATCTGATTGATCGAGGGGAAGACGTACTCCACGGGGTCCTCGATGGTCATGATGTTGCGCTGGGGCTCGTCGATCTCGTTCAGCGCCGCGTAGAGGGTCGTGGTCTTGCCGCTCCCAGTGGGGCCGGCGCACAGGACCATCCCGAAGGGGGAGCGGATCATGCGGGCCAGGACCTCGTTGGCCTCGACCGGCATGCCGAGCTCGCTCAGCCGGAACAGCGACCGGCTCTTGTCGAGGATGCGCATGACGCACTTCTCGCCCCAGATTGTGCTGACGGTCGACACCCGCAGGTCGATGTCGCGCTTGTCGATGGTCATGGTCATCTGCCCGTCTTGGGGGCGGCGCCGTTCGACGATGTTCATGTCGGCCATGATCTTGAGCCGGCTGACCAGCGGTGAGGCCATGTGCACGGGGAGGCTCACAGCGTCGTGCAGGGCCCCGTCGATGCGGTAGCGGACCCGCACCCGGTCGTCTCTGGGCTCGATGTGTATGTCCGAGGCCCGGTCTCGCAGCGCCTGGGTGATGATCAGGTTCACGACCTGCACGATGGGTGCGTCGTCGGCCATCACCGACTGGGCCAGGGAGTCCGGGGTCCGCTTCCCGGCCACGCTCTGCTCAAAGGCGAGCACGAACTCGTCGATGCCTCCGAGGGCCCGGTAGGCGCCGTCGATGGCCCGCTGCACGTCGGACCTCGGTGCGATGACCAGGTGTGCGGGCCGGCCCATGGCCTGAGTCAGGTCGGCATCCAGGCCCGGGTAGGGGTCGGCCACCGCCACCGTCACCGGGCCGTGGTCGCCGTCGGCCGACAGGGGTACGGCCACGTGCGAACGGGCGATGCTCTCGGGCAGGAGTTTCACGGCTGCCGCCACCGGGCTCCGGCGAGACAGGTCCACCATGTCGAGTCCCAGCTGCGAGGCCAAGGCGCGCGACAGGTCTTCTTCACGCAGCGCACCGTGCTCGACCAGCACCGTGCCGACGCGCTTGCCCGAGCCGCTCTGCTCCATGAGCGCTTCGGTCAGCTGGTCGATGGAAATCAGGTTGGCCCCCACCAGGAGGTCGCCCAGCTTGCCCGGTTCGGCAACCCGGATCGGAGGCGCGGGAGGTGGAGGCGCAGGAGGTGGAGGCGGCGGGGGTGAAGTCGCGCTGGTCTTGCCCAGGGGAGTCACGGTACCGGCCATGGGCTCGGACTGGTCATGGCGCGCTCAGCGCGACGATTCGGGAAGTGGTCGCCCTCACACCTGTAAGTGTCGGCGTCGGGGGTCACCCGCGTCTCTATTGGTCGCCAACTTCCGCCCAACTGCGTGGCGCGGTGCCCTTCCATGGACGTCTCCTGACGAATTGCCTCCGTCAGAGAAGACTGGGGGTTGGGGGCTACGACGCCCTAGGGCCGAAAGTCACCTGGGCCGCGGCGCTGGCCACCTTCACCGATTCGGCCACCGACGGCACCATGCCCGCTGACATGCCGGTCACCGACAGTGACTCAGATGCCGGACCCCGAGCGGACGTCCTGGACGTGGATCCCGAGCCCCGGGAGCGATCCCAGATACGGGGCATCGCCGAAGGCGAATACGCCCCCGTCCGATCCGAATAGCCAGTAGCCGGCGCCGGTGACCGACCGGGCCACGGCGATCACGTTGTGCACCGACAGGCCCGAGGCGGGCACCGATCCGTAGTAACGGGCGTTGCCATAAGAGAAGACACCGCCGTCGGAGCCCACCAGCCAGTAGCCAGCACCTCCCGGTGTGACCGCCATGCCCACCAGGTTGCTCACCGATGTGCGCGAGGCGGCCGGAGACCCGAGGAAGGGGGCGTCGCCGAAAGCCCACACCTCTCCATTTCGTCCCACCAGCCAGTAGCCCCCGCCGTCGGCGGTGGGGGCGAGGCCCACGATGTCGTCCACCTGGTGGCCGAGGCCCGGAACCGACCCGTGGTAGCCGGCATCGCCGAAGGCGAAGATCCCGCCGTCGGTTCCGGCCATCCAGTAGCCCCCGCCGTCGGCGGTGGCGGCGAAGCCAACGATGTCGTCCACCTGGGTCCCGGCGCCGGGCACCGATCCGTCGTACGGAGCGTCACCGAAAGCGAAGATGCCGCCGTCCGAGCCGACTACCCAGTAGCCGCGGTCGTCGGCCGTGGGAGCCAGCCCGATGATGTTGCGCACATTGATGCCGAGGCCCGGAACCGACCCGTCGTAGGCGTCGGAGCCGAAGTCGAAGACCCCTCCGTTGGCTTCCACCATGCGTTGGCCGTTGCCGCTCGGCGGCGGAGAGCTGTTCGTGGTGGTCCGGTTGGGGGCGGCCGCCGATGCCGCGGCCGGGGCCGGGGCCGGCCCCGCTTCGCCCCCGTTGGGGAGGTAGGGGACGACCTGGCTCCAGGAGTAGTCGAGCGGTGGGTTGCCCGAGGTGTCGGCCAGGAGCTCGGCCCAGCTCGTCCCGTCGTGCCAGCCGTTGGGAGCGAAGCCGGTGCCCATGACACACGGCTGGCACTCGAGCGGCAGGAGGATGTTGTCCCGGTGCACCCAGCACCCGGAGTCCCCCGCCTTCTGGCAGTCGACGTTGTTGGAGTTGGCCCCGTCGTAGTACATCCAGAAGTAGATGTTCTCGAGCGGGTTGCCGGATCCGCCCGCCCAGTTCCCGCCCCACCGGCTGGAGGGGAAGTTGCTCGGCGGTGTCGGGTCCTGGCCCTGCTCGGCCGCTTGGGCCGACGCCTGGTCGAGCTGGGTGGCCATGCCGCTCAACGGAGCCAGGCCGCGTACGGTGCGCTCGAGGTTGGTGGCCACATACAGCTGCTCGGTCGGGGTGAGCTGGTACCAGTTGGTGGGCAGGGCCATCGACCCCAAGCCCTCGCCGGCCCGGGCGTTGTCGATGGCCTGCACGGTGGCGTTGACGCAGCCCGAGGAGTCGTCGTAGGTGGCTCCCGAGCAGTCGTCGAAGAAGGGGGGGTTGGGATAGGTGTTCGACGACGGGTTGCGAGCGGTGTCGGGTGCCGCCCCGGCTCCGGCCACCGGCACGGCCAGCGCCGCCACGGAGGTGGCGACAGCGAAGACCGGTGCCCAGCGCCATGCCCGTCTGCCGCCCCGGGCCACCCGCACGTTTCCCCCTCGCCCACGTCCACGCGAGTCGCCGGCTCGCTCCGCCCACCAAGGGAGACTCCGTCCTTGGTGCCCCGGCGCGGGTGCAGGACGCTGGCCTCCTAAGGCCAACGCACCACCAAGGCCGACCTTGCGTCTGGCCCCCTATCGTGGTTTCGGAACCCCGTGGCGCGCGCAGAAGGCCACCCAGTGCGAGAGCTACTAGCGGACCTGGAGCGGCAAAGCCGACGTCATCGGCCATGGCCGTGTGCCCTGTCAGGACGCCTTGCGGCTCCGGGCAACCGACGCCGATTCGAGGGCCTCTTCGAGTTGCTGCCGGGTCATCTTGGACCGGCCCGGTAGTTCGAGGGCGGCGGCCCGGTCGTAGAGCTCGGCCTTGCTGAGCGCGCCCAGGTCGTCGTGGGCGGGCGCTGCGGCCTTGGCCGGCCGTGGTGCCCGCTTGGAAGAGTCTTGGCGACCGCGCGCCGCATCCACACTGGCCTGCAGAGCGGCCATGAGGTCGGCCACCTTGGTGGGCTCGGCCCGCTGCGCCTCTACCACGACCTCCTCGCCGCGGCGTTTGCGCTCGATGAGCTCCTCGACACGCTGGCGATAGGTGTCGCCGTAGCGCCCGGGCTCCCACGGCACCGTCATCGAGTCGATCAGCAGCTTGGCTGTGTCTACCTCGCGGGCGGTGAACTCCTCGTCCATCGGCAGGCCGGGGACCTCCTTGGTGGGGTCGCGCACTTCGTCGGCGAAGTGCATGGTCTCGAGCACCAGGGCCCTCTGCTCGGGGCGGACCGCTACCAGGTATTGCTTGCCCCGCATGACCAAAGTGGCCACAGCGACTTTCTTCGACTGCTCCATGGCCTTGCGCAGCAGCCCGTAGGCTCGAATCGCCTGCTCGCCTTTGGGGGCCAGGTAGTAGGACTTCTGGTAGTAGACGGGGTCGATGTCGTCGAGACCGACGAAATCGGTGATCTCGATGTTGCGGGTTCGGCCAGGCTCGACCGCCTCGAGCTCCTCGGGCGTCACGAGGACGTACTCACCTCCGCCGAGGTCATAGCCCTTGACGATGTCGCCGAACTCGACCTCGTCGCCGGTGCGCTCGTTGACCCGCTTGTTGCGCACCCGGTCGGACGTGCCGGCCTGGAACTGGTTGAAATGGATCGTCTTGTCCTCGGTGGCCGAGAACAGCTCGACGGGCACGCTCACCAGCCCGAAGCTGAGCGATCCATTCCATATTGAGCGAGCCATGCCTACCTCCGGTCCTCGCCTGTCTGGGTACCCCCAGGTGCGCCGGCCCATCCACGATATCGAGTTGGCCGCTCTTTGCCCAGGCCAAGGCCTATCCGCCCCGATGTCACAGCCCCCCGTCACACTGGCTCGGTGCCTGTTGCCATCCCCGATCGTGCCGACGCCGAGTGGCAGTTCGTGTCCGAGGTCGCCCGGGGCCTGGCCGCCCTGGGGGACGCCAGTCCCGGTGTCGAGGCCGCTGAAGATCTCACCGTCCCCCTCGGGCTGAGCGCCTGGATCGTGCGCGCCTCGATCGGCCTTCCCGACGCCTACGACGCCCTGCTTCGCTTGCGCGGCGGATTGCTACGGGTCTCGGGACTGGACCTCCGTACCGAGCCCGTGCCGCTCAAGGTGGCCGACGACCAGGCGTCGTTGCGCAACCTCGGGCACTACCTCTTCGCCTTGATGGGCAGAGCTTCGCGCTACGAGTCGGTCCCTGCTGCCCAACTGGCTGACGAGGTGCTGGCTCTGTTGGAGGACGAAGATGTCCGAGCGCGACCCGCCTCCTCAGGCGGCGTGGCCCGCCGTCCAGGTCAGTAGGCGTTCGGGCGACCAGGCGTTCACGATGCGGTCCTCGGGGACGGCTGCCTCGAGGGCCTGCTCGCAGCCGAAGTCGAGCCAATCGAGCTGACCCGGAGCATGGGCGTCGGTGTCGATGCTCACCCAACAATCGGCGTCCACCGCCGTGCGCAGCAGCTCGACCGGAGGGTCGCGCCGTTCGGGTCGGGAGTTGATCTCGACCGCGGTACCAGTACGGGCGCACGCTTCGAAGACCACCTCGGGGTCGAACTCGGACTGGGGACGCCCGCGGCCCACGAGCAGGCGACCGGTGCAGTGCCCGAGGATGTCGGTGTGCGGGCTCTCGATGGCTCGCACCATGCGCCGGGTCATCTGGTCACGCTTCATGCGCAGCTTCGAATGGACGCTGGCCACCACCACATCAAGTCGGCCGAGCAAGTCCTCCTCCTGATCGAGGGCCCCGTCTTCGAAGATGTCGACCTCGATGCCGGTCAGGATCCGAAACGGGAACATGGTCTCGTTGAGAGCGGCCACGTCGTCGAGTTGGCGCCGGAGCCGCTCGGGATTCAACCCGTGGGCCACGGTGAGGCGAGGGCTGTGGTCGGTCAGGGCCAGGTAGCGATGTCCCAGATGACGGGCTGCCTCGGCCATGTCGCCGATGGGGCTGCCGCCGTCGGACCAGTCCGAGTGGCTGTGGCAGTCGCCCTGTAGCAACGAGCGCAAGGCCACCACGGCCGCCGTTGGCACAGCGCGCTCCTCCTGCTCGAGGTGCCTTAGGTAGGTGGGCTCCTGCCCCGACAGAGCTTCGGCGATGACACGGGCGGTGGTATCGCCCACGCCGGCGATGTCTCGGAGGTGGCCTCCTGCGTGCAACTCGGCCAAGCGCTCTGGGCCCAGCTCACGGGTGCCGGAGGCGGCTCGCCGGAAGGCCCGCACCTTAAAGGTGGGCGCGCCAGAGCGCTCGAGGAGGAAGGCGATGCGTTGCAGTGCGTCGACGGCGTCCACCGGTCCCGAACCTACCCGCAGCGACGGCCCGACGACCCGGTGTGCCACCATTGCCACGATGGCTCCTCGGGTGCCGCCGGTGACGGTCGAGGTCGACGGCCGCAGCGTGTCGGTCTCCAACCCCACCAAGGTCTTCTTCTCGGCCCGGGGCGAGACCAAGCTGGACCTGGTGCAGTACTACCTGGCGGTGGGGGCTGGAGCGCTGCGCGGCGTTTACCAGCGGCCCACCGTGCTCAAGCGCTATCCGAACGGCGCCGAGGGGGAGTTCTTCTACCAAAAGCGCGTCCCCGAGAAGCGCCCGCCGTGGGTCGAAACGGTCACGGTGTCCTTTCCGAGCGGCCGCAGCGCAGAAGAGCTGTGCCCGGTCGACGTGGCCCACATCGTGTGGGCAGCCAACCTCGGCTGCCTCGACCTGAACCCGTGGCCGGTCCGGCGATCGGACGTAGACCACCCCGACGAGCTGCGAGTCGACCTCGACCCACAACCGGGGGTGCCCTTCGAGAACGTAAGGCTGGTGGCGCTCGAGTCTCGCGCCGTGCTCGAGGAGAACGGCCTCGATGGATTCCCCAAGACCTCGGGCTCGCGAGGGATCCACATCAACGTGCCCATCGAGCCCGAGTGGGACTTCACCAGTGTCCGCCGCGCCGCCTTGGCGCTGGCTCGCGAAGTCGAACGACGCCTGCCCACCATGGCCACCTCGGCATGGTGGAAGGAGCAGCGAGGCGAGCGGGTGTTCATCGACTACAACCAGAATGCCCGGGACCGCACGGTGGCCTCGGCCTACTCGGTTCGGGCCAACCCCGAGGGCCGAGTGTCGTGCCCGCTCGGCTGGGACGAGGTCCCCGACGTCGATCCGGCCGACCTGACCATCGCCACCGTCCCGAGCCGTTTCGCCTCCGTGGGCGACCCCGGTGCCGGCGTGGACGAGCGCCGGTATCGCCTCGATGCGCTTCTCGAATTGGCCGCCCGTGACGAGGCCGAAGGCCTGGGCGATGCCCCCTGGCCGCCGCATTTCGCCAAGCAACGAGGCGAGGGACGACGGGTGGCCCCGAGCCGGGCCCGGCCGGCTCCGTGAGCGCTCAGGCTCGGTGAGCGCTCAGGCGCCGAAGACGGCGGCCAATTCCTCGGGGACGACCACCTCGAGCTGGTCGTAGGTGCACGAGGCGGCATGGCGCTCGGGTCGCCAGCGCCGGAATGTGGTCCCGTGTCGGAAGCGGTCGCCTTGGAGGTGGTCGTAAGCCACTTCGCAGACGAGCACCGGCTCTAGCGGCTGCCAGCTCAGGTCCTTGCCGGCGTTCCATCGCGACGGCGCGCCAGGTGTGCGGCCGCCACCGGCCTCGGCCCTGGCCCACTGGGCCCACGGGTGGCCCGACAGATCATCGAGGCGGTGCGGAGACAGCTCGTCGACCAGTTGGCGGCGCCGAGCCATGGTGAAGGCGGCGCTCACCCCGACGTGGTGCAGGACCCCGGCCTCGTCGTAGAGGCCGAGGAGCAGCGAGCCCACCACTCCGTCGCTCTTGTGCCAGCGAAATCCGGCCACCACGCAGTCGGCGGTGCGCTCGTGCTTGACCTTGACCATCGCCCGTTCGTTTTCGCGGTATCTGAGGTCCAGGCCTTTGGCCATGACGCCGTCGAGGCCTGCGCCCTCGAACCGGGAGAACCAGTCACCGGCCACGGCCCGGTCGGTGGTGGCCGGGGTCAGGTACACCGGCGCCCGGGCGCCGGCCAGTGCCTCCTCGAGGTATCGGCGGCGCTCGTGGAGGGGCGACGCCCTGAGGTCGGCGTCGGACAGCGCCAAGAGGTCGAAGGCCACGAACGACGCCGGCGTGGACTCGGCCAGCCCGTTGACCCTGGAAGCGGCCGGATGGATTCGCTGGAGCAGGGCGTCGAAGTCGAGGCCTCCGGGAGCGGCGATCACGATCTCACCGTCGACCACGGCCCGCTCCGGCAGCGCGGCCCGCAAGGGCTCCATGAGCTCGGGGAAATAGCGGGTGAGCGGTCGCTCGTTGCGGCTGCCCAGCTCGACTTCGTCGCCGTCGCGAAAGACGATGCAACGGAACCCGTCCCATTTCGGCTCGTAGAGGAGATCGGGTCCCGATGGGAGCTCCTTGGCTGCCTTGGCCAACATGGGCGCCACCGGAGGCATCACGGGCAGGTTCACAGCGGCACCAGTGTTATCGAAAGTAGACAGCCGGGCACGTAGGGGCACGGAAATGGCGACCGAGGACGTAGGACCGGCCGCATGGGCCGTCGCTCGTGGGGGGGGGGTTGTTTTCGAGAACAGGTCGCAGTTGCGACCAGTTCGTAGCAGTGCCATCCTGTGCTCGGCCTCGACGCTCCCGGAGCCCAGTGGAGGATCACCGATGACTATGTCGACCGAGTGGAGTGCCGCACCGCCACCCCTCGGCAAAGCGTCCGAGGCGCGGCGCCCGCTGTCGTCGTCCGAATGGCGCCGCCTGGCTGCGATGAGCTTCGTGATCGTCGCCCTGCATGTTGTGGGCTGGGGCCTGTTCGTCTTCGTGATCCTGCCCCAGCACTTCCGGGTGCTCGGGATCGGGGTGGCCGTTACCGCCTACACGCTGGGTATGCGCCACGCCTTCGACGCCGATCACATCTCGGCCATCGACAACACCACCAGGAAGCTGATGGCCGAGGGACAGCGCCCCCTGAGCGTCGGCTTCTTCTTCTCCCTGGGCCACTCGAGCGTCGTAGTGGGCCTCGGTGTGGGCATCACGCTGGCGGCCCGAGCGGTGTTCCATTCCGTCACCAACCCCAATACGCTGCTCCAACAGGGCGGCGGGATCTTGGGAACCTTGGTGTCCGGGACCTTCCTCTACCTCATCGCCATCCTGAACGTGGTCGTCATGGTGGGGATCGTCAAGGTCTTCATGGCCATGCGCCGCGGTACGTACGACGAGGAGGAGCTCGAAGCTCAGCTCAATTCCCGGGGGCTCATGTTCCGGTTCTTCGGCCGCCTCATGCGGTCGATCAGGTCCCCTTGGCAGATGTACCCGGTGGGCGTGCTCTTCGGTCTGGGTTTCGACACGGCCACTGAGATCGCCCTGTTGGCGGCGACGGCGGGGGCAGCCACCTCCCGGCTCCCGTGGTACGCCGTGATCTGCCTTCCCATCCTCTTCACGGCCGGCATGACCCTGCTCGACACCATCGACGGTTCGTTCATGAACTTCGCCTATGGATGGGCCTTCGCCCGGCCGGTGCGCAAGGTGTACTACAACATCGTGATCACCGGGTTGTCGGTGTTCGTGGCCCTCTTCATCGGCACCGTCGAACTGGTCGGCCTCCTGGCCTCAGAGGTGCACCTGCACGGCAGCGTGTGGGCGTGGGCCTCGAACTTCAACATCAACCGCGCCGGCTTCATCATCGCCGGCGGGTTCGTGGCTGTGTGGGTGGTGGCCCTGGTCGTGTGGCGTTGGGGGAGGATCGAGGCTCGGTGGGAGGACTCGGCCTCGCGTCACCGCCGCCTGCTGGCGGGCGAGGGCCCCTGACTCACGCCCGGCACGCCCGGTGCCTCACCTGGGGAGGAGAGGTGGCACCCGGGCGGCGGGCGCGATCTCAGGCGGCTCGGCGGGTGTGGTGCCCGAGCATCAGCCCGAGCTGGGCGTCGAGCTCGAGTGCCGACCGGTTGGCCCGTTCCACCTCGTAGGCGGCGTTGCCCGCCGCCCCGGGACCGGCCAGACGCCGGACTGCTTCAGCCATGATCTCCATGAATATCCGCATGTCACCCCTCCGGTAGCTGGAGTACCGAACACCGCCACCGTAAGGAATCGAGGTTTACGCCCGGTCACGGCCATGTGAACGGCGCGGAAATTCTTCCGAGTATCCAGTCGTTGGGTCTTCTGTGGGCGGCAAGCTCAGCGGCAAGCCGAGTTCGGAGGCGAGGCGAGGCGACGCTGAGCCGGTCCGGCTCCTAGCGGGTTGCGCGGACCGCCGCCATCGGGGTCACTTGACGAAGAGTGGCCCACCGAAGCCTGACGAGTAGCCGGATACACCACCAGGCGGGGTCGACCTCACCTTTGGCCAGGCTGAGCCGGCCGGACGTCGCCGCCGCATGGTGATTGTTGTGGAGACCCTCGCCGACGACCAGCCAGGCCAGCCACTGATTGTTAGTGGCCAGATTGTCGAAC
>Ga0307374_10007990_pt1 | contig 15947 bp, 12 predicted proteins | sample OX3MG_FD_202532 | JGI IMG/M metagenome (GOLD analysis project Ga0307374, IMG submission 202532) | Soil microbial communities from Risofladan, Vaasa, Finland - OX-3 | ecosystem: Environmental > Terrestrial > Soil > Coastal area > Acid sulfate soil | place: Finland: Risofladan, Vaasa | collected... | reverse complement strand
CAGAGAAGAGAGGCATGATTTTGTGGATGATTCAGGGAATGTTTGACCAGGTCCTGCTGCTGACGTAACGGCGAGCTCTCACCGAGCTTGCCGTAGCCTCCTGCGCCCTTTGGCCAGGGGGTTTTTTGTTTCCCGGATTCAACAACTGCTCGATGACCACCAAGACCCAAGACAACACAGCGAGAGGTGCACATGCCACCACAGAACGTCATACCCAGGAAGATGCCCTACGAGCTTTACCGTCCCTACGAGCCGGTGAGCCTCAATGACCGCACCTGGCCGACAAAGACCATCACCCGCGCACCGCTGTGGTGCGCTGTGGATCTTCGCGACGGGAACCAGGCATTGATTGACCCGATGGACCCCGTGCGCAAGAGGAGAATGTTCGAAGCGCTTGTCGAGATGGGCTTCAAGGAGATCGAGGTCGGCTTTCCCTCTGCCTCCCAGCCCGACTATGACTTCGTGCGCTCGCTGATCGAAGAGGACCTCGTGCCCGACGACGTCACCATCCAGGTCCTCGTCCAGAGCCGGCGCGACCTCATCGAGCGGACCTATCAGAGCCTCGAGGGCGTGAACAACGCGATCGTGCACTTTTACAACTCGACCTCGGTGCTCCAGCGACGGGTTGTCTTTGGTCTCGACAGAGACGGCATCACCAAGATCGCGACCACTGCCGCGAAGGTCTGCCGAGACCTCGAATCGAGCCTTGTCGGATCGAACATCCGCTATGAATACAGCCCCGAGTCATTCACCGGAACCGAGATCGAGTACTCGCTCGAGATATGTACTGCAGTGACAGACGTCATCGCACCTACCCCGGAATGGCCACTTATCTTGAACCTCCCGGCAACGGTCGAGATGTCCACACCGAATATGTACGCGGATCTGATCGAGTATTTCCACCGCAATATCCCAAGTCGCGATGCAATCGTGCTCAGCCTGCATCCCCACAATGACCGTGGCACCGCGGTCGCTGCAGCCGAGCTCGGCGTGATGGCGGGAGCCGATCGAGTCGAAGGATGTCTGTTCGGAAACGGCGAGCGCACCGGAAACGTAGACCTCGTCACGCTTGGGATGAACCTCTTCTCCCAGGGCGTCGATCCGCGTCTTGACATCACCGACATCGACCAGCTCCGAAGGGTCGCCGAGTACTGCAACCGCCTCCCCGTACATCCGCGCCATCCCTATGTCGGAGACCTCGTCTACACGGCATTCTCGGGTTCGCACCAGGACGCAATCAAGAAGGGAATGGCAGCACTCGAGCGCGACTACAGGCTCTGGGAGGTGCCGTACCTTCCGATCGACCCGCACCACGTCGGAAGGAGCTACGAGGCGGTGATCCGCGTCAACTCCCAGTCTGGCAAGGGCGGCGTTGCCTACATCATGGAGGTCGAGCATTCGATGGTTCTGCCGCGAAGGCTCCAGATCGAGTTCTCCCAGGCAATTCAGCACGTTGCCGAAGACATCGGCACCGAGATTTCGCCGATCGCGATGTTTGAGGTGTTCTCGAGCGAATATCTTGCCCCGGGAGCAATCGAGCTGCTCAGCCATGAGAATCAGGTGAGCGGTGGCGCAGACAAGTGCACCGCTCAGCTGCTCGTCGATGGTGAGCACCGAACCATCTCTGGAGAGGGCAATGGGCCGATCGCCGCGTTTGTCGCCGGAGTCCGCGATGGACTCGGCATCAAGGTTGACGTCGTCGATTACTCAGAACACGCGATCGCCCAGGGCGCCTCGGCAAAGGCGGTTGCCTATGTCGAGACCACGGACGACGAGGGCAGGACCCGATGGGGTGTCGGAATCGATCCGAACATCCTTACCGCCTCGCTCTACGCGGTGGTCTCGGCGTTGAATAGTCGCCTGCGCCTCGGTCTCGGTACCCCGACCAACGCGTAATCAACCTGTAAAGATCGCACCAGAGCACATCCGACAAGAGGTGTCCTGATCACACGAGACCAAAGACTCGCTCGCGCGTCCGCCAGCTCACCCCGGCAAATGGTGTCTTCGAGGGAATGGTGGCAACATTGGAACTTCTACCTATCGAGCAGGGGGTGACGTCGGTGTCATTAGATCTGACGTTCGAAAACAAGCGTATTGATGTCGATACCCATTTCTATCCACGTATCGACCGACGCGAGATCCGCGGTCTCTTCCCCTCTGGGCTGAGCGGGCAGGTGCTCGACATGTTCGATCGCGAGGCACAGCGGATCGCCGATCCGATCGCAATCCGAGCCCACATGCGCGGCAATGACAAAGAGTCAGAAGAGAGCGGAGACCCACATCGCGACCCCGATGCCCGGGTCGCTTCAGTGCGCGAGCTCGGCTTTGACCTGCAGGTGCTTATCCCTGACGGGCCCTTTGGCAACCTCCATGGCGTCGGTCCCTACACGGTCTCTGCCCCAGCCGAGGTGCGCCTCGCGATGTGCCAAGTGTTCAACAATGCAAATGGTGCTGCCCAGGCAAAGCACCCTGACGTATTCATCGGAACGATGATCGTCCCGTTTGACAACGTCGAAGTTGCCGCCAAAGAGGTACGCCGAGGCGCTACCGAGCTCGGACTCAGAGTCGTCGTCCTGCCATTCAACTGGATTGGCAAGAACTTCGACGAGTTTGACCTCTATCCACTCTGGCAGGAGATCAATGACCTTGGGGTCACGGTGTTCTGTCATGGGATCACCCAAGGATGCAGCGGCCGAATCGGTGACCACCAGCCGCGATATCCCGCCGCGTTTGCTGAGCGCATGCGTCGCCTCCACCTTGGCACCTACATGGGCTTTGGGATGGAATACATCATGGCGACCGGTGCATTGACCCTCGGTGGCGTCTTCGATGAATTCCCGAACCTGCGCTTTGCCTTCTTCGAGGCAGGCGCCTCGTGGCTCCCCTATGCAATGTACGCAAGCGACCGGTCATTCCTGATCGAGCCACAGTGCTCACGCTCCGAGCGGCTTCCAAGTGAGCTCATCAAGGAGCGCTGTCTCACGGCGATCGAGCCGATGGAGTCCATCTCCGAGCTCATCGCAATGGTCGGAAGCAAGAACTTCTTCTTCGGCACAGATTTCCCGCACCCGGAGTTCCAGGTATTTCACGGCGCGGGAAGAACCGTCGAGACCTCAGAGCCGGGCGCTGCTGCGATCTTGCACCGCGTAGGACTGAGCGACGCCGAGAAGACAAGCATCCTTGGCGGCAATATCTCGCGCATGCTGTTTCGCTGACAGGATCTGAGTCTGCGGGGGTGCTTCGTCATTGGGCTCGCCCGGAGGTGTCGGACCACAACCATCGACTCCGCGCCCGAACGGGTTCTCTATCGATCGGCTACCGATGCGTCCGACTCTGCCCGAGCTTCGGCATCGCTCCGCGATGTAGCCGGTGGGGGTCACCTATCAGCTCATTCCGGAGCGAGACCACGGTCTCCTCGCGAACCGGCGGTGTTGATGATTCATCCCATCGCATCGCAGGTCCCGAGTGGCGCTCCGTCGCGCGCGTCCTCGGGCCCAACGGATGGCGCAGTCTCATTCGCTCGCGCATGGAGCGTTGCCACGTCTGTTGCGTGACACAAAAAACGGCTGGGTCGCGGGATCAACGGATGGTTAAGCCCTAAGCGAATACGCCTTCTGGCCCCTCAAGGGAGGTCTGGCTTTGGCAGATCAGATCAGCACCGGGCTCGCCCCTTGACAGATTCGAGCGACTCGCGCTTGATCACCGAGATCACGCGTCCACCGTCGGATCGTTGGAACCTCGGGGGATCTACCTCTGCTCATTGTGGCCCAGACCCGGTTTGAACTGACCGGACTTGAACTCCTCGACACCGGACTTCCACGCCACTCCACTGCGGTGGTCGAGCGCCTGGGACATCGCTCCCAGCCATGCTCCGGCCTGCTCATAAGACATCGGCGACACGTGCCGGAAGGCCTCTTTTGAGAAAGAGACGACGGTCGGATTCTTCTGAGCTAGCTTTTCTGCGAGCGCGGTCACGTACTCTTCCAGTTTTGCCCGCTCTACAGAACGGGTCGCGAACTTCATCTCCGCGGCCTCGACACCGTTGAATGTGTCGCCCGTCAGAAGGTAGAAGAGGGCATCACGCGGATTCAATACCTCAGAGATCGCCTTGCTCACATATCCGCCAGCTATCTTCCCGAAATTGACCTCCGATAGGCCAAAGGTCGCCTCGTTTGCCGCGACGACGATGTCACACGATGCGACAATCGTAAAGGCACCCCCGAAGCACCATCCGTTCACCGCAGCGATTGTCGGCTTTGGAAAAAGTCGCAGCGCGTGCGATCGCCACTCCGCATCGCGCATCGCGCGGGCCCGCGCTGCCGGATCTCCATCGAGATCGTAGAAAACTTCCTTCAGGTCCATTCCAGCGCAAAAGGATTCACCTGAACCCGTGATGACAAGTACCCGGGTCGCCTCGTCGTACGCCAGCTCATCAAGGACGAGGGTCATCTCCCGATGGAGCGTCGGATTCATCGCATTGCGTTTCTCGGGACGATTCAGCGTCACCCACGTTACGCCGCTCTCTCGACGGTCAACCAGAACCGTCTCATAACTGCTGGATTGAACTTTCGCACCTTCCGCCATTGCTTTTCCTCCAAAATGATTCTCTTGTCGACGCGTTCTCCGTGCCGGTTCAAAGAACTCCGGTGTTCGCGCCCCCATGGAACAATACGATGCGAAACCGATCGAGAGGGGGCCCCGAAACAGTACCAAGCAGAGATCGCAGAAGCTATGCCTCGGCCCCGCCGGTCACGCCACTCAATCATTCTCGAGTTGGCCCCGTCATCTCTCTCGGATCGGTCGACATCTTTGGTGACCTGTCATTGCGGACTTCGACACGATGTTCATGACGTCGTTGATGTTCGATCCCCTGTCAACTCCTACACCAGTGCAGCTCCCGAGACAGACGCGAACCCTCGATCCATCGCGCGCTCGAAGGACCAACCCTGCCAACAGTTGACCCGTCGTGCTCACCCTGGGAGATCCGGTGTGGTCGCGCGGTCAACGATGCTCGGCCGGTCGAGGTCCGTGGGATGGCAGCGCTGGCAAAGCGAGATCACCTACGAAGATGCCCTCAGCCGCACGGCGATCCTGTCCAAATAGTCTGCGATCTCCAGGTCGAGCGAGATCTCCATGGATATCTCGCTCGGCCCCTTGAACACCTGCGCCACCGGTGCTTGACACAATGAACCTCTTCGTCGGACCGACGATGTTCATCTCCAAACCCGCGGCCCGTGGACGTCGCGGTCGAACCGCGGGCAAAGGGACACGAAGGGGCGCGTCTTCAAGGCACCACGGACCCCGCCTCTTGTTCGATTCGCAATCTCGCGTGCTATCTTCCCAACGGAGGCGCGCTTGAAGGCGATTCGAATGAAAAAGGTGACCGAGATGGCGATCTCCGAGGAGATCGAACGCATCGCCCGGGCCGGAGTTGGAGCGCACTAGGTTGGCACAGGGCCGATTGACCTTCACGAGCACCTGAGGAGGAGCACGATGCGCCCCGATGAAGATCTCTTCCCTGACTACACACCGAAACGGAACCGTACCCACAAGTACGGCGAGGATCGCGAGATGGCGAGGCGCCCTGAGCGCCCGATCTCATGTTCGCCAATATACGGTGTCGTAGGGTCCCGGGACCTCGCAATGATCAAGACGATGGGAGGGAACTCGAAACACCAAGAGGAGCTCTTCGGAGCCTCCGATCTTGGCACCATCAACTTCGGGCGGCGCCCTGTCGGTGCCGTGACCGACTTCGTCGCCAGCGTGGAGCCGTCGGCGTTCGATCGTGTGGTCGACTGTGCGCGGGTGCGCGCGCTGGGAGCGCTGATTCCCAGGGGAGACATCTGGCGGCCGGTCGCATGGTCTGGTCCCGAGACGGGCACCAGCTCCGAGCGACAGGGGACACAGGTCATGACCGGGAGGGACCGATGCTGAGCGAGGAGGAGAACGAGCGCCTCACCCGGGTTGGACGCGGCACGCCTATGGGCGAGCTCCTCCGACGGTACTGGCATCCCATCGCCGCGGAGAGTGAGTTCGAAGGTCGATCGATCAAACCGGTCCGGATCATGGGCGAGGATCTCGTTCTCTATCGCGACGAGCGCGGCACCTATGGTCTTGTTGACCGCCACTGCCCGCACCGACGCGCCGATCTTGCGCACGCGATTGTCGAGGAGTGCGGAATCCGTTGCAGCTATCATGGATGGAAGTTCGACGAGACCGGACGATGTGTCCACCAACCCTTCGAGGATACGGTGCAGCCGAACTCGCGCTTCAAAGACCAGGTGTCGGTCAACGCCTACCGGGTCAAGGCGAAGGCAGGTCTGTGCTGGGCCTATCTCGGACCCGAACCTGCACCGCTCATCCCAACCTGGGAGCCGTTCACCTATGAGAACGGATTCTGCCAGATCGCCTTCTCCGACGTTCCCTGCAACTGGTTGCAGTGCCAGGAGAACTCCATCGACCCCGTCCATTTCGAATGGCTGCACAACAACTGGTCGATGGTCCTTTCAGGACAGAGAGAACCCTATGCGCCGACTCACCGGCAGATCTCCTTCGAGGAGTTCGAGTACGGATTCGGATACCACCGGCTTTTAGAAGATGAAGACGAGTCAGACTTCAATTGGCTGTTGCAGCGACTGTGCATCCTGCCGAATCTATTTCTCCCCCGCACACATTTTGAGTGGCGAGTTCCTGTCGATGACGAGACAACACTTTCAGTCGTATGGAGTTACACGAGGGTCCCCCGAGACTGCGAGCCCTACCGGCAAGCGACGATCCCCCATTGGTACGCACCGATCACTGACCCGGTCAGTGGACGATGGATCACCAGCCACGTGATCAATCAGGACACCGTTGCTTGGGTCGGTCAGGGAACCGTGGCGCAGCGCAATCTCGAACATCTCGGACGAAGCGACCGGGGCGTGATCATGTTGCGCCGCCAATTGGAGCTCGACATGCAGGCCGTAGCGGAGGGGCGCGATCCGAAGGGCATCATCCGCGACGAGGGCGCAAACGTCTGCATCGATCTCCCGGGAAATCGGCGTGAACTCTTCCTCGTTGGCCTCGAGCGAGCGGAGTGGCTGAGACAGTTTGCCGTGACTTCAAAGAACAACCCCGGCGACTATTTCAGCCTGCTGGTCGGCCAGCCACCCGAGGTACGCGCCGCGTTTGAGGAGGCGGTGAGAATTTGATGGAAGAGCCGGGCGATTCACCGATCCGAGCGCAGACGATCAGATCCGAGGCTGCGCCGAACGCGATCCGTCTCCTTCGCGACGGCTTCAATCGAGACTTTTAGCCAGGACAAGAGAGCGCCTCCATCAGTGCCCGAACCGGCGAGTAGATGGGGCGGTGCTGACAAGACGAGAGCCGGGGAGCGACAAGAGAGGGGAAGTTCACTGTGAGAGTTGGAATAGTGGGACTTGGGCGAGCTACCGCGACGATCCTGCCGTCGATGATTGCCCATCCCGAGGTCGAGATCGTTGCGCTCGCCGAACCCAATGACGAGCTGCGCGAGGCGTTCTGTGAGGACTTCAATGTGCGTGGCTATGAGAGCGCCGAGGAGCTCTTTGCCGATCCCAAGGTCGAGATTGCCTACATCGCGACGCCACACCAGTTTCACCGAGATCACGTGCTGGGAGCGGTCGGCCATGGCAAACACGTGCTCGTCGAAAAGCCCATCGCGCTCACCCTTGAAGAGTGCGATGAGATGATCGCTGCGGCGGACAGGGCTGGAGTCGTGTTCATGGTCGGCCATACCAATGGCTATGACCCGCCCGTGCTGGCCCTTCGAGATCTCTCGGCCTCGAATCGTTACGGCGCGCTGAGGATGATCAACACCTTCAACTACTCCGATTTTCTCTATCGACCGCGTCGGTCCGAGGAGCTCGACACGAAACTCGGCGGCGGCATCATGTACAACCAGTTCCCGCATCAGGTCGATATGGTTCGTACGATTATCGATTCGCGCGTCACCTCGGTGAGCGCGGTGTGTGGCTCTTGGGACAGTAACCGTCCGACCGAGGCAGCGGTTTGCGCGCTCCTCCGATTTGAGAACGGCGCTGTGGCGAACATCGTCTACAGCGGCTATGCCCATCTTTCGAACGGCGCCCTGACCGGCGAGACCGGGCCAACGACCGGCGGAGCGGTATCCTTACGCTCGCAGCTGATCGACCTGACCCCCGAAGAGGAGGCGCTGGCAAAGGCGAGGTCCGGCTACATCGATCGACGGCGCCAGATCACCGGACCGTTGACGAGAGCGACGGAGCACGAACGATTCGGCGTCCTCATCGCCGGCTTCGAGGGTGCCGACGTCGTCACCTCCCCGGGCGGTCTCACCGTCTATGGCGACGGGTCAGTCGAAGAGATCGCCATAGCGTTTGGATCGGGGGGAGGGCGGAGGGCTACCGTCTTTGATGAGCTGTATGTCGCGGTCAGCGGGGGTGCGGTGATCCATGATGGGAGATGGGGAAGGTCGACGCTTTCGGTCTGTCTTGCAGCGCTTGAATCTTCGACCGTGGCTCACGAGATCTCACCCGAGCTCTGATTCATGACCGAGCTGTGAGATGAGCCACCAGACAGATCCCGAAAGCCCAACAACGACGATGTGCACAAGATATCGATCGTGCTCGCGATCGACTGACAGAGGGGAAGAACGTTATGGAGTTTGCAGAACAACGTCTCGCGGGAAGAACCGTCATCGTGACTGGGGGTGGCTACGGGATCGGCCGCGCCTATGCCCATCGCGTCGCGAAAGAGGGCGCCAAGGTCGTCGTCGCAGAGCTGGATGGTGATGCGGGAGAGCGCGTCGCAAAGGAGATCTCCTCACAGGGATACGAGGCTGTCGCCATCGAAACCGACGTTGCGGACGAAAAGAGTGTCAACCACATGGTTGCCGAGTCACTGATTGCGTATGGAAAGATCGACGTACTCATCAACAACGCGGCGATGTTCACCAAGGTACCCATCGAGTACTCGACGCTCGAGGACCTGACGTTCGAGCACTTCGAGAGGGTGCTTCGCGTCAACGTCCTCGGAACGTGGCTGTGCGCGCGGGCCGTCATCCCTGACATGCGCGAGCGCCAATACGGGAAGATCATCAACATCAGTTCGGGAACCGTATTCAAGGGAGCAGGTGGAACGATGCTTCAGTACGTGACCTCTAAGTCCGCGCTGTTGGGATTCACTCGAAGCCTCGCCCGCATGGTTGGTCCAGATGGGATCCGCGTCAACTGTGTTGCCCCCGGCGGAACGATAACGGACGACATCAATACCCCCGAAAAAGAGCAGGCAATGTTCGAAAGGGCACGCTCGGAGCGGGCCATCGTCAAGGTGGAGACCCCCGAGGACCTCGTCGGAATCATCTCATTCCTCTCCTCTAGCGACAGCGACTTCATCACGGGCCAGACGATCCTCGTCGATGGCGGCGCATTCATGCACTGATTGGCAATTTGTGTTGATACCTCCAATTCATGGAAAGGCTAGATGATCATGGCTTTGACAGACGCCTCCATCCGCTCCCCGCTGATCGATGCCGATGCGCACGTCGTCGAGACCGAGCGCACATGGGACTATCTCGAGCCGGCAATGGAAAAGTATCGCCCGAAGCTGTTCTCCTCTCCCGGGGACCCCAACGAGTACTGGGTGATCAACGGACGGATCGGTGGATTTCGCTTTGCGACGATGACGGAGAAGGAGCTCAAGACCCAATCGGAAAAGACTGGGCGCCTCGTCAGCGCGGAGCGCGCTGCGAGCGAGATGGACGACGTCAGCCTCCGCCTCAAAGGCATGGACCAGCTCGGAATCGACGTCCAGGTGCTGCACAACTCCCTCTGGATTGAGTCCGTGGCCGATGTTCCAGAGATCGAGACCGCGCTGTGTCAGAGCTGGAACCGCTGGATGGCCGACATTTTTCGCCAGGGACAGGGCCGTCTCTACTGGACCTGCGTCGTGCCGACCAACGACCTTGGATCGGCGCTAATCGAGATGCAGTTCGCGAAACAACACGGTGCGGTCGCAATATGTCTTCGCCCGTTCGAGGGTGACCTCATCGTGACCGACCCCTACCTCTATCCGCTCTTCGAAGAGGCGGTCCGCCTCGATCTCGCGGTTGCGATCCACATCGGTAACGGGAGCCCTGACCTGACAGGCATTCTGCGAACCCGGCACCCCTCGGGAGGCGGTTGGGCCCCCTTCCGGGTTCCGACCGTAGTCGCAACAATGTCCATCATCACCTCTTCAGTCACCAAGCAATTCCCGACACTTCGCTGGGGCATCATCGAGGCATCTGCCTCATGGATCCCCTGGCTGTGTCACGAGACACAGCGCAGAACAGGCAGGCCGTTCACCCCGGAATCAAATCCGTTCCGCGAGCACAACATCTATGTCACCGCCCAGGTCGATGACGACATTCCCTACATCGTCGACTGCGTCGGTGAGGACGTCTTACTCATCGGATCGGACTTTGGCCACACGGATGCGTCGAGTGAGTACGACGCGCTCGTCAAATTGCGAACCCTCGATGGAATCAGCGATAGCGCGCGGAGAAAGATGCTCTCGGACAATCCTGCAAGGCTCTATGCGCTCACAGGTCGGGCAAAGGTTGCAGACTCGCTCGTCGGGCTCTGAGCTCGACGAGCGTGCTCATGATGGGTTCGGGAGGATCGGCTCTTCGCCAGCAAGGCGGCAGTAATAGCGCCACTCTCCGAGCATTGCGCTCGCTCCACCGATGCTGCCAAGCGGTCGCTCCCGGGGACGAAGATCGTCGTAGTCCTCGACGGGGATCGGCTTTGGAGTGCCAACAAGATAGGAGTCGTAGTTCATCGTCAGAAGTTCATTGAAATGCATCGCCCGCACCGTTGCGTCATGGACCCCAGAGCCATAGACGGTTATGCCGTGACCACGCATCAGCGCAACCTTGCTCGTTCCCATGACGTCAGTGAACGCGTCTGCCATGTCGATGTCGGTGATCCGATGGCTGCGTGGGTAGGTCGGTACTCCTTCAACCGCGATCAACGCGCCGGGTCGGCCCTGACCATAGAGCGGCACCACCTCGAGCTCACACGCGCTCAAGGTGATCGCGTGCTTCGGATGACAGTGGATGACGCTTTGCACCTCGGAGAAACGCTGATAGATCGAGATATGGATAAATGCCTCGCTCGGTGAGCGCAGTCCAACCGGACCATCGACCGTGTTTGCCTCGAAATCGATCTCGATGATGTCCTTTGGCTGGGTATAGCGAAGCGCTACCTCGTTCGCGCCCTTGCCCTTGATGAGCAGATGATCGCCGGCGATGCGATGACTGACATGACCAAGCGCGTTGTGGGTCATGTCCAGAGTTCCAAGTACCCGACAGGCTTGAGCTACCAGCTCGGCATGGCGCGCGGTCTCATATGGCGATGGTCTCATGCTCGATATTCCCCCCGGAGGTTCTCTTGGTGAGCAAGACGGTAACACCAATCGTCCGATGCACAACAGTGCGGGCCGGGTGATCCCGATTCCGAGAGGGTCTACCTCGACGGCCGCGGATGCAACGCACGATCGCCCGTTCGACCTACACCATCGTCTAAAACGACACTGTCCTAGACACCTTGGACCTGATGAACCTCGAGGATGCCTGCCTGTGAGCGCAGTGACTCGATTGTCGGATCATCGGTTGCGCGGTCGGTAGCGATCGCCATCAAAGCGGTGCCGTCGACGTCGCTCGTACGGGCGACCGCCATGTTGACGATGCTCACGCCAGCCTCGCCGAGCTTGGTGCCGACCAAGCCGATCATGCCAGGACGATCATCGTTGTGCACGATCAACAAACATTGTGCTGGGGAGAGGTCAAGGGTGTGTCCGTCAATATCGACAAAGCTCGGCTGACTCGCGTCGCCACCACGCAGCGTTCCTGAGACACTGTGCGTCGAGGAGGAGACGATGATGACGTTGTGGCGGTCCCTCGAGGTAGCGCTCTGGCTCTCGCGGACTTTGAGACCGCGCTCCTCGGCGATGCGTGGCGCGTTGACATAAGAGACCGGCTCTTCGGTAACGACGCCGAGCAGTCCCTTGAGCACCGAAAGGGTAAGGATCGAGGTATTTTCGCCGGCGAGCTCTCCCTGGAATTCGACGTCAAGCACATCTGGCATTCCCTCACAGAGTTCCGCGAGGAAGCGACCAAGTCGCTCTGCGATGCCGAGATAGGGTCGCACCGCCTCGGAGGCTGCACCAGCTGAGACATTGACTGCGTAGGGAACAAAGTCTCCTCGGAGTGCGAGCACGATCTGCTCTGCGATCTGTTCGCCCGCTTTGTCCTGGGCCTCCTCGGTGCTCGCCCCAAGGTGTGGGGTGACGACAACTGATGGAATGCCAAACAATGGCGATTCGGTCGCTGGCTCGGAGTCGAACACGTCAAGCGCAGCACCCTCGACGTGACCGGAGTTGATCGCATCGGCGAGATCCTGTTCGACGACAAGTCCGCCACGCGCGGCGTTGATGATCCGCACGCCACGCTTGGTTCGCCCAAGAAGCTCTGTGTTGAACAGTCCTACGGTCTCTTTCGTCTTTGGCAGGTGGATCGTGATGAAATCAGCCCGTGAAACGAGTTCGTCGAGCGTCAAGAGCTCCACGCCCATGCGCTTGGCGCGGTCTTCGGTGATATAGGGGTCATAGGCAACGACATGCATCCCAAAGGCCATCGCGCGCTGTGCGACGAGCGCCCCGATGCGACCAAGTCCAACGACACCAAGGATCTTGCCGTGCAGCTCCACGCCCTCCCACTTCGAGCGCTCCCAACGACCTGCGACTAATGCGCTGTGCGCTTGAGGAATATTGCGCGCCTGCGCGAGCAAAAGCGCGAAGGCGTGCTCGGCGGCCGAGAGGATGTTTGATTCGGGGGCATTGACCACCATCACGCCGAGGTTTGTCGCGGCCTCGATGTCGACGTTGTCAAGACCGACTCCGGCACGGCCGACAACCATCAGGTCAGTTCCCGCCTCAAGAAGCTCTTTGGTGACCTTGGTGGCTGAACGCACGACCAATGCATGCGCGCCCTTGATCAGTTCGAGAAGGCTCTCTTTGGTCCATTCGAGCTGTTCGTCGACCTCGTAACCTGCCTCGGTCATTGCGTCGAGTCCAGCCTGGGCCAACCTCTCCGTGACGAGAATCCTTGCCATTACCTCTCCTTGTTATGGCCCGGTCCGTCGCCGGGTCCGGGTGGTCGAGACCGTGTGTTCACGACCGTGTGTACTTGCGTCCCCATTGAAGGGCACCTTGTAGCATCGGTCCCCCCGACGCTGCAGTCCCCGTGCAGAATCATCACTACACCTGCAAATCTATCCTGCACAGGCCTCGCCCCCTACGGCGCGCAATGGGCACCAAGGGCGTTAGTCGGTTGCCTCATCGAGCAGTGCAGCGACCCTTCGCACACCCTCTTGCATGTCGTCATCACCGAGTGCATAGGAGAAACGTCCATAGCCAGGGGCGCCAAATGCCTCACCTGGCACAAAGGCGACCAACGCCTCCTCAAGCACCACCTCGGCGAGCTCAAGCGTGGTCGCCGGCCGACGCCCGCGGATTGATCGACCGAGTACACCCTTGAACGAGGGAAAGGCATAAAACGCGCCCTGGGGCTCGAAGCAGGTGACCTGGTCAATGTCGTTCAACATCTCGTGGATGGTCTTACGACGGCGGTCAAAGGCCTCGCGCATCATCGCTACCGCACCAAGATCGCCTTCGAGTGCTGCCAGTGCTGCGCGCTGGGCGACATTGTTGACGTTCGAGGTCTCGTGAGACTGGAGGTTCGTCGCCGCATTGATGACATCGACGGGCGCAATCATCCAGCCAACACGCCAACCTGTCATCGCATAGGTCTTTGCGACGCCGTTGACCACGATGCAGCGATCGGCGATCTCTGGCACGACGACTGGCAACGAATGCTGCTCGTTGGTTCCATAGACAAGGTGCTCGTAGATCTCATCGGTCAGCACCCACCAACCGCGCTCGACACAGTACCGACCGATCGCCTCGACACCTGCTCGGTCGTAGACCGCTCCCGTCGGGTTCGAGGGACTGACGAACACCAGCATCTTCGTGCGGCTCGTTGCATAGCGATCAAGCAGCTCAGGAGTGACCTGAAATCCTGTCGACTCATCGGTTGGCACAGAGACGGGGACGCCACCTGCGAGGGCGATCGATTCGGGGTAGGTCGTCCAGAATGGCGCCGGCACGATCACCTCGTCACCTGGATCGATCAGCGTTGCAAAGGCGTTCGCAATCGCCTGCTTGCCGCCATTTGCGACGAGTACCTGGTCGGGAGTGATGACATAGTTCGAGTCACGCTGGGTCTTGGTCGCGATCGCCTGGCGTAGCTCGGGAAGGCCAGCAACAGGGGTGTAACGGTGGTTTACCGTCTCCGAACAGGCTGCAATCGCTGCCGCAACGATGTGATCGGGGGTGGGAAAATCAGGCTCACCTGCACCAAATCCGATGACATCGAGCCCCGAGGCCTTCATCGACTTGGCCTTCGCGTCGATCGCAAGCGTCGCTGAGGGGGCTACAGCTCCCACGCGTCGCGAGATCCGCGGTCTCGTGCCAATGTCTGATGGGGTCGGTTGTGATGAAGCTGTCATACCTGCCATGCTTGCACAGAGAACTGTCGGAATAAAAATACACGCGGGAGTGGGGCCCGCAGCTAGCACTGGAGAGAGACATGGCAACATTCGCAATACCAAAAGAACTGCTCCCAGACGACGGCCGGTTTGGAGCTGGACCCTCAAAGATTCGCAGCGAGGCACTCGACGCGCTGCTCGCAGTCGCCCCCACCTACCTTGGCACCTCACATCGCCAGGCGACGGTCAAAGATGTCGTCGGGCGGGTGCGCAGTGGAATTGCCGAACTCTTTTCGATTCCAGATGGCTACGAGGTTGTGCTCGGCAACGGAGGATCGACCGCATTCTGGGACATCGCAACCTTCTGTCTCATCGAGAAGAAGAGCCAGCACCTTTCTTTTGGTGAATTTTCCTCCAAGTTCGCCCAGTCTGCACAGATGGCACCGTTCATTGAGGACCCGATCGTGTTCACCTCCGAGACCGGCACCCATCCCGAGGCCGTTGCAATGGCAGAGATCGACTGCTACGGACTCACCCAAAACGAGACCTCAACGGGTGTTATGACGAAAATCACCCGGCCGAGATATGACAATGGCAACCCCGCCGAAGGCATTGTCCTCGTCGACGCGACCTCGGCAGCCGGAGGTATCCGCGTCGATGTTGGCCAAACCGACACCTACTACTTTGCTCCCCAGAAGTGCTTTGGCTCTGACGGTGGCCTGTGGATCGCCATCATGTCGCCAAAGGCACTTGAACGCAGCGCTGCAATTGGTGCCTCGGGACGCTACATTCCCCCATTTCTTGACCTCAACATTGCCATCGAGAACTCGAAGCTCAATCAGACCTACAACACCCCAGCACTTGCCACGCTGATGTTGCTCGCGGAACAGGTCGAGTGGTTCAACACAAATGGTGGCCTTGAATGGTCAGCCTCACGCTCAGACGCGTCGGCAAAGATCCTCTATGAATGGGCCGAGGCATCAGCGGTCGCAGATCCTTTCGTACGCGAACCATCACAGCGCAGCACCGTCGTCGGCACGATCGACTTCGTCGAGGGAATCGATGCTGCGGCGATCGCAAAGGTGCTTCGTGCGAATGGCATCGTCGACACCGAGCCCTACCGCAAGCTCGGACGCAACCAGCTGCGCATCTCGATGTTCCCGGGCATTGACAGCGAGGACGTTGAAAAACTGACCGGCTGCATCGACTACGTCGTCCAGAACCTCTCCTAGCAAGAGCAGTCCTCAGCGGTTGTTTCAGCGATCAGGCGCGCCGGTAGTTGGCCTCGCCGCGATGGCGCAGCTTGACCTTGTACATCGTCTCGTCTCTCTTTCTCAAAAGACCGGTCGACAAAAACCATTA
>Ga0307374_10007989_pt1 | contig 15948 bp, 17 predicted proteins | sample OX3MG_FD_202532 | JGI IMG/M metagenome (GOLD analysis project Ga0307374, IMG submission 202532) | Soil microbial communities from Risofladan, Vaasa, Finland - OX-3 | ecosystem: Environmental > Terrestrial > Soil > Coastal area > Acid sulfate soil | place: Finland: Risofladan, Vaasa | collected... | reverse complement strand
TGGAACCGACGAGATTCGCCGAGTTGAAGTTGATGCTGCCAGCAAAGTTGGTGGTGACGGTGGGGGCGGTACTGGAAGGCGTATAGGTAATGACGATGATGCCCTGTGTGCCTGCACCGCCCGCGCCTGCGGAGCTTCTGCCGCCGCCGCCAGCGGCGCCGTAGGTACCGCCAGCGCCGCCGGCCGTGCTGTTAGAACTTGCACCGCCGCCGCCGCCGCCAGAACCATCTGACGCTCCCCATTCCGTGCCGTTGCCGCCGGTGCCGCTACCGATTGCACCGCCGGCGCCGCCAGATCCCGCATCGCCGGAACCGCCGGTGGACGTCCCGCTGGCGGCGCCGGCATTTCCATTACCATTGAGACCGGCTGCGCCACCGCCACCGCCGCCATCGGTGGCCTTGACGGTACTTCCCGCTCCGCCATTACCACCTGAATATTTTGTAGTCCCAACCCCTGAACCAGCTGCGCCGCCTGTGCCGGCGGTAGCGCCAGATGCTGTCGTTCCGCCTTTTGCGCAGACAGACGCACCGGTACACGAAGAACCGTTAAACCACGTGTCCGTCCCGGAAACTTTGGAACCGCCGCCTGTTCCAACCTGGATAGTTACAGAACCATTCGCAGTAAGCGTGAGATTAGAGATCTTTGAATATGCCCCGGCACCGCCGCCGTCCATGAAAGATCCACCGCCGTACTGACTCCGGTCGCGCTCGCCACCGGTGTCGAGACGAACGGATAAGCGGCAAAACCGGGAACCAGATTGAACGATGTCGAGCTTGAGAGGTTGTGGGAAAATTCACCGATAACGCCGAGCAGGGAGAAATCGGCCGATGTTCCGTAACCGCCACCGGATGTAATTACCGGCGCAAGCACCTGATAGCTCGGCGAAGTTATGTTCTGCGCGCGAGCAATTCCGAAACCGGAAATCCCCATCACGACGAGGATAACGAGAGCACTCCATCCGATGAACGTACGCATAGGATAATTGCGTCTATATCGTACCATGGAGATTTTATTTTCTTTCCGACATGCCTGTTGTTATAGTAGTACCAACCACAATGGCTCGCTATACTTGTTTCCTTTTCGTACCTGGTATTCTCGGCATTGCCGTACTGGCAAGCATATTTTTCTTGTCCAACAATCAAGCCTCATCGGCAAAGACGGTATTTCTAAACAACGAAGCGCTCTATGCCGAGGTACCAGTTGATGCGACACAAATCGTTCCTCCTAGTACTGCCTCTACGACAAGGATTAATCTGCCGATACTGGTGTACCACATTGTCCGGCCAAGCTACCCGAATGACGACCAGGCTGTGCGTGCCCTCGCTCAGACGCCGGATGTGTTTAACGCGCAGATGCAGCACTTACGGGACGCCGGATATCATGTCGTATCATTCGACGATCTTGAAAACCACTTTCAAAGCGGCGCGCCACTGCCAGTAAAGCCGGTCATCATTTCTTTTGACGACGGGTGGGGCGATCAATTTAGATACGCATTTCCGATTCTTCAAAAATACCATTACACCGCAACCTTCTTTGTTTTCGTCAATTCCATCGGAACGCGCGGCTTTCTCTCGTGGAACGACCTGCGGACACTTCGCAACGCCGGTATGTCCATCGAGAGCCATTCTCTTTCGCATCCCTACCTTACGAAAATAACCGATCCTGCTGTTTTATGGAGAGAGATTGACGAAAGCAAGCGGATTCTCGAGAAGAACCTGGGTACTACAATTAACGAATTTGCCTATCCGTTCGGACAATACAACGCAACGACCACGGCACTCGTGAAGAAAGCCGGCTATCGATCTGCTCGGGGAGATTTTTATACCGGGGAGCAATTTTCGAATCGACTTTATATGTTAAGTGCACTAAACGCTCCAACGACTACAGCACTTTTTGCAGAAAAATTCCCCGGTTAAAACCCTCCTTCAATTAGTTCCCAATCGTGCGGAAAGAGATGGCGGGCGATATTGAATATGCCATAAGCCATGAAGGGCGCAGCAAATACGTCGATTGAATAGTGGATGTGCGCGAGAAGCACCGCGGTGCCGAACACAAATGAGAGCGATAAAAGAACGATTCGAGCGGGTCGTTCTTCCCAGAAAATGAGCGCCATCAGAAACGGCAGGGCGGTATGCCCTGAAAAAAAGAACCCCGTCTGGAAATTGAGATAGGTATAGATACCATCGAGAATTCCCGCGCCTGGATTTATGCTACCGGGATAGATGCCGACGTGTGTGAGAGAAACAAACAGAGCGCGTATAGCGACGAAGAGCGCCAGTGATTTGAGCGCAAAGAGAACATAACGGGGACGCAGGAGCACAAATATGGTTCCAACGACGATGCTGAGCAGCGCGCCTTCGATGATGATGAAGTTCAGGTTTACCACCGGTAGATTATCGAGAAGCAGATCTCCCACGTACGTTGAAGTCGGCCGCAGCGAGTATGCAATTTCGTAGAGATTGGCGAAATGCTCGGCGATATACGCGAGGCAAAGCAGGAAGAACGCGCCGAGGAGCGAATACCGATGTTCCGGCTTGAACAGGTCTTTAAGTGTAAAAGAATCGGGTTGTTGCGTCTCCATGGTGACCGATATGCCGAAAAGTATAGCAGACGGCCGAATGCACTCATATCGCGTGTACGACGTATTGACAAAAAATACAGCGCCTGCTATGCTATACATATCAACCAGCGCTGGATCCAGAGAAGTGGGATCGAGCTTCTATCTTCGGCTACTGATTTGATACCTTAGTCACACAATCTATCGAACTACAGTATGCAAAATGGTACCGTAATCAAGAAAAACGAGAAGGGCTTCGGCTTCATCAAAGTCGACGGCGCGCAAGAAGGCGCAAAGGACCTTTTCTTCCATTCCAACGAGCTCCAGAACATTTCGTTCGACGAGCTCCGGGAGGGAGACAAAGTCTCTTTCACTATCGGAGACAGCCCGAAGGGCCCGAACGCCCTCGGCGTCAGCAAGATCTAAGCAATTAGGTTGAGCAGAAATCGCCCCGCTTTCGCGGGGCGATTTCTTTTTAGGTACGGTGCTTCGCACAACGACAACCGCGTGGCTTGATGTGCTCATTAAAATACTCTTCGCCGTAATCATAGGTGAGCTCTTCGCCCGCTTTGATATTTTTTATCGCATCAATGAAGACACGACCGCGCTCTATCTCCGGCTCGCAGTTCGGACGGCAGGAATGATTGATATACCGCGCAATGTTCGAGCGGCTGGTGCCGTCAATTGTTTTGCGCGTGCTTACTTCAAACAAATATTTACTGCGGCTCGAATATGCCTCGGCGTCTGTGATGGTCCGGCCGATATACTCTACGATGCGCTCGCCCTTCTTGAAGGAACGTGTCGCGAAAAGCCCGAGTCCGGCACTCGCCCTCCCCACCCGGATTTCTCCGGAATACATTGGTTTCTTCGTTCTCATCGTCGTATTTGTTATCGGTATATCATATTTCCCCCGACACCTGCAAAGCGCGAGCGGCCTACATTGGCGGATGAGACTTCCGCCATTCGATGAGTCTTCCCGCTTTTAGTTCCATTGCGTCTGCCCTGCGTACGTGACGCCAGTTCCCTTTCGGGACGAGAAAGTAATGTTTCCGTTCGGCGAGCGCATCGGCAACAACCCATAACTCTTCCTTTGCCGTAAGCCAGTGAACACCCCAGCGACGCATATCAAGCGGCTTGGAGTAACATTCAAGTGTCTTTTCCCCCGTTTCGTTCATAAACCATTCGTGAAAATACGAAAGAGCGAGCTCGCGAGGCGTCCGATAAACGGGATCGCGAAAACGAATCGAGGCGTGATTTGTTTTGCTAATGGCGCCATAACGACCGCCGCGCCTGTAAAGCGCGACCACGTGGTCGACGTCTCCCTTTCCCATCCGCGAGGAGAGATTCATGATGAGAGGCGGCTGGCCATATATCCACAGCGCGGTTGCGGCGAGTAGCGCGCCTTCGATACAGTGTGCCTTCCCTTCTAAAAGAGCGCGCTGCGGCGACATATGTGTATCGCCACTTTCTTCAAAATTGAACGGGAGTGCATCAAGAAAATTTTGTATCAGAATCGGTGTCGAGAGTGCGGCGAGCGTTTTATATTCCCGCCGCGTGAGGCCCGATTCCTCGAAAGCGAGATGCTTCATGGGAATAAGCATACCCCATGCCGGCTCCCTTTATCTGATGGCCAGCGTATTGGTCGTGCCGGCGACTATCGCGGCAAGTTGTGATTGCGTCTTTGGAAGATGATTGATGCCGATATGTCCGACGACGCGGATAGTGACGCCGCTGCAGACGCCGAGAACTTGCGCCGCATTCTTCATCTTCTTGTCAGCCGTCACATACTCTGCCGCCGTGCCCAAAAGAACGTCGATGCGATTGGTGTAGCGGGCATTCATTGTATCTTCGATGACGCGATATCCTATGCGGGAGGAGACGACACTATATCCGCAGGTATACTGTGGTGCGGTCGGCCCGTCGAGCTCGATGATGGTGCCGAATGGTAACGTACCAGAGAGGTCCTGCGAACGCGCCGCGATAATCTCTGGATTTGAATATGCGCCAGAGGCAGTTTCAAAAGGACTGTTATCAGTCTGCGCCGGGACGGCGTTATAGGCGGTAAGTGTTACGCTATAATCCACCGGCGACGTCGGCGCACCAGCGTACACCGGCGGCATCGTAGTGCCGCCAATGCCGGGAAAAAACAAAAACCCCATAAGGGCTGTAAGTGGTACCATTGGATTGAATTACCGAAATAGCCTCAAGCTACCCCGTTTTTTCATCCTAGCACATTGACAATATACTGTCAATAGGTTGTGATGGAGCGGTACAACGAGATAGGTTAATGAATCGGCACAACCATGCCGATGATGACACCCATACCTATCGCCGCGCCGCCAAGCAGCGCCATCCGTGCGCCACGTCGAAACATGGGAAGGCGGGAAAAACGGGCGCTGAATATGCCTACGATGAAGAGCGCAAGAATAGAAACGATGACCGACGTCGCGAGTGCAACCCATGTGCCGAAGATAAGGTACGGCACGAGCGGAATGAGTGCCGCGAGAACGAAGGAGATGAACATGATAGTTCCAGCGATGATAGAGGGGCCGTCGGCGACGTCTGCCTTACTCGCATACTCTTCCGCCGATTCTTCTGAAAGGAAATTCCCAATCGCCATTGAAAATGCTTCCACAAAAGCATAGACGATTCCGGTAAGAGCAAGCGTCGCGTGCGGAGCACCTGCGACATCGATGCCCGCGAGAAGCCCAACGGTTGAGACGAGACTGTCCGTGATGCCAAAGACGATAGTGCGTAGATAGAGCGCGGGCGATTTCATGCGGAGAATGGTAGCACGGCAAACCTCATTCCCACTCCGACTTCGGAAGATAGACACCTTTCTGTTCGTATTCAAGACGATAGGGTGTACGTTTGTCGAGCGCCGGCACGAGAATATGCACAAAACCGTCGGGCGCACGAACCTCGTCAAATGTGCGCATGATAGAAAGCCGGCGAGCCGCGAGGCAAGCGCCTTCGGCGGCGAATCCCGTGCTGGGGCCGACCAAATATGCACTGTCCGACGACATATCTCGCCCTCGCCAGAGTGCAGCACTAAAACGATACGAGGGGTCTTCGGCTATAAAACGCACGTCGTCAACATTTGTGCGCCAGTCAAGCGAACCGGGCTCGAGTGCTTTTTCATCCCTAACGCCGCCGATCTTCTGCCCGTCTTCGGCAACAACGGCAACGCGATGAAAACCGGTGCCACGATTCTTGAAACGCTCCTGGAGAACCGGCATGATACCCGAACAGCCGCCTCCGCTCCCAACACCCCACGCGATGAGACCGAGCGTCGGTAATTGATTGGCAATATGTTCGGCAACACGCCGATAGCCCGCGCTATTGTCCTTGTTCCAGTATTGCTTCGTGTACCAGTATCCGCGCTCTTTGGCAACAGCTTCGGCAACACGCATTGCATCTATCGCATCATCGGCATCAATGAGCTCAATACCGCACGCGAGCAACCGGTCGCGTTTCCCTTGCGGAAGACTTCGCGACACCACGGAAACAACCCGTTTAATCGGAAACCCGGGATCACGTTTGGTATGCTGACGAATGACCGCGGCGAGCGCCGTGCCATAATTCCCGGATGTGGAGTCGATAATCGTATCGGCACCGCCATGGTCTCCGCGGCTAACGCCGCGGAAAACAATTTCTTGCGCCGGCCACATCTTACCGTTCTCCGCTTCGTTTTCATACAGCACGACGATGTGGAGTTTAGCGCGATTCTCGACGAAGAATTTAGCCCAGTGGACCGGGAGCACATCCGAATTGACAGAAATGATACGCGGTAGTGCCAATGCCGAATCCATACCGACAGCATACCTCCATCCTCCGACTCCGACCAGTTGTCGGTCACGTCCTTCTTTCTGGCTTTTGGCGCGGATGCGCTACACTGCGGGAATACAAAGTTATTAATTATAGTTAATCGCTATGGCATTGAGACTCGGTTCTCTATTTAGGACAAAGGCATCAACACAAGAAATGCGCCAAGAATATGCGAAGACGCGGGAAAAGACCGGGTTTTCCATCGTCTATGACCCACAGCCGGATGGCGAAGTCGTCATACGCGCTATCGCCGTAAGCGGACCAGCAATTGAAGCAACGTTCAAACAAACCTCAATTGATGAAGCGCACATTTTATATATGGAGGCGACCGAGCTTCTCCGCTCTCGCGCAGAAATCGGTCAGGATTCGGAAATTATCCGCACGGTGGTCGAGAGACTCTTCGCGCTCTTCCGCGGCGAGAAACCAGTGGGCGAAGAAACCTCCGCTCCGATTGCCGAACCGAAGCAGGCGGTCGGCGAGTATGCCGCAAATCCCGGGAAAAGAATTGAAATTGAGGTGGATGGTGTTTCGTACCTGCGCTTGCCGATCAAGACGCGCCTCATCACGATGCGAGATACGGACATTCTTCCGATTGTGGACGAGTACGTGCGACCGCATCTACAGAAAGGCGATATTGTCTTTGTGAGCGAAAAAGCGCTGACTATCACCCAAGGAAGGGTCGTCGACATGAGCGACATTCATCCGACGCCGTTTGCGCGTTTCCTCGCGCGCCATGTTGGTAATTATTACGGCACCGATGATTTCCACGGGTTCGGACACGGGACCGACCTCGCGATGCAGCTTTTCATTGAGGAGGCAGGCTACCTGCGCATTTTCTTCGCGGCGGCGGTATCGGCAATAACACGTCCGTTTGGCATCCGCGGTCTTTTCTACCGAATCTGCGGCCTGCGGGCGAAATCAATTGACTGCCCGATGTCGTTCCTCATTCTTGAATACGCACACTCCGTAAAGCTCGCCCCAAACGATCCCGATGGTGCGGCATGCGCGATTAGGAAACTCCTTGGCGGCCACGAAACGGTCATCCTCGACGCGAACTACCGCGGCGCTTTTTCGCTTGGGAAATCAACCCGCAGTATCTCCGAGAGCTTCATCGGCAAGCTCTTCCGGGACAATCCGCTCGGACAGTCCGACGAAATGACGCCGTTCTGTATTGTTCGCAAGGCAGCGACGACTAGGAAGGACGCCAACTTTTTTTAACCTTTGTAATTTGGTTCTTTTCGTCTACGAAAGCGATGGTTGGGTGCGACATTTTCTTCGCATCTTCCTCGTCCACCCACGCCTCACCGAGGATAATGACTTTGTCACCCTTCTTGAAAAGTCGAGCCGGCGGACCGTTGAGAATGATGTCGCCCTTCCCCTTCTTCCCCTTCACGATATACGTACGCCACGAAACTGCGTTTGAGACATTGTTAATCGTAACCATTTGTCCAGGAAGAAGCCCGGTTGCGGTAATAAGCAACTCGTCTATCGTGATGGAACCGACGTAGTCGAGATCGGCGTCAGTGACCGTCGCCCGATGTATCTTCGCAATACAGACGTTCAGCAACATGAGGAAAATATACCACGCTGTGCATTATCTAGCCACTGTGCGGTATATGAATGGTATTGTGAGGGAGTTCACTTCATTATGAACTTTATTTTTTGGGCGAACATCATCGCGCTGCTTTTTTCTTTCTTCGTTGTCGGGGCAATTCTCGGCGCTGCGTTTTCGAAGCCGATACGGAAAAAAATAGTCGTTCTCCTGCGGCTGGAAAAAATTCAGCGCCTTTTTCTCAACAAATCTCCCCATAATCCAATCATCAAACCGGGCACTACTCCTTGGACTGCCGAAGCGGTGCTGAATCCAGCGGCGGCTCTCATCAAAGGCCATGTACATCTTATTTATCGCGCCATCGGCATGGACGGCGTCTCACGGCTCGGCTATGCGAGCAGTCCAGATGGCATAAGATTTGACAAGCGCCTTCCCTATCCCGTCTACGTCGCGAGAAATCTGAACAATCCTGCCGTACATCTGCGACGCTACTCACCTGTGATGTATCCTTCTGGCGGCAGTTGGGGCGGATGCGAGGACCCGCGCATGGTCGTCATCGACGGGCAGGTATACATCACGTTCAATATGTTCGAAAATTGGAGGCTCCGTGTTGCAGTTATATCAATGGATGTAGAAAACTTTCTCGCAGCGCGTTTCGATAGCTGGGAAGGTCCGATTGTCCTTTCACACGGCAATCGTGATAAGAACTGGGTATTGTTCCCTGAGAAAATCGGCGGACAATTCGCCGTACTGCATAGCATCATCGGGGATGACGAACACCATGTCCGTGTTGAATACACCGATGACCTCGCGGCTCTAGCTCAGCGAAAATTTGTGAGTCCAGATCCTCAAAGAATTCCCGATACGCCTATCGCATGGCATGTTCATACGCGAAGCGCCGGCCCGCCGCCGATCAAAACGAGGAAAGGGTGGCTTGTCCTGTACCACGCAAACGACGCGCGCGAAGGTCATCGCTACAAACTCGGCGCAATGTTGCTTGATCTTGCCGACCCGACAAAAGTACTTCACCGCGCCGCAGTACCCGTTCTCTCACCCGACGAACCATACGAAAATCACGGCAAACCCGGTATCGTATACGCTGCGGGAGCTATCGTTAAAGACGACCTGCTTTTCGTCTATTACGGCGGCGCGGACAAGGTTGTTTGCGTTGCAACCGTACCCTTGGACCCTTTCCTTGATGCCATTATCCAAGGCAGCCAACCTTCGCTTGCGGAGATAACTCCCACAGAGGCCCCTTAAAGGCACGGTACACTATATTATATATATGTTCGTCATCCGCCGAGAACCAAGTAACCCAATCCTCGCTCCCCAGCGCGAACGTCCGTGGGAATCGCTCGCCACCTACAATCCGTCTGTTGTCGCTACCCTCGACGGGATGCGCCTCTACTACCGTGCGCTCGGGAGCACGGATGCGCTTGGAACACACCCCAACCTCTCGACAATCGGCACCGCCTTTGCCGAAGACGGTACACATTTCCATTCGCGAAAACAGGTCATCGTTCCTGAAGAACCGTGGGATGCCTTCGGCTGTGAAGACCCGCGCGTAACTCTCTTTGAAGGCCGTTGGTACTGTTTCTATACGGCACTCGGCGGCTTTCCGTTCGGCCCAGACAATATCAAGGTTGCGGTTGCTATTGGCGATACGCCGGATACCTTTACCGAACGGCATCTGCTCACGCCGTTCAACGCGAAAGCCGCAACGCTGTTCTCCGAGCGCGTGGACGGCGACATTGTAATGCTCCTCACTGCGCATACCGACTGGACCGCAGAACATCAGCGGCCGACTATCGCGCTCGCGCGCGCGAAACGGATTGAGGATTTCTTTAGTCCAGAGTATTGGCATAATTGGCATGATCATATCGCCGATCATGCGCTTTCTGAGCTGCGCCGGAGCGACGATGACCATATCGAGGTCGGAGCATCACCGCTCTCGACCCCGCATGGGTGGTTGCTCGTCTATTCGTACATTCAGAATTACTATAACGAACAGGAACGCATTTTCTCAGTTGAAGCGGCGCTGCTTGACCATGGGAATCCCCAGAAGATCATTTCGCGCACCGAGTCCATTCTGGTACCGCAGGAATTCTATGAGGAATATGGTCTCGTACCGCATATCGTCTTTCCAACCAGCGTCACTGTCGGCGAGGGCGGCTGGCTCGATATTTGGTACGGCGCAGCGGACACCGTCTGCGCTAAAGCAAGCGTAAAGCTCCACGATCTTATGCGCGCGCTCGACCCCAAACAGCCCGCACGCACCTTTACTCGCGCGCCGCAAAATCCAATCCTCTCTGCCCGTGGCGACGGCTTCGAGAGCCATGACGTCCTGAACACTGCCGCACTCGATCTCAACGGTTCGATATACCTCCTCTATCGAGCTATGGATAAAATGAATACCTCAACCATCGGACTTGCCGTCTCTAAGGACGGCGTCGCGATCGATGAACGACTGGATGAGCCAGTGTATATACCGCGGAAAGAGTTTGAGATGAAACACGGAGGTCCTACTAATAATTCCGGTTGCGAGGACCCGCGCATCGTACATATTGGCGATATGATTCACATGACCTACACCGCATACGACGGTGTGCGGCCACCCGCTGGCGCGGTAACTTCAATTAGCGTGGACGACTTTCTTGCAAAACGATTCGATAAATGGAGCATGCCGAATTTGTTGACGCCTGACGGCACGGACGACAAGGATCTCGCGCTTCTGCCAGAAAAGATAGGCGGAAATTATCTGCTATATCACCGCATCGATAATCGGATTTGTGCCGACCTTCTGCCTGACATAGAGTCCGGAAAGCGCGTAAGCCGCTGCATCGAAATCATGGCACCTCGCCGCGGCATGTGGGACGGGTTGAAGGTTGGCAGCGCAGCGCCGCCGATTAAAGTTGCCGACAAATGGCTGATGATTTACCACGGCGTCTCGCGTCACGGAACCTATCGCCTTGGTGCCGCACTCCTTGACTCTTCCGGCACGACGATTCTCGCGCGTACCGCCGACCCCGTTTTTGAGCCACTGGAAAAATACGAGCAGCGGGGAGAGATTGCAAACGTCGTCTTCTCCTGCGGCACTGTCGTTCGTGGCGATACCCTCTTTCTCTACTACGGCGCTGCCGACAAAGTTATCGGTGTCGCGACTGCTTCTCTCGCGCATATGCTTGATGCACTCTCGTGACCTATGGAGCTTCAAGCAATTATTTTTGATCTTGACGGTACGCTTACGGAAAGCAAATCGCCGCTGACGGCAGAAATGGGAGAGGCTCTCGCACGTCTTTTTGAGAAAATGCCGGTAGCTGTTATGTCCGGCGGCTCTTATACACAGTTTCAGAAGCAATTTCTTGGCGGTATTCCACAAAAAGCTAATCTTAAAAATCTTTATCTCTTCCCGACGAGCGCTTCACAGTGCTACCTCTGGAAAGACGGGTCCTGGCAATCCCGATACGCCAACCCGTTTACGCCGGAGGAGAAGTCCCGCGTACTTGGGGCGCTTACAGAAGCACTCCGCGAAACCGGTCTCGATAAGCCACCGCCAAAGCTCTGGGGTGAGCAAACGGAAGATCGCGGCTCGCAGATTACATGGTCGGCGCTCGGACAACAAGCGCCAATTGGCGAGAAACAGAGCTGGGATCCCGAACGGAAGAAACGAGCGCCGCTCCAGGCCACTCTCATTGCACGGCTTCCCGGGTTCTCCGTTCGCGTGAACGCAACCAATTCCATCGATATCACACGCGAGGGCATAACAAAAGCGTACGGTGTTCGAAAATTCTCTGAAATTCTCGGGGTGCCGATTTCTAACATGCTCTACGTCGGCGACGCACTCTTCCCCGGAGGGAACGATGAGATTGTGAAGGAATCAGGAATTGCAACCCACCAAGTAAGCGGTCCCGCCGAGACAGCACGGATTATCGAAAGTGTCCTCTCCTCCGACTGAAACCAGCACTATGACCGCATAAGCCGCACGAGGCGGATGGTTTCAAATGAGTGGCGGCCGCCAAGCGCGTGGAAAATGGGTGAGAGTTTGTCGCTGCTCTCGCCGGCGAACGCCTCATGGATCTCGTCGATGGCATCCATCGGCACGAGATGCGCAAAATCAGTGCGGGTCAGCGCTCCGATAGCGTCGAGCTCTTCAAGATGCTGTACGATAGTCGATGGGACGAATCTGCGCATCTTCGCCGCCTCTTTCAAACTCTTAGCGCCCCGCACGCTCTGGAGCGTCTCCGCCAATCTCCCGGGTAGCCCTGCGTTTCTTTGCTTTGGATTTTGCATATCACGCTTTGCTCCTTTGGTGACATATGCCCCACCCATCGCTTTGACGAATTTCTTCTGCAGCGAGACTTTTTCCGTCTCCAGCATCTTGGAGAAAGCGCTCTGCGCCGCGTCTGATGCGGCACGGAAGTCCCTGTCCTTTTCTAAAATCTCCGGATGCACTTCAAGCGCGCGCTGGTTGAGACCGATGAGATACACGCCGGAGAGCTTCCGCACACGGGAGAGCGCGACATATCCCTGTCCGTATTCAAATGCTTTGGAAAGATCCATGATCGCGGCATCCATGCTCATTCCCTGACTCTTATGCACCGTCATCGCGTAGGCGAGCCGGAGCGGTACCTGGGCGACACTCGCTTTCACTTTCCCTTGCTCTTCCAGTTGCCATTCCATCGGCTCAGTAGAAACAGTGAAGCCGTTCTTCGTCTCCACGACGGGCATACCATCAACGCTCCAGCCGGTGATGACGCCGAGCGTGCCATTGACGAACCTTCCCTGCGGCGAGTTCTTGGTGAACATAACCGCCGCGCCCTCCTTCAGTTCCAGGACTTCGGGCGAAAGACAGCCTCGCTTCAGCCCTTCCACAAGCGAATCCTTGCCTTTGGAACTCATGCGGAATGTCCTGACCCTGCCTGGAAGCTTCGCAAGTTCCGCCGCATTGATGCGGTCAACGTCGGCGTTATGAGAGAAGAGTTTCGGCGTGTTAACGGGCAGTTCCGTCGATTCTGTATGGCGCGCCATCAGCTCTTCGTAATGGAACTCCTCCACATTCCCGGTGCGTATCGCTGCGAGTACGCTAAGAAACTCGCTATCATCCTGCCGATACTGCTCGGTAAGGTAACAGGTGATGAGATTCAACTCGCGCCAGACTTTCGATCTATACGCGAAGACGGCCTCTGTGTGACGCGAGACCGGCGGGAGCTGAAAGAAGTCGCCGACAAGGACGACCACCAGTCCGCCAAACGGCGCGTCTATGCGCCGCACCTCGCGGCAAACGGCATCCACCATCTCAAATGTCGTCGCCGAGAGCATGGATATTTCTTCGATGATGAGCACCTTCGCTTTCTGGATGCGTCGCGCGATATGCTCCTTGCCCGCGATGCGGTCAATGTCGGCGCGGGAAAGCGATTCGCTCACACCGATGCCGCTCCATGAGTGAAGGGTCATTCCCCCGACGTGGGTGGCAGCGATACCAGTCGCTGCCGTCACCGAGGGCTCGATGCCGGAGGCGCGTAGCCAGGAGACGAATTCGTTTATCGTGTGTGTCTTCCCGCTCCCCGGCTCGCCGGTGAGGTATACATTCGCACCCGTCTTTAAAATCGTAAGCGCCTCGCCTTGGGTCATCACAACACTCTACCAGACCCGGGACTAATCCTTCACACAAACGCCGCCCGTATCTGGTCGGCTGACTATGAGTTGACAATGGTAACCGCCCGCGCAAGTCGGCGCATTCCTGATGAATCCGCCGCAGCGCGCCCCGGCGGTACCGCCGGGAATACTCGGCGCTTCAAGCAGTGCGTTCTCGACGTGCACTTGCTCGTAGAGAATGCCGAGATTGAAGGCAATGAGAAATGTACCGAGGAAGACCACAACCGCCGCGAGCTTCGAATACCACGTCACCGTATTCCATTTGATATGCATGTATAAAAGTATACTCTACCGAATCCCAGTGTCGCATGAAATGCTCGTAGTAGCGTATGCAGCGGAGACGACGATAACGTTCACCGGCGTACAGCGGGGAAGCATCGTCCCGTTCCCTGCGTTGAGCGTATAGGAGCCGGGCGGGAGCGTGAGCGAGAATGCCCCCGTCGTGTTTGAATTCCCGATGATGAATGGCGAGCTTGAGCCGGCGCGGTACACCGCAATGGCCGTCGCATACGGCTTATCGGCGCAGGCGGGATCGGGCGGTATGCGCTCGACCGGGCAGGTCGGCCCGAGTGAGATTGTCCCGCGCACACCGGAAGTGCCCGGCGAAGTAGTTGTAGCCGCTGGACACGGCGCGAATTCGCAATTCGGGCCGGTACGTGCGATGTACGAACCGTCGGGACAAAGCTTCGCCTCCGTCGAACATACCTGTCCAGCCGGCGTCTTTGGTATACGCATGCCTTCCGCCCAGAGTGCGGCGACAATCGTCACGGCAACAACGCCGAGCACAATGGCGTATTCCTTCATACCCCTAGCATACCAATTTATTTGCGTGCGCGGTATTTGAAAAATTCTACTTCCCGCAAACGCTTCTTCGCCTCAGCGAGTGTCCTATACGTTCCGAATCTTCGCAGTTTCCCGTTTTTCATCTTCGCCTCGCCCACGACCACGTACTTCCCGCTGATCTTCTTGATCATTTCTTTATCTTCCGAACGCCCTTAAACTTCGCCTTCTTCTTCGCCATCTGATCCATGAATTTCTTATCCGCACCACGCTTCGTCCAGCGCTTATTCTGCGGGCTGTAGACCTGATCACGTTTCCTCACCTCACCCCTTCTCCCCGGCCCAGGTGGTGGATTCGTCGCCATATGTTGAATCGTATCACCGCCACGTCTGCGAACGCGAGAAATCCACACCCTATCACAGGTCTACCGGGCTGGTGACCGTGTGGTTCGATGTGAGAACCGTTGGCAGTCCACAGTCAAATGATTGATATCCTGTAGCAGGGGTATACTGATAGTAATCTATGAATCCTCCCCTCGCGGTTGGATATCTCAGAAAACACTGGTTGTTAATCGTTGTCTGTTTCTTTCTTTTGTTAGTCATTTATAACTTCAATACCATAGTGTATCTTCTGACCAGTAATAAAAATGTAGAAACGACTATACGGGCAGACACTTTACAAACAAGAATGTATTTCAGCCCTGCAAGTGGAGAGTACAATACGGGCGATCTTATCGCCGTATCGGTACTCCTCGACTCCACGAAGGACGCAGTGAATACCGTTGGGGGTGAGATCGTCTTCCCGGCCGATAAACTTGCAATAAAATCTATTTCCACCAAAAATTCAATAGATACGTTCTGGGTACCGGTCAATCCGTACTTTTCCACAACTACCAACACCATTATTTTTTCAGGCGGCCTGCCGACACCCGGCTTCCTTGGAATAGCGGGCAACGTTCTCACAGTGGTCTTCCAAGCAAAAGTACCCGGGCCGATTGAGTTATCACTCATTAATACGAGCGTACTTGCCAATGACGGATTAGGGACTGCACTGACTGTCCCGAGCCAACTTGCCGATTTCAATATAGTAACTCCGCCGACGATTCCGTATCTGGTGGGAGATCTGAACCACGATGGGAAGGTGGACCTTACCGACCTCAGCATCCTCATTGCTAATTGGGGAATACCAAAAGATAAAGAGGCAGACCTCGATGGCGACGGCGTCGTTGATGCAAAAGATCTTAGTATTCTTCTTTCAAAACTAACCTTACTTGTTCCTTAAAATAGGTTTGAATCCTTTTGTATTTTATTAGCTGGCCGTCTGGGACTCGGACTATTCCTCTAGTATATACTGGACCATATGACTACCGAAGAATTAAAGAACGCGCTCCAGAGCGCGGTGCGGGGAGAAGTATCGGATGACGCGGAGACACTTAAAACATTCAGCCGCGACACTTCCCTTTTTACAAGAATGCCGGAGCTCGTCGTATACCCGAAAGACGCACATGACGTGAGCGCGGTCGTGAAGGAGATCGGCCGCGCCCGCTCCGCGGGCGCGGATATCTCGCTCGCAGGAC
>Ga0307374_10007988_pt1 | contig 15951 bp, 14 predicted proteins | sample OX3MG_FD_202532 | JGI IMG/M metagenome (GOLD analysis project Ga0307374, IMG submission 202532) | Soil microbial communities from Risofladan, Vaasa, Finland - OX-3 | ecosystem: Environmental > Terrestrial > Soil > Coastal area > Acid sulfate soil | place: Finland: Risofladan, Vaasa | collected... | reverse complement strand
TCTTCGACCTGTCCGGCCGGGTGGCCCTGGTGACAGGTGGCAGCCGGGGCCTCGGCTACCAGATGGTCAAAGCCTTCGCCGAACGGGGGGCCGACGTAGTGGTGGCCAGCCGGAAGCTCGAGAACTGTCAGGCCGTGGCCGCCGAGGTGGAGGCCATGGATAGACGGGCTTTGGCCCATCCAGTGCACGCGGCCAAATGGGAATCCATCGACACCCTGATCGAGGCCGTCTACGACCACTTCGGTCGGATCGACATCCTGGTCAACAACGCCGGCATGAGCCCTCCGATGCCCAGCCACGAGGTGACCGAGCAACTCTTCGACAGTGTCGTGGGACTGAACTTCAAGGGGCCCTTTCGCCTGGCCACTCAGGTGGCCAAGAGAATGTCCGCCGCCGGGGGCGGGGTGATCATCAACGTGTCGTCCTCAGGATCGCTGATGCCCCTGCCCCACGTCGTTCCCTACGGCGCGGCCAAGGCCGCCCTCAATGCCATGACCCGCTCGCTGGCTGCCGAGTACGGGCCTGCCGTACGGGTAAACACTCTGTCCCCCGGGCCCTTCCTTACCGACATCGCCAAAGCCTGGACCCCGGAACAAAGGGAGTCGGCAGGGAATGCCAACGGGCGGCCGGGCCGCCCCGAGGAGATCGTCACGGCTGCACTGTTCCTGGCCAGTCCCTCGTCCAGCTTCGTGAACGGATCGCTCATCAGGGTCGACGGTGGCCTTCCCATAGGTCAATAAGAGGCATCGGCCGGGACCAGGGGAGCTCCGGCCACGAACAGGCGGCGGCCTCCGACGGTGCCCAGATACCGCTCATGGCCGGAGAGTGGCGCACCTGGAGCCAGCACGTTCACCCACACCGCCACCCGGCCGGTGGCGTCGCTCGTCACCTGATTGGACCAGAAGGACAGGACCTCGACCCGGCGGTGCGAGCGTTCCAACTGGTCCACCAGCCCGGTGCCGATGTTCCATGACTGGGCTTCATTGGCATAGGCGACCCCCACGGCTCGGTAATTGGCCACGGCCGGCGCCACCAACGCCCAGGCACGGCCGACCGCCGGGGACGAGTAGCTGGGCACGGCTCTGCGGCTGAGCACGTCCCCGGTTACGGACAGCGACACCGCCGCAGCCAGCAATAGGGGCAGAGCAGAAGACCGCCACCGGTCGGGACTGGGCCCGGACAGCAGCGAGACCAGACCAATAACCCCCGCCCCCAGGGGTGCCACCGCCCAAATGGTGAGGTAGGAGTAAGCGGGACCGACTATCTCGGCTCCAGCCCCTATGGCCACCATGCTCCCGAAGAGCCATAGAGCGCCGGACCTGGCGGCGATCGGACGGCCGAGCCGCCAGCCGGCCAGGACCAGGGCACAGGAGAGGACAATGGCCACCAGGGCCGCCACCATGCCGGTCCAGCCCACCGGCGGGCCGCCCGGAGGCGGGTCACCGAAGGCCGCCAGCTGCGCCCAGCCGGCCGCCCGCAACCCGGCAGCCAGCCCGGCGTGGGCATGGGCCGACCGGAAGAAGTCGAAGACAACCGAGAGGTTGCCCTTCCGGCCGGTCAACTGCTGGATGATCACGGGCGTCCAGGCCAGGACGATCAAGGCGGCCAGTCCGAGGGCAGCCAGCGCGACCGATCGTCGTTGGGCCGTCCCTCCCGGCAACCCGTGGGCACCCCCGGGACGGTGACCCCAGCCCCACCCGAGACAGGCCACGGCCACCAGGATGGCCACATAGGGGGCCGTGCCCACATCGGTCTGCACGCAGAACGAGGCGACCAGCAGGCCGCCGAGCAAGAGGGAGCCGCCCCCGTCGCTCAGGACGGCCAGGCTCAACACGGTGAGGAGAAGGAGGGGCATGACCACCACCACAGGGGGCCATGGGTTGAACACGGCATCGTTTCCCAGGGAGACGATGAAAAGGGCCCCGACACCCAGGACTCCCGCCGCCGCCCCCGGGCCCAGCACCCGGCGGGCCACTACGCAGCCACCCGCCAGGGCTGCGCCGTTCAGCCCGACGGCCGTGAGGGCTTCGGCCTGCAGCGGGTGGTGTCCGCCGGCCAGCCATCCGACGGCCGCCATCAGATAGGCGTACGCCGGCCCGAGGTGGTACCAACCGAAGCGGTCATATGGCCCCAGCAACTGCTGGAACCGGCCCGCCCTCAGGGCGTCCACGTCGAGGAGGGCCAGGTCGCCCTGCAGGTAGGTAACTCTCCGGCCGGCCAGGCAGCCCACCGCCACCACGGCATACGGCAGCCAGGCGGCAGCGGCCCAGACCCAAGGCCCGGCCGTTCCCGCTCCTGTATGGGCGGCCCGGCGGTTGGCTCCGACCGGCGGGCCCGGGCGGTGGGACTCGGGCGCGGGCGCGGTGCTCACCGGCCCATCATGCCCAGGCCGATCAGGCCGGAGCCGCCACCTCTAGGCCTCAGGCCACTGGCGTGAGCGGCCCGACCCTTTCCGCGTTGGCGACCCGGAGACGGCGGGCCAAGATGGTCGAGACCGCCCGGGCCGGGCCCGGTTGATCGATGAGCCCACCGAACTGGCGACGCCCGAAGACCAGGGCCCGCACCGGGGTCTCGGCCACCACCGTCGCCGACCGGGGAGCCCGGTCGATGAGGGCCATCTCCCCGACCGTCTCCCCCGCCTCAGCGGTGGAGATGATCGCCCCGCAGAGTCGGACGCTGACCGTCCCCGAGAGGATGAGAAACGCTTCTTCCGCCGGCGCACCTTCGCGGATGAGCACCGAGCCGGGGAGGAAGTCGATCTCATCGGCCTGGCTGGTCAAGTCGATCAACTCCTTCTGGGTGCACCTCGAAAACTCGGCCATGGCCCTGACGGACTCGACCTTTGACGGGTTCCTTCTTCTCATACCGGGACGGTAAACCCGGACCGTCGGATAGAGCATCGGGCCACGGGCTTAATCGGAGTCGACCCACAGTGCGATTGTGGCCTCATCCTCCAGGAGGACACATGTAACCGGTGTCACAAGGAATCGGCTGGCTAGCCTGCCCTGCATGGCCCAGATGCACCTTTCCGAAATCCTGGGCCAGTCGATACTGGCGGCCGACGGGCAACGGGTCGGGAAGCTCTCCGATGTGATCGTGGCCCTGCCGGATCGGGGCAACTATCCCCTCGTCACCGGACTGGTAGCCAAGGTCGGAGGCCGCCAGCTCTACGTCAACGTCGGGATGGTAGCCACCCTGTCGGGCGAGATCCGCCTCACCACCGCCCGCATCGACGTGCGTCCGTTCGAACGGCGCGAGGGGGAGGCGCTGTTGCGCTCGGACGTCCTGGGCCACCGACTGATCGACGTGCCCCGGGGCCGATTGGTGAGGGCCTACGACCTGGAGCTGGAAGACCTAGACGGGGCCTGGCGCCTCGCCCGAGTCGACACGCGCGGCCGGCGCCGACTCTCCCAGCTCCTCTCGAGAGGGCGGGCGACCCGGACCGGGGAGGCCCGGGACTGGTCGGAGTTCGAGGCCCTGATAGGCCACGCCGGCAGCGCCGGGGCCCGGAATCCGCTGGCCCGTCTCCGGCGGCTCCGGCCGGCGCAGATAGCCGATCTGATCGAGGAGGCCGACCGGCAGGAGACGGAGGAGATCCTCTCGGCCGTCCATGCCGACGTCGAACTCGAGGCTGACGTCTTCGAGGAGATGGACGCCGACCGCCAGGTCGAGGTGCTGAAGGACCGGGCCGATGCCGAGATCGCCGAAATGCTGACCCATATGCGCTCCGACGATGGCGCCGACCTCATAGCCGACCTGCCCCAGCATCGCCGCTTGACCGTGCTCAGTCTTCTGCCTGCCTCCCACCAGGCCAAGGTGCGTAGCCTGCTCGGATTCAATCCCTCCACGGCCGGGGGCCTCATGAATCCCGACTTCCTGGCCTTGCCCGGTGTCACCACGGTGGCGACCGCCCTGCGCGGCATCCACCACGCTGACTCTCAGATCCCCCAGGAGGTTCTGGCCGCCGTCTACGTCAGCGAGTCAGGAAGACTCACCGGCTCCATAACGCTTCAGGCCTTGCTCAAGGCCGACCCGACGGCCCTTTTGGCCGACCTGGCCGAGCCAGAGCCGGTGCATGTGCATCCGGAGGCCGACCTCACCGAGGTGGCCATCCGTATGGCCGACTACAACCTGACGACCATGCCGGTCATCGACGATGACGGGATGCTCCTCGGGGTCGTGACCGTCGACGACGTTCTCGAGGTGACCATCCCCGAGGACTGGCGCAGACGCGAGGAGGGTGCCGCCACCTCCGATCGCCCCAGACCTGATGCCCAGGGCCCCCGACTGAGAGCTGAAGAACGGGCATGAGTGAGTCAACCAACGCCGGTGGCCCTCTTCGGGGGCACACCGGCGGACAGTCCCACGCGCCCGCTCGGCTACAGCGGCCCTCGGACATGCGCGCCCCGGCGGTGCTGGACAGCGCCCATGTCGGAGACATCGAAGGAGCTCTCGGCCGCATCCGCCTAGATGACACCACCGACCGCCGGAGCCGGCGCCAGCGGCTGCTCACCCTTCTGGCGATCATCGGTCCCGGCCTCATCGTCATGGTGGGAGACAACGATGCCGGCGGTGTCGCCACCTATGCCCAGGCCGGGCAGAACTACGGCACCAGCCTGCTGTGGGTCCTGCTGCTCCTGATTCCCGTCCTGATTGTCAATCAGGAGATGGTGGTCCGCCTCGGCACGGTGACCGGGGTCGGTCATGCCCGGCTCATCAACGAGCGCTTCGGGCGCTTCTGGGGCGCCTTCAGCGTGGGCGACCTGTTCATCCTGAACTTCCTCACCATCGTCACGGAGTTCATCGGCGTCGCCCTGGCCGCCGACTACTTCGGGATCAGTCATTTGATAGCCGTGCCGCTGGCAGCGCTGCTGCTGGTGGCCATCACGGCCAGCGGGAGCTTCCGGCGCTTCGAGACCGCCATGCTGGCCTTCATCGCCATCAGCCTGGTGCTGTATCCACTGGCCCTCCTGTCCCACCCGCAGTGGAGCCGGGTCGCTCAGGATTTCTTCGTCCCGGGCATCCAGGGAGGCATCAGCTCGGCCGGAGTCCTGCTAATCATTGCCATCGTCGGCACCACGGTGGCACCCTGGCAGCTGTTCTTTCAGCAGTCCAACGTCATCGATAAGCGGATAACGCCCCGGTTCATCAACTATGAACGGGCCGATACGGCCCTGGGTTCGGTGGTAGTCGTGGTGGGTGCCGCGGCCCTCATGATCGCGGCTGACTACGCCTTTCGCCACAGTCCCCTGCATGGGCAGTTCACCGACGCACTGGGGGTGGCCCGGGGGCTGGCCCACATGGGCCACGCCTTGGGAGTCCTCTTCGCCATCGCCCTCTTGGATGCGGCCATCGTCGGGGCCGTGGCGGTGACCCTGGCTACCTCCTACGCCTTCGGGGACGTGTTCAACATGCGCCACTCCCTGCACCGCAGTTTCCGGGATGCCAAGAAGTTCTACGGCAGCTACACGGCCATGGTCGTGGTAGCCGGGATCATCGTCCTGATCCCGGGTGCGCCGCTGGGTCTGATCACCACCAGTGTCCAGGCTCTGGCCGGGCTGTTGCTGCCCAGTGCCAGCGTCTTCCTCCTCCTGCTGTGCAACGACCCCGAAGTCCTCGGGCCCTGGGTCAACAAGCCCTGGCTGAATGCTCTGGCCAGCCTGATCATCGCCATTCTGCTGGTGCTCTCCGGGGTCCTCATGGCCACCACGCTGTTCCCCAGCTTGAACGTGACCACACTGTTCATCGAGCTCTCTGGCGCCATGATCGTGCTCGGTCTGGGTGGTATGGCCTATGTGCGTACGCAGTCTGGAAGCGAGCGCCCGGCACCTCTGGCCCCCACGAGCCGGGAGGACAAGATGTCCTGGCGTATGCCCCAGCTCACCCTCCTCGAGCCGGTGCGTTGGTCCCCCGGTCTCCGCCTGGGGATGAGCTCACTGCGGGCCTATCTGGTCATCAGCGCCGTCCTCCTGGTGGTCAAGGTGGTGCGGCTGAGCCACTGAGGTCTCATCGCTGGCGCCCTGGCGAGGGGACCCCGGGACCAGTCGCCCCCAGCAGTGAACGGCCTGACCCGACCCTGGCCCTCAGACTCCGAAACGTTGAAGCAGAACGGCGGACTCGCACCCCGCCGCCATTCCGCCGTAGCCCGCCATGTCCCGCAGGAACCGATCAGCGTCGAAATCGGTACCCAAGCCGTTGATATAGGCCCGGTGTTCCAATAGGGATGCAACGCCGGTCGATATCGTCTCGGTAACGTCAACGAAGTGTGTGGGAGCGTTGCTCCCCGCTACAAAGACTCCCGTGATGCCCTGCCAGGGTTCACCGATCTCGGGGAACATCCACCGGTTGGCAGCATCCCGGCAGGCATCCAGGGTCGCCAAGCCAACGGCGCGATGGTCGGAATGGTTCACGCCGCCGCCCTCTCCCCAGGTCAGGTCGAAGTTCATGGCGAAGACCAGCTGCGGGCGCAGGCGACGGAAGGCTGCGGCCAGATCACGGCGCAGAGCAATTCCGTACTCGACTGAACCATCCGCGTGGCCGAGAAACTCCACGTGGTCCACCCCGACCACCGCTGCGCTGGCCCGCTGCTCGGACTCCCGCAGGGGTCCACAGCGCTCGGGCGTCATCGAGTCGATCCCGGCCTCACCGCTGGTAACCAGGACGTAGAACACCTCCTTGCCCTGAGCAGTGAAGCGGGCCACGGCACTGGCCATCCCGTACTCCAGGTCATCGGGATGGGCGACGACTGCTACGGCTCGGTCCCAGTCCTCCGGCATTGGCTCCATCACGAACGCCTCCTGATCGACCAACTCACGCTAGTGCGGTAGGGGACCACGTGACCGCTGCAATGGCCTTCAGCAACGCGCCCTCGGCCTCCAGTCGGAAGGCGGGCACGTGAGCGGGCGAGCATTACGCTGGCTGGATGGGGATCCAGTGGGTCGGAGTCGCGATCGACTGCGAATGGGCCGAGCCAATGGCGCACTTCTACGAAGGGTTGCTTGGGTTCGAGATCCGCGACCTCGGCCAGGGGGGACGATGGGCTCAGCTGTTCAACCCCCAAGGCGGCGTTCAGTTAAACATCCAGGGCGATCCCCGGTATCGGCCGCCAACATGGCCCGAAAAGCCAGGCGAGTTGGCGAAGATGATCCACTTCGAGGTGCAGGTCGACGATCTCGAGGTGGCCGTCGCCACCGCATTGGAGGCCGGCGGCACCGAAGCCCCGTGGCAGCCGCCCGACCGCAATCGCGAGCGCATCCGCATCATGCTCGATCCCGCTGGCCACCCCCTTTGCCTCTTCCTCCGCGGCGAGTAAGGCCGAGGCGGTGTCCCCACGCCGTCACGGCGCCTAGCGACCTCGCCCGAGCCGTCCCTTTACGACGACTTCTGCCATTTTGTCCATATGTGCGCCAGTGCCGTGGCCCGCGGCAGCAGCCAGAGCGCGAGGGGTCCGGCCGTCCATGCTCCCTTGTCTCGCTGAATGAGGTCGAGCCCGACCAGGATCGGCTGCAGCCCGTACAACTCCAGACGGACGAGACCGACATCAAGCCCGTGTCCTTGGCTGGTGACCCAACGATCGCCGAGTCCGGGTAGCAGCCGAGTGGCCAGCTCTTCGGGTTGGCAGGGGCCGTCAACGACGAGGTTGGCGAGGGTGTCGCTGACGAGAATGGACAGGAAGCCGTCGTCAGGGCTGAACCACGACCTCAGCCGTCGAATCACCTCGACGTCGTCGATGGCGGCCCGAGTGGGACCAAGAGTTCCCTTGTGCAACCGCAGGAGTCCGACGTGCCGCAACAGATCATGCATGGCCGCCAGCGGCGGTAGGTCCTCTTCTACCGACGCGGGCCGGTCCGATAAGTGCCAGCTCGGATAGAGCTCCTGGACTTGGCGCACGAAGGCACGCGGCAGGCGACCGCCTGGAGTCAGCTTCACCCCGGCGGCCGCCAGTCCGAGTAGGCGTCGCACCGGCGGCGGCACCGCACCGACGGTCTGGCGGACAAGTAGGTCAGTGGCGTCGAGGTCGAAGCCGTCGGCCCAGCTTCCCGCCCAGGTCCGGAGGTGTTCGTGCTCAGGGTGATCATGGTCAGCCATCACCTTGCGGAACTCCGCATAGCCATAAGGTCCGCCTACATCTTCGGGGGGGCAGGCACCCTCCCCCGCGACGACGCCGGGCCGGTCCCCGCCGGGTCCGACTACTGCCACCTCATGCTCCCAGCCGTCGCCGAAGTCGTAGAGGTAACTGAAGCGATTAGGCAGCGTGCGGAGCGCCACGGCCGACTCGTCACGATCGTCGTCGAGACCGTCGATTCCGGGCATCCCGTAACAGATGCCGTCCACGACGAAGTGATGCAAATGCGAGTCCGTCCAGCCGAGGGCTGCCTGCAGAAGATCGTGTAGCTCGGGAAGGAGAACCCCCGCCGGAACGTCTAGGACCCGCACCACAGCCGGCTGTACTTCGCTCATGGTGACTTCGAGGCGAGACGTCTTCATCTGATGAACCGTTTCCGGCTACAAATCGGAAGTATGGATTCTGCAGCCACTGACGGCGCCGCTGAACTAGCGGCGGCACCCGCCCGGGAGGGTACCCGCGCTGACCGCTCCCTTGTGCCAGGGGCGGACCTGGCTGGGCTGGACCACAGGGTCCTTCTGGTGGGCGGAGCGGTTTCCGCCGTGCTCGTAGCCCTGTCCGGCCTCTACGGCTTCCACCGCGACGAGCTGTACTTCCTGGACTGCGCCCGGCACCTGGCGGCCGGCTACGTAGACCAGCCCGTCTTCACCCCGCTGTTGGCCCGGGTATCCCTGGCCCTCTTCGGGGTGTCCTTGCCGGGCCTGCGCCTGTGGCCGGCGCTGGCTGCCGGGGCGACGGTCGTCCTTGCCGGGCTCATGGCCAGGGAACTCGGAGGAGGCCGGAAAGCGCAGCTCCTGACCGCTCTCGGCGTCGCTCTGTCCCCCTCCTTGCTCGGCGCCGACCACCTCTTCGGCCCCACCGCCTTCGACATCCTGGCCTGGTCGGGGCTGTCTCTCATCGTGCTGCGGATCGGGCGCACGGGACGGGTGCGCCTGTGGGTGCCGGCCGGTGCCGTCCTCGGCCTTGGCCTTGCCAACAAGCACAGCGTTGGCTTCCTGGCGGTCGCCCTGCTGGTCGGCACGCTGCTGACCCGGGGCCATGCGGTGGTGTTCAACCGGTGGTTCCTGGTCGGGGCAGTCATGGCCGCCACCTTCACCGTTCCCGACCTGTGGTGGCAGGCTCATCACGACTGGGCCACAGTGGCTATGACCCACCGGCTCAACCAGGAGAACGGGGGTGTGCTGAACGGCCGACCCCTGGACTTCATCGTGAGCCAGGTGTTCATGGCCACCCCGGTGCTCATCGGAGTGTGGGTGGCGGGACTCCGGGCCCTCTGGCGGTCCCGCATACCGCCGTGGCAGGCCCTGGCCTTCTCCTATGGAGTCCTATTCGTATTCTTCGCCCTCACGGCAGGGACCAAGCCCTACTACGTGGCGGGCATGTATCCCTACCTCCTGGCCGCCGGGGCCGTGGTGGTGGAACCTGAGCTGGCGGGGATACCGGGCCGCATGAGGGCGATCGGCCGGAACCTGGCGGTGGTCACCGTCGTGGTGGCTCCCTTCGTCCTCCCCGTCCTGCCCCCCGCCGATATCGGCTTCGTCTATGCCCTCAACCAGGTGCCGGCCGAGTCCGTGGGTTGGCCGGAGCTCACCGGCCACGTAGCCGCGGCCTGGCACGGCCTACCGCCGGCGCAGCGTGCCGGTGCGGTCATCTTCACCGCCGACTATGGCGAAGCAGGTGCAATCAACGAGCTTGGTCAACACTCCGGGCTCCCCGGGGCGGTGGGCGACCACAACAACGATTGGTGGTGGGGTCCAGGCAATCCAGCCGCCACCACCGTGCTGGCCATAGCGCCGGGGCCTCTGGACGTGACCAACTACGAGGGGTACCTCCGAGGCTTCTTCCACTCCGTCCGGTTGGTGGCGACCATCCGCAACCACGCTGGCTTGAAGAACCAGGAGGATGGCGGGCACCTCTACTTGTGCACGGACCCGGACCGGCCCTGGGGCCAGATGTGGGCCCAACTGCGTCACTACGACTGACGGCCTACCGGCGGGTGGCTCCCAGGAGCAGGGCCAGAGACAGACCCTGCTTGGTGCGGAAGTGGTGAGGACCACCGGCCGGAATCGATCGGCCAGCACGGAATGGGCCGGCATCTCGGGCGCCGTTGCGCCTGGGAATCGGCCTGACGGGGATCATCGGAGCTATCGGTCCTCAGGATCGACCGACTATCTCCTAACAACGCCAACCCATCCATGGCGCTACCGCTATTAACCCAGGCTACTGGGTAAAGAGAATCCCCTAGGCTGTGAGGCGGTGGGCGCTTCGGACATCGAAATCAGCGACGGCAGCACCAGCTGGCGTTTCGACCGCTCGTTTCTCACATCGAGCTGGACCTGTATCTGGGGTCGCGGGTGTCTGGGGATCCTTCCTCAGCCCGCGGCCGAGCTTGGCCACGGCTGTTGTTCGATGGGTGCCGACCTCGATGGCGAGGACGAGGCACGCCTGATCGGCGCGTTGGCTGCCACATTGGACCCAGCACGCTTCGAGTACCACGCCGACGCTGCCGAAGGCGGAGTCTTCGCTGACGCGAGCCGAAGCAGCACGCGGGTGGTGGACGGGGCATGCATTCTCCTCAACCGGACAGGGTTCCCCGGTGGTTCCGGTTGCGCATTGCATTTGGCAGCGCTTGACTGCGGAGAGTCGCCGGTCGACTGGAAGCCCTCGGTGTGTTGGCAGCTCCCGATCAAGGTTGACTGGGAGCTGGGGACCGACGGGACCGAAGTGGCCACGGTTCGGGGATGGACGAGAGCCGATTGGGGCGATGAGGGCGAGGCGATGGCGTGGTGCTGCACGGAAGGCACCCTTGCCTACGTGGGCGACAGGCCGGTAGTCGAGTCGATGGCAGAAGAGCTAACTGCGATTGTGGGCCCCGAGGTGTACGTAGAGCTCAGAGGACGCCTCGATATCTCAAGACCTCGCGGCTAGCGCCCTAGGCTGGCCCCGGACGGCGGCTGACCATAGGGGGCGTCGATGAGTGCTTCGAAGCTCAAGGTGACGGGCATCAATCACGTTGTGTTGCACGTGACCGACCTCGAGCGTTCCAGGAACTTCTACATCGGGGTACTCGGCTTCAAGGACCGCAGCATCTCGGGCGGTCCGCCGGGCATGAGGGCCAGTTTTTTGCGCTGTGGCGTGCAGGGCCTGGACCTGTTCGAGACGGCTGGTCAGGACGTCCATGCCGGCCTGGAGATGAACCACATGGCCCTCAACGTGGCCGCCGATGATCTCGACGCTGTCGTGGCCGGGCTGTCGGACGCGGGCATCGACGCGTCCGAGAGGACGCCGCGCAACTCGGTGTTCATCTCCGACCCGGACGGACACCGTATTGAGATGCTCCCGCTCACGGCCGGTGAGCGGGCTCACGAGCGAGCAGCCGTGCCCGCCGAAGGGTAGGGGCTGTCGGCGTTCCAGCCATCTGAGGGTGATTCGTCCACTCCGATTCGGTGCGGTGCTCGTGCCAGGGTCCCGACGCCAGCCGGCGCCACGAGACCGCAGACGCTCTAAGACCAGGAGGCGTCAGCGGGGTCGGTCGCCCTGGACGGTCACCCGGTGAATCACCCCGGGGCCGGGACCCAACCCGCCTGCAGCACTACCATCCGAACATGGCCGTAGTCGAAGAGGCGCCGTATAGGCACATTGCGGTCAGCCCGGTGGCCGGATCCCTTGGCGCCGAAATCAACGGGGTGGATCTCTCCTGCCCGGAGGAGGCCATGGTGGGGGAGATCCGCAGGGCCCTCCTCGAACACCACGTCGTGTTCTTCCGGGACCAGAACCTCACCCCCGAGGCCCAGATGGCCTTCGGGCGCTGCTTCGGGGAGCTCGACACCCACCCCTTCGTGGAGGGAACCCAGGAGCACCCCGAGGTCATCGACATCTTCACCGAGGCGGAGGACGGCTTCAACTTCGGAGGCGGCTGGCACACGGACGTGACCTTCCTGGACGAGCCCGATCTGGGCTCGATCCTCTACGCCGTCGAAGTGCCCCCTTACGGTGGCGACACCCTCTTCGCCAACCAGCACGCCGCCTACGAGTCCCTATCGGAAACGATGAAGAAGCTGTTGGACGGCCTGGTGGGGCTCCACTCGGCCGGGCCGCAGTACTCGGCCGGCGGCTACTCGACGCGCTCGCAGGCAATGCGGACCAAGAACGCCGAGGGCGCTGACCGGGTGGTACGCCATCCGGTGGTGCGCACCCACCCCGAGACGGGACGCAAGGGTCTGTATGTGAACCGGGCCTTCACCATCGGCATCGAAGGGATGCGCCCCGATGAGTCGGCCGCGCTGCTCGGCTTCCTGTTCTCCCACGCCACCCGAGAGGCCTTCACCTGCCGGTTCCGATGGGGGGACGGCTCGGTGGCCATGTGGGACAACCGAAGCGTCCAGCATTACGCCCTCTATGACTACCGAGGACAGCGCCGCCACATGCGCCGCATCACCGTCAGCGGGGACCGCCCCTACTGACGTTCGGTTAGCGTCTCGTGCATGAACACCGTGACCAGCAGCACGCCTTCCTCGGCCGGCCCGAGCCGCGAGGAGATCGGCCTGGTCGCCCTCCAGGTCTGGACCTACAAACAGGGTGAGATGGTGTCCCTGCTCATCCACCTCGGGGACCGCCTCGGCCTCTACCGGGTGCTATCGGGAGCGGGGCCCCTTACCGCCGAGGACGTGGCGTCCAGAACCGGGTTACATGACCGGTGGGTGGTCGAATGGCTCCGCGGCCAAGCCGCCGCCGGACTCCTCAAATGGGATGACGAGGACCGCTTCGAGCTCACCGACGCGGCCGCGGCCGTCCTAGCCGATGAGGAGAACTCCTTGTTCTTCGCCGCCGGTGCCTTCGGCGCGCCCGCCGCTGCAGACTTCGTCGACGACCTGGCCGACGCTTTCCGTACCGGCCTGGGCCTGCCCTATGACCGGCAAGGATCGGCAGGGGTGCACCGCACCGAGCGCATGCTCGGTCCCTGGACCCGCCTGGCCCTGGTTCCCCGAATCCTGCCCGCGCTCGACGGCGTGGTCGATAAGCTCGAGGCCGGGGGCGTGGTGGCAGACGTCGGTTGCGGTGCTGGTGTGGCCGTCGTCGCAATTGCACAGCGCTTCCCCCGCGCTCGCGTCCACGGATACGACATCTCCCGCCACGCCATCGAACGAGCCCGCCGGCTAGTGGCGGACGCCGGGCTCGATAACGTCACCCTTCACCACGCCGGCGGGGCCGACCTTCCCGACGTGCCCACCTTCGACCTGGTGTTGACCTTGGACTGCCTCCATGACATGACCAGGCCGGACGAGACGATCGACGCCATCCGCCGCTCCCTGACGCCCGAGGGAACCTGGCTGATCAAGGACATCCGTAGCGCGCCCGAGCCCAGGGGCAACCTCGCCAACCCGATGGCGGCGATGATGTACGGCTTTTCCATCGCCAGCTGCATGTCATCGGGTCTGTCCGAGCCGGGTGGCGCGGGGCTCGGCACACTCGGCCTACATCCCGAGCTGCTCGGACAGATGTGCGCCGCTGCCGGCTTCAGCCGTTTCCGCATGCACGACATCGACGAGCCCGCCAACCTCTATTACGAGGTGCGCCCATAGCGTTCTGAACGCAGCGGCCCGTCGTTCCCTGCCAGCTATTCGGCGGTCCGAGAATCCCAGTGGAGCCTCGCGATCTACAGTTCGAATCTCCTATGGGTTGTCAAGGGGCAATCTGCTGAGGGTTGCGATGCAGCTGGGGCACGACATCAAAGGGTCACTCAAGTCAGAGGACATGCTCTTATCAGGCCACCGCGCCATCGCAAGTCTCGTGGTCGTTGTTGCTCGGAGCAGCGGGCCGACAAGTCGAACGAAGGCCAACCCGAAGGCGGCAGCCGGTTTTTGAGGGCCAGACCCGCTGCTCCGAAACCTTTTACATCTGCGGGAGGTAGCGGTAGACGTCACGGGCCACGTAGCGCTTGAGTACCCGGATGATCTCCCGCTTCGACTTGCCCTCCTTGGTCCGCCGGGCGACGTAGGCCTTGGTGGTGGCATGGCAGGACATGCGGGTGATCACGATGCGCCACAGGGCGTGATTGGCCTGGCGGTCTCCGCCCCGGTTGAGCCGGTGGCGGGTGACCTTGCCCGAGGAGGCCTCGAGGGGCGCCACCCCGCAGAGCTTGGCCCAGGTGGCTTCGGTGCGCAGCCGGGAGGGGTTGTCGCCGGCAGCGATGAGCAACAGGGCGGCGGTGTCGGGTCCCACCCCCACCAGTTCGACGAGCTCGGGAGCCACCTCGTCGACCAGCCGGGCGATCTGGGCGTCGAGAAAGGCGCCCTCCTCGGCCAGGGCCAGGGCCCGGCGGGCCAGGCTGGTGAGGGAGGTCTTGGTGGCCATGCGGACCGGGTCGGCATCGGCGCGCACCCTCATAGCCGCCACCCCCTCGGCCAGGCGCCAGACAGGCACGTCCCGGAAGCGTTCCCGCAGCTCATCGGGGGCGGTGTAGACCAGCTGGCGGATCTGATTGAGGGCCTTGGTGCGGCTCTCCCGGGCGCTGCGCCGAGCCACCATCAGGGCCCTGATGGCCTCCACCTTGCCGTCACGGGTCTTGGCCACGCCGAAAGCCCGGCCCGACTGGGCCGCCCGGGCCGCCTCGATGGCATCCAGCGGGTCGGACTTGCCCGCTCGGGCCCGCTCCTGGCGGTTGGGACGGTCGACTTCGACCACGACCAGGCCGGCTCGGGCCAGATACCGGGCCAGGCCGGCGCCGTAGGAGCCGGTCCCTTCCACTCCGACCAGAGCGATCTGGCCGAAGCCGGCCATCCACGCCTCGAGGCGGCCATAGCCGGCCGGGTCGGCGGGGAAGGACTCGACGCCTAGAAGCCCACCAACCGGATCGAGGACCGCCGCCACGTGAACATCGGCATGGGTATCGACTCCGCCCGTCAGGGCGCGCGTGTTCTCTAACATCGTTGCCATTGCTGCTCCTTCTCTCTCAATCAGGTCAAGGAGCGGCACGCACTGCCGGGACGGTGGGATCATGAACGCGTCGACCTGTTGCTATCAGGACGACCGATCACCCCGCCCGACCGGTGGTGCCGCGAGTTGTGTTCCCACCTCAGTCGACGAAAACCCGATTCAGGACAGCGACTGCGTCAACATCGTTGTCGAGTCAGACCGAGCTGAGAACGCTGGCGAGGGTAACGGAGACTCGTCGGCGCGAGGTGGATGCCCTGCAGTAGAAGCACGCTTCATATCTTGATGCCGGTGTGGGAAGACGGCGTCCCTGCTCAGGGGCTTCTTCCCCACTCCTGGGAGGAGATGGGGAATGGGACCGGGACGTTCCCCAATTCCGCCCCAGCCTGGTTGGGGAATCAGAAATCCCCTCCGGACCCCCGGGGACGGCCTTCCCCAGTCTCGGGTCCGGGCCATGGGCGGCGAAGTCAGCTCGTCCAGGCTGGCGGCCACGAGGGCCACGCCCGCCTCGTCAGTGGCTGAATCCATCACCGGCTCCTCCCTGCCGCCCGGGCTGGCTCGCCCCACGCCGCGGCTTCCCGGTAGTCATACGAAATCGAACCGGCACAACTACCGGCACAACTACCGGCACAACTACCGGCACAACTACCGGCACAAGAACCGGCACAAGGACCGGGACGCGTCTTTTTTTTCCGGACAAGACCTGGGACAGGGGAGCCCCGCCGGAGGAGATCTGGGGCAGGACCTGGGACACGCTCACCCGTGTGTACGGGAAGGGGCCAGAACCGGTCCCAACCGTCACAACTACCGTCACAACTACCGTCACAACGGCCGGACCAGGTAGTGGACCGAGCGGAGGCCCAGGCCGGCGGCTTCATCGCCAACCTCGGGGA
>Ga0307374_10007986_pt1 | contig 15958 bp, 18 predicted proteins | sample OX3MG_FD_202532 | JGI IMG/M metagenome (GOLD analysis project Ga0307374, IMG submission 202532) | Soil microbial communities from Risofladan, Vaasa, Finland - OX-3 | ecosystem: Environmental > Terrestrial > Soil > Coastal area > Acid sulfate soil | place: Finland: Risofladan, Vaasa | collected... | reverse complement strand
ACCGGCGGCAGCAGCGGCCCAATCCGGCGGCGGCGGGGAGCCGGCGGGGCGAGCGGACGGAGAAGGAAAAGTTGGTACGGCACAGCGGCTAAGGGGGATTCATGTTTGAACAGAGTCTGGTGGAAACAACGCACCGAGTGGGGACGCGCAAGCCGACCACCATGCTGATCTCGCTGGGGATCCAGGTGGGAGTGATTGCGGTGGTCGCCATCCTGCCGTTGATCTACTACAACGTGCTGCCGGCCTCGCAGATGATGGCGTTTTTGAGCGCGCCGCCGCCGCCGCCGCCGCCGCCGCCCCCCCCCGCGCCCACGCCCAAGATTGTGGTGCGCCGGCTGGTGAGCGAGGTGAACACCTCCAACCAACTGATCGCGCCCCAGAAGATTCCGCACGGGATTGACCGGATCGTGGAGTCGGCGCCGCCGCCGCCGGTGGCGATCTCCACCGGGGGCACGGCGAGCAACATCTTGTCGGCGATCAGCAATATGCCGGCGCCGCCGCCGCCGCCGCCGCCGCCGCCGCCGATTGCGGTGGGCGGATCGGTGCAGGCGGCGATGTGCATCAGTTGCCCGTCGCCCAGCTACCCGCCGATTGCGCGCCAGGCGCACATCCAGGGCGAGGTGGTGCTGCATGCCATCATCGGCAAGGACGGGCTGGTGAAGGATCTGGAAGTGCTGAGCGGCAACGCCATGCTAACCGGCGAGGCGGTGCGCGCAGTGAAGGGGTGGCGTTATCATCCGCTCGAGCTCAATGGCCAGGCCATGGAGGTCGACACACAGATTACCGTCAAATTCACGCTGGGCGGTAGCTAGACAGTTTCTGGCAATTCCGTAGTGGGCAAATCTCCAATCTCCCGAAAGGAACTCGACTCTCATGGTTTACGCAATGATGATGGTGCTGCAGGATTCAGGCGCGGTGGGCTTCGATCCCATCAGCATGTGGCGGCAGATGGGCTGGTCGGCGCGTAGCGTCGTGATCTGCCTGTTTGTCATGTCGGTGATCTCGATCGCGGTCATGGTGGACCGCTACCTGCTCTACTCGGCCGCCAAGAAGCAGTCGCGGATTTTCGCCCCCAAGGTGGCGGGCGCGCTGAAGCAGGGGCGGCTGGACGAGGCGATCAAGGTGGCCGAGGTGAACAAGAAGAGCCACTTGGCCAAGGTGGTGAGCGCCGGGCTGGGCGAGTTCCAGGCGCACCAGGGTTCGAGCGAGGTCTCGGGCGACGAGATCGAAGCGTCGCAGCGGGCGCTGGCGCGGGCGCAGGCCATCGAGCACGCCGAGTTGAAGCGGGGCTTGGGCTCGTTGGCCACCATCGGGGCGACGGCGCCGTTCGTGGGGCTGTTCGGCACCGTGCTGGGCATCATCCACGCCTTCGCCAGCATGAGCGCGGAGAAGACCACGGGCTTGACCGCGGTGGCGGGCGGCATCTCGGAAGCGCTGGTGACCACCGCCATCGGCTTGTTCGTGGCGATTCCGGCGGTGTGGGCCTACAACTACTTCAGCGGCAAGATCGAGGCCTTCGACATCGAGATGGACAACTCCGGCAGCGAGCTGGTGGATTACTTCCTCAAGCAGAGCGGCCGTTCCGCCGCGCGCAAGTAGCGATGGCCATCGGGGCAGGCGCCGGGCCTGCCCCCCAGGGTGAGGAGAACACATATGGCATGGCACCGCCCGACGGTTTCGGTCACTTCCGACATCAACGTCACCCCGCTGGTGGACGTGATGCTGGTGCTGCTGATCATCTTCATGGTCATCACCCCGCTGATGAACCACAGCGTGAACGTGCGGCTGGCGCAGGCGGTGAACCCCGTCACCTTGCCGGACGCGGACAAGGACGACGCGGTGATCGTGGCGGTGAGCCACGACGGCCATCTCTACTTGGGCAACGACATGCTGAGCGGCGACGAGATCACCAGCAAGGTGCGCGACGCAATCAGCGCCAAGCTGGACAAGACGGTCTACGTGCGCGCCGACGCCGCGGCGCAGTTCTCGGCGGTGGCGGGGGTGATTGACGACGTCCGCGACGCAGGCGTGGACAACATCGCGATGGAGACGGAAAAGGTGGATCGCGCCAATCTGCCCCCGGGTTCGGGAGAGTAACGCCGGCCGCGGCCGAAGCCGGCCCGGCCGGCAGGAGAGGAGAACGATATGGCAATGTCCGTTGGGGGCCGGGGTGGCCCCAGTCACGATATCAACGTCACCCCCCTGATTGACGTGCTGCTGGTGCTGATCATCATCTTCATGGTGATCCAGCCACTGCACCCGAGCGGCCTCAAAGCGCTGGTGCCGCAGCCCAACCACGAGAAGAATCCGCCGCCGACCACCAACCGCACGATCGTGGTGCAGGTTTTGGACCACGGGGTGGTGAAGATCAACGACCAGACCGTGACCTGGGACACGCTGGGCCAGCAATTGTCCGACATCTATAAGACGCGCGCCCAAAAGGTGATGTTCGTCAAGGGCGACGACGACATTCCGTTCTCGCTGATTGCGCATGCGATTGACATCGCCAAAGGCGTGGACCCCTCGATCATGGTGGGCGTTCTAACCCCGAAGATGGAAGCTGGCAACTAAGGAGAGCCGAGGCTCATGAAGAACTTTACCAGGCTGATCGTGATGGCGGCGCTGGGCGCGCTGCTGCTGGCCGCCACCGGGTGCAAGCAGTTGCAGGCGCGCGACCAACTCAACCGCGGCGTCTCCGCCTTCAGGGCGGCCCAGTTCAACGAGGCGATTGAGCATTTTCAAAACGCCATCCAGCTTGATCCCACCTTGGTGAACGCGAAGATCTACCTCGCCACCGCCTACCAGTCGCAGTTCATTCCGGGTGCGCCGTCGGAAGACAACATGAAGTTGGCGCAGCAGGCGCTGGATGAGTACAAGGTGGTGCTGGACCAGGAACCCAGCAACCCCAACGCGGTGGCCGGGATTGCGCGCCTGAACTACGACATGGGCAACCTGGACGAGGCCCGCACCTACTACAGCAAGTCGCTGTCGCTGGCGCCGTCGGACCCGACCGCCTACTATACCCTGGGCGCGATCGCCTACCAGCAGACCAACAAGGGGATTTTGCTGGCCCGGCAGAGCCTGGGGATCACCGACCTGAACGCCCCCATGATCGGCAAGAAGACCACGGCGGCGGCCAAGAAGAACTGCGAAAGCCTGAACCAGCAGGACACGGCGGTGATTGACGACGGCATCAACCAGTTGAACCAGGCGCTGAAGCTGCGCCCGGGGTATGCCGACGCCATGACCTATCTGAACCTGCTCTACCGCGAGAAGGCGGACCTGACGTGCGGCAACGACACCGCGCGGCAAGGGTTCCTGTCCACGGCCAACGACTTTGTCTCGCGCAGCCTGGCGGCGCGCAAGGCCGAGGTGGCGGCGCAGAACAAGCAGAACTCGGGCGGCGTCGTGGTGGACACCAAGCCCAACTGACACGGCACGCCGGTCCTTCGAGAGGGCGGGAAGGCTCGCGTGGCTTAGCCACGTTGCGCGTCCCGCCCTTTCTGCGTTTTGGGGCAAAAGCAGCGGCGCTGTGGCCCGCTGCCCGGAGAGCACGTGCGCCTTTTCCTGAAATGCGGCATGCGACCGGCGGGAGGGGCTACACCAAGGCTGTTTTCGCTCTAGCCCGGTCCCCCCGCCGCGGCCCGGGCGCCGGCGGGAGGCTCGGGAAAGGTCTGCTAGACTGGAATCGTGAAGCGGCGACCAGGGCAGGAGGGGTACGCGTTGCTGGTGGTGCTGCTGGTGTTCAGCCTGCTGGTGCTGACGCTGGCGCGGGCGGTGCCGGCCTGGAAGACGCAAATCCAGCGCGAGCGGGAAAACCGCATGATTGACCATGCGCGCGAGTACCGTATGGCGATCCAGCGCTACTTCCACAAATACGGCCGCTATCCGCCCAGCCTCGAGGTGCTGGCGCAAAAAGACGGCCAAGGCTTGCGCTACCTGCGGCAAGTCTGGCCGGATCCGCTCAACAGCAAGGGCGACGGCAAGTGGCAAGTATTGCACTATGGCCAGGCGGTGACCGCCGAGATCGTGGACCAACCACCGGCAGCGGCACAGGGGGCGAGAGCCAGCGGCATTGCAGGACCGAACCTGACGGCGAGTGCGACAACTCCAGGACAAGCTGGCCCGGGTGGGGCGGCCATGGGCGGAGCCCTAGGGGGCGCGCTGGGGGCGATTGTGGGGGCAACGATGGGCGCAACCTTGGGGATGCCGGGAGGGATGCCGGGCGGGGTGGGAGGAGCGGCGCCGGCCCCGGGGTTGGCCTCGGGTGTGGGCGCTGGGCCGACGAGCGGGCCGGGTGCGGGTATCGGCGGGGGCCCGGTGATTGGGGTGGCCAGCCTGAGCAAAGCGCCGGCGGTGCATGCCTTCAACGGCTTTGACACGCCCAACGACTGGCAATTTGTCTACAACTTCGCGATGGACCCCTCGCTGCGGGCCGGTGTGCCGGCGGCGCCGACCAACGGGCTGACACCGGGCGCGACGCCAGTTCCGGGCATGGGCCCGATGCAACCCCCGGCTTCGGGCGGCGGCCGCGGCGGCAATTGAGCCGGCCAAAAACCTTCAATTGGGCGTGTAGTCGCTAAAGCTCTGCTGCTTGCTGCGGGTGAGCGACTTGACCAGCAGGATGGTGGCGCTGAGCTGAAAATCGGCATGTGCGGGCAGCCAGACTCCATGGCTGTGGCGCTGCAAATCCAGTTCCAGCTTGGCGGCGTGGATGGTGGCGAGCACGCCCAGGCCATAGCGGACGGGCGAGGTGGTATGGAGGGCGATGCGGACGACGTGGAGGTCGGCAGCGTCCACCCAGACCTCGCCCTGGGAATGGAGCAAAAGGGATTCGGCGCGGCTGCGAGAGGCGGTGGCGGGATTGGGGCGGGCTTGGTAGACCCAGATCTCGCGGCCTTGCCAAAGGCGGGGCTGGGGATCGAGGTAGAGGTAGTCGTCAGCGAGCTTGGCGAAGGGATAGCGCTGCCCGTCGAACTCGACCACGCCGGCGGGCGCGGTGGGGCGCTGGGCGGCGGCGCGGGCGCGCTGCAGGGCGCGCTGGTGCTCGGCGGTGAGTTCCTGGGGGCTGAGGGTGCGGCTGTCGAGGGCGATGGTTTCGCTGACGGCGCGGCCGCGGACGTACCAGACGCGCAGGGTGCGGCCGTCGCGGCGGCCGTCGCGGCTGGTGACGACGTGCTCGAGGTGCTGAAAGCGGAGCAGGGCTTCCTGGTCGCCTTGGAAGGCGGCGATCAGGCGCGCCTGGATGGCGGCGGCGGGGGGCGGGGGAGCGCTTTGGGGATCGGGCGACTGGGGCGTAGTCAAGGGCAGCCCCGCCAGCGACAGCCAAGCCAGCAGCAGCGCCGCGGCGGCGGCGCTAGCTGGAGAGCAGAACGGCTTCCTGAACCGCGGCATCCACGCCCGCATCCACCGGGCGGTAGTAGAGGCTATTGGCATCGAGGAAGACTTCGAGGAAGGCCGGCCGCTTGAGGGCATCTTGGATGAGCAGTTCGGACAGCGGGTCTTCGATGTATTTCTGCAGCGCGCGGCGCAGCGGACGAGCGCCGTAGTTGCGGTCGAGGCAGGTTTTGTCCACGATCCACTTTTTGGCCTCGGCGGTGCAGGTGACGCTGACATCGCGGTGGGCGAGGTGCTGGTTGAGCTGTTGGAGGAGGAGCTCGACCACCTGGGTGAGGTCGTCTTCACTGAGGGCGTTGAAGAGGATGGTCTCGTCCAGGCGATTGAGGAACTCGGGATTGAACAGGCGCTTGACCTCGTCGCGCACCATGTCCTCGACGTGGCTGAGCAGCAGCGCCTCGCTGGGCCCCTGGAAGCCGAGGTGCATCTTTTTCTCCAAGTGGCGGGCGCCGAGGTTGGAGGTCATGATGATGATGGTGTTCTTGAAGTCCACGGTATTGCCGAGGCCATCGGTGAGTTGGCCGTCCTCGAAGACCTGGAGCAGCAGGTTGAACAGGTCGGGGTGGGCCTTTTCGATCTCGTCGAGGAGCACCACGCAATAGGGGGAGCGCTTGACGCGCTCGGTCAACTGGCCGCCCTCCTCGTAGCCGACGTAGCCCGGAGGCGAGCCGATGAGCTTGGAGACCGAGTGCTTTTCCATGTACTCGGACATGTCGAAGCGGATCATGGCCTTTTCGCTGCCGAAGAGGAAGCCGGCGAGGGAGCGGGCGACCTCGGTTTTGCCGACGCCGGTGGGGCCGAGGAAGAGGAATGAGCCGACCGGGCGGTTGGGGCTTTTCAAGCCGGCGCGGCTGCGGCGGATGGCGCGGGCGAGGGCGGAGATGGCCTTGTCCTGGGAGATGATGCGCTTGTGCAGCTCGATTTCGATGCGCAGCAGCTTTTGCATCTCCTCTTCTTTGACGGCGTGGACGGGCACGCCGGTCCAGCGGGCGACGACGTCTTCGATATCCTCGCGGGTGACGACGCCGGCGACGTTGTCGTCGAGCTGGTATTTCTCGCGCAACTGGCGGAGGTTGTCGCGCTCCTTGCGCTCCTCGTCCGAGTAGAAGCGGGCCTTCTCGAACTCGTGGTTGGCGATGGAGCTGTTCATGCGGTGGTTGATGACCTTGAGCTGCTTCTGCACCTCGGCGAGCTCTTCGGGCACGGTGGTTTGGCGGAGCTTGACGCGGGCGCCGGCCTCGTCTAGCAGGTCAATGGCCTTGTCGGGGAGGAAGCGGTCGGGGATATAGCGGCTGGAGTGGAGCACGGCGAAGCGCAGCGCCTCGTCGGTGTAGCTGACGGCGTGGAATTTCTCGTAGCGGTCCTTGATGCCGTTGAGCACCAGCACTGCCTCTTCTTCGTCGGGGGGCGGGACCTTGACCGACTGGAAGCGGCGTTCGAGGGAGCGGTCTTTTTCGATGCTCTTGCGGTACTCGCCCGGGGTGGTGGCGCCGATGCACTGGATCTCGCCGCGGGAGAGGGTGGGCTTGAGGATGTTGGCGGCGTCGAGGGAGCCCTCGGCGGAGCCGGCGCCGACCAGGGTGTGGAGCTCGTCGATGAAGATGATGATGTTCTGGTTTTCGATGAGCTCCTTCATGATGGTCTTGAGGCGCTCTTCGAACTGGCCACGGTACTTGGTGCCGGCCACGATGAGGGAGAGGTCGAGGGCAAGGATGCGCTTTTCCGCCAGGAAGGAGGGCACGTCGCTGTCGGCGATCTTCTGGGCAAGGCCCTCGACGATGGCGGTCTTGCCGACACCGGGCTCGCCGATGAGCACCGGGTTGTTCTTGGTGCGGCGGCAGAGGATTTGGATGACGCGCTCGAGCTCGTGCTGGCGGCCGACCAGGGGATCGAGCTGGCCGTCGAGGGCGGCCTGGGTGAGGTCGCGGCTGAACTCGACCAGCAGGGAAGACTCCTTGGGGCGGTTGTTGCTGCGCTCCTGGGAGCTGCGGGCGAGGTCTTCACGCACCTGGGCGAGGCGGAGGCCGCGGTTCTGCAGCATCTCGGCGGCGAAGCAGCGCTCTTCGCGGAGCAGGCCGAGGAGGAGGTGTTCGGTGCCGATGTGCTTGTGGCTGAGGCGCTCGGCCTCCTCGGCGGCGTAGTTGAGCACACGCTTGCACTCGTGGCTGAGGGGCAGGTCCACCGAGGTGGAACCCTTCTCGCGGACGACGGTGCGGCCCTCGATCTCCTTGCGGATGGCCTCGAGCGAGGCGTGGGTGCGGAGGAAGCGGTTGGTGAGAGCCTTGTCTTCGCGCAGCAGGCCCAGCAGCAGGTGCTCGGACTCGATGTAGGGGCTGCCGCACTGGCTGGCTTCGTAGCGCGCGAAGAAGATGACGCGCCGGGCTTTTTCGGTGTAGCGCTCAAACATAGGGCCTACTCGCTGGGATGCAGTTGACCTTGGTGGAGGCGCAGGACGCGGTCGCAGCGGCCGGCCTGGGCGAGGTTGTGGGTAACCAGCAGGGAGGTGAGGCCCTGTTCGCGGTGCAATTGGCGCAGCAGGTCAAACAGGGCGGCGCCGGTGCGCTCATCCAGGTTGCCGGTGGGCTCGTCGGCCATGAGAAAGGCGGGGGCGCCGACCAGCGCGCGCGCCATGGCGACGCGCTGTTGTTCGCCGCCGCTGAGCTCGCCGGCGCGGTGGCTGGCGCGCTCGCCCAAGCCGACGCGCCGCAGCCAGGCGAAGGCGGTGGAGGCCGCCTGGGCTGGGCTTTGTCCGCGAATGAGCAGCGGCATCATGACATTTTCCTGGGCGGTGAACTCGGGCAAGAGGTAGGATTGCTGCCAGACAAAACCAATCTCGCGATTGCGGAACTCCGCTAGTTCCTCCTCCGCCATTCCCGCCAGCGATCTTTGTCCGAAGTATACGTCACCGGCCGAAGGCCTGTCCAATCCGCTGAGCACATGCAAAAGACTACTCTTGCCGGTGCCCGACTCGCCCACGATCGCCACCATCTCGCCCCGCGCCACCTGCAGCGAGAGGCCTTCCAACACCACCAATTCGCCGGGGCCGGAGCGAAAGCGCCGCGCCACGCCCTCGGCCCGCAACGCGGCCTCTACCGCCTTAGATGCCGGGTCGCGGATTTGGACTCCCATCCCCACCCTTGTAGTATGCAGGAAAGCGGCGAACGCCGCCGCTTGCTACACTTTGGCTGATGCGCCTCCCTGGATTCATCGCGCTCCGCTATTTGCGCCCGCGGCGCGGCCGCGGCCTGCTGTCGGTGGTCACCACCATTGCCATCACCGGCTTTGCGGCCGGAGTGGGCGCGTTGATTCTGGCGCTGGCGGTGACCAACGGCTTCCGCGACGCGCTGCAGAACGAATTGGTGGGGGCGACCTCGCAGCTCAACCTGCGGAAGCGCACGCCCACCGCCATCTCCGACTATCCGGCGCTGATGGCGCGGCTGCGGAATTTGCCGCACGTGACCGCGCTGGCGCCGGAGGTTTATGACGTCGGCCTGCTCATTCGCGGCTCGCACAGCCATGAGGTGGTGCTCAAGGGGATTGTGCCGAGCCAGGAATTGCAGATCGGCCATATGCTGGAACATCTTTACGCCGGCAGCCTGGCGCCGCTGGAGCAGCAGCCGCAGCAACCCAACCTGGTTCTGGGGAAGAATTTGGCGGAGAAGCTGGGGGCGGAGGTGGGTTCGTCGGTGGATCTCTACCTGCCCAACGCCGAGTTGACGCCGCTGGGCATGGGGGGCAAGCGGGTGTCGTTCCGGGTGGTGGGAATCTTCCAGACCGGCTACCTGGATTTTGACAGTGGCTGGGCCTACACAAGCCTGCAGGCGGCGCAGGCCTTACAGCCGCAGAATCAAGGGGATTGGGCCAGCGACATCGAGTTTCACCTTGACGATATCTACGCCGCCGACGAGGCGGCGCGAGCGGCCGAGGCGGCGGCCGGCCCGGAGTACACCACGACCACCTGGATCGCGGAGAACCGCCCCATCTTCCAGGCTTTGCAATTGGAGCGGCTGGGGACGCTGGTGGTGATTGGCCTGGTGGTACTGGTGGCAGCGCTGAACGTGCTCATCATGTTGACCATGCTGGTGATGGAGAAGCGCAAGGAGATCGCGGTGCTGCTCAGCCTGGGGGCGCGGCGGTGGCAGATCCGGCGGATCTTCGTCTACCAGGGGCTGTGGATCGCAGGATTGGGCACGGCGGTGGGCTTGGGCTTGGCCTACCCGCTGGCCTGGGCGGCGAATCGCTACCATTGGATCCCGGTCTCGGCCGAGGTCTACGCGGTGGATTATATTCCCTTCCATGCCCACGCCTGGGATGGAGTGCTGGTGGCCGCGCTGGCGCTGGCCATTGCTTTTGTGGCGACGCTCTACCCCTCGCAACGGGCGCTGGCGGTACTGCCGGCGGAAACCTTGCGCTATGAGTAGGGTGTTGCGCTACCTTCCCAAGGCTTGGCTGTCGTGGAGCGCCGGGCGGGTGGCGCGGTCGTCCAGTTCGCGGCTGCTCATCCCCTGGTTTGCCCGCCACTACGGCGTTGACCGGGCGGCGGCGGTGGTTCCGGAGGGCGGTTACGCCAACCTGCAGCAATTTTTTTGCCGTCAACTTCTGCCGACGCAGCGGCCGGTGGATGCGTCGCCGCGGGTGCTGGTCTCGCCGGTGGACGGGACGCTGGGAGCGAGCGGCGTAATCGAAGAGGGACAGCTTTGGCAGGCCAAGGGGCACCGCTATAGCCTGGCGGCGTTGCTGGGGGACGCGGAAGCGGCGTCGCGGTTTCGGGGCGGGCGCTACTGCACGCTCTATCTGGCCCCGGGCGACTACCACCGGGTGCATGCGCCGACGGCGGGCCGGGTGCGGACGGCGCGCTATATCCCGGGGGCGTATTGGCCAGTGAACCCGCAGGCGGTGGCGAGGATTCCGGGGCTGTTCACGAGCAATGAACGCTTGGTCACCGAGCTCGAGACCGGGGGCGGCCAAGTCGCGCTGGTGATGGTGGGGGCGTGCCTGGTGGGGGGTATACGGGTGAACTACGATCCGGCCTGGAATGCTGGTCCCGGGCCCCACCGCGCCGCCGAGCGACACTACGATCCGGCGGCGGTTTTTGCCCGGGGCCAGGAGCTGGGCCGGTTCGAGTTTGGGTCCACCGTCATCGTACTGAGCGAAGCTGCGATGGGCGGCGAGACGGCGGCGTTGCCGGGTGGTTGCCTGCACTTTGGCGAGCCGCTGTTGAAGTTTTAGGCGCGCCGTAGACGTGCCAACAAGGCCTCGACCGGCAGGGTATTGAGCACATCCTTCGCCTCCAGCCAGCCGCGGCGGGCGGTGGCCAAGCCAAAGCGGATGTTGGCCAAGTGGCGGGGATGATGGGCATCGGTGTTGACGACGACGGGGACGCCGAGTTGGCGGCAGCGGCGGGCCTGGGTGTCGTTGATGTCGAGGCGCTCAGGCGAGGCGTTGATCTCCAGGGCCACGCCGTGGGTGTGGCAGGCCTCGAGCACGCGCTCGAAGTCGAAGCGGTAGGGCTCGCGCCGCAACAGCAGGCGGCCGCTGGGGTGGCCCAGGATGTCGAGGTGGGGGTTGGCCACGGCGCGCAGCAGGCGGGCGGTGGTCTCTTCCTGGGGCTGGTCAAAACGCGAGTGGATGCTGCCGATCACCACATCGAGTTGGGCGAGCACCTCGTCTTCCAGATCCAAACGGCCGTCGGCGAGGATATCCACCTCGACGCCGGCCAGAATGCGAAAGTCGGGATGGCGGAGCTGGAAGGCGGACTCGGCGGCGCGGATGCGGGCCAGATGCTCGAGCATGCGGCGCTCATCCAGGCCGTTGGCCATGGCCAGGGCTTGGGAGTGGTCGGTGATGGCGATGTAGGCGTAGCCGCGGGCGGCGGCTGCTTCGGCCATTTCTTCGATGGTGGCGCGGCCGTCGGTGGCGACAGTATGCATGTGGATGTCGCCGCGCAGGTCGCTGGCTTCGATCAGGCGGGGCAGCGCGCCGGTGGCGGCGGCTTCGAACTCGCCGCTGGCTTCGCGCAACTCGGGCGGGATCCAGGCCAAGCCCAGGGCGGTGTAAATCTGGGCCTCGGTGGCGCCGGCGATGCGTTCGCCGTCGCTCTCGCGGAACAAACCGTACTCGTTGAGCTTGAGGCCGGCCTGCTGGGCGCGGGCGCGCAGGCTGATGTTGTGTTGCTGCGAGCCGGTGAAGTATTGCAGGGCTGCGCCAAAAGCTTCCGGCGGCAGGAGGCGGAAATCGGCCTGCAGGCCGCCGTGCAGGCGCACGGAGATTTTGTTTTCTCCCTGCGCCAGGACCTGATCCAGGCCGGGGACATGCAGGATGCGCTCGGCGGCGGCCTGGCCGGCTGCGGGGAAGCCCTGGCCGCACAGCAACAGGTCGAGATCGCCGACGGTGTCCTTGCCGCGGCGATAGGAGCCGGCGACGGCGAACTCGAGCACGCCGGGGGCGGAGGTGAGGGTGGGCAGGAGGCGGTCCAGCGCCTCCTCGGCTTGGTCGCGGCGGAAGCGCCCCCCCAATTCGCGGCGCACGGCGATGCCCTTGAGGATCTTTTCCTCGGCCTTGGCGCCGAGGCGGGGCAGCACGCGCAGCCTGCCGGCGCGGGCCAAGGCCTCCACCTCGTCGAGAGTAGCGGCGTGGTAGGTTTCCCAAATTAGGGCGATGGTCTTGGGGCCCAGGCCGGAGACTTGCAGCAGCTCGAGCATGCCGGGTTGGAAGCGGTCGAGCAGGTCTTGCAAGAGACGCAGCTCGCCGGTCGCTACCAGCTCGCGGATGTGCTCGCTCATGGTGCGGCCGATGCCGGGCAGCTCTTGCAGAAGTTTGGGATCGTCGCAGAGGCTGGCGACGGGCTGGGGCCAACCCTCGACCGTATCGGCGGCCTTGCGGTAGCTACGCACGCGGAAGCCGTCTTCGCCGGCGACCTCCATCAGGTCGGCGGCTTGGCGCAGGCGGCGCGCGATTTCCTGGTTTTCCATTCGACCCAGCCTAGCAGTTTCGGAACCGAAATGCGGCCTGCGCTACAACGGGCTTCAGAATGCCGCATGAAGAGGCAGCGGGCGGAGGCGTGCAGCTTTTCTTGGGGAAAAGCCGCAACCCCGGCCCTGGGCGGGGAACTGCGCACCGATTATGGAACCAGTTCTAGCCCCCGGCTCTGATGTATGATTAGGACGTTGAGGACAGCGGTTCCCCGGAGAGAAGTGTGCCCGACGATCTGACCCAGGACGTGATTGCCGTCATCGCCCGCGAGCAGCGCCTGCCCGCGGAATCCATCTCTCCCGAAGCCACCTTCGACGAGCTGAAGATTGATTCGCTGGACGGAGTCAACATCGTCTTCGCGCTGGAGGAGAAGTACAACCTCACCATCCCCGACGAGGTGGCGCGCGAGATGAAGAGCGTGCGCCAGGTGGTGGAGGCGCTGCGCAAGCAACTGGGCGCGAGCGTGGCGGTGATTGACGGCTCGACTCCCGCATAGACATGCACAAGGTTGTGATCACCGGGTTTGCGGTGCTCTCCGCCACCGGCTCCGACACCGCCAGTTTTTGGGACCGATTGGCCAACGGACGCTCCGGTCTGGGGCGGCTAACGCGGGTCAACTCGCCGCTCTTGAGCACGGGCGTGGCGGGCGAAATCCACGATTTTGTGCCGGAGGAGCACTTCGGCAAAGAGATTGAGCTGCTCGACCGCTTCGCCCAGTTTGGAGTGGTCTGCGCGCGGCGGGCGCTGGCGGATGCCGGGTTGCCGCTTCGACTGGACAACGGGGAAAGCCCCTATGCCCCCGAGCGGGTGGCGGTGCTGACCGGCACGGGCATGGGCGGCATTTGCACCCAAGACCAGGGGTTTCGCCAGATGTACGGCGAGGGCAGCAACCGCGTGCATCCGTTTCTGATCCCGCGCGCGATGTACAGCGCCGCCAGCTCGCATATTGGCATGGACCGGGGGGCGCGCGGCGTCAGCTTCACCATCTCGACCGCGTGCGCTTCCTCGACGCACGCGCTGGGCGAGGCATGGCGGCGGATTCGGGACGGCAGCGCAGATATGGTGATCGCGGGTGGCAGCGATGCGCCGCTGACGTTTGGGGTGGTCAAGGCATGGGAGGCGATGCGGGTGCTGGCGCCCGCCGGCGCCGACCCCAGCCGCGCTTGCCGGCCTTTTAGCCGCGACCGCGGCGGGCTGGTGCTGGCCGAGGGGGCAGCGATGTTTGTGCTGGAATCGGCCGAGGGGGCGGCGCGCCGCGGTGCGGCGGTGCTGGCCGAGCTGGCCGGCTACGGCGCCAGCGCCGACGCCGGCCACATCACCCAGCCGACGCTCGAGGGACCCGCCCAGGCCATGCGCGAGGCCATGGCCACCGCCGGGCTGGCCCCGCAGGACGTGGACTATATCAACGCCCACGGCACCGGCACCAAGCTCAACGACGCCACCGAGATCGCCGCCATCAAGGCGGTGTTTGGCGAGCAGGCGGCGCGGCTCTCGATCAGCTCGACCAAATCCATGCATGGCCACGCCATGGGCGCCAGCGGGGCGATCGAGCTGGCCGCCACGCTGCTGGCGCTGCAGCGCCAGGTGGTGCCCCCCACCGCCAACTACACCACTGCCGACCCCGAGTGCGATCTTGACGTCACCCCCAACCAAGCCAAGCCGCGCCCGTTGCGGGCGGCCCTGTCGAACTCGTTTGCCTTCGGCGGGCTGAACGCGGTGCTGGCGGTGCGCAAGAGCAATTAGCCATCTGCCCATTGCCCAGCGCGCTGGTTTGTTGCATGTTTTCCGCAGTGGGAGACGGAAGCTTGGAACTACGCGAACTTTCGGGCACCTACGGTGGTGTGCCGGTGGTGCACGGCGTGAGTTTTGTACTGCGGCAGGGCGAGGGGCGCGGCGATCTGGGCGCCAACGGGTCGGGCAAGACCACCACGGTGCGGATGCAGGTGGGGTGGCTGCCGCCCACCAACGGCGAGATCCTCTACGAAGGGCGGAGCATCGCCGGCGGCAGCCATCGCTTCAAGGCCGGCTCGGCGGTAGCCGCGAGGCGGCCATTCCGTCCTATTCGAAGGGGATGAAGCAGAAGGTGCTGCTGGCGGCGGCGATGCTGCAGCTTCCGTCGCTGGAGGCGATCTTCGCGCAGCTCACGCAGCAGTCCGATCTGGAGCGAGGCGCGCGCGACCTGGTGGACGTGATGGCGGGATAACCAAGCTGCCGCGGCTGGTGCGGTATTTTTTGCGGTCGTTCTTCACCTCGGACATGTGGCACCGGGGGGCGACCTGCGCGGACGGGCGATCGCCGCGGCAGCGTTTTTCGCCACCCCCGACCTGGACCAGTGGCTGGCCGGGGGCGCCAGCCCGCACGGGGTGGCGCTGGGGGAGGCGGCGCTCCGCGCCTTGTGGAGCACGGCGTTGGCGGCGCTGGCGGTTTTTGCCCGGCGGTAATCCCTTGGGGCAACGCGTTTGGTTCGGCGGCCCGCACCGCGTGGCGGGGGTAGGAGGCGACATCCGTGAGAACAGCGAGAATCCGGCTGAGGCTGAGCCGACCGTATCCCTTCCGCTTACGGACATGACACTGATGGACTACATCGTCCGGCTGTGGGCTGGAGCCGGGTGTGGCGAAGCGCACCGGGCTCCTCGCGTTGATCCCGCCATCACCTTGCGGGCGGGCGGTTAGGTGTGGTTTGCGGTGAGAGGATTCCGCACTGCAATGCCGCGCAACATTCGGTCTGTTTGAAGGTCTTCGGTGTAGAGCACAGCGCAGCCGGCTCGTGCTGCCGCCGCGACGAGCAGGCTGTCCCAGAAGGAGATGCGATGGGTGATCACGGAATCAATCGCCTCCAGAATCAGGTCGGGCGAGACCTGAACGATTTCGAAGACCGAGAACGTACCAAGAATTTCCTTGACGGCCAAGGGCTCAATTCCCAGTTTCCGCGTGGCAGCGGAGAAAAATTCCTGCATGACCTGAGTTGAGACGACGCCCAAGCCGGAGGCGGCCAGTTCTCGGATTAGTTCACGGCTCCGCTGCTGCTTGCGCGGGTCGACGGCGTCGTGAGCGTAGACGAAAATATTTGTATCGAGGAATGCCTTAGCGCTAGTCCTCATAGAGGTCTTGGCGATGCCACTTCCAGCCGCGCGAGTTGCCCGGGTGGGCATCCATCAGGCGAAACATCTCCTCGACGCCGGCGGTCGCGTCCTGGACCACGGCGCGGGTCAGAAGATCGCGCACCAGTTGATTCAGCGTGGTCTGATGGCGATCGGCGTAGGCACGGCCCGCAGCCAAGGTCGCCTCATCCAGGGCTAGGGTGATGTTCTTCATGCAGGGATTATAGCACACGTAATACGTGTGCACAGGTTACGTTGCATGCGACTTGGCCCAGGCTTCGGCTTGGGCGAGATCTTCGGGGGTGTCTATACCGATGGTGTTGAACGGGGTTGCCGCCATGGCGATGCGCACGCCGTGGTGGAGGAAGCGCAACTGCTCGAGGCGCTCGATCCCCTCCAGGGGCGAGGGTGGCCAGGCGTGAAAGGCGTTGAGGGCGGAGCGGGCGTAGGCGTAGAAGCCCAGGTGCTTGTGGTAATGCGGCGAGCCT
>Ga0307374_10007985_pt1 | contig 15958 bp, 15 predicted proteins | sample OX3MG_FD_202532 | JGI IMG/M metagenome (GOLD analysis project Ga0307374, IMG submission 202532) | Soil microbial communities from Risofladan, Vaasa, Finland - OX-3 | ecosystem: Environmental > Terrestrial > Soil > Coastal area > Acid sulfate soil | place: Finland: Risofladan, Vaasa | collected... | reverse complement strand
CCTGTGAACATAAGCCAATTGATTTTGGTAAACGTTGACGAGCACCCAGACCGTGCTCATGTCCGAGATTGTGAAGCACTGCGTTGTGCCGGCTTGAATCAACTGCCCGGGAGAGCATTCCCGGTCGACGACCTCACCCGAGATCGGGGCGCGCACGGGAATTTGAGCCGAAGATTGCGCGCCGTCGAGCGAATCCAGATTCGTGATTCCCAGGATGCGCAGTCCCTGTTCGGCCGCGGACATGTCGGCCCGCGTCTGATTGCGCGTGGATTGGGCTTGCAATAAATCCGCTTGCGCGATGGCGTGGTGCGCATAGAGATCCTGGGATCGTTTGTAATTTTTATCGGCGAGATCATAGCTGTCGCGAGCCTTCAAGTAACTCGCGCGCAACTGCGAATAATCCGGGCTGGCGACATCGAGCATGGGCTGGCCGGCGCGCACGTGCTGTCCCGGAAAGACGAGCACGCGGCTGACCGGGCCGCCGACGGCGGTGATCACCGGCGTGGTCTTGAAGCCGTTATAGGCGACCTGGCCGGAAAGCCGCAGCGTGCGCGTCAGCGGCGCGGGCGTCACCGTGACGATTTGGATGTGCGACATTTGGGCTTGAGGCACGGTGAACAGCTCCGCCTCCGTGCCCGAGTTCGCCGATGTGAACGAGGTCATCTTTTCGGCTGATTCGCGGCCGCTCGAGCTGCAACCGGCCAAAACCAGAGCGGCGGCAAGGCCGAGCGTGAGAGCGGGCGCAATGGAATGTGTGATTTTCTTCATGATATTCATGGCAGATTCCTTGTGCCAACAACCTCCCGCAATTGCTCGAGGGCGAGCATGTAGGAGGCGAGCTGCTGGCGGTAGGCCAGCTCCGTGTCGCGGTAGCTGCGCTCCGCATCCAGAAAATCAAGGAGGCTCGCGGCACCGCGCTTGTACGCGTACTGGCTGATATCCACAGATTGTTTGGCCTCGTCCAGATAGCCGGACTGATAAATCCGCAGCGTCTGGTCGTTCGAACGCACGGCTTCGTAAGCGCTCCGGACGTCCGTCATCACCTGTTCGGACGCTTCCTGTTGCAGCTGCTGCGCCTGAGCGATGGCGTAGTCGGTGCGCGCGATTTCGCCCTGGTTGCGATTGAAAATCGGCAGTGGGACGTTGACGGTGATGGAAGAAGAGTTGAAGCCGGAAACGTGGGTGTAATTGAACGTGCCGGTCACATCCACTTTGCCATTGGCCTTTGCCAGCGCGTACTGGCTTTGCGCCGCGGTGATGCCCTGTTCCGCGGCGCGCAGGTCCGGCCGATCTTTCAGCGCCAGCGCCTGAAGGTCTTCGAGGTTGCCGGGGAGCTTCTGATACCTCAATTCGCCAGCGACGTCGAAGTCCGCAGGGACGGACTCGAAGCCCACAAGCTGGCGCAAGGCGGCGAGGGCTTGCTGCTTAGCGAGTTGGGCTGCACTGACGTCCGTTTGGAATTGCAGAAGCTGGAGCTTGATCTTCAGGAAGTCGCCTTCGCTGATCGCGCCCGCCTTGTACTGATATTCGCTGATGCCCACCGTATTCTGAAAACTCTTCAAGTCTTGGCGGGCGAAATCGAGCGACGATTCGGCGAGCAAAACGCCGGTGAACTGCGCGGCAACGGCGAACGTAAGCGTTCGCTCGTTGTCCGCCACAGTGGACTTGGTGACGGCTGTGACATCCTGCGCGGCTTTCAGACGATGCTGGCGCTTCTTCCCGCGCTCGAACAGATAGCTCAATCCAGCATCGAACTCCGAGGCCGTGTCGATATTCTCCAAGGTAAGCTGGCTCGGGCTGAAAATGGGAATGAACAAGCCGTCCACTGTGAAGATGGGGTTCGGGCGCAGATTGGCGGTAATCTGCTCCGCCTGGCTCTGCGCGATGGTCGTGCGCGCCGCCAGCAGGGCGTGATTGTGAGCCAGCGCGAGCCGGATCGCTTGATCCAGCGTGATACGAATGGGCGACTGCACGGATTGCGCGACGGCAAGTCCCGCAACGCCCAGCAATACGCGGTAGGACATTTTCTTCCTCAACGAGATGGAGCGAAATTGGGGCGGACGATGCGCCCGAAAACAGCCGCTAGGGTTTTACAGGGAAGGAGGCGCGCGCGTTGCCAGCCGCGGAGACACCGGGGCAGCACGGAAATGAGGTTCTGCAACAGCGGGACTGGAACCCAGGACCAAAAGCACCGGAACGGACCGCACAGCGACAGCTTGTTGCGCGGGCTGATGAGCGAGATGGCAAAGCGGGCAACTGGCTTCACCCGCGGCCGTGGCGTGGTGATGCCATACGCTTCCCGCCGTCGTCGTCAGCAGCAATATAAGCGCGAGCGACAGTATGAAGATGAGCAGTCCGGCTTTGCGGTCTCTAAGAATTCTCATACGCAATCGGATGTGGAACTCACTGTTCCCGATTGTAGGTCAGACGTGGTACCCCGGCAATAGGTTGCACTGCCGCGCGGCGGCAGGATAGTAACGGCCTCAGCGCGAGCTGTCCAGACCCTTTTCGACCAGATTCACGCACTTCTCAACGCGCTGGCGCAGCGGCCCTTCGAGCTCTTCCTGGCGCCGGCGCAAAGTGAAAAGCTCATCGGCGATATTGAGCGAGGCGAGCACGGCCAGGCGCATCGAATCGACCTGCCGGGTGGCTTCAGCAACCGTGCGCATTTTTTGATCCACGAACGCCGCGAGCGAGCGCAGATAGGACTCGTCGCCTTCCGCATGCACGTTGTATGTCTGGTCGAAAATTTCGATTTTCATTTTGCCTTCTCTCCGGCCGGATACGCTCCATTCTGCGGCATCGTTGCGGGCAAAACAAGCCGAGCGGCACAGGCGGTTTGTTGGCGCAAACTCCTTGGCGTCCTGGAAAGCAAAGGAGCAAATCAAACACGGAGAATCATCACTTCGGTGGACTTAATCAAGGCCGCGACCGTGTCGCCATTTTTGAGTCGCATTTCGCGCACCGCGTCCGCCGTGATGATCGATGTGATGCGCTGCTCACCGATCGAGAGCGTTACTTGCGCCAGGAATCCGCTGGTCTTAATGCCGACCACGCGCCCCACAAGCTGATTACGTCCGCTGATGCGGCGGAACGTGGTGCGACGCCCTGCGACAGAATCGCGGCGGAGCGTGCGCGAGAGGTAGCGGTCAATCTCCGATTCGGGGACGCGGTGATGGCCGCCGGCGGTTTTCACGGTGCGCAATTTGCCGTGGTAGATCCACTGCTTCAGCGTCGGATAGCTGATGCCGAGCACCTGCGCGGCTTCGCGCGGCTTGAGCAGATTCGCGGTTTTCTTCGGCATCGAGTTCCAGATGGCATTCTCGGCCCAATGTGCGGGCGAACACAAGTGCCCGCGCGGCGAGCGCCCAATCTTATTTGCCTACAATGGGCGCTGCGCTTGGCGCTTAGAAAGGCATGCGGGCGGAGAGAATCACCTTGTGGTTATACGCGTGATAGTGAGTGGCGGCAATCTGCACGCCCGCGCCAAGCGTCAGCGTGGCGCGATTGCGAATCGAGATTTTCTTGACCAAGCCCGGCGTCAGAAACGTCTGTTTCTTTGTCCTATTCTTGCCATTCAGCCACCACGTCGAATTTACTTCAACTTCCGGCCAGAATCCCTTACCGGCACGATACTGCAATGCGCTGTTCAAACCGACGAACGTTCCAGTAGCACTATCTACTGAGCCGACGGGAATCGTTGCTCCCAGCGTGGATTGAACGTCGAACGGGCGCCAGCCCTTGCCGAAAGCCACGGTTGGTCCATAGCTCCCGTGGCCGCGACCCGCGCCGCTTCTCGACAGGGCACCCGAGCCGTTGAAGAACAAAGTCAAAACGTAGTTGCCGCCGCATTGATTCCGAGAGCGCAGGCGGTATTTCAAACGCACCGGAATGTCGTCGAAACCATTCGCCGCGGATGAATCGTGATGCACGATGTATGACGGCAGGCCAATCCGAATTCCAAAGTTGTGATAGTGCGGAACGATGAACGTAACCCCCTTCATTCCTCCGTATTCCGTGACGGAGCCGCCGCCAGAGACGCCCTCCTCGAAAAAAGTGTCATCGCGAACGCCGTTGATGAGACGCCCAGTGCTGGTGACGAGAGGGGATGCCCAATTCGGCTGGTGGTTCTGCGCCGTGCAAGCCTGCGGGCCGGAGCCCTCGTCAAAGTATTCGTTTGCGCTTTGAGCTCGGCAGGGAATTCCGCCGAGAACAGCCAAAACCAGCAGAATCACGGAAGCTGCGCCAAAGCGCCACAGCGCTTTTGTTCCCAATATTCCACCCCTGAGTTGGACTATAGCGGAGTCTTTCCCACAAGACGTTTATCGTAACCGTACCAGTACGACGGTTCAATTGGCATATTCGAGCATGTGTTTAGGTGGTTCCCAATGCGGAGCAAAGACGCCGGGGGGAAAGGACACGGAAGCGAAACATCAAATTTCAAATCAACCAGCGCGGAGCGACGCACCGATCTTTTCCGCGAGCGCCGAAACGATTCGCGAGGAAAACTCCGCGAGTTGCGCCTCGGCGAACGTGGCTTCGGCGCTCTGGAAAGTTACGCGCACGAGCAGGGAATATTTTCCCGCGGGGACCTGCCGGCCGCGGAAGCGGTCGATGGCTGCAATGCGGCGCAACTCGGGAATCTGGAGGGCGCGAATCGTTTCTTCGACCTGGGCAAACGTGACGCCGTCCGCGAGCACAAGAGAAAAATCGCGCTCGACGGCGGGGAAACGAGGAAGTGGTTCGTAACGCAGCGAGCTATGTGCCTGGGCGATAGCGTGCGTGAGCGAATCGAGCTGCAACTCGGCGAGATATACGTCCTGGCGCAACTTGAAGCGCTGCGCGAGCTGGCGCGCGAGCTCCCCCGCGATGCCGATGGATTTACCGCCATTTGCCGCGACTGAGATTTCCGCGGCGCGGCCCGCCGCGAGCCATGAAGCCTTGCCATGGGCCCACCGCGCTCCGCCCGCGAGCGCGAAAATCTGATCGAGATCGCCTTTGAGATCGTCGAAAGAAAATTCACGCGGCGCCTCGTGGACCGACTGTTCACGGGCAAGGCCCGTGGCGCCGAGCGTGAGAACACGCGTCTCGAGGGGTTTTCCCGCGCGCAGTTCATACGCTTTGCCAAACTCGAAAAGCCGCAGGCTCCGCTGGCCGTGATTCAGATTCCATTCGATCGCGCCAACTATGCCGGTGACGCCCGAAGTGCGCATGGTCGAAGCATCTTCCGAGAGAGGATTGGCGATGATCGCCGGGGTCACGTCCTCACCACGGAACGCCGCGTCGCGTTCGGGATCGACCAGTGGAATGGCGACAATTTCCTGATAGCCGAGCGCCATCAAACGTTCGCGCAGGCGATCTTCCTCGGCGGCATGCGGCAAACGCGCGGCGGGCTGCTTGGCGGGCGGAAAACGCGGCGGAAACTTGTCGTAGCCGTAGTGCCGCGCAATTTCCTCGATGATATCGATCTCGCGCGTGACGTCGCCGCGCCACGATGGCCGCTGGCATTCCCACGCGGCGACGAGCGAACCGGCGCTGCCGCGATTCGCGTCGATCCGCTGGGGCGAAAAGCCCAGAGCCGAAAGGATTTCCTCGATGGCCCTATCGGGAACGTCCGCGCCCATGATGCGCAGCAGTTCCTTGCGCGAGACTTCCAGTTTCGCCGGTGGCGCGGGATGAGGATAAACGTCGACGACACCCGCGAGCACCTCACCTCCGGCAAGCTGCTGAATCAGTTCCACCGCGCGGCGCGATGCGAGCTCGGCCAATTCGATATCGACGCCGCGCTCGAAACGCAGCGATGCCTCGGTGCGCAGCGCGAGAGCTTTGGACGTGCGGCGAATCGAAATCGGATCGAACCACGCGGACTCGATCAGCAGATTTTTCGTGCCGAAGCTGATTTCACTTTCCGCGCCGCCCATCACGCCACCAATCGCTACGGGCGAGCGCGCGTCGCAAATCAGGCACATGTCTTTTGTCAATTTGCGGTCGATGCCATCGAGTGTGCGCATGGTTTCGCCCGGACGCGCGCGCCGTACAACGATGCGATGCTCGGCGAGGCGGTCGTAATCGAAGGCATGCAGCGGCTGGCCAAGTTCGAGCATGACGTAGTTGGTGATATCGACCACGTTGTTGATGGACGACTGGCCAAGCGCTTCGAGGCGTTGCCGCAGCCAGTCAGGCGAAGGCTGAATTTTCACGCTGCGAATAATTCGTGCGGTATATCGCGCACAGAGATCGGGGCATTCAATTTCGACACGCGCCGCCTGGGAAGCCTGGTCCGCGGCTTCTTTTAATTTTGGCTGCACGCGTTTCAGGTCGAGCTTATACAACGCCGTGATTTCGCGCGCGATGCCGAGATGGCCAAGCAGATCGGGGCGATTGATGGTGATTTCCGCGTCAAGGACCGCGCCAGCGGCGGTTTCATCGACCGAATCGACGGCAACTCCGGCCATGGACAATCGCGAGCGCAACTCCGCCGCGGGCGCTGTGATGTCGACGAACTCTTTCAGCCAGTTGTAGAGGACCTTCATCGCTTATTTACGCTGCCTTCTTGATTGCCGCACCCGCGATGTGCGGCCGCACGATCGGCACCGGCCCGTCGAAATGCTCGAGATGCACTTCGGCGAACCCGGCTGATTCGATGGCACGCCATGTCTCGCGATCCGGATTGCATCCGTCCGCCAAATAATGAAAACACGGGCGCAAACGGCGCTGCCACTGCCGCAGAGGCGTCCCTGGTCCGGCGGCAACGTGCTCGATGAAAACAAATCGGCCGCCGGGTTTAAGCACACGCAAAATTTCCGCGAGGGCGGCCCGCAAATCAATCACCGAGCAAAGAACAAGCGTACCGACAACGACATCAGCGGCGTCATTTGCGCACGCCATCGCTTCGACTGTGCCGCCGCGCATTTCCGCGGCGATGCCAGCGCGTGCCGCCTCGCGTCCGAGATACGCACGCATGTACGGATTCGGCTCAATGCCAATCCAGCGCACCGTCTTCGCGTAGTAGCGGAGATTCGGGCCCGTTCCCGGCCCAATCTCGACCACGGTTCCCGTCAATCCGCCGAGCAGCGCGCGCTTCCGCGACGCGATTTCGCGTTCGTACCGGCCATTAAATTTGTGCAGCGCCCACGCAAAGATGCGATTCCGTACGCCGCCGCGCCGTTCGACGAGGGCAGCATGAACGTTTTGCGAAGCTGCGACAATAGTCATCCAAATTGAATTCGTACACTCCAAGAAACGCCCTACGGGAACTGGCGCAAAAAGCGCACATCGTTCCTGAAAAACTGTTGCAGGTCGTCGATGCCATATTTCAGCATGGCTAGGCGATCGACGCCCAATCCAAAGGCAAAGCCGCTCAGCCTCTTCGCGTCATAGCCCACGAAGCCATAAACGGCGGGGTCCACCATGCCTGCGCCGAACAATTCGATCCAGCCGGAATATTTGCACGTGCGGCAGCCCGAGCCGCCGCAGATGTGGCACGACGCGTCGAATTCCGCCGAAGGTTCCGTGAAGGGGAAATAGCTCGGGCGCAGGCGCACGCGTGTTTGCGGGCCAAAAAACTGCTGCGCGAAATATTCAATCGCGCCCTTGAAATCGCAGAACGTGATGTCTGTATCGACGGCGAGGCCTTCGAGCTGATGAAACACGAACGAGTGCGTCGCGTCGGGATTGTCGCGGCGGTAGACTTTGCCCGGAACGACGATGCGCACCGGCGGCCTTTGCTTTTCCATCGTGCGCACCTGCATCGGCGAAGTGTGCGTCCGCAGTAGATAGCCCGGCGCGTTGCCTACGTAAAATGTGTCCATGTTGTCGCGCGCAGGATGATGCTCGGGAATGTTCAGGGCCTCGAAGTTGTAATAAGGCGTTTCGATCTCCGCGCCTTCGACGATGGAAAAGCCAATCGAGTTGAAAATGCGGTACAACTCGTCATACGTCTGGCGGATCAGGTGCAGCGTTCCAATGGGCCGCGTTACGCCGGGGAGCGAAAGGTCGATCTTGTCGCGCGCGGCGGCGATTTTTTCGGCGGCGGCTTCGACTTCCGCTTCACGATCCGCAAGAACTGCCTCCACATGCGTTTTGAGATTGTTCAGTTCCTGGCCAACGACGCGCTTGAGCTCCGGCGGCGCCGACCTCAGCCAATTGTCGCCAATTTTGCGGACAACTCCAATCTGGCGTCCCCGCCAGCGGAGGTCCAGCGCTTCCCATGCATCAGACGGTTCGGTGAAGTCATTGAAAAAGTCGGAGCTTTGCTTGTCGAATTCTCGGCGCACCTCTGCAAATAGCGCTGAAATCTGATCGGACGAAGACACGCCAAGCGTGTCGAAGTTGAGATTTGTTTTTGCGAGGATGTCCGCCATTGCGATAAGGTGTCAAACCGTACTTCAGGGGCTAAAGCCCCTGGGTCAAAGCCACTTGATGTCGCGGCTGAAGCCTGCCTGCGCAGGCAGGCCGTGACCCACAGAATTCAAGGCCAGCGAGCGCGTACCGACCACAGCTGTGTCACTGAAGCGTCGCCGCGAAATGCGCGGAGTAGCGCAAACGAAGCACAGCCTAAGAAGCTGTGTCACTCGCGGCGCTGCCCAGATGCTGCTTGGCCTGCGCGACCAGAGACGTGAACGCCGCCGCGTCGTGCACGGCAATGTCCGCCAAAACCTTGCGATCGAGATCGACGCCGCCCACTTTCAGTCCGTGCATGAACTGGCTGTACGAAATGCCGTTATTGCGCGCGGCCGCGCCGATGCGCTGGATCCACAGCGTGCGGTAATCGCGTTTGCGCGTGCGGCGGTCGCGATAGGAATAGCGCAGCGAACGGTTCATCGCCTCCTTCGCGGAGCGATGCAGCTTGCTCTTGGTCAGAAAAAAACCCTTGGTGTGTTTGAGAATTTTTTTGCGCCGTGCGCGGCGCTTGGTCCCGCGTTTGACTCTGGGCATCGGAAAAGCTCCTCGAAATAAATTGCCGAAAATTCGCCGGCATGTCGCCAGCGCGAAAACTCACGGGGGTAAATAATCAGGAGACAAAGACGCCGCGCCACGCGAAACGCAGCCGCGTGCCGCAACGGGTTTGTCTCGTAGGAACCACTTGCTATAACTGCCCCGATTCTCCGGAGCTGATCGGCTGGCAGGCACCCGTGAAGCGCTGCCCAGCGCGATAAAAAATCAAATTCGCGAATCCAAAATTATGGCAAGCCGTAGGGCAACTGCAGGCGGATCTTCGCCGCGTCACCGGGCGTCACCTGGATCTGTTTGAGCAGGCGGCGCATCCGCTTCGGCTTTTTCGTGCCCAGCAGGTGGCGTTTGCCGGAATGCATACGCATGACTTTTCCCGTGGACGTGATCTTGAAACGTTTGGCCGCGCCCCGGTGGGTCTTTAGCTTGATTTTCTTTCTCGGTTTTCTCGGCACAATTTCCTCGCTCAATTCTCGCCGGACTTTTTTGGCTGCAAAAGTCGCGCAGAAGATCGTCCCGCGCAACGCAAAAAATCGAAACGCTTGATGCTCAGGCTTGTCCTGCCGCGGAAGATGGCTTCGCGGCGGAGGTAGCGCCCTTCTTCGGCGCCAGCAGCGCGAGCAAAATGTTCGCTTCCATGCGCGGCCCAAATTCCACCAGCGCGTGCTCCTCAATGTCCTTCAGCAGGCGCATCATCTTCCCGCGGCCAACGCTCTGATGGGCCATTTCGCGCCCGCGGTGGAAAATCATCGCCTTCACTTTGTAGCCCTTGCCGAGGAATTCGATGATCTGGTTTTTGCGCACCTGATAATCGTGCTCGGCGGTTGAAGGGCGGAATTTCACTTCCTTGATCTGCGTGCCCTTTTGATGCTTGCGCGTTTCGTGCGCTTTCTTGTTCTGCTCGTAAAGGAACTTGCCATAATCGGCGATCTTGCAAACCGGAGGCACGGCATTCGGCGAAATCTCGATGAGATCCAACCCAGCCTCGCGCGCCGCCTTCATGGCGTCGAAGTAAGACAACACGCCGAGCTGGCTGCCCTGGTCGTCAATGACACGCACTTCGCGCGCGCGGATGCGTTCATTCACCCGCGGGCCGCTGATGCTACCACTTCGTTCGGCGATAAAACCACCTCCAGTAAGATCGAATCCCGCGCCCGCCCGGACAGAAAAGCCCGCCGGAACGATGGGGCAGGAAGTATAACACGGCTAGGCCGCGGTGCCGCAAGCTGGCGCACTCGTCCACATGACGGTATCGGGCATTTCCGTGAAGATACCATACACCGTCGCAAACGATTCTGCATCCTAGGCGGTGCTTGCTCAGGACCCGCGCATGGTCGGCGCTGCTTTGGTGCCTATACCTGCTTTGCCATGCGCACGATCGGCAGAGAGAGGCCGTCCGCCAGGGGGACCTCGAGGTCTTCTAATTCAACGTAACCTTTGGCGCGGTAAAACGGAACGCCCGTCAGCGTCGCACCCATTTCAAAGCGCGTGAATCCCGCCGCTGTTGCCGCGGATTCGCAATGTTCGAGAATCATGCTGCCGATGCCGAGCCGCGCCCATGAGGGATGGATAAAGAACGCGCGAATTTTCGCGGCGTCGCAACGCGGATCAAGCAGGTCATCTTGCCGTCTTGTCCAGCGATCGCCGCCATAGAGCGTCTTGCGCATGCTCCAGCCGCCGCAGCCGACGTTGACGGCATCGCTTCCTTCGGGGGATTTGGCTTCCGCAGCGAAATACGTTCCGTCGGCAATCAATTGGCTGTCGACGCCGTACACCGTTTTCAGCGCGCCTTCAATTTGAGCCGGACTGTAATCCTGCGCCTGTAGCCCGCGCACGGACGCCTCAATCAACTCGCGCAGCGCGGGGATATCCGCGGGGCTGGCTTGGCGAATTTCGATATTTGCTGGCATGGAATTAGAAAGGCTTGTTCAGTGGATGGTTTTGTTTTCGATTTCGGCGCGGAGAGACGCGATAAATTGATCGAGCGGCTGCGGGCCGAGGTCGCCTTTCGTGCGATGGCGCACCGAGACAGAGGAAGATTCGGCTTCCTTGCCGCCGACAATCAGCATGTACGGAATTTTTTGCAGCTGTGCGTCGCGGATTTTCGCCTGGAGCTTTTCGTTGCGGTCGTCGACATGGACGCGAATGCCGACGTCGCGCAATTTTGCCTCGACAGACTTCGCGTACTCGGAAAACTTCTCGCTGAGCGGCAGCACGCTCGCCTGCACTGGCGCAAGCCACGCTGGAAACGCGCCGGCGTAGTGCTCGATCAATATACCGAAAAACCGCTCGATTGAGCCAAGCAGCGCGCGATGGACCATCAGTGGCTGGTGACGCGCGCCATCTTCGCCGACGTATTCGAGGCCGAAGCGCGCGGGCAGATTGAAATCGAATTGCACGGTGGTGAGCTGCCACGGCCGCCCAATCGCGTCGATTAATTTTACGTCGATCTTCGGCCCGTAAAACGCGGCTTCGCCTTCGATGCGTTTGTACTGGATTTTCATGCGTTCGAGCGTATCGGCAAGGGCGGCCGTGGCGCGATTCCAGTCTTCCGGCTTGCCCGCGTAATTTTCCGGATGCGCGGCGTCCCAGACGGAAAGCTCGACCTCGTAGCGATCGAAGCCGAACGTCTTCATCACGGCGAAGGCGAAATCGACGCACGCTTCGACTTCGCTTTCGATCTGGTCGGGACGGCAAAAAATGTGCGCGTCGTCCTGCGTAAAGCCGCGCACGCGCAGCAAGCCATGGAGCACACCGGAGCGTTCGTAGCGATACACCGTGCCGAGTTCGGCGAAGCGCAGGGGAAGCTCGCGATAGCTGCGCAAGTGCGCCTTGTAAATCAAAATGTGCCCAGGGCAATTCATGGGCTTGAGCTGGTAATCGGCCTTCTCGATTTCGATGGGGCTGAACATATTGTCGCGATAATAGCCCGTGTGCCCGCTGGTCTTCCACAGGTCGAGGCGCATCACGTGTGGAGTGAAAACCAGATCGTAGCCACGGCGCAGCAATTCATCGCGCAGCCAGTCTTCGACCAGTTTGCGAATTAGGCCGCCCTTGGGATGCCAGAAAATCAGCCCCGGGCCGGCTTCGTCTTGAATGCTGAATAGATCGAGCTCCGGGCCGAGCTTGCGATGGTCGCGGCGCTTGGCTTCTTCGAGTTTGTGCAGATATTCGTCGAGCTCGGCTTGCGAATAGAAACAAACAGCGTAAATCCGCTGCATTTGCGGATTGCCTTCCTGCCCTTTCCAGTACGCGCCCGCCACGTTCGTCAATTTGAACGCCTTGATGCGCCCCGTCGAAGGAATATGCGGGCCACGGCAGAAATCGACGAATTTTCCGGTGGTGTAAAACGACACCATAGGCTCGGTCGCCTTTTCTCCCACGAGCTCGCATTTGAATTCCTGCTGCGATTCGCGATACAGCTTTAGCGCCTCGGGCTTGGGCAGCAGCTTGCGCTCATTCGGAATATCCTGCGAAGCAAGCTCGCGCATTTTGTTTTCGATGCGTTCCAGGTCTTGCGAAGTGAATGGCTCGGCGCGCAAAAATTCGTAGAAGAAGCCATTGTCGATCGGCGGGCCGATTCCAAGTTTCACGCCAGGGAAAAGCTCGATGACTGCGGCGGCCAGAAGATGCGCCGCCGAATGGCGCAGCACCTGAATCGCTTCGGGATCCTTGGGAGTGAGAATCGCGAGGGAAGTATTTTGGTCGAGCGGCCTCGAGAGATCCCATAATTGCCCGTCGACGCGCGCGACGAGCGCTTCCTTGGCCAGGCCACGCGAAATTTGGCGCGCAATCTCCGCGGGAGTGGTCCCGCTCGAGACTTCGCGCTTGGCCCCATCCGGCAGCGTGATTTCTATCGTATCCATTTATGTTTCGTTTTCGCGTGGGACGTTCAACATCGCCCCAGGCTCCGTGGCGCGCAACCTGGAAGCATCTAGCTTACTGGCCGCGACAATTACGGTCAAGGCATGCCATTGCGCGACCTAAAACTTTGTTTCGTCGGCGGAGATGTTGCGCTGGCTGGGCGTGTTGGAATCGCTGCCGAAGTCCGCGAGAAGGACTTCCTGCCCGTCGATCAGCGGAAAGCCCTTGGAAAAGGCCATAACCTTGGCAAGCGCCTGATAAAAGTAAAAATTCTGCTCGCCAGCCTGCATATCCTCGATGGAAGTCCAAATCGACATGACGCGCAGGTCCACCGTCGAGCCGGAGCCGGCCTCTCCGCGGAACGCGATGAGCGCGCGGAATCCCTGCTGCTGCCGCGCATGCGGAATCGCGGCCTTCAGGGCACCGAGGAACGGTTCGAGCTTGTCGGGCAGGATGTGGAACTGCGTCACACGAGCATACATAGCGCCTCCTCAAGTAATTGGGCGGGATTGCGACTAGCCTAACCTTAATGGGTGGCGCAGTAAAGGCGGAGAATCACACAGGGCGAGATTGACGGGATGAACCAACCGTACCGCAACTTATGCGGCTACGGGTCGCCCGCCAGAATGCTGCAGCAGTGGGCGAGGTCGCCGCGGACGACGGCAAGAGCCTGCTCCGGTGAGCCGACCAGGCGATAATGAGCGATGGATGTCTCTTCGTGCAGTTGAAACGTGAATAGAAACTTTCGCCCAGCCAGATCGTATTGATAGAGGGACGGCTCCCAGATCCCGGGCGCGACGGGTGCTTGCTCCATGATGAAGTGGCCGCCGCGATAGATCTTGCCGAGAATTCCGCCGCCGAAGGAAATGTCGCGAATGATGTCGGCATCAGCAGCAACAAGCTGGGCGGCCTGCGGATCAATCCAGGCGGTGGCGCGAGCGTGAGCCAGCCAGTCCAGGGAATCGCCGTGCCGCTGGTACGCCGGGTTGGGATTGAGTTGAATCCCATCAACGATACGCCCGTCGCGGACTTCGCGGCCAAGCCATGTGACCAGATAGGCTTTCAGAACACTATGGGTGAGACGCTGGCGCGCCTGCAATTTTTTCTGTTGCTTGGCCAGCGCGGCGGCCTGACGCGGGTCGCCGGGACGAACAGCGATCTCGAGGACGCGCTCCCAATCGCGCAACTGCCGCTGGTATTCGCTGGGGGGAACAGGCTGTCCGTTTTGCTTAACGAGCAGCTTCAAATTGCCGCTTCCGGTCGGCACCACGCGGTAGAGTTTGTCCGTCATGATGGGCCCCATGGCGGAGCCTTGCCGCTCGACGTGGTGCTCGAGGCGCTCAAAAGTATCGAGCATCGCATCATTGCGCTGTTGATTGGCAATGACGCGCACGATAAGTTCGTGAATTTGCGCCGGACTCAGAGGGGTTTGATCCAGCGTCGCTGCCGATTGTTGGGACTGCGGGGGCGGTGCGGCCGAGATGGCCAGCGGCGCAAGGGAGACAGCGGCCGCAACTGCGATGGCGCACCCGAATTGGAGTCGGCGTTTCAAGGATTGTTGGGTCTCGGAAATTTTCGTACCGGGTTTCGAGGTATTATCCTTAGTATCTGTTTTCCCGCGTTTCGTATTGTAGCGATGTTTGCGCTCTGGAGCACGGGCTCGGGGCAGCCGGTAGCGAGAACGTTATCCCCGACCATTAAAGACAGTCCCAGTGAGAACTTTTATCCCCTGGCGAACGTCTATACTAATTAGATGCCGCGGCCACCCAAATTGGGACTAGGTTTCCGCCAAGCGAGCGTGACGCTGCGCGAAGCAACTTGGCTGGCCTTCGATACACTGCGTGCGCACAAAATGCGGAGCTTTCTGACGCTTCTCGGCGTCATTCTCGCGGTGACCACGCTTGTTTCCGTGATGAGCGTGCTCAACGGATTGAATCTCTACGTGGCGACGAAAATCGCCAATCTGGGCTCGAACGCCTTCATCCTCGATAAGTATGGCATCCTCACCAGTTATGAAGCGTTTCTGAAAGCGCAAAAACGCCCCTCGCTCACCATGTCTGACTACTACGCGATGAAACAAGACTTGCATTATGCGCAAAATGTTGCCGCCGAAGAAGGCACCACCGCCGACGTTCATTTTGGCAGGAATATCGACGAAGATGTGAACGTGATCGGAGCAACTCCAGAGTTTACTCAGGTCGAAGATTTCGATATTGCGGCCGGCCGCGCCTTCACCGATGAAGACGAACTGCATCACGCGCCCATTTGCTTCCTCGGACACGACATCGCCGCCCGCTTTTTTCCAGCCATTGATCCAATCGGCCAGGAAATTCGAGTCGGCCAGCAGCAATACCAGATCGTGGGCGTCGCCAAATCCTTGGGGACGGTGCTGGGACAGTCCCGCGATAATTTTGTGATGATCCCGCTTTCCACCTATCGCGAAGTGTGGACGCCCCCGGATGATTCCTTGACGATTTTCATCCAGGCAATGAGCACGAATGCCATGCCCGCCGCCATAGATGAAGCACGCGTGCTTCTCCGCGCCCGCCACCACCAGCGTTACCAAGATCCGGATGATTTTGGGATCATCGAGCCTTCATCAATTACCGGCCTGTGGCAGAAATTAACCGGCAACCTGTTCGGCATTGCGATCTGGCTGACCAGCGTGTTCCTCGTGGTTGGCGGAATCGTGATCATGAACATTATGCTGGCCAGCGTGACCGAGCGGACGCGTGAAATCGGACTGCGGAAATCGCTCGGCGCGCGCCGGCGGCATATCGTGCTGCAATTTCTGATGGAAGCGTCCATGCTGTCGGCGTTGGGTGGTGTGGCGGGAATTTTGCTGGCCGTGGCGATCGCCATGCTCGTGCGCGCGCTATCGCCGCTGCCGATATCGACGCCGCTGCACGCCGTGCTGATTGCGCTGGCGCTGTCGACGGGCGTGGGACTTTTCTTCGGGATTTATCCGGCGGTGCGCGCGTCGCGCCTGGACCCCATCGAAGCATTGCGCGCGGAAACCTAAGGGCGAGCCATGAAACAGGACATTCGTGAAAATCTTGCGCTGGCCTTCGACACGCTGCGAACGCACAAAGCGCGCAGCGCGCTCGCCGTCCTCGGCGTTGTGATCGGTGTCGGCGTGATT
>Ga0307374_10007983_pt1 | contig 15960 bp, 22 predicted proteins | sample OX3MG_FD_202532 | JGI IMG/M metagenome (GOLD analysis project Ga0307374, IMG submission 202532) | Soil microbial communities from Risofladan, Vaasa, Finland - OX-3 | ecosystem: Environmental > Terrestrial > Soil > Coastal area > Acid sulfate soil | place: Finland: Risofladan, Vaasa | collected... | reverse complement strand
ATTGAGCCGACCGAGGCCCATGTGGCGACGAATCTGTTCGTCTGGACGCCGTCGGGCCGTTTCAATTATGAGCTCGATCCGGCTGGAACCGTGCCGCAAATGGATTTCGCAATCGACCAGCCTGTTCCCGATCGCCCGGTGGTCAATCTTCCCGTCCCGGCAGTTGCAAAGCAGAGGGATCCGTCTCCGGCCGAAGTACTGATCGAAGCCACTTCTGTGCGGCTGTACGGCCGGACTTCCGGCAGGAATCCGATTGCTGTTCACCTGACGGATTTGCTCGAGCACGGCGGGCAACTGCTGATCCGGTACACGATCCGAAATCGGACCGGGAAATCCTATATGCCCGGCACTCCGCAGGTCGTGGCGCTCACCGCGCCGCAGTATCGCGAGTCGCTCTACGTTCTTCGAGACTCCGAGCTCCGTCCAGACGCCGCGAGGCACGTACAGTCGACTGGCGAGACTCCGCTTAAGGTGACCAGGAGCGAAATGCGCTCCTCGCGCATCGAGCCGGACCGGAAAACAACCGGAGTCGTCGCGGTCAGGCTGCCTCCGACGCACGCGGCACCGACGGTGCTTCGCCTGAGATTCCTAGCGGGTCCTCAAGGGCCGGTGAGCGCCACGCTGGTGCTCTGAAATGGCCAGACGCATAACACCGGAAGAAACTCGCGCCTGGTTTGCCGGCTATATGAACGAGCGGCCGGACTATGGACTGGACAAAGCCCTCCGGGATCTCATTCTCCATCCGAGGAGTCCCTTCCATCCCAGGGAGCGACGCAAGTGCAGAGGCGCATTCTTGTGGGCTCTGGCCTGGCTCGGGGCGGCAGTCACCCTGTTTGTGTATTTCAACGTCGCACCTTGAAGGATTCGCCGACTTGAGTCTGCTCCTCCCCATCCCCGAGTTCCCGGAAGCTTTGGTTCAGGACCTGTTTCGGCTCGGTCTGCTGGCCTCTGTGTTTTTCACCGTGATTCGCGCCGGAAAAGCTGTCGTGTCGGGATCCGCTCGTCCCCGGTCCGGCGGAGCGGGCGCCTGGAAAAGGCTGGTGGGCGATGCTACCGAGTGAGCGCCCGGCTCCTCGCGGGAGCACGGAGCTGGCCCTTCTCTCGGCGTTTGCTCTTGCCGCCTGGCTCCTCAAGCTTGTGATCGTTGATAGCTATCGCTTCACCGGGAGCCAGGCGGCGGAATGTTTCGCTTACTCGGTTCTCATCGCTGCGGCCATTGCCGGACCAGCCTACCGGCTGCTGACCGCCCGCTCGCGCCGTGAAAAAAGCTGGCCTCATCCTCACCTGGTGGTGTCCCGCAGAAGGGACGAACGGGCTCTACGTCGGGCGTGGAGCGAAGATGCGATTGTCCTGGGCTACGATGTCCACGGGAAACCCTGGCTCTGGTCCGATCGCACGCGCGTGATGCAAGGCATCGTCCTGGGGATGACCGGGATGGGCAAAACAACACTGCTCTCGAACATTCTTACGCAGGATTTGTTTCGAGTCTTCGGTCCACCCGAAGATCGGCACCGCGTTCCCATGATCATCCTCGACGGCAAGGCGGACACAAAAGTCTTTGAGAATCTTCTCCCGCATATCCATCGTGCTGGCCGCCTCCGCCAGTTGCGAGTGATCAACCCTTCGAGACCGGATATCTCCGTTGGGTATAACCCGTTCCATGCAAACGAAGCGGACTACATGTCCGTAGTGAACATGGTGTTCAGCTCGTTCAATTTGCACCACGAGTTTTTCGCCGAGCACCAGCTGATCTACCTCTCGGACATTGTGCGCGTGCTTTCCTATACCGGTTTGAAATTCAACTTCTATGACGTTCTGGTCATGGCCTTCGATCAGCGGGTCCTGCGCGAACAGGTCGAAAAGGCTTCCCGATGCCTGGAGCAGAACGCGGAAATCAGCGTCCAGCGGAAGTTGAACTTCGAGATGTCGGTGCGGAACCTGTACCAATCGTTTCAGGATTGGGAGCGAATCCCCAAAATCCAGGGATTGCTCAATGAATGCATGGCGTTCCTCGACGATGAGCTGAGCATCGTGACCGGACCGTATGAAGACCTGCTTTCGCTCGATGAAGTGATCGAGCAGGAGCTCATCTTGTACGTATTGCTGAACGTCAACAAAAAAACGAAACCCGTTACGGCGCTCGGGAAAATGTTGCTGCAGAACCTTCAGCTGATCGTCGGCCAGCGATATGAGAACCAGGAAAAACCAGACCACCCGAATCAGCCTCTGGTGAGCGTCGTGCTCGATGAATTCGCTCCCTTCGGCTACCGGAATTTTCCGCAGATTCTGCAAACCGCGCGGGGCACCAATACGGCCTTCCTGTTCTCGATGCAAAGCCTCTCGCAACTGATGCAGGTCGGGCGAGGATTCAAGGAAGATGTCGCCTCGGCTCCGAACACAACCATGATGCTCCAAACGCGAGATGAGGAAACCGCCCATTATTTCCTGCGGGCGTCCGCCGAGCACCGCGTGCGGCGCCGCAGCGTGTCCCTGGAACGCCGGAACTTTCTCGGATTCGAGCGCTATGAAGAGAGTGGCCGGGCTGTCGATATCGAAGCCATCGAGACGCGTGCTCTCGATGAGCATATCAAGAACATGCCCAAGGGCCAGATGCAGATTCTGATGACGGATGAAACCAAGGGCACGCTCCACGCCCATCTGCACATTCGCGCTCCCTCTGCGGTTCGCGTGCCTCACTTCCAGCCGGAACTCTATCCGCGGCTCAAACAATCGCGGCAAACTTCGATCGGCGCCAACCTCCGCTTCAAGAGTCCGCGATACCAGGACGCTCGTTACCGCCGAAGAACGTTTGGGGAAGGGCGCGCATGAGGCACACAGCGCGACGAACATTGTTGTCCGTCGTCCTGCTGTCCGCTACAACCACTCTGGCCGCTCAGGCGCCCCGGGCGCCGCATCTCGGACGTGAGACCTGGTACGAAGTCATTCGCCAGAAGATGAATCCGGCACGCACGAACTACGGAGAGTGGTTAGACGAGCGCCGCCAGGTATTGCTCGATGCCAGTGTCCGAAACCCGTTCTTTTGGTACTCGTTCGGGATCACTCTTTTTGCTTCGCTGATGCCCGTGGTGCTCCTCAAATGCGTCAAGGATTCGCGCGAAAAGGACCGGGAACACGCACGGATCGAAGCCGACCTCCGAAACCATGACCGGTACTCCCGAGAAAAGACCAAAGAGGCGATCGAGAGGTACAACCAGCATATCGAAGAGTGCAACCGGACAATGGAGGCTGCCGAATCCGGAAACGGCCGGCCCGGTTGGGGCAACTCGGCGCTCGAGAGCGTGAAAGCCGAGCTGCAGCATGTCGTCGCCCAACTGGAAGCCGCGACGCAGGACCGTGACAAATTTCAGGAAGAACTGCGGCAGAAATCCCTTGTCGTAGCGGACCTTTCCATGCGCCTTGACCTGTTGTCAAAGAAGGCCAACGGATCGCGAAGTTTCGGGGCGGCCACGGGGAAAACCATACCGACCGATGCAACCGGGGACGGCGCCAGGCTTGTCGGTCACATCAACCGGCTGCAGGAAGATTTGTACGCCGAACGGCAGAAGAACAAGCGCTTGAAGGGCGCCTGACAGATATGCTTGTTACCATCACAGGCTTTGGGAGCATTTGGCGACAGCGCTTCGGGAAGGACCGGACGGATCCGAAGCGGTTTGCGCATTCGGCGTACTTCAACACGACCGGCGTTCCAGTCAATGGCAAGATCCGTACACGTCCCAGGATCGAAGGCCACGTACGATTCAATGGCGTCGGAGGCTTCGATCCGAATCATCTGTCCGGCATGATCAACGGCGTCTTCGAGTGCGCCGAGCCCTGCATTTGGCAAGGGAAGAACAAAATTCTGTTCAAGCATCTTCTGCCAGTCCCGCAACAGCCTGACTATTTTTTAGTTGTCGTTCGAGCTTCTGAAGTCGGACGCCTGAACGTAGCGTCACCCGCATGGAGATCGGAGGGTACACTCCTGATTTCCTTCAGTGAGTGTCGGGACCAACAGGAGGCCATGCTGTTGATGCCGCAGGACAGTTGGTTGCGAACGGAACGTGGCCGATGCGGGCTTCGGCCGTTCGTCTGTTGGCCCTGGAGTGCCCGGCTCCATTGGGAGTCCGACTGAGTAAGGATGGCCGATGCGATATCCGAAAGGTTCCCTTCAACTTAGCCCATCGCGAGACCTCCCTTTGTTGCGTCAAATCTTGCGCTCGGAATTCGTAACCCAATCTCAATTGTTCGAGTTCTCGAAACTGAACCACTCTGAGCGGAGCCGTAACTCATTCCACTGGAGGATCCGAAGGTTGGTTGACCGGGGACTGGTGCTGCAGCAGACACTGCTGACCGGCACGGGAGATGTGGTGTATTCCGTCGCAAGCGCGGCAGCAACGATGCTGCAAAGCATGGGTGAGTACTGCCTGGTTGGGCGCGGCCGAACCGACGCCGGGAAGACAAACGGAAGCGCTTTGCATGCTATTGGGCTGAACGAAATCCAACTCAGCGGTTTGCGCGCCGGGTTGCTCGTACGCTGGATGGGATCGATGGAGATCCGTTCTCAGAATGAGCTCACCGAGTTCGGATTCGCAAAGGACTATGATGCCATTGTGACCGTGCGCACCGATATGGGGGAACGGAGGTTTGCACTCGAATACGAGCGAACTCCGAAGCCCGCCAAATGCTACCGGGCGATTGCCGCTTCCCTGAGCCAGGAAGTTCACGTGAACCGGCTACTTTATTTGGTCGCGAACTATGATATTTTGCGATTCATTGCAGGGTTCTTTACTGATGCGGAGTTTCCGGTCTTCTTTGGTCTGCGTGCGGATTGGCTTTCTCATCTGCTGGAAATGCCGGTTTTGGACGGTAGGACCAAACGCGCATGCCCCTTGCGGCAAGCCTTGAATGGAGGCGTCCAAACGGCCGGCGCCAGGGCGGCCGCGACGAACTATAGTTTGCCCTTTCATTGACCTTTCTATGCCCGCCGATTGTAGGACCATTGCCTCCCAGGCCTCGCGTTAAGCTACGGTACTTCCGGGACATGCCTGTTTATTATCCTCGCGGGGAGTAGTGTTTTCGAGCCGCAAATCATGCGTTGCGTGTTGCGCTGTCGCCAATAGGGCGCGCGGATCGATCGCCATGGCAAGGCACGGAGCACGGAGAAAGTTCACTCCGCTCATCCGACCTTGCGCGTTCTTTGCCAGAGGCGGGTTGAGCGTGCCGGCCGCGAAATCGAACGTGTCGTCCGGGAACGCCGTGGGGCCACGCAACGGAGGTGGTCAATCCTACGCGGTGTTGCTGCAAGAGAGTGATCCCGTGTGAGCGGCCGCACTTGTGCACGGTCAGTGTCTCTTTCTAAATCGAGTGAACTGATGAGACGGTGGGTGCAAGTCATCTCCGCATGGGGCTTTTCTGGCGGTGTTGGCATCTCCGCGCAAATACCGAAGCGCATTGTTCCAGCCTCTGTTGCCTTTTGGCGCGCGGTAATCCCAGGGCGCGCAAAAGCGAGCAATTCCAATATCGCTCGTACCGCTACGGCGATTCACGCAAAACACCAGGCGAACGCGGTCCCCTGGCACATGAAATCGCGGCGCCCTGAGGTGTCGAGAGCTTCGTGCTGCTGCGCCTGCGCCGGTGGAGACCTTGCCAAAGCAATGAGCCAAACAATCAGCGACACATGAAAGGACGTCGCGCGGACAATATTCCATCCCAGAAAATAGGACTGAAGCCAGCGTTCTGAAACAGACTGGTTCGCCATCTGGGCAAGCGAAACCGTCAACAGGCCTGCTGCGATCAGCTTCTCAGAAGCCGGCAAACAGATTTCGTATCGGCTGACGAGCACAACGAGCAGAACCACAACGGCGGCTGCGGTGATTCGCAGGTTTGCTTCGAGAGCGAGGAGGATGCACGCTGTGAGCGCTAACACCCATTTCGTTATGATGCGGAATCCTCGATAGGGTCGCGACGTCATCCGGGCCAACTCGCCGATACTCAGGCCTCGACCCGCAAGGAGAACGAGCTGCGCGATCCAGGCCGACTGCAGAGCCAACTGGGATCTGCAGCCGGCAGATCGATAGACATAAGATATGAAAGCCTGCCGCCCTGCCAGCAACACCGGGTAAGCAGAGGAAGAACGAGAGTCGCCTGTACCGGCGCCGGGGAAAAACGAGCACGCAAAGAATTCGTTCGAGAATCGATGCCGGTAGCTGCAGGACGATCTGGGCAGCCGTTAAACCCATTCTGCGCGCATCCCATCACCGGCCTGGTAGATTTCAGGGAGATGGAAAGCGATCGACGAGAGAGCCTTCGCGGGCGAGGTCGAGCCAGGAATTGAGGTCTGATTCCAGGCCAGGCAGGCCTGGATCGCGCGCAACTTCGCTCAGCGGTTTCTCCGCACAGACTGCCAGAAGCCGAACTTTGGCCGTCAGTGCCGACCCAAAACCGGCGAGCTGCCGCTTCCCGCGTCAATCCAGGAACGAATTTGGCGGCGCATGTGAGCCGATGTGCGAGCGGAAGAAATCTCCTCGGATCGCCTCCACAAATGCAATGGCCGTATCCGCGCAGCTCTTCGATTTGTTTAAGCGTCGCATTGTATCCGGTCAGAAGCTCCTGGACCTCGTGAAATTCGAGATGATGGCTTGGGAGAAATTGACTTATCGTGAGTCGGCGGTACTTGGTTCGTGTGCCGCGAGGACGGTGGAACGCAACACAGAGTCGTAACCGCAACCGCGATAGCAGCAGGACATTGATAATCGACTCCGTCACAATTCTTTCTGCCTGGGGTCAGGTTGATGTGATTGGCGGCATGCAGCCCGTATCAGGAATGCGTAGCTTCCCGCATTTGATCGAATCCCCCGCTCATCCTATTAGGGAGCCGGAGGGGGATAACACAACATCCCGTTATCCGCCCCGCCGACTCCCCGGATGCTCCAAACCGGCGCACTCGGACATCGTTTTTTTTAGCGGAAAGGAGCGCCGTCGCCGGGCGCCTCCGTCCTCAAGATTCCTTTGAACACCAGATCCACCAGGCCCATTCCCTGTTCTACCGGAGAATTCCAGAACTGAAAACGAAAGGAGAATGACATGTTTGGCAAACTGAATGCTGTCGCTGTGACCGATCCCGACCCAGTCCCGGACGGGATGAGCGGCTCAGTCGACGAAGCCGTGGCGCGGTTGCTTGAAGTAACCGAGCACCCGAAGGTTGAGAAGTGGGTCCAGTTTCCGAAGGCGCTCTTGCTGTTTCTCGTCGTCACCGGGGATTCCGAATCCGGAGCCTTCTACGTGTACAACCGCCGCTCCAGGGTGTGGTATTGGGTTGACTTTGACGATGAGAAGTTTGGCGGATATTCAGTGGGCGATTTCGAGCGATTGGTCCGCGAATGCCGGTTTTTGGACATCGTTGAGCGTCCAGATCTGCTTACGGCCGACGATGGCTGGATCGTCCAGCCCGGCCTCCGCCCCCGACGTAGCGACGGGAGCGCTCGAACACAGAGGTTCGCGTAACGCAGCCCTTATTTTCCCGTCCCCCCCTCGCAAACCGCAGCCTCGGCAACGATTTAACCGGGACAATTCCACTTATTTGACAAAAGACCGTTGTGGGTTTAGGTAGAGCACATTCGCTCAATGCGATGGGCTCGGACGGGAGAGACCGTGGAAGCCACGATGAAAGCGACCCAGGAGATTGTACGGGACTACGGACGCCTGTTTGTAAACCGCGGGGCTTACACCCTGCAATCCTCGCGCCCTCATCCCGAGAGCCTGCGGCACTATTACTTCCGGCCGAAGGTCAAGGGGACAGGCGCGGAGCTGAGACTCAATGCCGCCACGATCCGTCGGCATCTCGAGGGCGCGATTACCATTGGTTTGTACGCAATCAATCCTTCAACGCAACGATCGAAGTGGATCGCGATCGACGCCGATTATGGCGGTGCGATGGAGGACCTACTCAAGCTGCAGTATTTCCTACAGCAAGACAACGTGGAGGCCGCTCTCGAAATGAGTAAGCGGGGCGGTCATCTTTGGATTCTCATGGAGAGACCTGCGCTGGCTCGCGAGTGCCGAATCTATATCTACAACTGCGCCGTCAATCTGGGAGTACCCATCCGAGGGAACGGCTCCCCGGTAGGCATTGAAATCTTCCCGAGGCACGATGAGCTGCAGGCGGGAGAATTTGGGAACGCGATTCGCGGACCGCTCGGAATCCATCGCGGCGCGAACCGGCGATACTGGTTCTATGGCGCCGACTACGCCCTGGAAAAGCAGATGGCCTACCTGAAGAGGCTCCGAAAGTTGGGCGAGGCGCAATTGCGGAAACTCATCGTAGGAAAGTCCATGCCGCTCTATTTTCAGAGCGAACGCCCGGCATCCGGGGCGCCTGCTCCCTCCGCGTACGCGGCTGGCCGCGAGTTTCGCATCATGGACTATGTGGGCAAGGCTCGGAAGGTTGGCCGGAATTATGTGACGCGATGCCCCTCCTGCGCCGGCGCAGGTCAGGATCGAAGTGCCGACAACCTGGCCATCTGCATTAACGACCCGCGGAAATACATCTGTTGGGCGGGTTGCACAAAACAGATGATCCGTCGCGCGGTGGGCCGACCCCTACCCGCTCGACAATCCGCGTGAGGGAGCAGACAGATGGAAAAGAAGCAAGACCACTTGGCGCATCGAGGGCTCAGTCTGCCGCGGCAAGCCTTGCGGCGCTTGCATGAGGCAGGAATCTTTGCTCCGTCGAGCGTGAGTCTCGAACACCAACATCTGGCGGGGCGGTATGTAGTGCGGGGAATCGAATCCGGCGGCGCGGTGAAAGATCTCGGTCGATACGTCACCTTCTGCGGTTCTGCCGGGGAGCGATTGCCGTGCCTCCATCCCATCGATGCGATCGGGGTAAACGGTCTCCACGCGGTGGTGGTGGCCACAGTCCTGATCCGGATCGAATTGTTTCGAGCCGGTCGAACCTGCCAACTGCTCATCACCAGGCATCAACCTGGAGAGGTCGAGAACGGCAGACGGCCTCCCCTTGAGCACATGCTCCTGTTTCGCGGAGTGAACGGTTTTCTCGATCAGGAGCCACTCGGCGAGGAAGGTGGTCCGGCCGGGCCTCGGTTCTGGTCACGCGGCGGCGAGGTGCGCGAGATTCCAGCGGCATTTCGGGCGCCGGTTCAGGCGGCAACCCTGGGTGCGAGCTGCATCGGATGCCGCCATGCGCACTTCCTGGGGGAACCGATCCGGATTCACTAATCCATGCCGAGTGTCCCCCCGCGCGCAGCATCGGCCCGACTTTCCTACCCGTCCGAACAGAAGAACCTTCGGACCCTCTGTCTTTCCGTTTTGTAAGCAAGCATCGCGCGAGAGTAGCGAATCCCTCGGGAGCGTGCCGTCCTTCCCCCAGCAAAACTTTTGGAGGTGCAGTTTGCTCAATACAGTGCCATGCGGACCACGTGCGGTTCTGCCTCTATTACAAGAGATGTATGAACTCAAAAAACCAGTTTTCCTCTGGGGTAAGCCTGGCATCGGCAAAAGCGACGTGGTTCGCGACTTTGCCACCCAGAATGACATGCGCTTAATCGATTTGCGGCTGACCACCCTCGAGTCGGTCGACCTTCGCGGACTGCCATGGATCGACGGCGAGCGTAGACAGACCGCCTGGATGAGACCTGAGTTTTTTCCGGTGGATGACAAACCCACGGTGATATTTCTCGACGAGCTCACTGCCGCCGAGCCTCGAATCCAAGCGTCCTCTTATCAATTGATCTTGGACCGCTGTATCGGTTCACATGTTCTGCCCCCGTCGGCTTGGGTGATCGGGGCCGGAAATGGTCTGGACGACGGCTCGATCAGCTATGGCATGGGTGCTGCCCTGGCGGACCGATTTCTTCATGTGAATATGATCGCCAGCTCACAAGATTGGGTGGCCTGGGCTCTCGATCACGGCGTGCATCCGTCGGTCATAACCTTCATTCGCCTCAAACCGGAATGCCTCGATTCCTCGCAAGGTCTCGCCAGTTCGGAGCAGCTTGTCAGCCCCTCTCCGCGTTCCTGGGAGTGTGTTTCCCGGATACTGAAACAGGTCAAGAACCAGTCCGTGCGGTCGCTGGCGATTAACGGCTTGGTCGGGGAAAGCGTGGCCGTCCAATTTCTTCACACGATGGAAGAGATCGGACAAGTTCCGCCGATCGATGCTTTGCTCGAGATGACCCCCGGCCAAGCAGCGCATAGCATTCCCGCGAGTCTCGGCGCGCTTTACGGATTTACCTACAGCGCGGTGGCCTATGTAGAAAAACTCAATCACATGGAGTGGCTGATTTTCGTCCTCGACGCCATCGCCCGGATTCGAGACACCCACCCACGAGCCGAGATCCAGAGTCTCGGGATGGAATTGCTCCTCGAGAAGGCTTCCCGTCTCCGGCTGATGGATCAACTCGTGCGGTCCGCGGCATACACCTCCGCTTACAAGCGGAAGGCCGGCCAACTCTCCGCCTAGGAGTCACGCGTGACAAAACAGGAAATCGTGTCTTTACGAGTCCGGCGGGCGGTCACCAAGGACATCGGTCTGGCTGGTGTAATGCTCTACGTCCCTGTCATCATCGAGGAAACCGGGATCGCGCCCGCCTGGACTGACGGAGCGAAGATGTATTTCAGCCCTGCCTTCTTTGAATTCTCCGAGGAAGAACAGGTGGGGGTTTGTATCCACGAATGCCTGCATGTGGTATTCCGCCATGTGCAACGGGGACTCGCGATTTGCGAGCGAGAAGGAAGCGCCTACCGCCCCGAGCTGTGGAACATGGCATGCGATGCCGTCATCAACCACTCCATTGCGCAGCTACCGTGGACGCGGCTGCCCCAGCATGCGATAGAGCTGACCCGACTCCTCGGTTCCGATTTGTTGAAAGCCAAGCCCGCTCCGCTATGGACTTCGGAACAAATCTACGACGAGTTAAAAGCGCGCCGGCACGTCCTTCCGGTTCAATCCTCCAGCTTGGCCCATGATTTGAATGGAGGCCAGGCAGCCCAGGGTCCCGGGATCGCTCCGGAACCGGGGATGCGGGGCGGATGCCGAGACGGCCACCAGACCGAGATGGAGACCAGAATCTGGCGCGAACGGATCGTCCGCGCCCAAGCTGGCTCTCACCCCGGCGGCGTTCTGCGCAAACTTGCCAGCGACGTACCCCGGCCGCAGATTCGCTGGGAGCGGGTCTTGCGCGAATTCCTGCATCAACATTGTCTGCCCACAACGGAAAGCAGCTGGAACCGGCCCAGTCGCCGAACGCTCTCCCAGGGACAACAAGCGAGATTCATTGAGGCCGGCCACGAGCGCAAGCAGGGTCTCGCTCGCATCGGCGTGGTCGTCGATACGTCCGGCTCAATTCGCGATGAAGTGCTGAGGTCTTTCCTGGGAGAGATCAACGGAATCATGAGGGTGACCGCGGCAGAGACCGTTGTCGTCGATTGCGATGCCGCGGTCCAAATCGTGAGGGTCTTTCGCCGGCCGCTGCTTGACTACAATCCCAGAGGCGGCGGAGGCACGGACTTTCGCCCGGGCATTGCGGAACTAGAGAGACAAGGAGTCACGATCGGCGTCTACCTGACCGATCTTTGTGGGACGTTCCCGGACCGCAGACCGAGTTTTCCTCTTCTGTGGGCGGTCACGCAAGATTTGCATGTTCCCTTCGGCCGCAGAATCCTGATCCCTCAGAAATGAGGTGTTTGTGAAAACGCGAGGAGGTCGTCACATGAAGGCCGCTCCGAGGCAGTGGGAGATCCGGTACAACACAGAGGGAGAAGCGTTTCTATTCACTTTTCGGAACGACGGAACGGGCACCTGCCGGGACGTCGATGGTCAAACAGATGTCGCGTTTGACTGGAATCCTGGCGACATGGAAGCGGTCGAAGATTCCGAGGTCGAGGAGACCCTTGAGGAGCTCGCCTCGAACCTGTTCTGGTCAGAAATCAATGAACAATTCGGGGAAGACGCCGTTATCACCGACGCCTATCTGTTTGAACACTCCGAAGGGCTCGATGTGGAGTTTACGTGCGGTAGCCGCAAGGAGTTGCGGGGTCTGACTCGCCTGATTCTTTATTCATTTCCTTCCATCTGGTCCGATGGTTCCGAGCGTCGGAATGTAACATTTCAAACCGAGGGGGAAAGTAGTGGCGAAAGAGCCAGCCTGGAAGAAGATGAATACGATTTGGATCTGGGGAGCGATCTCGCCAGCGCTGACCGAGCTCGAGTCGTCGAGCTTCTCAATTTCGCGATCGGCCAAAACACCCCGGTTGGCGAGTATCTCGCCTACAATGATGGCGCATATCATCGCAAGAGCGGGTACACCTGGTCTGTCAAACGAGAGGCCGTCGAAATTGGCAGGCCCAGTTTCCACGAGATGGCAGAAGCGCGCAGCGAACTGCGGGATTATCTGAAACTCTTCCTTTCCGCCTCCGACCGGAATCGGTTGCTTCCATCCACTGATACGCCACTGCACAGCTCCGGTTAGCGAACGTCCGGCCGAATCCTTTTCGATCGCCCTTGCCCCCGGACCCAGAAGGAGATTCGTGATGGGGAATGTTCTATTTCATAGCCAATCGTCTGCACGCAAGTTTGGCGGCGTTGCCGATGATTATGTAAGGATTCACAAGTTCCTGGACCAGTCGAAACTGTATCTCGGCGACTGGCGCCATCGTGCGCTGTTGCATAACACTCTTGGAGTAGCCTTGTGTGAACAGTTCTTCGGCGATCTTTACCGGCGTCCCTCCGATGCGGTACAGGTCTGTGTTCGAACGATCGCCGAACAGCACCTCATCGAGGATATAGGAGCGATCCTCACTCCGGGTGAATTCCTTCGCGAGATGCCGATCAGGCCGTGGATGAACGGCCTCACGTCTTCAGAGAAGCGATATCTCCAAAATATGCGCATGGAAACCGAACGCCATGGACCCTAGCGTGGCCAGCCATTTTTGATGGAACAACTCTAGCCAATTCCCGCGGTTCCTTTGTTTTCCAAAGCACAAGAGGAAAGCGCGCCCCATGGATTTCTTCGAACGCTCGCACTCAGACAAGGAGGTACCCTCGTGATCGAAGAGCAAAAACGAAAAGCGAAAGTCCTCAGGTTCACCAGCGCGCTGCGGGCCGCCGGGGCGAGTAACGTAACGGTGAGCTACAGCGGAGACGGCGATGAAGGGCGCGCCGAATCGCCTGAGATCCAGGATGCCGCAGGGAATCCGTTGGAAGCCTCTCGCCTGCCGGCCAAGCTCGATCTACGCAAGCTCGGCGACCTGCTCGAAGGTTTCGCGCCACAAGGATATGAGGACGGAGACGGCGGCCACGGAACGGTCAGCTTCGATGTCCAGACACTCATCATTCGGGTTGAGCACCACTGGTATGAAACCGTAAGCCATCCCGATCAGCCACGGGAGATTTAGCTCATGGCCCACCCCTTGGAACACGCCAACCACAGCGCCCGCAAATTCGGCGGTGTCGCCGCTGATTATCTGCGCATCCACCAGTGGTTCGATGAGTCCAAAGCCATCATGGCCGATGTCCGGCACCGGGCTCTGCGGCACCACGCGGAGGGGATCTTCCTGGCGGAGCGGATCTTCGGCGTCGCCATCCGGAATAGCCAGGGGAAAGATGTGCCCGTGCGATATATTGGAGAGCAGCACGTGCGCGAGGACCTGGGGCGCATACCCAGTTTTCAGGACTGGGCGGCGACGATCAGGATGGAGCCTTGGATGTACGGACAACGGATAACGAAGACCACGGAACTTTGAACTCTGCGCCGCACAAACAAGCGGGTGAATGCATGCGGTTTCTGACGTACGGTTGCCTCCGCAGGAGATGCAAAGCGACGGATTCGCTGGGCGGCTGCTCAGCAGTTCCGGAATTCCGGAAGCCTCGAAATCCGAGTTCGATGAGACGATCAGGTTTGTAACCGCGAAGCAAGGCGGCTCTTGGACGTTGTTTGATAATTCAGGCACAATACCCTCGCGCTCGCGGGGAGATACACATATCAGCTTCGCGCGCGCAACCGATGAGTACCGAGCCGATGGCTATCCTGGCGGTTCAAAGCAACCGCTGCCCCCAACGGCGCGAATCGAGGAGGTCACGATCCTGGCGATCGTGGAGACTATAATTGTTCAAACCTAGGCTCGACATATTGCCCCAACCGCAGCACGCGCTCTGGGCAGATCTTAAGGAGACGCCCCGCGGCTTTGTTCTCTACGGCGGCACCGCTCTGGCGCTCCGATTGGGCCACAGAAAATCCGAGGATTTCGATTTTTTCTGCAACGAAGGTTTCGAGACCGGCACGTTGCTTGGGGGCGTGAAGTACCTCCGGAACGCACGCGTCGATCAACGGGGGGACAACACCCTTACCGTAGTTCTCGACCGGGCCGGACCCGTTAAACTCTCGTTCTTCGGAGACGTCCAGATGAATCACGTGCAGGAGCCGGACGTCGCGATGGAGAATGGGGTGCAAGTCGCTTCGCTCATGGACCTCGTCGGTACAAAGCTAAAGACGATTCAGCAGCGCGCGGAGGCCAAGGACTATCTGGACATCTCGGCCGTGCTCAATGCCGGCATCACGCTTTCCGAGGCCCTAGCCGCGGGTATCGCCGTTTACGGCAAGACATTTAACTCCATGGCTGCATTGAAAGCGCTGACGTACTTTGAAGACGGTAACCTTGCTAGTTTGCCCTTGAGCGTGACCGAGCAGCTGCGCGCGGCCGCCGTGCAGGTAAAATGGGAGAGACTGCCCGAGATGGCTGGAAGGCCGGGAATAACGCGGGAGGACTTTAGCGGATGATCGATTCCCCGGAGCTACGCACCGTAGCCGAGCGCGTCGTGTGGTTTGAAGACGCAGATGAAACGCTCCACTACCCCAAGCGGTTTCTGGCGTATCTGATGACTTACGGAACTTGGGAAGAAATTGTGGTCGCGAGGAACTACTTTCCCGACTCGGAATTTGAAGCGACTTTGAAGGACCCTCCGGCCGGAATTTTCGATCCACGCTCTTGGTGCTACTGGAACTGCGTTTACCGGCGTGGCCTGGTTCCTCCCTTGCCGAAACGGCGGATTCCCGGCGTGGATCCGAATTCAATTCCAGACTTGTTTCCGGCGAAAAGCCAGCCCCGGCGGGGTTGAACCTCCCGGTGATTCACCGGGCAAGAGGGATCCCGTGTTCCCCAGCCTCCTCAGGCGTGCTATGCATCGTCAGGATGTTCCGGCGCTGGGCTCCCGGGCGCGGCGCTCACGCGAGGTAGCCGCGCCTTGACGCTGGGAATCCGCGTCGTTTTCCAAGCCTCGCAGACATACGTATGCCACTTTGTCCGACAGTAGCAAGATGACTTAGCGGCAAACTGACACTACCGACGAGCAGGTAGTGGGTCATCCGTTTGAATTCTCCGGCTCTTCAACCCAAGAAAAACCATCGGAATCAAGATGTGCAATATGTCGTCGGCCACCCACAATAAAACAATCTGGATCGGAGTTGTCGATACAGGCTTGGATATAATCTGATACAAATTCTAAAGCCTCTTTTGTGGTCGTAGGCAACACAGTAGCGTATTTCGCATTCTGTTCTTTGCAACCGCTGAATAAGTTCCCCATGGGCGTTAGAATCGGCATGTAGACGTTTTCGGCTCGAACTCTTATTCTGTCGGTATCTCGAATATAAATTTCAGTCGTAAATGGTGCACCGTCAAAATGCCCATTTAATAGACAATTCATCTTCGAGAGGGCACTCTGTGGACGTGCCGCTACCATTAATACAACTCGGAACTATTCAGCAGCTACTTGAATGGTGTAGTGCTCCCCGCTAAAACTGGACACCTCAATTAGGTAGAATCAGGGCCTTCAAACAGGAGGCAACATGGGCAGGAAACCACGCGTAGATCGATCCCCGGAAGAGAAGTGGCAGATCGTGCAGGAAGGCATTAAGAGCGGCAACGTCTCGGAGACGTGTCGGCGTCACG
>Ga0307374_10007982_pt1 | contig 15960 bp, 14 predicted proteins | sample OX3MG_FD_202532 | JGI IMG/M metagenome (GOLD analysis project Ga0307374, IMG submission 202532) | Soil microbial communities from Risofladan, Vaasa, Finland - OX-3 | ecosystem: Environmental > Terrestrial > Soil > Coastal area > Acid sulfate soil | place: Finland: Risofladan, Vaasa | collected... | reverse complement strand
GGCATTGGTGGCGCTCGTTGGCGTGGGGGCCGCGCTGATCACACGACGGAGCAGGCGCAGGCACGTAGCGCGCTAACCGTTGGCAGCGCCAACGATGGTAGGCGTCTCGCTTGTTACGCCGACGGAGGGTGAACCAGCGCAAGATAGCCGTGGAGACCAAACGTAGGCTGCGCCTGATGGCTGATTGGCCTCATCAGCGTGTTCGGGGGAAATAGAGCCGAAATGAGAGGGAAGTGATGAAGAGTCGGCGCGAGAGGGCAGACGCTCACGATACATCCCGGCGCACAGGCGGCGCTCTGCATGCCCTCCTTAGCGGTCGGCGCGCCTGGCTAAAGGGAATCCTGACGGTGGCGCTGCTCGTAATCTGGCTGCTGACGTCGCTCCCTTTCGGATCACTTGCCCACGCCGCCCAGGCGCGCCGCCAGGATACCTTCAAGGTGATCCTGACGACCAGCCACTTTGGCCTGCAATTCCTCCACGTCGCCGCCGACAACCTGAGCGACCCCAATGGAGCCACGTTTAGCCTGACCAACGGCGCAATTCTCTGGTATGGCTTGCATGTCCAGACGTCAGCCGGGGTACAGCCCCCAGGCGCAGCCGACCCGGTGAATGATCCCGTCACCGATTTGCTGGGCGTGGCGGGATTATTGCCGCCCTCCGACATCATCCCCATCAATCTGGATGGCTCGTTGTTTGAGACGATCAAGCTGCGGGAGGCGTTTACCGCGCCTGGCCAACAGATGGCGCTCACGCTCACCCCGTTTACGCAGAAAGCCTACATCCTCGATGCGCTCGATATCCTGCTCTCGCTCGTTGGCATGCAAAGTTCCGCCGCATTTGGCTTGCTCCAGGGCGCGCTCGACCAAATCTTGCACCTGGTCAGCCAGGTAGGCTCACTGGTCACGTTTATAAGCGATCTCAATCACCTGCTGGCGGCTGCCCAGGTCCCCGACGCAGGCGCGGCGTTGCTGGCCGCCAACGCTTGCGTCGATGATCTCATCCAGTTGTTCAGCAACAAAGACGAAGTGGAGGTTCTGGGACACATCTTCGTGCTCATGCTGGGCAGCGTCGCGTCTGATGGTGTCGTGAGCGCCATCGAAGGGTTCGCCTCGGCCATCACGGGAATCATCGAAGTTGCCCGGTTGGGCAAATACCTGCTGGATTTCGGCTTGTCGCTTGGCGCTTTCCTCTTTCAGGGCGATGTTGATCCTACTGTGACGCTTCGCTCTGTCCCAGCAAACGCTCCTGAAGGACCATCACTGAAGACGGTAGATTGGTTGAATCACACCTATACCTGTTTTCCTGGGTCGCCTCAAGCTGTGCAGATTACGGTTGCCAATGGGGTTGGAACGTCAGCGGATGGACAGACGACGCTTTACGTGAATGAATATCCGGTTGTCTATGGAGACGTGACCGGAGATGGGCAGCCAGAAGCGATGGTTATTTATGGCTGTGTTATTCAAGGATCGCCTCATATTTGGACCCATGTATGGGTTTTCACTGGTACTGCTGACAATCCTGCGTTGATTGGCGATCTCCCAATTACCAGCGACGATCAGTATTTCATGTTCGTGCAGTCTGTAACAGTGTTGGGTGGCGATAAAGGTATGGTCGGTCCAGGGATTTCACAGAATGGGAGTCCAGGATGTCCTGATCTAATCGTAACAATGACGTATCACTGGAGTGGAACCCAGTTTGTACTCGTCAAGCTACAAACGCAGCCCAATCAGTCCTGCTGAAAAGTCTGTGGCGTCAACATGCTGTTCTAAGACCTTATAGACCCTATAATCCCTCTTTTGTCATCTTGGGAATGTGTTCCACCGCTAGGCTGTCAGGAAAGCTGGGTACGTCACCATTCGGGTGATGCGCATGGCATACCGTCCGCATGGCGTGAACCGCGAATTCATGGCGTCACGTCACGACATGACAAAAGAGGGACTAGGAGGCGTCGGTGTGTTCCTTTAGTTGTTCGGCGGTTCGGCGTTTTCCGCCAGTACCTCGGCCAACCGACCTTGTGCGGCCTGAATGCCTGCGCCACGCCCGCGCAAGAGGTAGGCGCAGCCCACCGCGAGCAACCCACCCGCCAGCGGACCCACGAGATAGACCCAAGCATGGGAGAAGTCAAGGAGCGCCAGGTCCGGGCCGAGCGAGCGTGCTGGATTCATCGACGCGCCACTGATCGGGCTGGCCCACAGCCCCGCCAAGATGATGTACGCGCCCACGCCGAACGCCGAGATCGGCCCGAGGTTCAGCGCGCGTGAGGCCGTCCCCAGCACCGTGCTGACCAGACCCGCCGTCAGCGCCATCTCCACCACCGTGGCTTGCCAATCGCTGACGCCCGGTCCCGGTTCGGTGGCGCCCAGCATCCCGACCTTGCCGAAGGTGGCCCACAAGAACAGGCAGGCGAAAGTAGATCCCGCCAGTTGGGCGAGCAAGTAGCCCGGCACCCGCCGCCACGGAAAGTCCCCGCGCGCCGCGAAGGCGAGGCTGACCACCGGATTGAGGTGGGCGCCCGAGATCGCGCCGAGAAAGAGAATGACGGCTAACACCAACAAGCCCGGCGCCGTCACCGCAGCGGTCCGACTGATTTGGCCGTGGCTCACCGCATTGACGACCCCCGCGCCAGCCGCGACCAGGACCAGCAAGAACGTCCCTAGCCCCTCGGCGAACAGACGTCGCCACTCTAACGCGGGATTGTCGAAGTTCCGCCGCGTAAACTCGAGCGACGCGAGGAAGGTGAATAACCGCCCGGGCTGGTCGTGAGGGCCTGCTTGATGTTCCATACACTCCTCCTGCGCGGACGGCGCACGATCTGGCTGGGCCCGCCAGTCGAAGACGGCTGCCACAGGCGCGTAGTCTTCAGATAGTATGCTCGTGAGTGCCTCTGGATTGCAACTAGGCCTATGGGGTCAGCGCATGCCCTGGAGAACGGCGGGAGTGAGCACTCCAGTGATGTCTAGGATTTGTCGCTCACCACTCCGTCCCGCTCAGCGCCAGCGTCTCGGTTGTCCCAAGCCCCTGAAATCCTCGAATCGGTCTCCTGTACCTGGTGGAATTGGGTTGCCAGCCGTGTGCGGAAGTATTTTGCAGCGCCGCCGTGGCGGACGGGAAGCGGCGCCGACGGCGTGCGCGCCACGGGTCCCAGCGTCACCGGGGAGGAGGTGTAGCCTTGATCAAGGAAGGCGATCTCCACGGACTCGCCCGTGGCGGCTTGTAGCGCCGCCGTGAGGTCGGCGACCTGGGCGCGCTGGGCGCGGTCTTACTCGTCGGCGGGCGTGACCACCAGCGCGAGCAGATGGCCGAGGGTATCCACCGCCGCATGGATCTTCGAGCCTTTGCGGCGCTTGGCGCCGTCGTAGTCGGCCCGCGCGCCGCTCTCCGACGTCGAGTGCAGCGTGCGGCTCTCCAAAATCGCGGCGGTGGGCGCATGGTCACGCTCGGCCAGCCGTCGCCGCAGGATGCGCAAGTCGCTGACGATGCGCTGACGATGCGCTGACGATGCGCTCAACGCACCCGGCTGCCAGCCAGCGGCGGGTCTGCTGGTAGACCACTTCCCAGGGCGGCAGATCATGCGGCATCAGCCGCCAGTGCGCGCCGATCTTGACGCCGATCTTGACAAGGTAGCGCAGGCCGTTGAAGACCTCGCGCAGATCATTGCCGCGTTGGCTGGCATCGTCGGACAACACCGTCAGATCGGGGGCGACGAAGACCCCTTCTTCGTCACTGACGTCGGTGAAATAGGCGGGACGGGAAATTGCCATAGTGGCCTAATAGACCCCTTCCATCCGTTGATGCCCCTGCATCTTACGTACGTTGTCCTGGAAAGTTACCTCTGGGGGTGAACCCAACGTCTCCCCTACTCGTAGCGCAACAGATCCGCAATGCGCATGCGCGAGGCGCGCAGTGCTGGAATGACGCCCGCTAGCGCCGAGATCACCAGGACGGCGACCAGCATGACCAGCAAGGCCGATGGCGCGATGCTGAAATCAATGTGCAGCACAAACGTGCTCATCACCTGGATGAATGCATAGGCCAATGGGAGCCCCAGCACTGCGCCCAGCAGCCAGGCAATACCGCCCAAGCTGAGCCCTTCGACCCAGAAGACCTGCGCCACTCGCCAGTCGCTTGCGCCCATCGCGCGCAACAGGCCGATCTCACGCTGTCGTTCCAGCACCGAGGCCGCGAGCGCGTTGGCCAGTCCCAGGGCCCCCACCGCCCCCACAATCAGCGCCACGCTGTAGAGCAAGGCGTAGATGAGCAACCAGACCTGCTGGCGTTGCCGAACCACTTGCGCTTTGGTTTCCACCGCGTGCCCGGTCAGCGCGTTCCCACCATTGACGATCTGATCGATCTGCGTGGTGAGGGTATCCACTGCGCTTGGGGCGTGATCCCGCGCCTGGACCAGCACGTTCGCGGTGAAATCAGCCGGGTCCCCCGCTAACTGATTGGCGTTCTCCACTGTGGTCACGACCGTACCAATCTGCGCGAGGGTATCCATCGGCTGGCGCAGGATGCCAATCACGTTCCAGGTGGCCTGGTTCCCCGCCGAGGTCTGGCTCCCATGTGCATTCGACAGGGTCAACGTGTCGCCAATCGAGAGTCCGGTGGCGGCGGCGGCCTCCTCGTTTAGCAGCACAGCATTGGTGTCACTCGCAGTAAGCCAGCGCCCCCTAACGAGCTGCGGATGATAGAGCTGGGTATCCGGCTGAAAGCCAAACACCCGAACGGTTCCCCAGCGGGTTTGCGCGCCGTACAGGTCGCGGAAACGCTCCACGCGCTTGACGTTGGGCAGCGCGCTGATTGCTCCGATCAGCGGCGAATTGCGATCATGGATAGATGCCAAGACATCATACGAATAGTTGGCATAGACGCGAGCGAGGTTTTGATTGGTGTCGGCAACGGCGGTTTGCACGGCCAGGAAGGTCGTCCCCGCCAGCGTCAGCGTCAGCAGCGTCAGCGCCGCGCGCCCACGTTTGCGGAAGACACCACGCAGGCCCAGCCACATCGTCTGTGTCATCCAAGGGAGCCGCTGCGCTGCTCCGGACAGCAGGCCACCACCGCGTCCAGCGCTGACGCCGTAGGCAGAGAACGCCTCGCGCACGGTGATTCGTGTTCCCATCCACAGCGGCAGCAGCGCGGCCAAAAGCGGCACGCCAAAACCCACCGCCAGACTCAGGAGGATGATCCAGGGCGCGACAGTAAACGGCCCGACATCCAGTGAAATGGTTTGGGCAAGATTTGAGGCAAGCGCATAGCCAAGCAATAATCCCAACGCGATGCCTGGCAGGGCGCCACATGCACTGTAGATGAAGACGGAGACCAGGTAGCCGCGCAGGATGGCGGAGCTTGTCCCGCCCAGCGCCTTCATCGTGCCGATGATCGGCGTCTGCTCAGCAATCAGCGTCATGATCGTGTTGAGCGTCAGGAGTCCACTTAATAGCACTGCCACGAGCGACAGGATGCGCAGCAGCGTGAAGATACCGTTGACGGCGGTGAGGATCCCCTGACTGAAGGGCTCGGATAGGCTCACACCCAGCACCGTCACACCGTTGGCCCGCAACGTCTGGGAGAGCGCCTCAGCCGTTGCATTCGCCTGGCTGACGTTCTTCACCTTGATCGCGATTTCATCCAGTACCTGCGGCCCCTGGCTGTCTGGCGCTGCGGCAATCGCGCCGAACGCCTGATTGATGGCGGCCTCGCTCATGTACCCGCGCGCGGCGCCGCTGGCCGCCGGGCTGGGCAACCCTGCGGTCCTCGTAAAGCCGACGACGCGCAAGGCAGCCGTCGTATTTTGGCCGGTGTCCACCGTGACCGTTTCGCCAATGGCAGCGGGCTGCAACCCCTGGTCGCCGTACTCCAGCACGATCTCGCCCGCGCCTGGATAGCGCCCGCTGGTCAAATGGAAGGGGGTGATGGGCGCGTGTTGCAAGTCAGGATAGCTCACGATGTCGATGGGAACATGCCCCGGCGTGGCGCTGACGCGCCACTGCGTCGCAACGACCGACTGCAGTTGCACCGCGCGCACATTGGCCACGGCGGACAACTGCGGAACCAGCGCCGGCTCGAGCCGATTGACCTGGAGCGTGAGATCGGGCGCGTTGGCGGCAGAGCCGACGCTGTAGGTAAAGGCCGAAAAGATCGTGTCTTGCACATAATTCACACCCGTGAGGCCCAGCACGCCAATGAAGATGCCCAGCGTCACCATCAGCGTGCGGCCCTTGCGCCGCGTCACGTCGGCAACCGATTTTTTCAGACTCGCGTTCATGCGCGTGCCTCCGGCGTCGACGCCAGCAACGCATTGGCGCCGTGCTGTTCAACGATGCGTCCATCGAGCAGGCCGATGCGGGCGCTGGCGCGCGCCGCCAGGTGCTGGTCATGCGTCACATAAATGACGGTTTTGCCTGCCTGCGTCAGGCTCGCCAATGTAGTGAAGACGCCTTGCGCCGTATGGGAGTCCAGGTTACCAGTCGGTTCATCGGCCACCAGCACGGGCGGATCATTCGCCAGCGCGCGTGCAATCGCGACGCGCTGCTGCTGCCCGCCCGAAAGCTCACTGGGCAAACGGCGCCCAAAAGCGCCCATGCCGACCAGGTCCAAACACGTCTGCGCGCGCCCATGCCAGGCTCGGCGCGGGAGCCCGCCGCCGTTGCCCAGTTCTAGCGCCAGCAAGATATTCTCCAGCGCAGTCAGGGTCGGCACGAGTTGGAAGAATTGGAAGATAATCCCGACATGCGCTCCGCGCCAGCGCGCCAGCGCGTTCTCGCTCCTGGCGCTGAGCGGCTGGCCGTCAAAGACGACGCGCCCACTGGTCGGGCGGTCAATGCCAGTCAACAGGTTGAGCAAGGTCGATTTGCCGCTGCCCGATGGCCCATTGATGGCAAAGAGACTGTGCGTGGGCACGGAGAAGGTCACATCATCCAGGATGATCGTTCGCTGGGCGCGGGTCGCGATGACGCGCGTAAGATGCTCGACCCGCACGAGCGGCGCGCCTGCCGCGGCGCTGATGGGTGAATGCGCAGTATGCGGCTGCTGCATACCATACTTCCCTTTCGCTGGGGAGAGCGAGAAACCGTTTTGCCCTTACAAGAGCGTGTGCCTGGTACGGCGCGTACTGGGAGGTCGTCGCCGTCGAGCGAATCAGCGGGCTATCGGCGCGCGCTCTTCAGACGCCAGCGCGATGCTCTCGCTGGGGGTGTGCCTCGATTCTATGCGCCTCGACTGACTTTCTCCAGACGCAAATGAGTACCCCCGTCGGCCTCGTTCTCACCCGTTCGTTTGACTCCCTCCGAAAGGGGGGGCATGTGAAACGTATCTTGAAACGTATCTATGGTATCATGGGAAGAACTGGGAGGAACAATGAACGATGGTCATGTTGGTGGTGCTTCCATGAAATACCTTTCCCGCTCCCTCTCGGCTGAATCTCCGGCGTTGTCGCTGACCTCCCCTGGGCGAGAGGGGGGGCGCCCCAACCTGCAGATGCGCTGGCTCATGGCGCTGTGGTTAGCCTTAACCTTTGGAGCAAGTGTCTTTCTATTGGGGAATACGTTCGGCTTTCGTGAGCTGAAGATCTTGCTGCTTCCCTGGCCGACTGAGTCACCACCGGCTTTCCGCGACTATCCAGGTTCGCTGGCGCCCTTTGAAATACTCATGGCGCTGCATATGGCGCTGCATTGGTGGAGCAGCCAGTTCTGCCAGAAGCGCTGGCAGTATGGTGTGTATGCCGTATTCCAGGGGGGGATCGTCCTGGCAATGTCCGTGAGCTATCCTGCCACCCCCTCCCAATTCTTCTTGATTCTGAGCCTCCTGCTTGCCCTGACGGTCGAGGCTGTGACGCTGCTTGATCGCCCTTACGCCATTTTCGCAGCGACGTTCTGGTATCTCGCCTTGTTCGGCGTGTACCTCTCCTATACCCTGAGGTTTCACTTCAATTCTGGGCGAGCATTGGTCAGTAGCTTCAGCACCGTTGTGCTTTCGGGGGCGCCGCTCATCCTGTTCGCGGTGGGATATGTCATGTCCTATGCGCAACGGATCAAGGCGCATGAGCACACACAACTGCTGGTCAAACAATTGGCCACTGCCCATGAGGAGGTGGCGGCCTATGCCCAGCGTGTCGAAACGCTGACCAGAACTGCCGAGCGCCAGCGGCTGGCGCGGGAACTGCATGATACCCTCTCGCAAGGGCTGACCGGCATCATCATGCAATTGGAAGTCGTTGACACGCACCTGACCTTGCAAAACCCCAGCCGGGCGCATGAACTGATCCAGCAAGCCATGCGAACCGCGCGCGAGACCCTGTCAGGCTCACGTGCGGCCATCCATGAGCTACGCGATACCTCGACGTTTGCTGATATCCTTGCTCATCGGATACGCCAGTTTACCGACACGACCGGAATATCCTGCGATGTGACGCTGGAGTGGTCTGAAACGATCCCTGGGCATGATCAGGAAACGGTCTATCGTTTTTTGAGTGAGGGACTGGCCAACGTCGCGCAGCACGCGCAGGCGCGACATGTCGGGATCACCTTGAGTCAAGCGGATCATGCGCTACAGGTGACGCTGCAGGATGATGGGGTGGGATTCGATCCGACCACCCAGACCGGCAACCAAGGCCATTACGGTTTGATGGGCCTGCGGGAGCGCGCGTCCCTGAGCAAAGGGAGCGTGATCATCGAAAGCCGACCAGGTGCGGGAGCAACGCTTCAACTGTTGATCCCAGTCTCCTAAAGCATGCCCCAACAAGGTGAGCCCCTATGGCAGAAGAACAGGAATCAGTACGAATCCTGGTGGTCGATGACCATCTGATTGTGCGGCAGGGGCTCCGCCTTATCTTGGAGGAAGCAGGAGATGATTTTGAAATCGTCGGCGAGGCGGTCAATGGAGAAGAAGCCCTGACAATCGCCGATGAGGTCCATCCTGATCTCGTGCTGATGGATATCCGCATGCCGGGTATGGACGGTATTGAGGCCATTGAACGATTAAAGCACCGGCAACCGGCCCTGATTGTGGTGATCTTGACCACCTATGACGACGATATTCTCATCCTCAGAGGGCTGCGCGCGGGAGCCTCCGGTTACCTGCTCAAGGACACCAACCGGGATACCTTATTTCGGACCCTCAGGGCCGCTGTGCGAGGTGAGGTGCTCCTACAGCCGGAGATCATGGCGCACGTCCTCGCTGTACCGGCGCCGTCTAGCAGTGCGCCAGCGAGTGGCGGTGAAGGCGACCTGCTGACCGAGCGGGAACGCGAGGTGCTCGCTGGTGTGGCCCGTGGCGAGCGGAGCAAAGAGATTGCGCAGCATTTGCACATTGCCGAGAATACGGTCAAAGGATATCTGGCGAGCATCTATGCCAAGTTGGGCGTTGACTCGCGCGCCTCGGCCGTCATGGCGGCGATTGAACGGGGTCTGCTTCACCATTCTGCTGAATGATCGGTCGATTGGTGATCCTGAATTCGCGGTCATCTATCCAACCCAGGATGGTGGAAAAAACCGAACAAAAGTCCGCCTACGTGGATCGCCATTGAGGTTTTGAGTCATCCCTTGGCGCGTTTGCAACAGGCAACGCGCGTCATCGCTGTGATGGCGGCTCCTCAATGCTTCAGTGGCTATCCACTTAGAGCGCCTGGCAGAGCTTACCAGGACGAAGAGGGCCGGGCTGGCATGCGTCCGCGCGGCCCAGACGACGGATTGGACGACGGATTGGAGCGGCTGAAAAGCCGCTGCTGCCGAGGCGCAGCATCCACGATGCCCGTCTAGACAACCATCACCAGCAACGCTGACGTTCCCAGTGTACGTGCTCCTCCCCATGAAGACTCCTGATGAAGACTCGTGGTGCCCCGCCGCTCTTGGCCCGATGGCGCCCGACCAACGCGTCGCCCCGATCCTCCCGCCTCCCACACCTCCCACACCTCCCACACCTCCCACATGCCTGCCAGTACCTCACGAGCTACCATGTCACACCGCAAAGCCCGGACGCTCATTGCGGAAGTTGCTCAGGTTTGGTGGATAGACTGCCACTGGACACACAACCTCACAACCTCACGAACGGTGGCGCCGCCCTGGGATCGGGGAATGACGTCGTCGCGTCCCCGACCTCAGGGCGCCTTACCTTACCTTCTCCTTTCGCCGCACATCGCATGTCAGCCAGGTGCGTTTCTCGTGCGTTTCTCGTGCGTTTCTCGTGCGTTTCTCGTGCGTTTCTCGTGCGTTCGTGGCGTGACGGCGTAAGTGCGTTACTCGGCGCTCCCGAACTTGGTGATCTCCTCAATCTCCTCCGGCGAGAGGGCGCGGGGAACCTCGCCATGGGCCAACTTCTGGCCCTGGACATGATGCTGGATGCTCTCGACGATCTCCGGGTTCGCCAGGGTGGTGACATCGCCAATGTCGCTAAAGTTGCTGCTGGCGGCCAGCACCCGGCGCATGATCTTGCCGGAGCGGGTCTTGGGCATATCCGCGACAATCCAGACATGCTTGGGTCGGGCAATGGGTCCGATCTCCCGCTCGATGGCCTTGGCGACCTTCTCCTCCAGCGCGGGACTCGCCGTGAACCCGGGCTTGAGGGCCACGTACACCTCGACGATCCGCCCGCGCAGTTCGTCCAGCAGTGGGACGGCGGCGGCCTCAGCCACCTCGGGGACGGTGAGACAGGCCGACTCGATCTCTTTGGTGCCGAGCCGGTGTCCCGCCACATTGATTACATCATCCACCCGGCCCAGGATCCGGAAATAGCCGTCGGCGGCCAGCACCGCGCCATCGCCGGCGAAGTAGGGCCAGTCGCGCCAATCGGTACTCTCGCGGTTCCGGCAGTATTTGGCATAGTAGGTCTGCACGAAGCGCTCTGGCTGGCCCCAGATGGTCTGAAAGATGCCCGGCCACGGGTTACGGATGCAAATGTTGCCCGCCCGTCCGCTCCCACCTGGGACTTCCGCGCCGGTTTCATCGTAGATGACGGGATAGACCCCAAGGACTCCCGGACCGCAGCTCCCGGGCTTCATCGCCTGAAGGGCCGGCAGCGTACTGCAGAGGAAGCCGCCATTCTCGGTCTGCCACCAGGTGTCGACGATCACCGCCTCGCCTTTGCCGACAGTGTTGTAGTACCAGCGCCAGACCTCAGGTTCGATGGGTTCCCCCACCGTGGTCATGTGCTTGAAGTGGTACTGATAGTTCTTGGGTTCATCGGGACCGGCCTTGCGCAGCATACGAATCGTCGTCGGCGCGGTGTGGAACGTGGTCACGCCGAGTTGCTCGGCAATCCGCCAGGGACGTCCGGCATCGGGATAGAGCGGTACCCCTTCGTACATCACACTGGTTGTCCCCAGCGCCAGGGGGCCATACACGATATACGAATGGCCAGTGATCCAGCCGATGTCGGCAAAGCACCAGTAGGTATCCTCGGGATGGATGTCCTGGTAGTATTTGGAGGTGCCAGCGACATAGGCCAGGTAGCCACCCGTGCTGTGTTGGCACCCCTTGGGTTTCCCCGTGGTGCCGCTGGTGTACATCAGAAACAGCGGCGCTTCGGCAGGCATTGAGACCGGCTCAACCAGGCGCCGCTGATAGTCCTTCAGGACCTCGTCGACAAAGTAATCCCGGCCAGGGACCATCGGACTTGCGGAGAGGTAGCGATCGGGATAGCGTCGCCAGACCAGCACCTTCTCCACGTCAATGCCCTGTTCATGGGCGGCAAGCACCGCTTCGTCGGCTTTGGCCTTGTGGTCGATAATCGCGCCGTTGCGATAGTACCCATCCATCGTCACCAGAATGTGGCTGCCGGAGTCGGCAATCCGGCCACCGCAGGCCACCCCGCTGAATCCGCCAAACACCTCAGAATGGACCACGCCTAGGCGTGCGCAGGCCAGCATCGAGACGGGTAACTCAGGAACCATCGGGAGGTGGAACGTGACACGGTCGCCGACCTTGACGCCGCCAAACTCGCGGAGCAGCGCGGCGAACGCATTGACCCTGGTGTAGAGGTCTTGATAGGTGATGGCCTGCGTCGCTTCGGTTTCCGGCTCAGGGACCCACAGGATCGCCGCCTTGTTGCGGTCGGTCGCCAGGTGACGGTCGACACAGTTGAAGGAGGCGTTGAGGCGACCGCCGACGAACCATTTCCAAAACGGCGGGGTGCTCGTGTCGAGCGTGGTATGCCAATACTGATCCCAGGTGAGGAGATCCGCATATGCCTTGAAGCACTCAGGAAAGTTTTGCTCGCTGAACCGGTCTAAGATAGACGGATCGCTCGCATTCGCCTGCCCAATGAACTTTGGGGGAGGGGGATAATACGCCTCTTCCCGCCAGTGGACCGCGATCTGTGCCTCTGAGACAGTCGCCTCTGAAACATCTGCGACATCTGCGACATCTGCGACATCTGCGACATCTGCGACATCTGAAACAGTTGTCCCCTCGTCTTGTACTGCCATACGTGGTGTACCTCCATCGGTCGGTTCTTCGACGTGAATGCCTTGGTCTAGTGGGGGCGCTGGCTGAGCAGCAAGTTGCTCAATGGGCTGAGCAATTGGCTGCTCAGCAGTGGCCTCAGTGTCAGGAGCAGCTTCTCCCGCCGACACCGGTGGCGCGGTTTGTACTGTAGCTGGGTGGGTCCGTCTGAACAGACGGCTCATGAAGCTCATCCACCCCTCCCTTTCTGTTCCGCTCTCGTTCCGCTCTCGTTCCGCTCTCGTTCCGCTCTCGTTCCGCTCTCGTGAGGCAGAGGGCCACTGATGTAAGCGAGTGAGCTGCCTCGCGTCACGACTCGCTACGAACTCGTTCCAGCGCGCGGAGCACATCTTCAACACTCTGCGACGCCGACTGCGGCGCCCGAAGCGGCGAAAGCTCCTGCGCAGCGACATCGCCAGGCAAGGCCCCGCTCATCGTGGCGTCTTCAAGCGCCGCCATGAGTTCGGTGAAGCTCCGTTTGCGTTGGGCGTACCGCTCTACGACAGATCGGCCATAGCGGACGATAAACGTCGGCGACGGCCCTCGCCGCTCCTCCGAGACCTGGGCGTAGACCCGGTCAACGATATCGGTGAATTCACTGACTTTGAGAAATCGCGCTGCCAGCCATATCGCCAGTTCGCGCAGCTGTTCGTCGGAGAGGCCATGAAAGTACTCACACCAGTCGATGCCCATCGAGGCGCTCATTTGCCGCCCTCCTCTCTCCTGCGGCGAATCGATCTGGTGAGCTCCCAGGCGTTCACAGAACGGCGCGAGGGACGTTCACACGACGACACGTCAGTACGAGGGCCGCGCGCTAACGCGCGGACATGGCCGGACACAATGACAACAAGCACAGCAAGCACAGCAAGACAAGGATCGGGGAGAGCGGCAGCACGAACACCCAGCGGCTCCGCTCAGTGGACAGTATAGCATATTGACGGACTGTCGTACAATATGCACGTCGGCTGAACGTAGCAACGGTGGCAGAAGAAAGGCCAGAAGGAATGTCCAACGCGCTTCCCGGAGGTCCCCCACGCTTCGCGATTACCCGCTCGGCAGCGCCCGTGCGCACACAGGTCGAATCCCTTTTACGTCAGGCGATCCTCACCGGCCATTTTCACCCAGGAGACCGCCTCATTGAACGGGAACTCCGTGAACTGCTCGGCGTCAGTCGCACCTCGCTCCGCGAGGCGTTGCGGCGCATGGAGGGGCATGGGTTGGTCGTCAACATCCCACAGAAAGGCCTCGTGGTCGCCACGATGACCCCTGAGGAAGCCGAGGAGATCTATCAGGTGCGCGCGACCATTGAAGGTCTGGCCGGTCAGCTCTTTGCCGAGCGGGCGAGCAGTGAACAACAGGCGGCGTTGCAGGCAGCGCTCGCCGCTGTTGACGGCGCCCAGCGTGCGGACGTCTTGCCGGCGTTCGTGGCCACCAAGGATCACTTTTACGCGGTGCTGTTTGCTGGCGCGGGCAATGGCGCCTTGACCGCAATCGCCGCGTCGCTCAGGGACCGCACTGCCTGGTTGCGCTCTCGTACCCTGGCGCACCCAGGACGCGCTGCGCAGAGTGTGGCGGAGATGCGCTGCATTCTGGACGCGGTGTTGGCGCGGGACGGCGCAGGCGCGGCTGCCGCGTGTCGTGAACATGTCCACGCGGCAGCCGTCATCGCCGCCCAGGCGCTTCACCTGTGGCAAGCGTCTGCTTGACGTCGTCCGCCGTGTTTCGGCCCACAGGAGCGCCCATACAGGTGGAAGCGTTATCCTCTGTGGCGTTACGCCGATGGTCTGGTCTCACTAGGACATCGCACTCGGACTCGATCAGCGAGATGGTGGAAGACCCATCCGAGGTCTTCCACCGTTTCGCTGATCCGCAACACGCCGCCAGTCCAGAGTGGTTACGGCGTCAGGCCCGGCCAAAAACTCTGAGCGTCATCCCCTGTGGCACATCGTCGTTTGTCCAGTCGACATGGGCGTGCGTGACCAAAAGCCGTCAGCGAAACGGTGGAAGACCCACCCTCATGTGGCGAGGTATCGTGTGCCACCTGTAATGGCGAGGCGTCCAGAGACAACACCCCGAATGCGCTCGTGGGCAACGGTAGGCGAGCCGTGAACGGCCCCCGGTCTGGTATTTCCCCGCGAGCGTCCCGCTGCGCGCGGGGAGGGCGTAGACGATGCCATCAGCTGCCGCATCCACCGAGATGAACGGTCCTTGGCCTAGCGTAGGCCAACGGACGCCATACGTGGTAGGACGTACAAGCGCCAGCGGCTAGGCAGGCGTCGGCCCGCGCTGCTGTCTGGCTTGACGAGGCTGTGCTCTCAACACCCGTTGCCCCTCACGCCGTGCGCGGCGGTCGCTAGTCCGTTGCAGGGTGCAGGATCACCACCGGAATCTGGCGGGTCGTGGTGGTGGGTTCGCCCCGACGGGGAGAGGTCGCCGCGACAGACGCCAGCAAGCGCTCTCGTTCGTCAGGCGACGCCACCCGCGCCAGGACGCGCCGCCGTTCGCGCTTGATCTGTAGCTCGGCCTGCGGCTGTGCCGTCAGATTGAGATACCATGCTGGATGCTGTTCACGCCCCGCATTCGAGGCAATGACAAAAAGCGTTGCCCCCTGCTGGAAGTACGAGACGGGAATGGTATGGCGTTGCCCTGTTTTCCGCCCGGTCGTGGTCAGTAAGAGGACCTGTTCTGGTCCAACACGGCCCCCAATGGCGCCGCCAGTCAGGCGGTACAAGAACACAGCGGCCTGCATGCCCATCTTCATGAGCGCAGGGGTGCGACGTGGCGGCCCAGGCGGCGGGGAAGGCGGTGTCCTCGGTATCCTCGGCGATGTCATCGGGGTCCTCCTGGGAAAGCGCCTGTTGCGAAACGGGCGACAGGAAAGCGGTTCCACCGCACAGTATAGCGCATCCACGCGCAAGAAGCGTTGAACACACGATCTGCATCTGGTTGGCCGCCGCTGGCATGGATGCCAGCGGCGGCCAGAGGGCCGAACTGGGGACCTCCGCCCTCGCTACAGACAGAGGAGCAACTAATGCGTCGTTCCTTAAAGGTGGTAGACAAAGCGGCGACGCAGCTGGCGGTGAGGTGGAGGTGGCCGTCCCCAGATCCACGGCTGGGCATGGCGGTTGAGCTGTGCCGTGGCGGTGCGCGTGACGTAGGCGATGTCGTTGGCGTCGGCCAGGGACTCGCCCGCGAAGGCCTTGCGGCGGAAGATGCGCCACCACCCCTCGATCAGGTTCAACCAGGCGGCCCCGACCGGGATGAAGGCGTGCTGGATGCGCGGGTGATCGGCCAACCACGCGCGAATAGGGCCACTGTTGTGGCTGGCCAGGTTGTCCGCCACGACGTACAGGTCGCCGTCTGGATACGCCTGGTCGAGCGCCTTGAGCAATTCCAGGTAGCCCGTGGTGTTGCGCGCGGACGCCGTCTGGGTCAGGACTTGTCCGTCCTGGACACAGAGCGCGCCGTAGACCCACACCTTGTCAGGTCCCCGATCATAATTCAAGGGAACCTTGATCCGGTGACC
>Ga0307374_10007978_pt1 | contig 15966 bp, 13 predicted proteins | sample OX3MG_FD_202532 | JGI IMG/M metagenome (GOLD analysis project Ga0307374, IMG submission 202532) | Soil microbial communities from Risofladan, Vaasa, Finland - OX-3 | ecosystem: Environmental > Terrestrial > Soil > Coastal area > Acid sulfate soil | place: Finland: Risofladan, Vaasa | collected... | reverse complement strand
CCTGGCGTGTGGGCACCCCAGGGAAGCCGGCTCCGGCGTTCATCCCACCACAGGGGCGCAGAACAGGTCGGTGATGTAGGGCACGGCGATGGGTCGGGGCAGCGTCGATCCGAACTCCTCGACCCGCTCGAGCAGGGCTCGGCGGTCCGGTTCGGGAAGGACTTGCACGTAGCTCCGCGAGGCCACCTGTTCGACGAAGGCCTCGAGGTCCAGCCGCTGGACGAAGGGGAGCCTGGTGCGCTGCACCCCCCCGAAGCGACCGTTCCCGTCGTGCTCGATCACCGCCCCGAAGTCCATGCCGACGGGGTAGGGCGCGCACTGGTCCCATTTGGAGATGCGGACCAGCTCGGCCACCATCGGGTCGGACTCGTCCCTCTCGTTCCAGATCAGGTCCAGCCACCCCCCTGGGCGCAGGACCCGGTGGATCTCGGCCAGTGCCGCCGGGGCGTCGAACCAGTGGAAGGCCTGGGCCACGACCACGGCGTCCACCCTGCCGTCGGCCACGGGAACCTGCTCGGCGGTGGACCCGATCATGGGGACGTCGGGGAGTACACGGGCGAACACCTGTCGCATGGTCGGAGAGGGCTCGGCGGCCATGCAGCGCACCCCCCGCTCGTGCAGCTGGCGGGTGAGCTTGCCGGTTCCCGCGGCCAGGTCGAGGACGAGGCTGGCCGGCGAGAGCCCGGACGTCCCGACGAGCAGGTCCACGGCCTCGGGGGGGTATCCGGGTCGGGCCCGTTCGTAGACGTCCGATCCCGACTCGAAGCCGGCGCGACCGAGCGGGGCACGGACGGCGGCGTCGCCGTGGGGGTGGTCGGGCACGGGCCAACTCTATTGTGGGGGCCGGTCGAGCGGGCGGGATCCGGCTCCGGTCCGATCGCCCGGGGCGCGGCGATCAGTTAGCGTCGCGAGGTGACCGATCCCAACCCGGGCCGCCCCGACCGTCCGGCATCGGGCCACGCCCCGCCGGCGGACCCGGCATCGGTCGCCGCCCCGCCACGGCATCCCTCGCTGGCTCCGCGCCCGGCCTCCCCCCGTCACCGCCGGTGGGCCAACGCGGCGATCCACCTGGCGTGGGGGTGGGTGGCCCGCCACGGTGCCACCGGGCCCGACGACCGGTTGGCGGGCCGGTTCGGCGCCTTCGGGTCGGGGAGCTGTCTGGCCTTCCCCCCCGGGGCGGTGTTCGGTGAGCGGTGGATCCGGATCGGACGGGACACGCTGGTGGGACCGCAGGTGAGCATCTCGGCGGGCATGGTGCCGGGCCAGAGCATGGTCACCGACCCGGTGGTGCGCATCGGCGACCGGTGCATGATCGGCCGCGGCAGCCACATCGTCGGTCACTTCGAGATCGAGATCGGCGACGACGTCCAGACGGGTCCCTACGTCTACGTGACCGACCAGAACCACGGCTACGAGAACCCCGACGAGGTGGTCCATGTCCAGTGGCCCAGCGACGATCCGGTCCACATCGGCACCGGCAGCTGGCTGGGGACCGGCGTGGTGATCCTGCCAGGCACCCGCCTGGGCCGCAACGTGGTCGTGGGCGCCGGTGCGGTGGTGCGGGGCGTCTTCCCCGACCACTGCGTCATCGCCGGGGTGCCGGCGCGTGTCGTCCGGTACTACGTACCCGGATCGGGCTGGGTCGACGCCACGCCCGCGGGAGAGTCACCGTCCACCGGCGGACCGTCGTCTGGCGAGCCGCCGGCAGATTCGGGCCCGGGGTCGTCGACGGACCCCGGGGTCGGCATCGGCCCTCCGGCGGCCGTGGTGCCCAACGGGACCGGGACGCCGAGCCCGTAGCGGCGCACCACCTCTGAGGCCTCTTCCCTCCCGAGGGCGATGAGCGCCTCGGTGGTCGAGAAGTCGTCGAAGTCACGGATCCCCCCCTCGCTCCCGCTGCAGACGATGACCTCCACCCCTTCGGGGAGCTGGGCCAGGTCCCGGGCGAACCGGGCGTGGATGGAGATCAGGAGGGCGTTGAGCATGGCCTCGACCGGCCGCCTCGGTGAAGCCGGTGTGTAGACCGGCGGGCCGCACAGCAGCACCACGATCCGGGTGGCCCCACCGTCGATGGCCCGTCGGATGGGCACGTTGTTCACCACGCCCCCGTCGATGAACCGCTCCCCGCCGATCTCCACGGGCGGGAAGATGGCCGGGACGGCCGAAGAGGCCAGCACGGCGTCGACGGCCGGGCCGTAGGTGAACCACCGCTCACGACCGTCGGTCAGGGAGGTGGCCACCACCTCGACCGGGATGACCGCGTCCTCCAGCCGCTCGAAGCCGATCCCCTCCTCGACCACCTGTCGCAGGCCGGCGTTGACGAAGACCGAGTCCCGCTGCTGGAGATAGAGCCACGGCCCGTGCAGCCGGCCCTGGGGATAGACCGTCTCACGGGTGAGGCCCCGCCAGATCTCGGTCATTCGCTGGACGCCGTCACGGGTGGGGTCGCCGGCGAAGGCCGCACCGTTCACCGCTCCGACCGAGGAGCCGTAGATGCGGTCGGGCACGAAGCCGTGCTCGGTGAGGACCTGGAGCATTCCGACCTGGGTGGCTCCGCGGGTCCCACCCCCGGCGAGCACCAGGGCCGTGACGGGGCCCGCCGGCTCTCCGGCCGCACCCTCGTCGGCCTCCTGGTCGGCCAGCCACCGATCGCGGGACGCCGCCGCACGCTGCAGGGTGAAGCGGAGGACCAGCACCACCAGCACCACCGTGACCACGACGAACACGGCGAAGACGATGGCGAAGGAGGTGTCGGACGACGCGGGGACCATCACAGGAGAGGCTACCGGCGGCCCCGGACCGGCCGGGGTGTCACACCCCTCCTACACAGTGGAGCCATGACGGTGATGGACATCGAGCGCCCGAACGGGTCGCCGCGGTCGTCCGGCGGGGGAGGCCTCCCTGTGGGAAGTCCGAGGCAACCAGGGGCACGGCCGCGAGGGTGCGACGCGGGACACCGTCATCACCTGGCCGGCTGGGAGCCGTTGTCCGGTGAGGACCTGCTGGAGCGGTTGCGCATCACCGGACGGCCGCGCCCCAGGGCCCATCCCGACCTGGTCGAGAGGCTCCGGTCCGGCCTCGAGTCGGGACTCAGGGCCGGGGGTCGGGGCGACATCGGTGGTCGGCCAGGCTCACCGCCGAGTCCCCCGGTCGGCCTCTGCCATCCGGCGCCGCTGGTGGTGACCAAGGACCGCTTGACCAGGGCCCTGGCCTGTGAGGCTCACCATCATGCGAGCGAGTCCGGTCAGCGTCCGGTCTCCGTGGCCCTGGCCTGCGGTGCCATCGTGGACGCGCTGTTCCGTCAGCTGGTCACCGTGGGATCCATCGGTGACGCCATGACCGACGGCCTGGCCGCCCTGGCCGTGGACGATCGTCGGTCGGACCTGGTCGGGTGGGTCGAGCGACTGTCCGGCACCGAGCGCGACGAGCTCGGGGCCGAAGTCGAGCGGCAGGCCGAGGGACTGCGACGGCGGTGGCCGGCCCTCGATCCCGCCTGGCTGCCCCGTACGCAGGAGGCCATGAGGGTGAGGCTGGCCGACGGCGCCTTCGAGCTGTCGACCCGAGTGGACCTGGCCATCGGCCGGCCCGCCGGTGACGTGGCGTCGGTGGCCATCGTCGAGGTCAAGTCGGGGTCGCACCGGGCCGAGCACCGGGCCGACCTCCACTTCTCCGCCCTCCTCGAGACGCTGCGGAGTCCGGCCCCACCCTTCGTGGTGGCCACCTACTACACGAGGACCGGGGAGCTGGACGTGGACCCGGTCACCGACGAGCTCCTGGTGGGCGCGGCGCGACGCACCCTGATGGGGTCCCGGCTGCTGGCGGACCTGGCTCGTGGCGCCGAGCCGGGACGCACGGCCAAACCGCTGTGCGGGCGGTGCTCCGTGCTCACCGACGACGTCGGACAGCGGCACCCTGGTGGCCCGGGGCCTTGGGCGCACGGGGACCGGGACGGGGACGGGGCGGCGCGATGACCGCGGTGGAGAGGACCGCGGCCCTGACGGGCCCACCGCTCGCCCCGGTGGCCAGCACCGTCCGGGAGGAGCTCCGTGACCGGCTGGTCGAGGGGGTCGGCGCGGCGGTGGCACCGCTGCCTGCCGACGATCCCGTCGTGGTCACGCTCCCGCTGCTCCGACGGGCCCGTGCCCGGCCCGACTTGCTGGCCTCCGCCGAGGAGCCCTTCGCATGGCGGCCGGCGTTCGTGCGGCGTTCGCTGGGTCTCGCCGTGGTGGACGCCTGTGCCGACGGTCGGTTCCGCTCCCCGCTGGACGCCGTCGGTCCGGTGGCCTCCCTGGCCGTCGATCGGTGGCGGGAGACCGGGTGGCGCACCTTCCATTGGGAGCCGTGGATGGCCGGACTGGCCGAGGGGGCCCGGGCCGTGGTGCTGGCCGAGGCGGCGGGCTGGGCCACATCTCTGTGGTCGTCGCTCGACTGGTCGTCGCTCGATCCCCGGACCCGGATCGGTGGGGCCGACGACCAGTGGGTCTGCCCGGCGTCCAACACGGTGCGGCTGAAGGGCCGATCGGACGTACGCGTGCCCCTGGCGGCCCGGGGGCCGCGGGCACCAGCGGAAGGCAACCGGGAAGCGGTCGCCCTGGTGTCACTGTCCGGTGGGTGCCCGTCGCCGGCCTGGCGGGAGGAGTTGGCCTACCTGGCCCTGGTGGCCTCGTTGCGGTCCCCGTCCCGGCCCGTGCCGGCCCGGGTGCTCGGCCTCTGGCCGGACGCAGGGGCCGACCGGGTCGTGGAGGTCGACGAGGGGGCCCTGACCGCCGCGGCCGACCTCGTCGCGGCCACCGTCACCGCCGTGGTGGAGGCTCGCCATTCGGTTCCGGCCTGAAGGGGATCGGCCCGGGCGTCTCAGAACAACGCCTTGGCCGCCTTGGAGTCGGGCTTGCCCGAGGCGGTCAGGGGAATCCGTTCCACCGCCAGCAACTGCCGGGGGAGCTTGTAGCCGGCGAGGTGGGCCCGGCAGTGGTCCTGGAGCTGGGCGAGGGTGGGCGCGGCCGCAGGGTCCCTCGGCTGCACCACCACCGCCACCCGCTCACCGAACCGCTCATCGGGGATCCCTACCACGAGGGCGTCGAACACGCCGGGGTGCGTCTTCACCGCCGCCTCGACCTCCTCGGGGAAGATCTTCTCGCCTCCGGAATTGATGGACCCCGAGCCTCGCCCGTGGACGACGATGGTGCCGTCCGGTTCCACCGAGGCCAGGTCGCCCGGGACGGACCACCGCACACCCCCGGCGTCGACCGGGAAGGTGGCCTCGGTCTTTACCGGATCCTTGTAGTACCCGATGGGGATGCGGCCGGTGCGGGCCAGCCGGCCGATCCGGCCGTCCCCGGGGTCGAGCGGGACCAGCTCCTCGTCGAGCACCGAGGTGTCGTCCCTCATCACGAAGCGCGGTCCGCTGGCAGCGGCTCGGACCGACCCCTGGGCCCCGCTCTCGCTGGAGCCGAAGGTGTCCAGGACCATCACGCCGGGCAGGATCTGCTCGAGCTCGTCCTTGACCGCCTGGGACAGCATGGCCCCCCCGGACCCCACCACGGCCAGGCTCGAGGTGTCGTAGGTCCCGGGCGGCGCGGTGGCCAGCGTCTCGGCCAGGGGTCGGGCCATGGCGTCGCCCACCAGGCCCACCGACACCACGCCCTCCTCACCGACCAGGCGCCACAGGGCATCGGGATCGTAACGGTGCCCGGTGTAGAGGACGGCAGTGCCGCCCATCATGAGGGCGTTCCACATCACCCACTGGGCGTTTCCGTGCATGAGGGGCGCCACCACCAGCATCACCACGCGGCCGGCATCGTCCGGATTGATCCGGGCGGCCAGCTCCTCGGGGTGGGCGATCGGCTCGGCCCCCCACCCGCCACCGCCCATGGCGGCGAAGAAGATGTCCTCCTGGCGCCACAGGACGCCCTTGGGCATGCCGGTGGTGCCCCCGGTATAGAGGATGTAGATGTCGTCGGAGGACCGGGGCCCGAAGTCGCGGTCCGGGGAGGAGGCGCCCAGCGCGGACCCGTAGGAGGTGGCGGCGAGGCCCGCGGCGCCTGCACCGGACCCGTCCGCGATCGCCACCAGGAGGGGGGGCGTGGCCGGAACGGCGCCGTCCAGGGCCCCGGCCACCAGGGGCGAGAGGGCCTGCTCGAACACCAGGACCTCGAGGTCGGCGTTGTCGACCACGTAGCGCAGCTCCGGAGCCACGTAGCGGTAGTTGAGGTTGACCGGCACGGTACGGGCCTTGTAGCAGCCGATCATGGCCTCGGCCCACTCGACCCGGTTGTAGGCCAGGATCCCCACGTGGGCACCGGTCCCGATCCCCCGGTCGATGAGGGAGTGGGCGAAGCGGTTGGCCCGTGCGTCGAGCTCCCGGTAGGTCAGACGGTCGGGACCGGCCACGAGGGCCGGCCGGTCGGGCACCGTGTCGACCACCACTTCGAACAGGTCGGCCAGGTTGAACTGCCGGTCGCTCATCGTCCCTCTCCTCGTCGGGTCCTGGTCGGGCCCGGCCGGGTGGGGTCGGGCCCGAACACGTAACATGCTCCGTCGGACCGACACTCTGTAGCACGTCCGGCCGCGGGGCGTGCCGGGTGTCACGCACCCGATCCGCCCGAGCCAGAGGAGCAGACCAGTGAGCAGCGAACCCCACCCCTTCCAGGGCATCGTCGGCCGTTCGGCACTGGTCACCGGAGGCGGCACCGGCATCGGGCTGGGCGCGGCCGCCCGTCTCGTGCGGGACGGGGCCCACGTCACCGTCTGCGGTCGCACCGAGGAGAAGCTGGTCGGGGCGGTGGAGGTGCTGGAGGGGGTGGCCCGGGCCGCGGCCGACACCCCCACCCCCGGGGGGACCGCCGCCTATGTGGTGGCCGACGTGACCGTCGAGGAGCAGGTGGCCGAGGCGGTTGCGGCGTCCGGCGAGCGGGGGCGTCTCGACATCCTGTTCGCCAACGCCGGGGGCTCGCTCCACATGGGGCCCATCGTCACGGCCGGGCTCGACCAGGTCCGGGCCACGGTGGACGTCAACCTCATCGGGACCTTCCTGTGCATCAAGCATGCCGCCCCGGTGATGGCCGCCGGGGTGGGTTCCGGAGTCGACGGCGGAGCCGCTCCGGGTGGATCGATCATCGGCATGTCCTCGGGGGCCGGCGCCTTCCCCCACCGGTACCTCTGGGCCTACGGAGCGGCGAAGTCCGGCATCGACACGCTGTGCCAGTACGCCGCCGAGGAGCTGGGTGCCGACGGCATCCGGGTCAACTCGGTGCAGCCCGGGATCGTCGACGACGAGCTGATGGCCCCGATCACCGCCGGAGGACCACTGCTCGACGACTACCTGGCGGAGATGCCCGTCAGCCGCCTCGGCACCGTCGAGGACGTCGCCGCCGCCGTGCGGTTCCTGGCCGGACCGGAGTCGGGCTGGATCACCGGCGTCAACCTTGCCGTCGACGGCGGACACCACCTGCGTCGGGGTGCGAACTATGGGCTGCTCTTCGGCGAGTAGGCCACCGTACGCGGCGGCATCACCACGGCGGACAGGGTGGAAGGACCGGTGCGGGCGCCGACCCGGCGCCGGCGCCGGTCGCTCGGGTAGCGTTCCCGCCGGGACAGGGACGCCGTTCGAGGGCGCACTCGTTCGGGGGGGTGATCGTCACGGGATCGCGGCGGCGTAGCCGGAGGGACTCCGTGACGCGGGAGTTCGGATCGAGTGCCGGAGGGCCGCATGAAGAGCAAGGACTGCACCGGGGGAGCTGCCACGAGACCCCGTGTCCGACGTCGGCCCCGATGGGCGGCGACGTCGGTCGCCGCCGGGCTGCTCGCCTGCTCGTGGGCCGGGGCGGTCCAGGCGGCCCCTCCGGCCGGTGCGTCGAGCCCCCGGACCGTGCCGTCGGCCCCCGTCAGCCCCTCGGACCTGAGCCTCACCACCCCCACCGCGGACCGGCACGGCTTCCGCCACGGCGCAGTTCCCCGCATCGAGTCGCGGCGGGGTCCTCTTCGCCGGTTCGTCGCCCCTCGGGCCCCTCGGGCCCGCCGGGCCGGCAAGGAGCTGACCTACGGGGGTGGGCTCACCGCGGGTGGGCTCGTCGGGGCCGGCGTGACCACCGGCCCACCCCGGGTGTACCTGGTGTTCATGGGCAGCCAATGGGGGGTCGAGGGGACCGGCGGTCCCGGCCCGGTCACCTTCACCGGCGACCCCGACGGTGAGGCCGCGGCCCTTCAGGCCCTCTACGGGGGCCTCGGCACCGACGGGGAGCTGTGGAGCGGCACGGTCACCCAGTACTGCGACGGGGCGGCCGTGGGCGCCACCTCGTGCTCCTCGGCCGCGGAGAGCGTTCCGTACCCCACGGGCCATGTCCTGGCCGGCGTGTGGTACGACAACTCGGCCATTGCCACCGCCCTCTCGGGCTCGGGTGCCACCGGGCACCAGTTGGCCCTGGAGGCCGAGGCGGCGGCCACCCACTTCGGCAACCCGAGCCAGGCGGCCAACCGGGACGCCCAGTACGTGCTGGCCTCGCCGACCGGCAGCAACCCCGACGGGTGGAGCAATCCGCGCACCGGCTACTGCGCCTACCACGACGACACCCACGACCCGGCCATCGACGGCGGCGGGCCCGCGGCGGGCCCCGTCCTGGCCTTCACCAACCTGCCGTACGTGCCCGATGCCGGCGCGGCGTGCGGTGCCGGATCGGTCAACAGCCCGGGCGTGCTCGACGGCGCCACCGAGGCCGCCAGTCACGAGTACGCAGAGACGCTGACCGATCAGTTCCCCGAGTCCAGCCCGCCCGGCGGCTGGTCTGACGCCGGCGGCGGGGAGGTCGCCGACCTCTGCGCGTACATTTCGGCTCCGGCCCCCGGGGCCGCCTACGACCTCGTACTGGCCTCCGGGACGGTGGCGGTCCAGGGTCTGTGGTCCAATCAGGCCGCCGGCGGCGCCGGCGGCTGCGTGCAGTCGGCGCCGGTCGACCGCTTCATCCCCACCATCACCTCGGTCTCCCCGGCGACAGCCGCGGTCGGCCAGGGCGTGACCATCGTGGGCACCAATCTCTCGGGGGTCACCCGGGTGGCCTTCCACGGGGTGCCCGCGGCTGTAGCCAGTGATGGGCCCTTTGCCGTGGTGGCGTCGGTCCCGCCCGGGGTGACCGACGGTTCGCTGACGGTCACCACGCCGTCGGGCACGGCCACCAGTGCCCAGCCCTTCACCGTGGCCGCTCCCACCATCACCAGGTTCACCGCCGGCGCGGTCGGCCGGGGCGTGACCATCACCGGGACCGACCTGTCCGGGGCCACCCGGGTGGCCTTCAGCGGCGTGCCGGCGGTGGTGTTCGCGGACTCGCCCTCCTCGGTGGTCGCGATCGTGCCGGCCGGCACCTCGCCGGGGCCTGTCACTGTCCAGACCCCCGGGGGGACGGCGGTGAGCGCCAGGTCCTTCGCTCCGGTGCCGGTGGTGACCTCGGTCACCCCGGCGTCCGGCGGTGCGGGCGCGCCGGTCACGGTGTCGGGGAGCGGGCTGGCCGGCGCGAGGAGGATCACCTTCAACGGCAGGAAGGCCGCCATGATCTCCGATTCGCCGTCGGCCATCGTGGTGACGGTGCCCAAGCGCGGAACCAGTGGACCGGTCTCCGTGGTGACACCGGGCGGGAGCGCCATCGGACCGTCCGCTTTCACAGTGACCTGAGGCGGCCGGTCTCCGGGAGGAGCGACGGTGGACAGCGGAGCGAGCAACGACCAACGCTCACGCCGGTAGGGTGGAGCGCGTGGATCCGCCGGAGTCGACCGACCCGGTCCCGAGGGGGACGCGCCTGACCGGGTCGGAGGCCGTCAAGCTCCACATCACCCTCGCCGTGGTCCTGGCCTTTTGCATCGCCGCCTTCTGGTTCGAGGTGAGGCGGGCGGTGGGCGGGAACGAACTGAGTTGGGCCTACGTCTTCGAATGGCCGATCTTCGCCGTGTTCGCCGTCTACATGTGGTGGACCACCCTCCATCAGAACCGACGGCGGATGCGCGCCTCGGCCCAGCCGAAGGTGGTGGCGCCCGAGCACGTCCAGATGCTCAAGAACTGGCAGGAGCACCTCCGCACCATGGCCGCGGCGGAGTCCGAGCCACCGCCGGCCCCCCGGCATCCGGGGGCCGATCCGACGTCCTGAGCGGTCGTCATCGACGGTGGGCTCCCGTCGGCAACGGGCCCGACAGGGGCGCGGAGGGTCCTGTCGGCCGCGGGCCTACAATCGACCGACGCCAGCCCCCGGGCTGCACGGTCACGATGTCCCGATCCCGCGCCGCGGTCGGGTCCGAGGAAGAGTGGGAACCACATGCCAGGAATGGGGCACGGACTCCAGACCGACAACCCGACCATCGCCGCCGCGTTCCGTGCCGCACTCGACCACCAGCTCCTGGTCCTCGTCATCCTGGGGGTGCTGCTGGCCGTGGCCTGGAACGTCGCCCGAACCGTGCACTACCGCAGGGCGGTGGCCGCCGGCACGCTCGATGCCACGGTGCCCGATCCCTGGGCCTACCCCGAGCCGCCGGCCCGCCGGCTGCTCCGGATCAGCTTCGGTCTCCTCTGGGTGTTCGACGGCCTGCTCCAGATCCAAGGGTCGATGCCCCTCGGGCTGCCCGGCTCCGTCCTCAAGCCCGCCGCCGCCTCATCGCCGGCCTGGGTCCAGCACCTGGTCAACGTGGGGACGACCATCTGGAACGACCACCCGGTGTCGGCGGCGGCGGCCACCGTGTGGATCCAGGTCGGCATCGGCGTCTTCCTGCTGGTGGCGCCCAGGGGCTACTGGTCCCGCAGCGCCGGTGGTGTGAGTGCCGGATGGGGACTGGTGGTCTGGGTGTTCGGGGAGGCCTTCGGCGGGATCTTCGGCCACGGCGGCAGCTGGATGTTCGGGCTGCCCGGGGCGGTGCTGTTCTACGTCGTCGCCGGTGTGCTGGTGGCCCTGCCCGACACGTCATGGGAGACGCCCCGGCTGGGGAAGGGCCTCCTGCGGGCCATGGGCCTGTTCTTCGTGGGCATGGGCATCCTCCAGGCCTGGCCCGGCCGGGGCTTCTGGTCCGGGCAGGGGTACGCGTCGGCCACGCCGGGAACCCTGACCTCAATGGTCCGGCAGATGTCGCAGGTCTCCCAACCCTCGGTCTTCTCGTCATGGGTCCGGGCGTTCGGGACGTTCCAGGCCGGACACGGTTGGCTGGTCAACTTCGGGGTCGTGGTGCTGCTCGTCGGCGTCGGAGCCTGCTTCCTGAGCGGCAACCTCCGGCTCATCCGCATCGGGGTGGCCGTGGGGGCGGTGCTCTGCCTGGCCGACTGGGTGCTCGTCGAAGACCTGGGCTTCTTCGGGGGCGTCGGGACCGACCCCAACTCGATGATCCCCATGGCCCTGGTGTTCACGGGCGGCTACGTGGCCTCGGCGCGCCTCCCGGTCCGGGCCGAGGCCGGCCACGCTGTCCCGGCAGGCGCCGGCGAAGCACCCGTTGTCGGTGCCGTGACCGTCGGAGCCGTCGAAGCACCGGAGGGAGCAGTGGCGCCGACCGGCTGGCTCGATCGCCTCACCCCCTCCTACCTGCTGCGCTCGCTGCTCGCCGTCGGGGCGGTCGGGATCCTGCTGGTCGGTGTGGGGCCGATGGCAGTGGCCGCCACCAACCCCAACGCCGACCCCATCGTGACAGAAGCGGCCAACGGGTCGCCCAACCTCGTCGACGTGCCGGCTGCCCCCTTCACCCTGACCGATGAGCACGGCCGCACGGTGTCCCTGTCGTCGTTGGCCGGGCACACCTTGGTGCTCACCTTCCTCGACCCGGTCTGCACGTCGGACTGCCCGCTGATCGCCCAGGAGCTCCGGCAGACCGACCAGATGCTCGGGTCGAGTGCCGGTCCGGTCGAGCTGGTGGCGGTGGTCAACAACCCGCTGTACAACAGCACCGCCGAGACCGCTGCCTTCGACAAGCAGGAGGGGCTTGATCTTCTGGCCAACTGGACCTACCTGACGGGCTCGCTCGGCCAGCTGCACAAGGTGTGGAATGACTACGGGGTCCAGACCCAGGTCACGCCGGCCGGAGCGATGATCGCCCACAGCGACATCGTCTACATCATCGACCGGTCCGGCCACACCCGCGAGATCCTCAACTCGGATCCCGGCAACGGCAGCGCGGCGGGCAAGTCTTCGTTCTCGGCGTTGTTGGCTGGCCAAGTCCAACACGTCGCCCATTCGTGAACGGGACTCGGCGGACGCGGCACCGCCGTTCATCCGACTTCACCCGGCTGCTGTTCATGGCCTGCACCCTGGCCCTGGCTGCCGGCTCCCTCACCGGCTGCTCGACCTCGACCTCGACCTCGACCTCGACCTCGACCTCGGGGACGTCGGCCGCCGCCGGGGCCGGAGGAGCAGGCCCGGCCGTCCCGCTGGCCAGCTCCACGGTGACCGCCTCCACCACATGGGCCACCCTGGCCATGGGCCACCTCGACGATCCCTTCAACACCTTCTGGGAGCTCCTGGCCCTGGCCGGCGGGTCCCCCTGGCAGCTGGCCACGCCACCCGGGGTGGCCAGCAACGGCGGCCTGGCGGTGACGGCGCGGCCGGGGTCGGTTCTGGCCGGCTTCGGTCCCTTCCAAGATCTCCAGTTCTCACCCCTGGCCGACAGTGCGGATCAGGGGTCGAGCTGGGGCACCGGGCTCCTCCCGGCGGGCCTTGCCCTGGTGCCCGACGCCCTGGCCCAGGGGACGACCGACTCGTTGGCCCTGCTCCGCACCGGTGGGGGAGCTGTCGTGGCCAGCACCGGTGACCTCTCGACATGGAAGCCGGTGACCACGGCCCGGGCCCTGGCCCGGGTCCCGGCGCTGTCCGGCTGCCACATCGCCGCCCTGACCGCGGTGACACTCGACGGCAACGGAGACGCGCTGGTCGGGGCGTCGTGTGCCCGGGGCGCACGGGCCGGGCTGTTCGCCCCGTCCTCCACCGGGTGGGTGTCGGTGGGCCCGGGCATCCCCGGGGCGTCCGGAGGGCCCGTCAAGGTCGTCCGACTCGACCAGACCCCGGCGGGAACGGCGGCCCTGGTCAGCGCGGGCACCGGTGCCACCGCTCGGCTGTTCGGCATGTGGAGCACCAACGGGCTCCGGACGTGGACGGTCTCGGACGGACGGCTGCTCGACGGTGCCGGCTTGCTCTCGACCGGCGTGACCCCGACGGGAGGCTTCGTCATTGCCACCGGCGGGGGGGAGGCTGCACCGGCCGCGTCGGTGATCACGCCGACGGCGGTCCAGTGGCAGGCACTGCCACCACCGCCATCCGGCACCACGTCCGTCACCGCCACGCCGGCCGGAGGATTCGACGCGATGGTGCCGGTGCAATCCACGCTGTCGGTGTACGGGCTGGGCGGTCAGGGTTGGGGCCGGGTCCAGCAGCTGTCGGTCGACATCCAGTACGGATCGTCGGGCTGACCACCGCCTCGGTGTCCGTCGACGCGGGCTACCGTGGAGCGCGCCGCAGCCGGGCGGTGCTCCAGAGCCGCGCGCAGCAAGTCGGCAGCGGAACGACAGCGGTAGTGAACGACAGCGGTAGTGAGGAGAGCGGCCGTGGCCTACATCACGCAGCACTGGTCGTTCGATCCGTTCGTCGTACTCGTGGCGGTGCTGTTCCTGGCCGAGGAGACCGGGCTGGCCCGACTCCGCCGTCGCTCGGACCCCCACCGGACCCGGAGCCGCCGGCTCCACTCCCTGGCCTTCTACGGGGGACTGGTCGTCCTGCTGCTGGCCATCGACTCGCCCGTCGACTACTGGGCGAGCGACTACTTCTTCGTCCACATGCTCGAGCACCTGCTCATCGCCTTCTACGCCCCGATCCTGATCGTCTTCGGGGCGCCCTGGATCCCTCTGCTGTTCGCCCTGCCCGTGGGGGCACGCCGGAAGATCGGGCGCTCCGTCATGCTGGGCCCGTGGTCGGGGGTGCTCCGACCGGTGGGCCGGGTGGTGGCCGGCCCGTGGTTCGCCCTTGTCTCGTTCAACCTGGTCATGGTGCTCTGGCACATCCCAGCACTGTTCGACTACTCCGAGCGGAACCAGGCCGCCCATATCTGGCTGATGCACGGAAGCTTCTTCGTCACCGGTGTGCTGTTCTGGCTGCAGATCATCCCGTCGCACCCCTTCCGGCTCAAGGCCAGCCCCCTGTGGCAGGCCGGGGCGGTGATCGGCACCAACATCGTCATGTTCGTGCTGGCCATGGCCCTCAGCATCTTTTCGGCCACCAGTTGGTACCCGGTCTACGCCCACCTCCCCGGGGTGACGCTGTCCCCGTTCGCCGACCAGCAGATCGGCGCCGCCATTCTGTGGGTGTGCGGGGACTTCTGGGCCGTACCGGCCCTGGTGATCATCGTCAAGCGGGCCATCGACGAGGAAGGCTCCCTGTCGGGCGTCCTGGAGCGGCTCGCCCACCGGGGACCCGCCGTTCCGGCCGCTGATCTCCGGCCCCACCGGGCCGGCGCCACCGACCACTCCTGAGCGGCGGTCCCGGGCCTCCGCCGACGGGCGGCTCCGGACCGCAGGTGGCCTCGGATGGAGGTGCGAACGCGTGGAGAAACGTGATGAGAACCAGCGCGTCCGTCCCGGTCGGACGTGGCGCCCACGGGTGTTTGCCGACGGTGCTTGACCGGACGCGGCGATCGGCCTACTGTCAGGAAGCGCTCGCAAGTTGTTATCAAATTCTTCAAGTTCTGTAATGAAACATTTACTGCCTCTGCACCTGGTTTCTGGGGAGTGGGCCGGTCAGCCGGACCGGTGACCACAGGCCAACGCAGTCAAGGAGTTGGAAGATGTCATTCGGGGGAAGGCTTTCGATAGTCCTGGGGCTTCTCATCGTGGTCATCGGGTTCGCGGTCTGGGGTGTGGTCGGATTCCTCCTGCCCCAGCCCGCCACGGTGGCCTTTACCTCATCGTCGCCCGGCGCACCCATCGACATGACGGTCCAGACGGTGGGTTCCATTGGAAACGGCTACGGCGATCACCCCACCTGGGTTTCCTATTTGGTCAAGAATCCCCAGGGTCAGTGGATCCACTCGACCATCTGGCAGGTGCCTGCGCACACCCGCATCAATCTGACGGTTGAGCAGTTCGACTCGGGAAGCCCGTTGCGCAACCAGCAGTGGGGCCGGGTACAGGGCGTCACCGGGAACGTCATGACGCTGAACGGCAAGCTGGTCAGGGTGTATGACTCCAACTCCAACAACGGGGTCGGGCACACCTTTGCCATCCCGACGCTCGGCATCAACGTACCGCTGGTGGGCGTCGACCCGAACGCCAACAACATCTGCAGCCAGGCCCCCTGCTCGGCGCCCAGTTCGGTAGTCAACATCATCAAGGCCTCCTTCGTCACGCCAGGTCCCGGCAACTACCCGTGGCAGTGCTTCGTGCCCTGCGGACTGGGATGGCTGTACGGAAACGGAGGACCGATGAGCACGTTGGGCTACATGGGCGGCTTCTTGGACGTCGTGTCGTGACGGTCACCGGCGACGAGCCCACCAGTCCGGGGACAGCCGCTCATCGGGCGACCGGGCCCCGGCACATGTGGCGGATGGTGACCATCTGGCTGATCCTGTCCGTCGTCCTCGACGTGCTCTTCTACGTCCTGGTTGCGCCCCACGTGCCCCCGGGTACCATGACCAACACCGCCAAGGACAACCAGTTCGACTTCAACGTGCTGTTCGTCATCGCCCTGCCCGTGCTGATCGCCGTGTGGACCTATCTGGCCTACTGCATCGTCATGTGGCGCTCAGGGCGAAAGGGCGTGCCCGAGCCGGTCGGCGGACCGCAGGCCCGCACCAACCTGGGCGTCCAGGTCGGGTGGATCGTCACCACGACGGTGATCGTGCTCGGGCTCTTCGTCTTCGGGACGGTGGAGTTGATCGTCGGCAACGGCTCGGGCGGTGGCGAGGGTCCCAACCCCATCTGGTCGCCGACCTCGGCCCACATCCTGCCGGTGCAGGTCATCGGCCAGC
>Ga0307374_10007976_pt1 | contig 15967 bp, 15 predicted proteins | sample OX3MG_FD_202532 | JGI IMG/M metagenome (GOLD analysis project Ga0307374, IMG submission 202532) | Soil microbial communities from Risofladan, Vaasa, Finland - OX-3 | ecosystem: Environmental > Terrestrial > Soil > Coastal area > Acid sulfate soil | place: Finland: Risofladan, Vaasa | collected... | reverse complement strand
TGAGGCGCACCTGCCAATGGCTATCGTCGAGCACCGCGACCAGCTTGCCGGATGCCGCGGCAAATGCCGCCTTGCCGGCGGTTTCGGCCGCGATCTCGCGGACCTGCCAATCGGGGTCGCCCATCAGTATCACGATCGCGTCGGCGGCGTGGCTCGAATGCGAGAAGCCGATCGCGCTCGCGACGACGCGGCGAACCGCCGGACTTTCGTCGCGCGCGGCGGCGATGAGCGCCGGCAGCGACTCCTCGAGCTGGAGATAGCCGATGACGCCGACGGCCTGCGCCCGAACCTCCGCGTCCTCGTCCCGGAGCGCCTGGATCGCCGGCTTCAACGCATCGCCCTGTTTCAGTTCCTTCAGCGCGCGTAGCGCCGCATGCCGCACGAATGGTCGCGCGTCGCCGACGCAGGGCAGGATCGCTTCGGCCGCACCGGCGTCGCGATATTCGGCGAGACTGTCGGCCGCGGCCTGGGCCACGGTCGGTTCCGGATCGACGAGAGCGCCGCAGAGCGCGCGCGCCGCTTCCAAGCCGTCGAACTCGCCCAACGCGATCGCCGCCTGGAGCCGCACTTCATGTGCGCTGTCGCGCAAGGCCGCGGCCAAATGCGCAATAGCCGCCGGATCGGCGGTCTCGGCAAGCGTCATCACCGCGACGCGGCGGGTGCCCGCATCGCTGTCGGCGAGTCGCGCCGCAATGGTTTCCACGTCGTCGATTTCGTCGAAGGGCTCGAAGGCGTTCATCGCGGGCTAGCGCAGCAGATAGGGAATGTTGACCGTGACCGCGCCCGTCGGGCAATCCGCCTCGCACGGCATGCAGTACCAGCACTCGTCGTATTTCATGTAGGCCTTGCCGGTCAGCTCGCTGATGCGCAGGACGTCGAGCGGACAGACGTCGACGCAGACCGTGCACCCCTTGTCGGCGATGCATTTGTCCTCGTCGACGACGACCGGAACCATGGTTGGCGTATTGGCGATGGGCATGGTGATTCTTTCGCTCGGAGTTAAGCCGGTCGGCGGAGGCGTTGCTTGTCGTAGGCGGCGCGCTCTTCGTCGGCGATCGGCACGATGTAGGGCGCGACCGGCCGCTTCTCGCAGATCATCCGGTCGTCCGCCTTGCGCAGCAGCGTGTGGCAGAACCAGTTGGCGTTGTCGCGCTCGGGGAATTCGACCCGATGGTGATACAGGCCCCACCGGCTCTCGGTGCGGAACAGCGACGCACACACGGCCATTTCCGCGCAGTCGAGGATCGACGAGGCCTCCATCGCGCGCATCAGCTCGTGTGAGTCGCGCGCCATCATCGCGTTCTCGAGATCGTCGCGCACCTCGGCGAAACGGTCGGCGGCGATCTCGTATTTGCGGGTGATTTTCGGCGGTTGCAAATAGTCGTTCACCAGCCGCCGCGTCTTGTATTCGATCTGGTTCGGCGGCACGCCGTCCTCGCGTTTGAGCGGCGCCAGCACGCGTTCGCGCTCGGCGGTGACGTCGGCCGGATCGTATTCCGCAAGGTCGGTCTCGGCCGCGAACCCGATCGCGTGTTCGCCGGCCACTGCGCCGTTGGTGAACGCGCCGAGCATGTAATTGTGCGGCACGCTCGCCATGTCGCCGGCGGCATAGAGGCCCGGCACGGTGGTGCGCGCGAACTCGTCGACAAAAACGCCCGATGCGCTGTGGCCGGAGCAGAACCCGATCTCGGAGACATGCATCTCGATCATCTCATGGCGATAATCGGTGCCGCGGCCGGTGTGGAAGCGGCCGCGCGTCGGACGCTCGACCCGATGGAGAATGCCTTCGATCTCGTCGATTGTCTCGTTGGCGAGATGATCGAGCTTGAGGAAGACGGGACCCTTGCCCGACTGGAGCTCGCGATAGAACTCGAGCATCATCTGGCCGGACCAGTAATCGCATTCGATGAAGCGCATGCCCTCGTTGTTCGCGGTGTATCCGCCGAACGGCCCGGCGACATAGGCGCAGGCCGGCCCGTTGTAGTCCTTGATGAGTGGATTGATCTGAAAGCATTCGAGGTTCGCGAGCGCGGCGCCCGCGTGATAGGCCATGGCATAGCCGTCGCCGGCGTTCGCCGCATTCTCGTACGTGCCATAGAGATAGCCCGAATGCGGCAGGCCCAAGCGCCCAGCGGCGCCGAGGCACAGGATCACCGCCTTGGCGCGCACAACAAGGAACTCGCTGGTGCGCGTGTTGACCGCGATGGCGCCGGCGATCCGGCCGTCGCGGCCGTTCAGCAGGCGCGTCGCCATGAAGCGATTCGAGATCAGCAGCTGAACGCGGCGGAGCTGGCGGTAGAGCGCCTTCTTGACGGTATCGCCGTTCGGCATCGGCAGGACATAGGTGCCGATATGGTGCACTTTCTTGACGTCGAAATCGCCCTTCTGGTCCTTCTGGAAGCGAATGCCGAAGCGATCGAGTTCCTGGATGATCTCGAAGCAGCGCTCGGCATACTTGTAGACCGGCGCCTGGTCGCAGATGCCGTCATTCGCGATGGTGATTTCCTTCGTGTATTGCTCCGGCGTCGAATGGCCGGGAATGACGGCGTTGTTCAGGCCGTCCATCCCCATGCAGATCGCGCCGGAGCGCTTGACGTTGGCCTTTTCGAGCAGGATGACGCGCGCCTTGGGGTTTTTCACCTTGGCCTTGTAGGCCGCCATCGGTCCGGCGGTGCCGCCGCCGATGACCAGGACGTCGCATTCGACTTCCGAAAGTCCGCTGGAAATATCGCCCATCATCGTATCCGTGATCCCCTGTCGAACCGTTCGCCGCGCTGGCGCTGCTACGGTTGAGCCTGTGGCAGCCGGCCGTCCCTGTCAGTCAAGCAATTGCCAAACCGGCGTCTATGGCGAGCGTATGCCGGAGTGGGACAGCGAACAGGCAACTAATTGACCGACCGCCGACTGCAGTCGCCGCATGATGGTCGTCTTCACGCATCATCGGGGCGAGGATGACGGTCGCGGCGGTCTCCAGCGAAGCTTCGACTTGGTCGACGGATCACGGCAGCCTGGACCGGGCGACGCTTGCAGCGCTGTTTAAGTCGGGCCAATTGCAACCGACCGGCATCGTGCGCGCGGTGTACGCGCGGATGCGCGCCTGCGATGCGACCGGCATCTGGATTACGCTGGTGCCGGAGGCCGACGCTTTGGCAGCGGCCGGCGCGCTCGAAGCGCTGATTCCACCGCGAAGCGGACCCGATCAAATGCCGCTCTACGGCCTGCCGTTCGCGGTCAAGGACAATATCGATGTCGCCGGGCTGCCGACGACGGCCGCCTGTCCCGACTTCGCCTATAGGCCGCCACAGTCCGCACCCGCCGTCGCCGCCTGCCAAGCCGCCGGCGCGATCCTGGTCGGCAAGACGAATCTGGACCAATTCGCGACGGGGCTGGTCGGTACGCGTTCGCCATACGGGTCATGCAGCTCGGCGTTCGACGCCCGGTATATATCAGGTGGCTCGAGTTCGGGATCGGCGGTCGCGGTTGCGCGCCAGATGGTTAGCTTTGCCCTTGGCACCGATACTGGCGGGTCCGGGCGCATTCCGGCCGGCTACAACGACGTCGTCGGCCTCAAGCCGACGCGGGGGATCGTCAGCACGACGGGGCTCGTTCCGGCCTGCCGCTCACTCGATTGCGTTTCGATTTTCGCGTTGCGCGCCGCGGACGCAAGCGCGGTCCTGCACGTCATGCGCGGCTACGGGGCGCCGGACGAATATTCCCGCCCGGAGTTTGCAACCGGCCGCCTCGGGGATGAATGGCCTCGAACCGGGTTCCGTTTCGGCGTCCTGGCACCGCGGGACCGGGAGTTTTTCGGCCTTGACGAGAGCGCCCGACACTACGCCGCGGCGGTCGAACGGCTTGCCAAGATGGGCGGCATCCCGGTCGAGATCGACTTTTCTCCGTTTCGCGAGGCGGGCCAGCTACTCTTCAGCGGCCCCTGGATTGCGGAGCGTTATGGCGACCTTGCCGATTTCGTTGCCACCCATCCGGACAGCCTCTTGCCGGTCACACGGCAAATCCTCGAAGCCGGTGCGCGCGTCTCCGGCGCCGCGGTATTCAGAGCACAACACCGACTTCGGCAATTGCTCCGCGAGACGCGAGAGCAATTGGCGGAGATGCTATTTCTCGTCGTGCCGACGGCGCCGCGACCCTACACCCATGCCGAGGTCACCGCCGATCCGATCGGCACGAACAGCCAGGTCGGCCACTATTCCTATTTCGTCAATCTGCTCGATTTCTGCGCGCACGCCGTCCCGAATGGTCGATTGCTGAACGGGATGCCGACGGGTATCACGCTGATTGCGCCGGCGGGCAACGATGACACCTTGGCCTCGCTCGCTGCATCCTATCAAGAACGTGTCACTATGTCGCAGGGCGCCGTCACCGACGTCTGACACCGATCGCACGGCATCGCGGTGCTCGAATGCCATCGGCTGAGACGTTTCAGCCCGTTGCGATTGATCGCCGTGCGCCGCTATTGGCAATTAGTTGCTTTCGCACTGCAACAAACGCCGTGCATCGTCCAACGACGCCGCAACGCGTGCGCTTTGCAGGAGATTCCACAGTGAAATCATTGTCCGTATTGATCGCAGCCGTGGTCGCGTCGCTCGTCAGCGCGGTCCCGGCCGACGCCGCAGAGACGATGAGCGCCCATCTCGCGCAGAATCTCTCGCCGATTTCGGGCGTCGTCCTGGTGGCGGAGAAGGAAGGCTTCTTCACCAAGCACGGCCTCGACATCAGTATCAGCAACTTCACGAGCGGCAAACAGTGCCTCGACACGGTGATGGGCGGTGCCGCCGACATTGCAACGACGGCGGAGACGCCGTTCACGGCGGCCATGCTTGCGAACCAGCCCGTCGCGTTCCTCGCACGCATGGAATATTCCGACGACAACATGCTGACCGCCGTGGCGGCGCACATCAACAAGTTCGCCGACCTGAAAGGCAAGCGGATCGGCTATACCGCCAGCACCGGCAGCGAAATCACGACGGACATGATTCTCGCAAAGGCAAAGCTGACGCGTGCCGACGTGACAATGATCAATCTGCGGCCGCAGGACATGGTTTCGGCGCTCGCAACCGGCAGCATCGATGCCTACGACACGTGGGAGCCGCATATCTACGACGGCAAGAAAGCGCTTGGCGCCAAGGTCAAAGGATTGAGCGCCGCAGGCATCTATTCGGAGACCTTCAACATCGCGGTCACACAGAATTATCTCAAGACGCACGAGAAGCTGCTTGAGAAATTCCTCGCCGCGATGATCGATGCCGAGGCATGGATGAAGGCGCACCGCACGGCGGCGATTGCGGATGTCGCGGACACGGTGGGCATGAAACCGGCCGACCTGGCGCCGATCTGGAATGGCTATGTCTATCACGTCGCTTTGGACCAGAAGCAGATTGGCATCCTGACGCTGAACACGAATTGGCGGCTCAGGACCGGCAATCATCCGGTCGGCGTGACCAAGATGCCTGATCTGGCCAAATTCGTGTTCCCGGCCCCGCTACGCGCAGTCGCAGCCGATCGGGTGACGTTGGCCGCCGGGTGGAACGTCTCGTCGCGATAATCCGGTCGCGTTTGGCGCGGTAGCGGTAAATGGCGGCTCGTGCGCGTGAAAACAGAGCCGGCATTTACCGGTTGTTGCGGGTCATATCGATCCCGCTCTTTTTCGGCGCTTGGGAGCTCGTCTCGCGCTCCGGCGTCGTAAACGAGTTTCTCTTTCCGCCGCCGTCGGTTATCGCCCAAGCGCTCTTCGACTGGGGAATGCACGGTCAGCTCGTGCTCGACATCGCGATGAGCGTGTCGCGGGTGGTCGTCGGCTATGTCATTGGCGCGACTGCCGGCGTGGCGGTCGGCATCGCGACGGCCCGATATCCGGCCTTGTCGAGTTTGCTGACGCCGGTGTTTCAGATCCTGCGGCCGATCCCGCCAATCGCCTTGGTGCCGATCGTCATCCTCTGGCTCGGACTTAACGAGCCCGGCAAGTACTTCCTCATCCTGTGGGCGGTTTTCTTCACCGTATGGATATCGGCGCATCTGGGCGTGCAGCGGGTCGATCCGTTGCTGATCCGCGCTGCGCAGGCCCTTGGCACGCCGGAACACCGCATGCTGCGCGAGCTGCTGCTGCCGGGCGCCCTGCCCTACATCTTCGTTGGGCTGCGAACGTCGCTTAGCGTGGCGTTTTACACTCTGGTCGCCGCCGAGTTGGCCGGCGCGTTCGCCGGCGTCGCTTATCGGATCGATATCGCTCACGAAAACCTGCGAATTGGCCTGATGATGGCGGGCCTCGTCGTTCTTGGCGTTATATCCGCGTGCTTGGATCTCGCCTTCGAAGGATGGGCGCGGCATGCGATGAAGTGGCGCTGATGTCCGGCCCGCTGGACATCGCCCTCTGCACGACGCAGGGACAAGACGTGCCCGGCCCTATCGTGCCAGATGCGGCGCCGGCGCCGGCACGCGGCTCTATCGCGATCGATAACCTGAGCGTCATCTTCGGCCAGCCCGACAAAGAATTTCTCGCGGTGGACCGTGTGTCATTCGGCATCAAACCCGGCGAGTTCGTCTGCATCGTCGGACCGTCCGGCTGCGGAAAATCGACGATCCTGAACGCCGTTGCCGGCTTCGAGGCGCCGACTGAAGGCATGGTCACGCTCGATGGCGCAGCCATCACGAAGCCGGGCGCCGATCGCGGCATGGTGTTCCAACAACCCGGTCTGTTTCCCTGGAAGTCGGTCCGCGCCAACGTGGCCCCTGGTCCGCGCATGGCCGGCCGCTCGGATCGCGAGGCGTATCGCCTCGCGGATCAGTATCTCGAGATGGTCGGACTGGCGCGATTTGCCAGCAACTACCCGAAGACTCTGTCGGGCGGCATGCAACAGCGCGTGGCGATTGCGCGCGCCCTGGTCAATCGACCGAGCGTGCTGTTGATGGACGAGCCATTCGGCGCACTCGATGCGCAGACGCGCGCGATGATGCAGGAGACGCTCCTGCGCATCTGGGCGGACATCAGGGCGACGGTCATATTCGTCACGCACGACATCGACGAGGCGATCTTCCTAGGCGATCGCATTCTCGTCATGAGCGCGTCGCCGGGACGCATCATCTTGGATATTCCGGTCACGCTCGGACGTCCGCGGTCGGCGGACATCAGTCTCGATCAGGCATTCCTGTCGATCAAAAAGAGTTGCCTCGACATCATCCGCCGCGAAAGCCTCTTGGCCTTCGAGCGCCAGGCCTGATGTTCCGGAACGTTGCGAGCGCGCCCGCCCGCGGATTCAGCCTAAGACCGAGTTAAGCCTGCAGCCGAAAAGAGGGAACGCCATCCATGACCGAGCTTTACGAGCTTTCCGCCGCGGCGCTGGCGACGATGATCCGTGGCGGTGAATGCTCGGCGACCGAGGTAGCTCGGTCCTGTTGCGACCGCATCGAGACAGCGGACCCGGACGTGAAGGGCTTCGTGCACTACGACCGTGCGGCGGCGATGAAGCAGGCGCAACGGCTAGACGCAGGCGAACCGCGAGGACCGTTGCGCGGCGTACCCATCGCCGTCAAAGACACGATCGATGTCGCCGGTTTCGTCTGCTCGTGGGGTTCGCCGATCCATGCGCGCCGCGTGCCGTCGCGCGATGCACTGGTCGTGCAACGGCTGCGCGAAGCTGGCGCCGTCATTGTCGGCACCACCGTTTCCACCGAATACGCGATTGCGCGCGCGGGGCCGACGCGCAATCCACACGATCTGGCCAGAACGCCAGGCGGGTCGTCGAGCGGTTCGGCCGCGGTCGTCGCCGCCAACATGGTCCCAATATCCGTTGGAACCCAGACGCTCGGTTCGATCGTGCGTCCATCGACCTACTGCGGTCTCTATGGTTACAAGCCGTCCGTCGGAGCGATCAGCACGAACGGCGTGATGCCGTTGACGCCGGTCTTCGACACGGTCGGTCCGCTGGCGCGCAGCCTGGACGATGTCGACCTCTTCAATGCGGCGTTGTCGCTCGCAAGGCGTGACACGCCCGAACGGCGGCCAGCCTCCGGGACACCGGTCTTCCAAATCACCGGTCCCTATGAGGAGCGTATCGAGCCGGCGACGGCCGCGGCGCTGCACGAGGCCGCGACGGCGTTGATTGCGGCGGGCTATCCGGTGACCTCGCATGCATTGCCGAGCCGGTTCAAATCGCTCACGGAATGTTTTGAAACTATCGTCTTCCGCGACATGGCCAGAGCGCATGGCCGCGATCGCGACGAGCACGACGATATGATGAGCGATCGATTCCGCGAGATCGTCGATCGCGGCCGAACCATCACCGAGAGCCAATATCGCGCGGCGCTGGCCGACCGGCAATTCTATCGCGAACACCTCGACACGGCGCTTGGCGAGAACGGCGTCGTCCTGGCTCCGGCAACCGACGGCGTCGCACCGCTGTTTTCCGAACGGAGCGGCGACCAGAAGATCCAGAGTCTGTGGAGTGTCGTCGGCTATCCCGCGCTCGCCGTGCCGTGCCGACCAGTCGATGGCCTGCCGATCGGCATTCAACTCGCCTCGCGACACAACCGCGATACGGCGGTGCTGGCGATCGGGCGAATTCTCGAGGCCACACTTGCGCGACAGGATGCATCCGGAATACTGCGCAATCGAAAATCCGCGAAAGGCTGAAAGCGCACCGTCATGCCTCCAACGATGGGTGCGACATTGCTTCGATCATGAGCGTCACGATCGTTGAAAACGTCGTCTACGGCTCGGTGCTCGGCGCCGGACTGGTCGCCGATATTGCGTTTCCGCCGCGGCGGCGGGACGTGCCGGCAATCATTTCCGTTCATGGCGGTCGGTGGATCAGGGGCACCCGCTTCGACGACGGCAAGGATGGCCGGCCGGACAACGGCGTCATCGACCTGGGCCAATGGGCAGCGGCCGACTTTTTCGCCATGCGCGTGGATTACCGGCTGGTGACATGCAGTCCGGCGCCGGCCTGTTTCCAGGACGTCATGTGCGCCATCCGATGGCTGCACGCGCATGCCGCGCAATACGGCATCGATACACGTCGCATCTTCCTGATCGGACAGTCGGCCGGCGGCCACATGGTCGCGCTCGCCGCAACCTTGGGCGCCGATGGATTTGAACGGTCGGGCGGCTGGAACGACGCACCATCCGATTTCGCGGCCGCGATCGGCATCGCCGGTGCGTACGATCTGGTCAGTCTCGACTGGGGTTCGGGCTGGTGCCCGCCCGGCGTGCCGTGGGACATGGCCCGGGCGTACGCATCGCCGCTCCGCCACGCGACCGCGAATAGCAAGCCGCTGCTGATCATTCACGCCGCAGACGATCCGTCGGTTCCCGTGGTGCAGGCCGACACATTTGCAAGCGCGCTGGGAAAAGTCGGCGCGCGCCACGTCTATCGACGCTATGACGGCGGCGGCCATCTGAAGATCACCGAATCGATTTTCGACCAGTGCCAGGACTTCATCCGGCACGCGAGCACGGCACGCGGCTGAATCGTCAGAAGCGCCCCCGCCGAAGCTGAACGGACCGGCGCCTACTTCACGAACACCCACGCCGGTTGCAACAGCGGGAAGGCGATCAGCCCGACAACGGCCGCGGCGGCCATCAGCAGCGGGTTCGAGACCTTCCAGCGGAACAGCGCCGCCAGGCTGGCGATGCCGATCAAAGCGGTGAGCCAATCACCGATGGCGATACGGCCGAGCAGAACCGACGCGCCGAGAATGGTGCCGATCGCCGCGGCGTAGGCGCCTTTGACGAAGCCCTGGACGTTGCGGTTGCCGCGATGGCGCATGAGCACCGGCGCCGCGAACAGGATCAGCAGGAACGAGGGCAGGAAGATCCCGACGGTCGCGATGACCGCCCCCCAGAAGCCGGCAACGAGATAGCCGACGAACGTGGCGGTGATCACCACCGGACCGGGGCTCACCATGCCGATCGCGACGGCGACCAGAAACTGGTGCGGATCGAGCCAGCCGCTGTCCTGCACCAGGCCCTTTTCCAGGAACGGCACGATGACGAGACCGCTGCCGAAGGTGAGGCTGCCGGCCTTGATAAAGAAGGCGAACAGCTTGCCGAGCAGGCTCCACGTCGCCGCGGGCGGTGCGGAGGCTGTGGCGAGCGGCAGCGCCGCAAGCGTGGTGCCGGCGGCGGGTGGCGGCGCGCGGCGCAGGATGGTGCCGTAATAGCCGAGGCCGACGAGGCCGGCGGCGATGAACAGAACCGCGACTTCGGCCTGCAGCGCCACCGTCATGACGAAGCATGCGGCGGCGATGGACCACTGCAGCCAGTCCCCCATGCCGAGCTTGGCAAGCCGCCAGCACGAATGGAGGATCAGCGCGATCACCGCCGGACTGACGCCGTAGAAAACCGCCGCCATCCAGCGCAAGCCGCCGAAATGGACGTAGAGCGCACCGAGCGCGGCAACGATGAGGAAATTCGGCAGGATGAAGGCCCAACCGCCAACCCAGGCGCCCCAGAATCCGGCACGCAAATAGGCGACGAAGATCCCGACCTGGATTGCCAGCGGCCCCGGCAGCGATTGCGCGACCGCGATGGCATCACGCATCTCGTCCTTGGAAAGCCAGCCGCGCTGCTGGACGAGCTCCTTCTCCATGAGGCCGACCAGCGCGACCGGCCCGCCGAAGCCAAGTGCGCCGAGACGCAGGAAGTATGCGGTGACGTCACGGAGGCCGCCCGCCGGCGGGCGAAAACGAAATCGGCTCGAACTGTCCATGCCTATGCGCTCCTCGCCAAGCGAGTGGTGCGCAGAGCTTGGACGGCCGAGCCGTCTGACGGGGAGCCTGCCTGATCCCCAACCAGACCGTAACGTCGGCTGGCGCTCGGCGCAAGGCCACCCGCCAAGCACACCTCAGGCGCGAGGGATGAACGCGCGGCGCCGGCCATACAACGCACGAGGGCGATGTCGCATGAGTCCGACCGAGGCCGAACCATTGGAACGCTGGCATAACTGTGACGAGCCGGGTCTCGAGGAATTGCTCGCCGACGAGATCATGGAGCCCGTCATGCGCAGCGCTCATGTCGACCGCGATCAGCTGCGCCGGCAGCTGTCCGAGATCGCCTTGCGCGTTTACGTGACGGTGACCGGCACCGCGGGGTGATTCACCATGATGGCACGATCATCTATCGCGCCATTCCGGTCGCGGTAGAGCGATGCGCCGGCGCCGGCAGATGTGAACGCAAACCCTGGCCCGGCAGCGGAACCGTCTGCCGCGAGCCGCGTTCCATTAGGCCTCGGCTCCCACCCATCCAATGAACTCGATTTTAGGGGACAGATCATGAACCAACCGACTGTGGCCATGACCCGATCGGGAGGTATCGGTCCCAACGCCGCCGTGCGCCGGAGACGCCTTCTGGCAAGCCTGGCCGTGGCGGTGTTGGTTGCCGCGCCGCGCACCAGCCTGGCGCAGGCCGCCGCCGGCGACGCCGGCGGCTTCATGGCCAATCTCGGCAACCAGGTGGTCCAGCTGATCGGCAACCAGCAGGCGCCAGTCGCGCAGCGCAAGCAGAAATTTGCGCAGCTGATGAATCAGTCGTTCGATGTCGACGGCATCGCGCGCTTTGTCCTCGGCCGCTATTGGCGAACGGCAAGCGACAGCGAGCGGCAGCAATTCGAGCAGGTATTCGACCACTACATGATCGACGTCTACTGGGGACACTTCAATCAATATACCGGGCAGCGCTTCGCGGTCACGCGGAGCCAGCCGATGGGCGATGGCACGGCCCTAGTCACCAGCCAGATTATCCAGCCTACCGGGCAACAGCCCGTCAATGTCGTGTGGCGTGTCACGAATCACGGCGGCCAATACCGGATCACCGACGTCAGCATCGAAGGCGTCAGCGAGCTGGTGACCTATCGGCAGGAGTTCGGCTCGGTCATCTCGCAGAACGGCGGCAGCGTCGCCACGTTGACCAGCCAACTGCGGCAGAAGGACCAGCAGATCGGCGGTTAGTCTCCGGGAGGTTTGCCGCATGGCGATGGTGGTCTAGGCGCTTGCGGTGCGGTGTGGAGTCGGCGGCGCGCATTGTGAATTCTCTGCGAGCGGAGCCTGACTTCGAGGGAAGGCATGCGGCAGCCTTATCTGTCAAAGACAGGCGATTGCATGTTGCGCGTGCAAGTAGCTACCGATGGTCCGAATAAGCTGCTCGGCCTGAACCTGCTGGCCGTGGAGCAGCACGACGATCAGGACGACGCTGGCCAAGATCGGCTTGGCCGGGACCGTGGGCAGATCCCGGATCAGTGCCTTGGCGAAGATCCCGAGCGCCGCCGCACCGACGGCGAGACCGACCAGGACCTCGGCGGTGTCATGAGCGCCAAGCATGACGCGCGAGACCGCAATCGCAGCGATGATGCCCACGCCAGCGGCCGCTGCCGGCACGCCCGTTCGCCGCCAGTGCGCGGCGACCATGAGGGCAAGCCCGCCATAAACCAGCGTGCTCATGCCAACGTGGCCGCTCGGGCTGTCGACGATGCTGGTGGAACAGGCCGAGAAATAGACTTTCAGCAGGCCGATTGCGCCGCCGCAGACGACCACGGCGAGCGCCCAGGCACCGGCGAGCGGCCGCGATTCCGGCGATCGCAATAGCCAAACCAGGATCATGGCCGCGATCGGCAGCGTGACGGCGATGTCGCCGAAATTGGTGATAAACGTGGCCATACTCACGGGATGAAGCCTACGCCCAGGATAGCGTTGAATCGTTGCGAATTCTCCTGCGCCCGAAAGCCGCACGACGCCAGGCTGTTGCGGGGAAGAGCGCAACCCAGTTTCGCACTCGGCACCTCGACGGTAAGTTGGGCCAACCATCGCGGCTCCCGGCTCTGTGGCTATGCACTCACGGCTTGCGCCCGACATAGCAGCGGAAGAGATCGAGTTCGGTCGTGCAGATTACGTCGCCAAAGCCGCTGTCGGTCAGCGCATGCATGACGGATTCCGGCGGCACGCTATTGACGATGGTCTCCCAGTGATAGCGCAACAGCGCGTGGGCGCGCGGGTCGCGGGTCATCAACCGCGATAGCAATGGCACGAGACCACCGATATAACTCGACGCCAGCGCCCGGCTCAGCCGCCGCCGCGGCGTGCTGATTTCGAGCAACAGCAGCGTGCCGCCTGGCCGAAGCACGCGCAGCGCCTCGCGAAAGGTCGCCACGAGATCGGCGACATGGCGCAGCGCATACCCCATGGTCACGAAGTCGGCGACGTCGTCGGCCAGCGGTAGTGCCTCGGCGGCACCTTGAACGAGTGCAATGCCGAGATTGCGCCGCGCGATGGCGAGCATCGCCTCGCTGACGTCGACGCCGAGGACGGCGCTGCGGTCGCCGGTGACGGTGAGCGCCTCGCGCGCCAACAGCCCAGTGCCGACAGCCACATCGACCACCTGCTGCCCGGGTCGCAACCCTGCTCGGCGCAGGCACCGGCGCCGATACCACGCCCCCGAACCCAGAGAAAACAACCGGTTGACCGGGTCGTATTGTTGCGCCGTGCGGTTGAAGAGGTCGCGTGCCTGGCTCAGGCGGCGCGCCGGGTCGGCGTAGTAGCCGGCGATCAGCGCCTGCGGTCGGAGCAATCCCGGCTGCTCCTCAATGTTGGCCATGACGGCGCGCCTATGGCTTAATAGCTCATCCTTCGGGGGGAGCCGCCGTACTCTGCGGCTTGCCCGCCGGCAAAGGAAGGGCCTTGCAGGGTCTGAGCGCGCCTCAACAACGCCAGCCGCCGGAAGCGCCGTCGCGCTGCGACGTGCTGGTCATCGGCGGCGGCCCCGCGGGCGCGACCATCGCCACGGTGCTGGCGGAGCGCGGCCGTCATGTGGTCCTCGTCGACAAGGACCGGCATCCGCGCTTCCACATCGGCGAGTCGCTGCTGCCGCTCAACCTGCCGCTGCTCGACCGCCTCGGCGTGCGCGACGCGATCGAGCGCGGCGCCATCCACAAGTACGGCGTCGAGTTCGTCTCGCCCTATCACGGCAAGAGCATCACCTACGATTTTGCCCGCGCCTGGGACAAGCGCCACCCCTCTGCCTACCAGGTCCGCCGCTCGACCTTCGATCACGTCCTGCTGCGGAACGCCGCGGCCAAAGGAGCGGAAGTCGTCGAAGGCTATCGCGTCACCGGTGTCGAGTTTCCCGAGAGTGGCGAGGCGCGGATCGAGGCTTGCGCCGAGGACGGCGACATGCGCCGCTGGTGCGCCGATTTCGTCGTCGACGCCTCGGGCCGCGACACGGTGCTGGCGCAGCGGCTCGGCTTCAAGACCCGCAACCGCCGGAACGATACCGCCGCCATTTTCGGCCACTTCACCGGCGCTCGGCGTCTACCGGGCAAGGCCGAGGGTAATATCAGCATCGTCTGGTTCGACCACGGCTGGTTCTGGTTCATTCCGCTGTCGGACGGCACGACCAGCGTCGGCGCCGTCTGCCCGTCGCCAGTCTTCAAGACGCGCTCTACCGACCTGACTGGCTTCTTCATGAGCCTCATCGCGTCGTGCCCGGAGATCGCCGACCGGCTCAAGAACGCACACCTGACGTCGCCGGTCACCGCGACCGGCAATTATTCCTACGCGGCGACGCGGACCAGCGGCAAAAACTTCATCCTGGTGGGCGACGCCTGCGCCTTCATCGATCCCGTCTTTTCCGCCGGCGTCTATCTCGCGATGGTCACGGCCTTCATGGCCGCCGATGCGGTCGAGACGTGCCTGAGCGATCCGCAGCGGTCGCGCGCCGCACTCAAGCAGTACGACGCCGCGACGCGGCGTGCGCTCGGCGCCCTCACGTGGTTCATCTATCGTATCCGCGACCCGGCGATGCGCAACCTGTTCATGTCGCCACGCAACTGGTTCCGCATCGAGGAAGCGATGCTATCGCTGCTCGCCGGCGATATTTTCGGCGAATCGCCGGTGCGCGGGCGCCTGCTGCTCTTCAAGGCGATCTTCTATGTGACGAAGCTGGCCCATCTGCGCCACCGCCTGCCCGCCTGGCGCAAGTCATGGTCCGCCACCAGGAGCGAGGTTGCCGGCTAGCTTGATCGACGACGCGGGCGCGGCGGACCGCGCGTCGACCACCTATCTCGTCCTCATCCCCAGCTACAACACCGGCGCCCGGCTCCTCGCCACCGTGGCCGAGGCGCGCCGCTATTGGCGGCCGGTGTGGGTGGTGATCGACGGCAGCACGGACGGCAGCGGCGAAGCGCTACTGGAGCACAGCTGCGGCGATGTCGGTGTGCGCGTCCTCCGACGGCAGTGCAACGGCGGCAAGGGCGCGGCGGTGTTCGACGGCCTGCGCGCCGCCGCGGTCCAGGGCTTCACCCACGCGCTGGTCATGGACGCCGACGGCCAGCATTCGGCATCGTCAATTCCCGAATTCATGGCGCTCTCGCGCGCCCATCCCGGCGCCGTGATTCTCGGCACGCCGGCCTTCGACGACAGTGCGCCGTGGCTGCGCGTCGTCGGCCGCCGGGTATCGAACGCCTGGGCGCAGCTCGAGACGCTGTGGGGCGGTATCGGCGACTCGCTGTTCGGCTTCCGCGTCTATCCGATCGGCGCGCTGCTTGAGATCATGGAATCGAGCCGCTGGATGCGCCGCTTCGATTTCGACGTCGAGGCCGCAGTGCGGCTGTGCTGGCGCGGCGTGCCGATCATCAACCAGCCGGCGCCGGTGCGCTATTGGCGCGCCGACGAGGGCGGCATCTCGCATTTCCGCTACGGGCGCGACAATTTGCTGCTGACCGCGATGCACGCCCGGCTGATGGCGGGATTCCTCCGGCGGCTGCCGCGGCTCGCCTCGCGGTGGCTCAGATCATCCCGCCGTTGATCGAGATGAGCTGGCCCGAGATATAGCCGGCGCGATCGGAGGCGAGAAAGCACACCAGATCGGCGACCTCCTCCGGCCGGCCGGCGCGCCGCATCGGCACCAGCCGCTCGATCGCCTCGGCCGTGAAAACGCCCTCGATCGCCGGCGAGGCGATGATGC
>Ga0307374_10007975_pt1 | contig 15969 bp, 13 predicted proteins | sample OX3MG_FD_202532 | JGI IMG/M metagenome (GOLD analysis project Ga0307374, IMG submission 202532) | Soil microbial communities from Risofladan, Vaasa, Finland - OX-3 | ecosystem: Environmental > Terrestrial > Soil > Coastal area > Acid sulfate soil | place: Finland: Risofladan, Vaasa | collected... | reverse complement strand
GCAGCCGCTCCACGACGCGCCCGTTGCGCAGGTGCTCCTCGATGATCTCGTCGATGTCGGCGCGGTCCACATAGGTGTACCAGACCGCCTCGGGATAGACCACGATGCACGGGCCCTCCTCGCAGCGATCGAGGCACCCGGCCTGGTTGACCCGCACCTTGCCCGGGCCGTCGAGCCCGAGCTGCTTCACGCGCCGCTTCGCGTAATCGCGCATCTGCGAAGCGCCCTTGAGGTTGCACGACGGCCGCTCGCCAGGCTCGCGCTGGTTGCAGCAGAAGAAGATATGTCGGCCGTAGTAGGACATGCGGCGGGCGCAAAAGAGAAAATTCTACCCGACCGGCTCGCGGCCCCGACGCGCGGAGAGGTAAATGAGGTAGACCAGCGCGGCGAAGGGCCAGGCGCTCGCCACCACGCGGGTCAGGCCGTTGAAGTTGAGGAAGTGCCCCTGACGCCAGACCCGGAGAGTCTCCGCGAAGTAGGGGTTTTCCGGCGCCAGGTTGACCAGCACGGTGGCCGCCATGATCAGCACCGCGGATAGCGCGAGCCGCGCGGTGCGCGGCAGCGCGACCGCGGAAAGCGCCAGCGCCAGGCCCGCGGCCAGCCCGCGTAGCGCACCGGGCGTGAGCCAGGCGAACACGTGCTCGGCGCGCATCAGGATGGCAAACGCGAGGGTCTTGACCGCCAGCGCCGCCGCGACCAGCGTCACCTGCGTCGCGCGCACCACCGTGCCGGGCGCGGCGATCGCCGAGGCGAGCAGGCACACGGCGGCCAGATTGGCGGCCGCGATGAACGCCTCCACCGAGACGAAGATCGCGGGCGCATAGCCGCGCCCCGCGGGTTCCTGCAGCAGGTCGCGCAGATCCCCAACGCCGAACAGCAGCATCGCCGGATCGAGCTGCGCGAACAGCCACAGGCCGAGCAGCACCAGGCCGACGTCGGTGGCCGCGCCGGGCAGGAACGCCAGCGCGCGCAGCCGCCGCAGCGGCCCGATGTGCAGCAGCCAGCCGGCCAGCGGTGCGCCCACCGCCGCGCCCGCGACGGTGCCCGCCAGGTTGCACAGCACGTCGAGGTTGGAGGCGACGCGCGTCGGCAGGAAGCTCTGCGTAGCCTCCATCGCGATCGACAGGGCGGCACCGGAAATTACCGCGGCAAGCACCGCATAGCCGCCGCGCTGGCGCGGGTAGAGGGCCAGCACGCACAGAAATCCGTACGGCAGATAGCCGACCACGTTGGCGCCGACGTCGAAGGCGGTGACGTAGCGCGGCCAGGGCGCGCCGAGGTACGCGAACGCCGACACGCCCGGCGCAGTCCAGCCCGACAGCGGGTACAGCGACGCGTACACCACCAGCAGGACGTAGACGACGAACAGGAACCGGGCGAGCGGGGATTCGCGCATGGGGCGCCTGCAGGCGGGCTCGCGCGGTCGCTCGGGCGGCGCGCTCAGGGCGCCGGGAGCGCGCGGCGGGTCACCGCGCAGTCCTGCGTGTTGTGCACGCGCAGCGCAGCGTACAGTCCGACGCCGATCCAGGCGGCGGTGTACAGGACCACGAACCAGATCACGACCGGTTGAGCCATGCCGATTCCTTGCGCAGGGAGCGCAGCGCGCGACGGGGGGACGACGGCGCGATTTTAGCCAAAACCGGCGCCGCCCGGCGCCTAGATGAGCAGCAGGATCAGGCCGGCGAAGAACGCCAGCACCGCGATGAGCAAGGCGCGCAGCAGCTCGTTGCGGCGTGCGTTCTGCTCGGCGATCAGCTCGAGCACGGCACGCAGCTCGCCGGCGCGCTCGTCGCTCAGCGCGCGGTGCAGCAGTCGCGGCAGCGCCGGCAGCGTCGCCGCCCAGTGGGGCGCCTCGCGCCTGAGCGCGCGCAACGCGCCGCGCCAGCCGATCTGGCCCGCCATCCAGCGCTCGAGGAACGGCTTGGCGGTCCTCCACAGGTCGAGCTCGGGATCGAGCTCGCGCCCGAGACCCTCGATGTTGAGCAGGGTCTTTTGCAGCATCACCAGCTGCGGCTGGATCTCGACGTTGAAGCGGCGCGAGGTCTGGAACAGCCTGAGCAGCAGCTTGCCGAAGTAGATCTCCCTCAGCGGACGGGCGAAGATCGGCTCGCACACCGCGCGGATCGCCGCCTCGAACTCGTCCACGCGCGTTTCGGGCGGCACCCAGCCGGCGTCCAGGTGCGCCTGCGCCACGCGCCGGTAGTCGCGGTTGAAGAACGCGAGGAAGTTCTGCGCCAGGTAGTTCTGGTCGACCTCGCTGAGCGAGCCCATGATGCCGAAGTCGAGCGCGACGTAGCGTCCGTCGTCCGCGACCAGGATGTTGCCGGGATGCATGTCGGCGTGAAAGAAGCCGTCGCGGAACACTTGCGTGAAGAAGATCTCCACCCCCGCGCGCGCCAGCGTCGGCAGGTCGATGCCGCGCGCGCGCAGCTCCGCGGTCTGCGACACCGGCGTGCCGCGCATGCGCTGCATCACCATGACCCGCTGCGCGCACCAGTCCCAGTAGATCTCCGGCACCACCAGCAGCGGCGAGCGCTCGAAATTGCGCCGCAGCTGGCTGGCGTTGGCCGCCTCGCGCATCAGGTCCAGCTCTTCGCCGAGGTGGCGGGAGAACTCCGCCACCACCTCGCGCGGTTTGAGGCGCCGGCCATCCGCCCACAGGCGCTCGACCATCCCCGCGGCGGTCTCGAGCAGCGCGACGTCGCGCGCGATCGCCTGTTCGACTTTCGGCCGCAGGACCTTGACCGCCGCCTCGCGCCCGTCCAGCAGCGTGGCGAGGTGCACCTGGGCGACCGACGCGCTCGCCACCGGCTCGAGCTCGAAGGCGGCGAACACCTCGTCGAGCTTCTTGCCGAGGGAGCGCTCGATCTCGGCCACCGCCTGCGCGGAGGGAAACGGCGGCACCCTGTCCTGCAGCTTCGCCAGCTCGTCGGCGAGATCGGCCGGCAGCAGGTCGCGCCGCGTCGAGAGCACCTGGCCGAACTTGACGAAGATCGGACCCAGCACCTCCAGCGCGCGGCGCAGGCGCTCCGCGCGCGGCGGCGCCCGGCGCGGGGTGATCAGCCGCAGCAGCGGGTTGCGCGCCAGGCGCGGGACGAATTCGTACAGCCCGAAGCGCAGGCCGATCGTCAGGATGCGCAGCAGCCGCAGCAGTTTGGCCACGGTGCGCGCTCAGGACTCGCCGGCCAGGCGCTCGACGCGCTTTTCCAGCCGCTCGAGGGCATCGCGCAGCAGCGCCGCGGCCGCGCCGAGCTCGTCGAGCTCCGCGCGGCGCAGCAGCAGGCGCTTCTCCTCGAGCACGTACTCCATCACACCCTCGGCGGTGCGGCGCGCCGCGTCGGCCTGCCAGCCCGCGAGCTGCTTCGCCACGGCGACCAAGCGGTGCGCGGCCGCATCGCCGATCACCCTGGAGAGATCCTCCTCGAGGTCCCAGCGCAGGTGGCGCAGCAGCAGCAGCACCTCGTGCGCGAGGTGTGCGTTGCCGGAGACGTCTACCGCGCGCATGAGCGCGTCCTCGCCCCGCGCCAGGGCGCCGAGCGCCTCGGGGCCGACGCGGATCGAGAGCGACGGCTGGCTCTCGGTCGAAGCTGCCGCCACGCGCCCGCCCTCGCCGATCGCGAAGCGCAGCGCCGGAAGCGGCCCCGGACGCAGCTCGACCACCTCTCCGGCGAACGGCGCGAGCCGCTCGCGCGCCCAAGGTTCGGCCTCAAGCAGGTGGTTGAGGCCCAGCAGGAAGGGCGTTTCGGGCGCGATCATGGCAGGTGGTCAAAAAAACAAAAGCCACCTTGCGGTGGCCTCCGGGCGCTGTTCGATCATCCAGTGCATCCGCTTCCGTGCGTACGCCATGCTACCGCAGTTTGTAGCCGCGATGGACCGCGACCACGCCGGTGGCGAGATTGAAGAATTCCACGCGCTCGAGCCCGGCGCGCTCCAGCATCGTGCGCAACGTCTGCTGGTCCGGATGCATGCGAATCGACTCCGCCAGGTAGCGGTACGCCGCAGCATCGCCGGCGACGCGTTCACCGAGCCAGGGCAGCACCCTGAAGGAGTACAGGTCGTACGCCTTCTCGAGCGGCTTCCATACCTTGGAGAACTCGAGCACCAGCAGGCGCCCGCCGGGCTTTAGCACGCGCGTCATCTCGGCGAGCGCCAGGTCCTTGTGTGTCATGTTGCGCAGGCCGAACCCGACGCTGACGCAGTCGAACGTGGCGTCGCGAAACGGCAGGCGCTCGGCGTCGCACTGCGCGGCCGGCAGGACGCAGCCGGCGTCGATCAGCCGGTCGCGCCCCGCGGCGAGCATGCTGGCGTTGATATCGCTCATCCAGACCTGGCCGGTCGGTCCCACGCGCCTCGCGAAGGCGCGCGCGAGATCTCCGCTGCCCGAGGCGACGTCGAGCACGCGCTCGCCGGCATGCACGCGCGCCAGAGCGACCGCGAACGCCTTCCAGGCGCGGTGCAGGCCGAACGACATGAGGTCGTTCATCCGGTCGTAGCGCGCGGCAACGCGGTCGAACACCGCGGCCACGCGCGCCGCCTTGTCGGCTTCCGGCACCCGGTCGAAGCCGAAGTCCGTCTCCGCCCGGGGGTTCGATTTTTCCATTACGTGGGTGCGGGGCGGCCTTGGGGATTGCGCGACGGGCTAGGGGCAAATGATACCTCGCCGCCGTGTAACAATTCCGTCACCGCAAGTTCGTAGAATTGTCGCAAACGGGATCCACGTAAGGCTGATGGCAGCGAACATACTCGTAGTCGAGGACGAACCGGCGATCCAGGAGCTGATCGCCGTCAACCTCGAGCATGCCGGGCACCACGTCATACGCGCGCGCGACGCCGAGAGCGCGCTGCAGATCGTGAACAACGCGCTGCCGGACCTGCTGCTCGTCGACTGGATGTTGCCGGGCATGTCGGGCGCCGCGCTCGCCAAGCAACTGCGGCACCAAGAGCGCACCAGGCAAATCCCGATCATCCTACTCACCGCGCGCTCCAGCGAGCAGGACAAGATCCACGGGCTGGAGGCGGGCGCGGACGACTACGTGACCAAGCCCTTCTCGCCGCGCGAGCTGCTGGCGCGGATCAAGGCGGTGCTGCGCCGCCGCGCGCCGGAAATGACCGACGACCCGGTCGATGTTGCGGGCCTGCGCCTCGAGCCCGCCACGCGGCGCGTGTACGGCGGCGAAAGGGCGCTGCAGCTCGGCCCCACGGAGTTCCGCCTGCTGCACTTCCTGATGACGCACGGCGAGCGAGTGCATAGCCGCTCCCAGTTGCTCGATCAGGTGTGGGGCGACCACGTCTTCGTCGAGGAGCGCACCGTGGACGTCCACATCCGGCGGCTGCGCAAATCGCTCGAGCCGAGCGGCCACGACCGCCTGGTCGAAACGGTGCGCGGCGCCGGCTACCGCTTCGCGGCCCACCCGGTGTGAGATACTCGGCGCAGGCGGCGGCCCGCGCCGCCCCCGCATTTTTGTCCCAAGGCTGATCGGCCGCGGGAGCGCTTGGCATGAATCCTGTTTTGGCGAGCACGCTTGGCTTCGCGCTCGCGGCCGGGTCCGCGGGTCTGCTGGCATGGGCCGCCGGGGGCCCGGCGTGGGGCTGGGCGGCGGTCGCCGCCGTGCTCGGATTGCGCGTGTTGTTCAATGCCGCGCATCTGGGCGCGTTCGCGCGCTGGCTGCGAGCGCCGGCGCGCGACTCGCTGCCGGTGGGACGCGGCGTGTGGGAGGAGGTGTTCGCCGGACTGCACCGCCACCTCAAGCAGCGCGACCAGGAGCGCCTGGGCCTGGTGCACGCGCTGGCGCGCTTTCGCGATGCCGGCCGCGCCATGCCCGACAGTGTCGTGATCCTGGACGCCGCGGGGCGCATCGAGTGGTCCAACCCGAGCGCAGAGCGCCACTTCGGCATCGACGCCCGGCGCGACTTCGGCCAGCCGCTTACCAACCTGGTGCGCCAACCGATGTTCATCGGCTACCTCGCCTCGGGCGAGTTCAGCGAGCCGCTGATGCTGCGCTCCGCGCGCACCGATGCCACGCTGTCGGTGCGCCTCATCCCCTTCGGCGAGGACCAGAAGCTGCTGCTCGCGCGCGATGTCACGCAGCAGGAGACGCTCGAGACCATGCGGCGCGATTTCGTCGCCAACGTCTCCCACGAGCTCAAGACGCCAGTCACCGTACTCTCGGGCTTCGTGGACACGCTGGGCGACGAGTCGATGCAGCTCTCCGAGGCGCAACGGCGCAGGTTCCTCGGGCTGATGGCCGACCAGGCAAGCCGCATGCGACGCCTGATCGAGGACCTGCTCACGCTCTCGACGCTCGAGGCGAGCGCCGCCCCCGACGAAGAGCAGACCATCGAGGTGCTGCCGTTCGTCGACAGGCTCGCCGAGGAGGCGCGCGGGCTGTCGGCCGGCCGCCATCGCGTCTCGGCCGAGGTCGAGACCAATTGCCGGCTGACCGGCAGCCTCAAGGAGCTGCACAGCGCCCTGTCCAACCTGGTGTCGAATGCGGTGCGCTACACCCCCGAGGGCGGCGCGGTGCGGTTGCGCTGGCAAGTCGTCGACGGCTGCGCAGAGTTCAGCGTCGAGGACACCGGCATCGGCATCGAGGCGCGCCACCTGTCGCGCCTCACCGAGCGCTTCTACCGGGTGGACAACAGTCGCTCGCGCGAGAGCGGCGGCACCGGACTGGGGCTGGCGATCGTCAAGCACGTGCTCACGCGCCACCAGGCGCGCCTCGATATCCGCAGCGAGCCCGGCCGCGGTTCGCGCTTCACTGCGGTGTTCCCGCCGCAGCGCATCGCTGCGCTCGACGCCGCCAAGGCCGCCGCCTAGCCGGGTTTTACCGACGGTTCGCGTTGCAGTGCAGGAGCTTGCTCCCGCGCTGCAGGGCGTAGTGATTCCTACGGCAAAATTTCGTACGCGACGCGCTCGAAGTCACTGCCGCGCTCGACCATCGCGGTAAGGCGTACCCGGACCGGAGCCTCGACATAGACTTCGATCACCCGGTTGGGCTTGTACCAGCCCGCCGGCAGCACGAGCGTCGGCGGCGAGTTGAGCGCCGGCACCGCGGTGAGCGAAAGTGCCTGGACGTATTCGGCGTGCGTCACGTTCAGTCCGGTGGGACGTACCGCGGTCGCGGCCGGCAGGCCCGGCAGCAGCTTGAGCCCGGCGTTCAGGTCGTTGCTTTCGCCGGAGGACAGCCAGCGCACTTGCGCCAACATGAAATTCTTCGCGTCGCCGGGCCGTACCACGACCAGCTGGCCGTGCGTGAAACGCTTGCCCGGGCTGCCCGGGCCGCGCCGCATTCTCAGCCCCTGGGCGCTCTCGTCCTGCAGCTGCCAGTCCTCGATGTCCAGACCGTGCACGCGGCCGTAGTCGTCGTCGTCGCGCGTGCCGATACGGCCGAACGTGGCCAGCTCGTCGCGCTGCTTCTGCGACAGCTCCTTGCGTTCGCCGGGTTGGCGGAACGGACGCCCGGAGATGTGATAGTGGATCGCCGCCATGCCGTTACAGGCCTGCGCCGCGTCGGTGACCAGACGGCGCTCGGCCACCCGCGGCGGCTTGCCCTGGCACCATTTGCGGTACAGAAACACCAGCAGTTGCTCGCACGAGGGCTGCACGCAGTCTTCGCCCAGCGCGAGCTTGGCGGGTGACTCACCCGTGCGCAGCAGTCCGATGCGATTGCGCAGGCTCTTGGCCAGCCGCCTCGTATCCAGGTAACGCGCCTCGCCCGCTACGGCAGCGCCACGCTCGGCGCTACTCTCGCCCGCCAGGTCCACGGCCAGCGGCGGCAGGTCCGCGTCGTCCGCCGCCTGCGGCGAAACCGTGATTTTGTCGCCCCAGCGCTCCAGCAGATTGGCCACGAAGCTCAGCTGGCGCTGGCTGAGCTCGTTGGGGTTGCACAGCCCCATGAGCAACGCGCGCACGTAGGCGATTCGCGGCGAGGTCTCGTTCACGTCGCGGTTCAGGTAGTCCATGACGCGGTCCTCCGCCGCCCCGAGCACCTCGGCCCTCGCGTAGACCTCGTGCAGCGCGCGCCACTCGCAGGGCGGCACCTGGCGGTAGGCGCGATGGTGGTGGAACATCTTGAGGCCCGAGTAGCCGAGCGTGCGCTGGCAGACCAACCCCGTCTGCGCGCGCATGCCCCCCTCGCCTGCGGCCGCCGTCTCGACGCAGCGCAGGTAGCCGAGCCGCATCTGCTCCCACAAATCGATCGTGTCGTTGAACACCGCGGTCTCCGCCTCGACCATCGGCAGCGCGCGGTTGCTGAAGCGCTTGGCCTGCTCGATCTGCACGAAGTGCACCGCCTCGCGCAGCGCCTCCAGCGCCGCGAGACGTCCGGCCGCCTTGCTCGCGTAACGGTTGAACTCCCGCAGCTGGCCGAGCAGCTCGCGCTGCGAAGCCGCCACGTTGGCGAGCGGCAGGTGGCCGAGCCACTCCTTGCAGCTCGCGACGTCGACGAATTCCGGCGCCGCGTCGGATGCCAGGGCGGGAAGCGCAAGATCGCTCATGGCAGCAGGCTCAATCGAGCAGGGCGGCCAGTTGCCCCGCGAGCGCGGCCTCGGTCACCGCGGGGCGCGGCGGCGCCGCCGCACGGCGCGGGGGCGCCCAGATCGAGTCGGGAAAATGACGGTCCTCGGCGTGGCGCGCCAGCACGTGCCAGTGCAAGTGCGGCACCTGATTGCCGAGACTCGCGAGATTCACCTTGTCCGGGCGGAACAGCGCGCGCAGCGTGCTTTCGGCAGCGAACACGGCACGCATCAGGCGCTCGCGCTCGGGCGGCGCAAGGTCGGTCATCTCGCGCACATGACGCTTGAGGATGATCCGCAGAAAGCCGGGGTAATCGTCGGACGGCACGCGCACGATTCGGCACTGCTCGTCGCGCCAGAGCACCGGGCCTCCGTCTCGCTCGCAGAGCTCGCAACGCATCGCGAACGGGATTTCCCTGCTGACCGCCCGGATTCGAGGACCGGGCCACGCCTTCCCCTTCACGGCGCGCGCCGTGACCGCTAGAGCAAGACCCGCTCGATGCCGCCCTGGTTGGCCTTGCGCACGAACTCCGGCAGCCAATCCGGACCGAGCAAGTGTCGCGCCATCTCGACGACAATATAATCGGCTTGGGCCCCGGTGTCATCGGCAAAGCGCGCCAGCCCCTGCAGGCAGGACGGGCAGGAGGTGAGGATTTTCACGCTGGCGCCCGTCTCCGCGCCGCGTTGTGCGGCCACGTCGCGCCTCAGCTCCTCCTCCTTGCGGAAGCGCACCTGGGTGGACACGTCCGGGCGCGTCAGCGCGAGCGTGCCGGACTCGCCGCAGCAGCGATCCGCGAGCCTGACGTCGGTGCCGGTCAGACCGCGCACCACCTTGAGGGGCTGGTGGGTCTTCATCGGGCTGTGGCAGGGATCGTGGTACAGGTAGCGCACGCCGCTTACCCCGTCGAGCTTGACGCCCTTTTCCAGCAGATATTCGTGAATGTCGAGCAGGCGGCAGCCGGGAAAAATCTTGCCGAATTCGTACTTCTCGAGCTGATCCATGCAGGTGCCGCAAGACACGATCACCGTCTTGATGTCGAGGTAGTTAAGGGTCGTCGCCAGGCGGTGGAACAGGACCCGGTTGGCGGTGATGATGCGCTCGCCCTTTTCGGCTTCGCCGGCGGCAGTCTGCGGGTAGCCGCAGCACAGGTAGCCCGGCGGCAGCACGCACTGGGCCCCGATTTCGTACAGCATCGCCTGGGTCGCCAACCCCACCTGGGAGAACAGCCGCTCCGAGCCGCAGCCGGGGAAATAAAACACCGCGTCGGAGTCGTCGCCGACCTTCGCCGCGTCGCGCACAATCGGCACCACGCGCGCATCCTCGATGTCGAGCAGCGCGCGCGCCGTTTTCTTGGGCAAGCCGCCCGGCATCGGCTTGTTGACGAAGTGCACCACCTGCGCTGCGAGCGCAGGGCGCCCGGTGCTCGCCGGCGGCCGCGCAGTCTGCGCGCGCGCAAGTCCCAGGCTTTTCGCGGCCCGGTAGGCAGTGCGTTGCAGCCGGTAGCCCCAGTCGATCAGCGCCGTGCGCGCGAGCTTGACCGCGCGCGGGTCGGTAGCGTTCAAAAACAGCATCGAAGCGAGCGCGCCGGGATTGAAGCGTCGCTTGCCCGTGCGGCGCAGCAGGTTGCGCATCGCGATCGACACGTCGCCAAAGTCGATATCGACCGGGCACGGGCTGGCGCACTTGTGGCATACGGTACAGTGATCGGCAACGTCGGCGAACTCGTCGTAGTGCGCGAGCGCTACCCCGCGCCGCGTCTGCTCCTCGTACAGGATCGCCTCGATCAGCAGCGAGCTGGCAAGGATCTTGTTACGCGGTGAGTACAGCAGGTTGGCGCGCGGCACGTGGGTGGCGCACACCGGCTTGCACTTGCCGCAGCGCAGGCAGTCCTTGATCGAGTCCGACACCCCGCCCAGGTCGGTCTGCTCCAGGATCAGCGATTCGGCGCCGATCAGCGAGAAGCTCGGCGTGTAGGCGTTCGCCAGAGTGGCCCCCGCCAGCAGCTTTCCGGCGTTGAAACGGCCATGCGGGTCCACGCTTTCCTTATATGCGCCGAACGCCTCGAGCTCGGCACGGCCGAGGAATTCGAGCTTGGTGATGCCGATGCCGTGCTCGCCGGAGATCACCCCGCCGAGCGAGGTCGCCAGGCGCATGATGCGCGCGACCGCCTCGCTCGCGCGCTGCAGCATGACGTAGTCGTCGGAATTGACCGGGATGTTGGTGTGCACGTTGCCATCGCCAGCGTGCATGTGCAGCGCCACGAACACCCGCCCGCGCAGCACGCGCTGGTGCACCGCATCCGCGCCATCGATGATCCTGCGGAACGCGATGCCGGAGAAGATGCGCTGCAGCGGCTCGCGCACCTCGGTCTTCCACGACAGCCGCGTGGCGCGCGCCTGCAACGCCGCTCCCACCGTCGCGTAGCGGGTGGCGAGCTCGTTGTGCAGCGCTCCCCAGCCAGAGAGTGCCGACGGCAGTTCGACCGCCGCCGTATCCAGGTTCTCGCCCAGCCATTGCCAGCGCGCGCGCACCTGCGCGATCAGCTCGAGCGCGCGCTCCGGGCGCTCGCCCAGCAGTTCCGGAGCGGGCACTAGCTCGTCTTGCTGGTACAGCGGCAGCTCGCCGCGGAAATATTCCGCCAGCGCCTCGAGCAGCTCGAGCTTGTTGACGGTCGAGAGCTCGATGTTGATGCGCTCGATGCCGTCGGTGTAGTCGCCCAGGCGCTCGAGCGGAATCACCACGTCCTCGTTGATCTTGAAGGCGTTGGTATGCTTGGCGATGGCGGCGGTGCGCGCCCGGTCGAGCCAGAAGCGCTTGCGCGCCTCGGGTGAGACCGCGACGAAGCCCTCGCCGCCGCGCGCATTGGCAATGCGCACCACGGCCGAGGCCGCAGCCGCCACCTGATCGACGTCGTCGCCGACGAGGTCGCCGATCAGCACCATCTTCGGACGCTGGCTGCGGCGCGACTTGGTGGCATAGCCGACCGCCTTCAGGTAGCGCTCATCCAGGTGCTCGAGGCCCGCGAGCATGACCGGGCGCGGGCCGGCGCCGTCCGCCGCGGCGCGCGCGGGCGCGCTCAGGTACTGCTTCACCTCGACGATCGCGGGCACCGCGTCGTGCGCCTCGCCGAAGAACTCCAGGCACACCGTGCGCGCGTGCGGCGGCATCTTGTGCAGGAGAAAGCGTGCCGAGGTGATCAGGCCGTCGGTACCCTCCTTCTGCACGCCGGGCAGCCCGCCGAGGAACTTGTCGGTGACGTCCTTGCCCAGGCCGGTCTTCCTGAACTGCGCGCCCGGAATCTCGAGCGTGCGCTCCTCCAGCAGCTTCCTGCCGTCTGGCGCGTAGCGCGCGATGCGAAATCGCGCCACCTCGGCGTCGTGGATCTTTCCGAGGTTGTGCCCCAGGCGCTCCACCTCGAGCCATTCCGCATCCGGAGTCACCATGCGCCAGGACGCCAGATTGTCGATTGCGGTGCCCCACAGCACCGCTTTCTTGCCGCCGGCGTTCATCGCGATATTGCCGCCGATGCACGACGCATCGGCCGAGGTCGGGTCGACCGCGAACACCAGTCCCGCGGTCTCGGCCGTGTCCATAACGCGCCGGGTGACCACCCCTGCGCCGCAGCGGATGGTGGGCACCGCGTGCGCGAGGCCTGGAAGCTGCAGCCACTCCACCTCGCCGAGCGACTCGAGCTTTTCGGTATTGACCACCGCCGAGCGCCGGGTGAGGGGCACCGCGCCGCCGGTGTAGCCAGTGCCGCCGCCGCGCGGAATGATGGTCAAGCCGAGCGCGATCAGCTCGCGCACCAGCGGCAGCACCTCGTCCTCGCTGTCGGGCGACGCCACGACGAACGGATACTCGACGCGCCAATCGGTGGCGTCGGTGACGTGCGACACGCGCGCAAAGCCGTCGAACGCGATGTTGTCGCGCCGCGTGACGCGCGCGAGGCGCCTGAGCGCGCGCGCGCGCAACTTGCGGGTTTCCCCGAACGCGGCGGCGAAGCCGTCCACGGCAGCGAGCGCGGTCGCGAGCAGGCGCGCCACCCTGTCATTGCCGCCGCGCCGCGTGTCGATCTCTTGCAGGCGGCGCCGCATGCCGGCGAGCACCTGCGCGCGACGCTTGGGGTGCTCGAGCAGATCGTCCTCGAGATAGGGATTGCGCAGAATCACCCACATCTCGCCCAGCACCTCGTAGAGCATGCGCGCCGAACGGCCGGTGCGCCGCTCGGTGCGCAGCTCCGAGATCAGATCCCAGGCCGGCGCGCCGAGCAGGCGCAGCGCGATCTCCCGGTCGGAGAACGAGGTGTAGTTGTAGGGAATTTCCCGCAGGCGGGTTTGCATGGCGCGATTCTAGTCCCTCGCTGCAGTGCAGCAACCAGACTGCCGGAAGGGGTTCAGGCCTCCACGGGCGGCGCAAACACGTCGCGATAACTGGCGTAGAAGCTGGCGAGCAGAATCGGGAGCAGGACCACGAGCAGCAGGAAGACCAGCGCCGCGAGCGGGACGGGCTGCGCGCCCAGCGCCAGGCTCAGCACTCCGAGCAGCACGAAGGGGATGACCATGGTGATCAGGGCGGCGACCGCAGCATAGACCAGGAACGCGCGCCAGTTGATCAGGGCGGCGAAGAAGCTGAAGAACAGCGCCTTGGTCGCGCTCAGGCCGTGCCAGGCCGCGAGCACCGGGGCGAACCAGAACATCATCATCACCGGCAGGTAGAGCGCGGCCGCGCTCGTCAGCGCGAGCGCGAACCCGCTCGAGCGCAGCATCTGGTCGCTCGGGCGCTGGCCGGCAATCATCCAGTGCGCCAGCGCGCCGTGGTCGGCGAACGCGCTCGCTGCGAGCAGTGCGGCCAGGCAGGCGAGGTACACGCCGCCCAGCCTCAACTGGGTGGCCAGGTTCTCGCGCAAGCCCGCGAACAGCTGCGCCAGACCCGGTGCCTGGCCGTGCTCGCAGCTGCGGCTCGCGGACATGAAGCCCACCGAAAACGCCGGAATCAGGACCGTCGCGGCCGCCACGCCCACCAGCGGCACGATGCTCACGGCGCTCATCAGCAGCCAATAGGCGAATACGAGCACGATCCACATCGGCGGCGAGACGCGGAACAGGCGCCAGCCCTCGGCAAGCCAGCGGGCGCCGCGCAGGGCGGCTACGACGCGCGCGCGCACGGTTTCAGTCGATCCAGGGCGCCGGTGCGCCGCCGGCGCGCAGCGCGAGGATGTCGCGGAGGTGCTCCGGGTCGTGCGCGTGCACCAGGACCCCGGCCCGCGGCAGATGGTAGTCGTACAACCGCGACAGCCAGAACCGCAGCGCCGCGGCGCGTAGCAGCACCGGCCAGGCGCCACGCTCCAGCGCCGTGAGCGAACGCACGGCGTGGTAGCCGCGCAGCAGCGCCAGCGTCTTCGCCTGCTCGAGACGCCGGTCCGTCTCGGCGTCGATCAGGCACCAGTCGTTGGCGCAGACCGCGCAGTCGAGCAGCCAGCAATCGACGCCGGCGAAGTAGAAGTCGATCACGCCCGAAATGCGGCCGTCCTCGAACAGCGCGTTGTCGCGGAACAGGTCGGCGTGGATCGGACCGCGCGGCAGATCCGGGAAGCGGTACAGTGCCTGGAAGCGCAACTCCTCGTCGAGCAGCGCCTGACGCTCGGCGTCGAGGAACGGACGCACCGCGCGCGCCGCCACGCGCCACCACTTCGAGCCGCGCGGATTTTCCAGATAGCCGGCGTACGAGCGCCCGGCGAGGTGCATGCGGGCGAGCAGCGCGCCGAGCTCGGCGCACTCGGCCGGGCCGGGCCGCTCGACCGAACGGCCGTCCAGCCGGGTGACCAGCGCCGCAGGCCTGCCATTGAGCTGGGCCAGGTAGCCGTCCGAAAGGTCGGCGATCGGCGCCGGGCTCGGGATGCCGTGGCGCGCGAGGTGCGCCATCAGGTTGAGGTAGAACGGCAGCTCGCTCGCGGGCAGTCGCTCAAACAGTGTCAGGACGTAGCGCCCCTGAGTGGTGGTGACGAAATAGTTGGTGTTCTCGATGCCCGCGGCGATCGGCTCGAGCGCAGTCAAATCGCCCACCGAATAGTTCGCCAGCCAGACGGCGAGTTGCGCCTCGGAAACGGGCGTGAAGACCGACATCGGCCGGTAACGTGGCTCTGGTTCTCGGAAAGCGCTCGCGCAGCGCGCGGCGCGGCTTCACTGCCAGGTCTTGATCGGCCACTGCGGCACGCTGATGCCATCCAGCGAGTTGCGCCGCACCCAATTGCCGTTGCCCGTGGGGTCGACCAGGTAATACGGCGGCCCGTTCTTCGGCGTCACCTTGAGCGCGACCACGCGCCCCGACTGGCGAATCTCCTCGACCTGCTGGCCCGGATGCTGCTGGATCGTGACGCTCGGCTCCGACGGCGTAAGGTCCTCCACCCCCGGCGGCGGAGGCGGGGCCTGCGGCAGCGGCTCGAGCTTGGGCGGCGGCGTCTGGGCAAACGCGCCGGACGCGGCGGCAGCGAGGGCGAGGGCGAGAAGGCGGCGCATGCTGGCGGGAGTGAAGCGCCATTCTACCAGAGGGCGCCCGCGCAGCAGCGCCCGGCGGGCGCGATGAACTCTGCCATAATGCCCGTGCAGTCGCCGCGCCTTGCGCGAAGCAATCCCGAGCGCGCATACGACAAGGTGGCATCCCGCTTCTCATCGTGCCCGCGACGGATCCCGAGAAAACGCTGTTGCTCGTCGACGGCTCGTCCTATCTGTACCGGGCGTTCCACGCCCTGCCGGAGCTGAAAAGCCCGCGCGGCGAGCCGACCGGCGCGATCTACGGCGTCATCAGCATGCTGCGGCGCCTGGCCGGCGACTACGCGGCGCAGGCGCGCGCCTGCGTGTTCGACGCCAAGGGCAGGACCTTCCGCGACGCGGAGTATCCCGAGTACAAGGCGCACCGCCCGCCGATGCCCGAGGACCTCGCGGCGCAGATCGAGCCGCTCAAGGAAGCGGCTGCCGCGGCCGGGTGGCCGGTGCTCACGATCGAGGGCGTGGAGGCCGACGACGTGATCGCAACACTTGCCGCGCAGGCCGAGGCGCAGGGCTGGCGCTGCGTCATCTCGACCGGCGACAAGGATCTGGCTCAGCTCGTCGATGAGCGCGTCACGCTGGTGAACACGATGTCGAACGAGACCCTCGACGTGGCAGCCGTGCGGCAGAAGTTCGGCGTGCCGCCGGACAGGATCGTCGACTACCTGGCGCTGGTCGGCGACCCGGTGGACAACGTGCCCGGCGTCGAGAAGGTCGGTCCGAAGACCGCCGCGAAGTGGATCGCGCAGTACGGCTCGCTCGAGGAGGTGATGGCGCGCGCAGGCGAGATCGGTGGCGCGGTCGGCGAGAACCTGCGCAAGGCGCTCGGCTGGCTGCCGACCGGCCGGCGCCTGCTCACCGTGCGCCGCGACGTCGCGCTGCCGGTGAGCCTGGCCGAGCTCGCCGCGA
>Ga0307374_10007973_pt1 | contig 15970 bp, 14 predicted proteins | sample OX3MG_FD_202532 | JGI IMG/M metagenome (GOLD analysis project Ga0307374, IMG submission 202532) | Soil microbial communities from Risofladan, Vaasa, Finland - OX-3 | ecosystem: Environmental > Terrestrial > Soil > Coastal area > Acid sulfate soil | place: Finland: Risofladan, Vaasa | collected... | reverse complement strand
GAAATCATAGTCGCGCTCGCGCAGGTTTTCGGGGTCCCAATCGCTGCGCTTGGCGCCGTAGAAATCGCCGCCATAGACATGGATCGCGGCGGTCAGGCGGCCAAGCGGGTTGGTCACCGAGTGGATGACATCTCGCCCCAGCGGCTCGGCGCAGCGCTCGCCCAGCGACTTTGCGCCGGCGGCTTCGATAAGGCCGCCCGCCTCGCCCGGCAGGCGGCGCCAGAAGATGTTGTCCTCGCGCCCGGTATAGACGCCGATCACCGCCCACATCCGGTGGTCGTGCGGCATGATCGTCATCCGCTTGCCCCAGACGACGTTGAGGATCGTCAGCGTCTCAGACTTGTAAAGCGGGCTGACCCCGGCCTGGGTGGGCTCGCCGAGCGTCGCAAGGATCGCGGCGGGGTCGGCGTTGGCGCGGGCGAGCACTTCGCGCGCCGCCTTGTGGGTCGCATCCTCGCGCACCGCGTCACGGCAATCCTCGATGAAGCGGTCGAGATCGAACATCACACTCCCCTTATTCGGCCGCGACCTGTGCTGCTGCCGCGGATTGGTGGCCCTTCTGGTGGAAATAATTGGCACGGTAGAATTCGAGAACAAGATCGCGATACACCGCCGGCGCGTAGCGCGCCGGGTTGTCGGCCGACACACAGCTCGGCAGGCATTTGATGACGCTGTCGACGCTGGGGCTGTGGAAATAGGCGATCGAATAGCGGTCGGCGCCGCTGTCGTTCAAGACGCCGTGCGGCGTCGACAGAAACCGGTCGTTCGACCAGCGCCGCATGATGTTGCCGAGATTGATCAGGAAGGTGCCGGGTATGATCGGCGGCGCAAACCACTCGCCGGAAGGCAAACGCACCGCCAGCCCCGGCACGTCGGTGCGCGCCAGCGCGGTCATGAAGCTGTTGTCGGTGTGCGGCGCCTGGCCGAACAGGTTGTCCTCGCCCGCGTCCTGTGGCGGGTAATGCAGAAAGCGCAGGTTGGCATGCGCCTCGTTGGCGAAAAACGGCGCGAAAAAGCCCGACGGCATGTCGAGCGCCGTCGCGAAGACCGGCAGGATGCGGTCGCACATCGCGCCGAGCGCCGCGAAATACGCCATCATGTCGCGGCGCATGTCCGGCATTGCGGCAGGCCATTGGTTGCGCCCCCGCAGCGGCGTGCCGGCGACGACATCGGGATGATCGGCGCCGCGGTCGTGGCTGATGAAGAAGCTTTCGTTCTGGTTGGGGCGGGTCGCCTTGTGCACCGTCGAGGCGCCCTGCACCGAAGCGTTGACCGGCAGGTAGCCGATATTGTTGTCGTTGAGCCGCAATTTCAGCTTGTCGGCAAGCGGCAGGGCGTGGAAGGCGCGCGAGGCGGCAAAGGCACGCTCGATCACCGCCGCGTCGACGCCGTGGCCGGACGCGTAGAAAAATCCGACATGCTCGCAGGCGTGCCGTACCGCGGCCGCGACCCGCGCCAGCGCACCCGGCTCGCCGGCGAAAACCGGGCCGAAATCGACGACCGGGATCTGCGCCGCCGCGGCGGCATGGTCGCTCACCGCGTGCTCCCTGAACAGGTTCATAGCTCTCCTCCGCTTGCCGGCCGGACTATAGCCCGGCGCGGCGGCGCCGTTCCAGCCACCTTTCCGTCAGGTCGCGCTGCGCTGGCGGGTCCCCGGCACCATGAAATTGCCGGCGATCAGCTTGAGCCGCTCATCCTCGGCCGTCATGTACTTCGCGCGCAACCGGTGGATCGCGGCGCCGGCGGCGCTGTCGTTCCACAACCAGTCGCCGAGCTGGCGGCTCGACGGATGGGCGGGTCCGGCGGCGGCGGCCTCCAGGAAGTAGGCCTTCACATCGTCCACCGCAAACCGCAGCAGCAGCGGCGCCGAGAACCCCTCGCGCGGGCTTGGCGGCGCCAAGCCGCACAGCCAGCCGGCGACATAGCGTCCGCAATCGCCGATCGGCAGCCCGCTCAGCGCGACCGCGCTGCGGCCATGCTGCTCGACGAAACGCCGATGCGGCTCGGCCAGCAGCGCGATTTCCGCCTCCAGCCGGGCGGCGATCGCCTCTGGCGCGGCATCCGGGGCGCCACCCGGCAGCGCCGGCGGGTGCCAGGCCGGATCGGGCCGCGCGCGCGGATCGTCGTCCGCGAAGTCCTCGATGATGACGGGACCGCTCGCCCGCACGACGAGGCGCAGCGCCGCCAGGACCACCCGCTTCTGAAATGCCGGGTCGCCCGGTGGGCCGAACGGTCGCCCGAGCTCGAACGGCACCCATAGCGCCCGCGGCGCCTTGGTGTTTTCGGTCTGCGGCCGAATGAGACTGATCGCGACCGTCGCGATCCCTTCTTCCTCGAGATAGTGCCCCAGCGCGCTCACGGCGCGCGTGCAGAGCGGTCAAACGGGAGAGAGGATGACGGCGTCGACGGCGTCCTCTTTCAGGCGGCCGGCCAGTTCGCGTGCATAAGGCTCCATCTGCACCGGGTCGGTGGCGCCCATGAACGAATAGTGGGTCTGCGCCACCGAGCCGATCACGCCGTCGGCGGCCAGCTCGTTCAGCCGGTCAAGCGGGAAGACGACGTTCCAGTCTTCCTGAAAGCCGGTGCGGTCGAAATTGATCGAGATGTGGCTGATCAGCAATTCGTCCGGCCGCGTCGTTCCGGGAATGACGTGGTATTCGGGATCGCGCCCGCGGAACGGCATCTCGCCGCGCACGACAAGCCCGGCCGAGGAGACGATCGCGACCCGGCGCTGCGCGAGCGCGGGTCCGGCGACCCACGGTCGGGTGGTGAATTCGGGGCATTCGAGTTCGGCCAGGCGCTTGGCCTGCGCCGGCGGCATGTCGGTTAATCGCGTCATCGTCCCTCTCTGCAAAATCAGGTTGTTCGATCCGGCCAGTCGAGCAGCGCCAGAGCCGGCCGCATGACCCCCTCCAGCAATTCGCGCTGCGGCATGGCGCGGGCCAGCACCCGCACCCCTAACACCACACCGAGCAGCAGGCGCGCGAGATCGGCGGCATCCCGGTCGGGCGGCACGGCGCCTTCATCCTGCGCAGCGGTGACAGCGCGGCGGAAGAAGGCTTCGATCTCGCCGAGGCGGGCGGCGATTGCGGCGCCCAGCTCGGGATCGTGCGGCGCGACCTCCAGCGCCGCATTCACCAATAGACAGCCCCGCCGCTCGGGATCGGCGAGCGAGCGCTCGACGATGCCGGCGAGAAACGCGCGCACCGCCTCCTTTGGCGGCAAACGCGCCTCGAGGCGTGCGATGCGCGCGCGCATCGAGCCCTCGGCATAACGCTGCAGCACATCGCGAAACAGCGAACGCTTGTCGCCGAAGGCGTTGTAGAGGCTCGTCCCGGCGATGCCCATGCGGGCTGCAAGATCGCGCACCGAGGTGGCCTCGTAGCCATCGCGCCAGAAGCAGTCGGTCGCCGCATCGAGGACGGCGGCTTCGTCAAATTCGCGCGGTCTGGCCATCTCACCTCAGGGGCGCCCGCCGGCCCGCCGCACCATAGCGGGCTTTTTGTATCGATCAATACAGAATTATCGACCCGGGCGGCTGATGCCGCGCCGCGTTCCCCCCGGACGTGGCGACTGTGCGCAGAAAACCGATTCGGCAACGATTCGCCGTCATTCCGGGTTGCCTCACGTCGCCCAGCCCCCGGAATGACCAATTATTGTGCAAGCCTGCCCCGGCGCGCCGCGCGATCCGCGGCGCGACTTGTCGCTAACGGACCGACGATCGGCGAGGCCCTCCCCCGCTGGCTACGGCGGGGTTGGTGATCCGCACCCCTCGAAACGTCATTCCTGCCGACGCCTGGACCGCCGCTTGCGCGGCGGTGACGGGGCGTCCTTTAAGGCGATTGAACCTGCTGATGATGGCGCAATTTCGCGGCGCGAGCGGCTTCCCGCGTCGCATCATAATCGCGCAGCGCGAGGCGATCGGCCTCGGTAACGTTGGCGCGCGTCGGCAGGACGCAGGCGGTCGGGCAGCGCGTTACATTCCTTTTGCTGAGGAACTCCGCGACGGCCGTTGCATACTCATTCTCGGACATCACAGCGACTCTCCTGTCGTTCGAGCCCTACATCCTTCATTACGCCGAGATGGTTAACGACCGGTTAGAGCGTAAAGGCTGCGCAGCGGGCGCCCCGGCGGCCCGCGGCCCGCCGTTTTTACCGATTGTTCTTTGGTATTATTTTATCTATGAGAGCAGGGACGAACGCGAGGAAGCGGCCTTGGCCAGTTCGGAGTTCACGGTTCGGTTCTGGGGAGTGCGTGGCAGTATCGCCTGTCCCGGCCCGACAACGATGCGCTACGGCGGCAATACGTCGTGCGTCGAGGTGCGCTGCGGCGGTCGGCTATTTATCTTCGACGGTGGCTCGGGCCTGCGCCTGCTCGGCAACGAGCTGATGAAAGGCGGCCATCCGCGCGATTTCGACCTCTTCTACACCCACACCCATCTCGACCATTGCCACGGCCTGCCGTTTTTTGCGCCCTGCTATGACGCGCGCAACCGGATCCGCGTGTGGGCCGGTCACCTGAAGCCCGATACCGGCATCGCGGCGGTGCTCGGCAAGATGATGGCGCCACCGCTATTTCCGATCCCGATGGATATTTTTGCGGCAAAGCTCGACTTCAACGATTTCGTCGCCGGCGAACTGTTACAGCCACAGCCCGGCGTCACGTTGCGCACCGGGCTGCTCAACCACCCCAACCGCGCCACCGGCTACCGGCTCGAGCACGACGGCAAGGCGGTCACCTACATCACCGACACCGAGCACGACCCCGGCCAGCTCGACCCCAGCGTGTTGCGGCTGGTCGATCGCGCCGACCTGATGATCTACGACTGCACCTACACCGACGAGGAATACCCGGCGCACCGCCATTGGGGCCACTCGACGTGGCAGGAAGGCGTGCGTCTGGCCAATGCGGCGCAGGTGAAAACCCTCGTCTTGTTCCACCACGATCCCGACCACGACGACAGCTTCATGGATCGGATCGCGGCCGAGGCGGCGGTGGCCCGCCCCGGTACGCTGGTCGCGCATGAAGGCCTGGTGCTGCGGCTCTGAGCGCCGCCGGAGTGGTCAGTGGTACGGGTCGGCCGCGTCGCGCAGCCCGTCGCCGAGAAAATTGAAGGCCAGCACGGTCAGCACGACCGGGATCACCGGGATCATCAGCCACGGGTAGAGCGCAACGACGCTGATGTTCTGCGCCTCGTTGAGCAGCACGCCCCAGCTGGTGATCGGCGGGCGCAGGCCGAGCCCGAGGAACGACAGCGCCGTCTCGCCGAGGATCATGGTGGGAATGACCAGCGTCGCCGAGGCGATCAGGTGGCTCATGAAGCTCGGCAGCAAGTGGCGCCCGATGATCCGCGCCGGGCTCGCCCCCATCAGCACCGCGGCGGTGCAAAAATCCTCCTCGCGCAGCGACAGGAGCTTTGAGCGCACGGCGCGCGCGAGGTGCGTCCACTCGATCATGCCAAGAATGAGGGTGATGCCGAAATAGACGAGGATCGGGCTCCAGGTCACCGGCAATACGGCCGACAGCGCCATCCACAACGGCAGATGCGGGAAGGATTGAATGACCTCGATGCCGCGCTGGATGAACATGTCGGTCCAGCCGCCGTAATACCCGGCAATGCCGCCGATCAGGATGCCGAGGGTGAAGCTGATGATCACGCCGATCAGGCCGACCGTCAGCGAGATGCGCGCGCCATAGATGATGCGCGACAGCATATCGCGGCCCAGCCGGTCGGTGCCGAACAGAAACAGCTGGCCGCCACGGGCCGGGCACATCAGGTGGAAATCGCCCGGCACCAACCCCCAATAACGGTACTCGTCGCCGCGGCAGAAAAACCGGATCGGCTGGTGCTTGCTGCGGTCGGGCGTGTAGACCCGGCGCAGATCGGTCATGTCCAGGTGATAGTAGAAGCCGTTGACGAAGGGCCAGGTCAGGCGGCCTTTATCGAACACATGGATGCTCTGCGGCGGCGCGTAGATGAAGTCGGTATGGCGGCTGTCGAGACCGTAAGGCGCGAGAAACTCGCAGAACAGGATCGTCACGTAAAAGGTGAGCAGCAGCGCGCCCGACGCGACGGCAACCCGATGCCGGCGCAGCCGCCACCACATCATCTGCAGCGGCGTGGCGCGGTAAAAGCGCTCCTGCGCCGCAGTCATGCGGTCGACCGCATAGGGATCGAACGGCGCCGCGGAGACGTAATGCGTGATCGCGCCGCTCGCATCGGCCGCCCCGCCGCGCCCCCGGTCGGGTGCCGCCGGACCGGCAGTGAGACCGATCTCGCTCATTGCCGGCGCCCGACTTGCAGCCGAATCCGCGGATCGAGCACCGCCAGCGCCAGATCCGAGACAAACACCCCGATGACGGTCAGGAACGCCATGAACATCAGGAACGAGCCGGCAAGAAACATGTCCTGGCTGCGCAACGCGTCGAGCAGCATCGGCCCGGTGGTCGGCAGCGACATCACGATCGAGACGACCGCTGCTCCCGAAATGACATGCGGCAGGAGCGAGCCGATATCCGAGACAAACGGGTTGAGCGCCAGCCGGAGCGGATACTTGAACAAGACTTTGAGCGGGTGGAGCCCCTTGGCGCGCGCCGTGACGACGTATTGTTTCTGCAGTTCGTCAAGCAGGTTGGCGCGCAGCCGCCGAATCATCGCGGCGGTTCCGGCCGTGCCGATGACGACCACCGGGATCCAGATATGGGCGAACACCGAGAACACCTTGCCCCAGCTCCACGGCATGTCGACGTACATCGGATCCATCAGGCCGCCGACCGAAATCCCGAAATAGACATGCGCGAAATAGATCAGCACGAGCGCCAGCAGGAAGCTCGGCGTCGCCAGCCCGAGAAACCCGAGAAACGTCAACAGGTAGTCGGTCAGGCTGTACTGGTGCGTCGCCGAATAGACGCCGATCGGGAACGCCACGACATAGGTAAATAGGATCGTCGTGAACGAGACGATAAACGTCAGCAGCAGCCGGTCGCCCACCACCTGGTTGACCGGCAGATCGTAAAGAAACGAATAACCCATATCGCCGTGTAACAGCCCGCCTGCCCAATATAAATACTGCTCCCATAACGGCCTGTCGAAGCCGTATTGCTTCTCCAGGAAGGCAATCTTGGCAAGATTGGCGTGCTCGCCCTGGCTTTGCAGCTCGGCGATATAGGTCGAGAAATAGTCGCCCGGGGGAAGATTAATAATGATGAAGATGACGATGCTGATCGCGATCAAGGTCGGGATCATGATCAATATTCGATGAACCAGATAGCCGAGCATCGCGCGCCGCCCCCCTAGGCCCGCGACGGCGCACAAGGCAAGCGCCGCAGCGCCGCCATTATTCGAATGTTGCGGCATCGGATGCGAGGGGAATCTGGTCGATGTTCCATCAGCGCGGTGGCGGGGGAGTGAGCGCCGCCGTCGTCTTCGACGCGGCGCGGCGATCGAACCAGAAGCCGTCCGGCTTGTAGATGCCGATCTGCGCGCCCGGATCCCAGTTGTACATCCCGTCGGTGGGAACGTTGCGCAGCCGGTCGCTGACCACGATCGGCTGCCGCACGCCGGCCACGGTGCCGATCGAATAGACCCGGTCGGCCCAGATCTGCAGCATCTCGTGCCAGATCCGCGCGTGCTCGTCATCGGTCGTCGCATCGAGCCAGGAATCGTAAAGCCCCTTCAGCCGTATCGCCGCCGGCAGGTCGGGCGGCTCGCCGGCCTTTCCCTTGGTTTCCACGTATTCCCCCCATTTGGGCCATTCCAGCTGTTGCTGGGTGGTCGGGGCGATTTCCCACGGCGACATGTCAGCGGTGGCGAGGCCGTTCTCGATCCCCTTGTCGAGCGACATCAGCGTCTGGCCGGAAAACACCCGCCGCCGGAACAGGGTCAGCTGCATCGGGCGCGAAAACAGCCGGATGCCGATCTTGCGCCACGAATCGCGGATCAATTCGAGCACATCCGATTTTTCCGCCGATTGCCCCGAATCCTCGACGACAATGTCGAGCGGGCGCCCATCCGGCAAGTGCCGCACGCCATCGCCGGCGCGCGTCAGCCCGATCTGGTCGAGCAGCCGATTGGCCTCGCTGAGGTTGAAGGACGCCCAGGCCTGGCGGTATTCCGGGCGGAACAGCGGGCTTTGCGGCAGCACCGTGTTCTGGCCCTCGATCGCCAGCCCGAAATACATCACCTGGTTGATCTCATGGCGGTCGATCGCGAGCGACAGGGCGCGGCGAAAGCGGACGTCGCGCATCAGCCCGCGCCACGCCTTATCGTCGACGTTGAGATTGGGATACAGCGCCAGCTGACTGCCCGGGCCAGTCCGCCACAGCAGCACCTTGTAGCCATTTGCCGCTTCGCCGGCCTTCAGAAACGTATAGTCATTGAAGCTCAAATAGCGCGCCTGTAAATCGCTCTCGCCAGCGCCGGTCTTGGCCGCGATGATCTGGCTGTTGGCGATCGAGAACACGACCCGGTCGATGTAAGGGAGCTGATGACCCGCTCCATCCACCCGGTAATAATACGGATTTCGTTCGAAAACGATGCGTTCTGCGGGCGGCTTGGTTTTCAAGACCCAGGGATTGAGGGTCGGCAGCTTCGGGTTGTCGTCGCGATACATCGCGCCTTTTTTGTTATGCAACACTGCCCAGTTGCGGACACCGGCCGCTTTCACAAGTTTTTCGAGGGTCGCCTGGTCGGCGTATTTCGGATTGAACTGCTTGAGATAATGCGCCGGGCAGTAGATGAACAGCGGGTCCGGCCCGGCCAACGCCGGCAGGAACAACGGGTTGGGGCGCGACCAGCTGTAGCGGACCGTATACGGGTCGAGCACCTCGAAGCGCGGCTTTTCGCCGTCCGGCAGCAGTGCCAACGGCAGGCCGGCCGGTGACAGCATCGGATTCTCCGCGACATCGTCGAACCAGTAGCGGAAATCCTCGGCCGTGAACGGCTTGCCGTCGGACCATTTCATCCCGGGGCGCAGATGCAGCGTGAAAATCCGCCCGCCCTCGACATCGAACTGCTCGAGGATGTCGGGAACCAGCGCCAGAGCCGGCGTGTAGGCGACGAGCCGGGCATAGCCGTACACGGTCATCAGCCGCGTATCCTTGGGGCTCGCCATCAGCATGCGCAAGTCGCCGCCGGGGCGGCCGAGCGTTTCCAGCTCGGCGAGGGACGGGTCGCGCGGCACCCGCTTGGCGACCGGCGGCAGCGTGCCTTTTGCTACCGCCGCCGCGAAAAACGGCGTCTCCAGCAACGCCGCCCGCGCCATGCCGCAGCATCCGAGCAGCCCGATCACGACGCAAAGAGCGGCGATGCGCGCCATCAGCCCGGCCCGGCGAGGCTTGCCTCGCGCACCCGCGCCGCCCGCGGCATCGCGCACGCTTCGACCCAGTGGGCCGGGCCGACCTCGAAGAGCTGGGCGGGCCGTCCCGGCACGCGGCAGAACGGCTCCGGCCAGGCAGCGGGATCCGAGGCGCGCCCCTCCATCAGACGATGAAAATCGAGGCGGTGGCCGGGATCGGGCACCGGGATCGCGGCCAGCAGCGCCTGCGTATAGGGATGCACGGGGTCGCGGAACAATTCGCCGCGCGCCGCCAGCTCGACGATGCGCCCGGCGCACATTACCGCAATCCGGTCGGCGATATAGTCGACGACCGCCAGATTGTGCGAGATGAACAGGTAGGTTAGCCCGAGTTTCTTCTGCAGGTCGATCAACAGGTTGAGGACCTGCGCCTGGATCGACACGTCGAGCGCCGAGACCGGCTCGTCGCAGATCACCAGCTCCGGCCGCAGCGCGAGCGCGCGGGCGATGCCGATGCGCTGCCGCTGGCCGCCCGAAAAGCTGTGCGGATAGCGCCGCAGGTCGCGCACGTCGAGGCCGACCAGGGTGATCAACTCGGCCACCATGTCGCGCCGCGTCTGGGCGTTGCCGACGCCGTGGATTACCAGCGGCTCGGCGATGATGTCGTGGACGCTCATGCGCGGGTTGAGCGAGCCGAACGGGTCCTGAAAAATGAACTGGACCCGGCGGCGAAAGTGTTTCAACCCCTCGCTGTCGAGCGCCAGGACGTCGGTCATGACGCCGCGGTCGTTGAAGATCACCTCGCCCGCATCCGGCGTCAGCGCGCGCAGCAGCACCTTGCTCAACGTCGTCTTGCCGCAACCGCTCTCGCCGACCAGCCCGAGACACTCGCCGTGCGCGATCCTGAGGCTGACCCCGTCGATCGCCGCGACCTGCACCCCGGCGCCGGCACGGAACAGGCCGCCCCGCCGCAACCCGAAGCTTTTGCGGATGCCGATGCATTCGATCAGCGGCCCGGTCGCGTCCGCGGGCCAGGCTGGCACCTCCGCCATCAGATGCGGCGCATCGCCCGGCGGGATCTCGCGGATCGGCGTCAGCCGCTCGCCGGGCTGCATGTCGAAGCGCGGCACCGCCTGCAACAGCGCCCGCAGGTACGGGTGCTGCGCCCGGCCGAAGACATCGTCGAGCGTGCCGCTCTCCATGATCTCGCCGCGATACATGACGACGATCTCTTCGGCGACGTTGGCGACGACGCCGAGGTCGTGGGTGATCAGCAGCACCGCCATGCCGAGCTCGTGCTGCAATTCGGCGATCAGCTTGAGGATCTGGGCCTGGATCGTCACGTCGAGCGCGGTCGTCGGCTCGTCGGCGATCAGCAATGCCGGGCGGCACACCAGCGCCATCGCGATCATCGCGCGCTGCCTGAGCCCGCCCGACAGCTCAAACGGATAGCTGCGCCAGGCGCGGTTCGGGTCAGGGAACCCGACCAGGCGCAGCATGTCGATCGTCAGCTCCCTGACTTGCGCCGCCGTGACGCTGCGGTGCAGCCGCAGCGCCTCGCTGACCTGGTCGCCGATCGTGTGCAGCGGCGACAGCGAGCTCATCGGCTCCTGAAAGATGATCGAGATCCGGCCGCCGCGGATCGCCCGCACCTCTGGCCCGTCGGCCGCCAATTGCGTCAGGTCGACCGGCGCGTCGCCGTTGCGCGGATCGGCAAACATGATCGACCCGCGGGTGATCACGCCGTTGCGCGGCAGAATGCGCATGATGCTTTGGCTAACCACCGATTTGCCGGAGCCCGACTCGCCGACCAGCGCAACCGTCGAGGCCGGTCGGACGCGGAATGTCACGCCTCTGACCGCATCGATGAAGCCGCCAGGCGTGGCAAACCGGACCTCCAAATCGTCGACCCGGAGCAGGTCCTGCATCACCCGGCTCCCGCCTCTGGCATCCGCAAGCCGAGCGCCTCGAGGTTGGCGAGGGTGGTATCGCTCAATGCGACGCCGCGCGCCGCGGCCGCCGCCGCCGCCCGGTCAACCAGCCGGTCGAACCCGTCGATCCGGCTGTCGAGGCTGAGCCGGGTGCCGCCGGTGCCGAGTTCGAGCTGCATCCAGCCGCTCTTGCGGTCGCGGCGCGTCGAATAATAGGCCAGCCTGAAGCGATCGAGCTCGTCCCACAGGATCGTCCGGCTCCAGAAGCCCTGCGCCCGCAGCTCGGTGTCGGTCAGTTCGAGGCTGGTCCCGTGGCGCAGCACGGTCCGCACGCCGAACACGGCAAAGATCGCGGCAAAGCCGCCGAGCAACGTCGTGGCTACCGCGCCAACCGGCACCGTCGCCAGCAGCACCATCGCCGGCACCAGTCCGGCGGCGGCGCGCAGATAATCCCCGGTCATCGCCGCGGCCGGGTAGGTATGCCGGGTGGTCTGGGCCTCCTCGGCGAATTCCACGAGGGTCATCGGATGAACTCGGCGGCCGCAGCCCAGCGCACGGCGGCGTGGGCGCGCGTCAGCGCAATCAGCCGGTCGAGGAATTTGGCGGTCGCGCCGTCGATGATCCGGTGATGCGTCAGGATGCCGATCGGCCCGGGCGCAGCCGCGGCGGCGAGCCGCCTCGCCCGCAGCAGGCCGACCAGCCCGGCCAGCGCGACGGCGGTCCCGATAAATCCGCGACTGCCCCGCCAGGCGACGAGATCGAGGTGGACGTCGAGCGTGCGCAGACCCGCAGGCAGCGCCCGGCACGGCCCCGAGGCCATCGCCGACAGCGCAACGATCCCCTGCTCCGCCAGCAGCGGCACCAGCCCGCCGCCGAATCGGTTCCACGGCGGCACGAACACCGGCAGGGCCCGCCGCCCGAACAACGCTTTGAGGCGGGCGCTCCCGGCACCAATCTCCGCCCTGACCACCGCGGCGGACCTCCCTTGCGGATATTCGCTCTTCTTGCCGTTGCCGGCCCGGTCGGCATGCTGCCAGCCGTGCTGCAACACTGCAAGCTGCGCCTCGCCCGACACGGCGGCGGCGAGCGGCGGCCGGGCCAGCGCCGGAATCACCGCCAGCCCGACCGGAACCCCGCCGGCGACCCGCAGCAGCAGCTCGAGTTGCGGCGTCGCGGTTATTGCATCGTCATCGCGCCACCACAACGCCGCGACCCGGCCGCACGCCTGCCAGCGATCGAGTTCGGCGGCGAGATCACCCCACCCGGCGGGCGTCGCCTCGACGCGCGGCCGCTCGTTCATAGATCGATGATCCCCGAGCCACCGACCGGCATGCCCCGCCCACCCGAGCGGATCATCGCCGCGATCAGCCGGGCCGAGCGCGCCGCCCCGCCGATATCGATCGTCAGCGCCGCCGGCTTCCGCCCCACCGCGCGCCCAATGGCCGCAGCAAGGCGCTCCGGCGACAGCTCCCGCTCGCTGACCGTCTCGAGCACGCCGCGCGCCGCCAGGCGCTCGATCCGCAGGCTCTGCTCGGTCTCGTCGCCGCCGGCAAACGGCACCACGACCGCCGCGGCGCCGGCAGCGAGAATATCGAGCGTCGTGTTGTAGCCGCCCTGGCTGACCGACACGCGGCAGCGCCGCAGCAGCTGCGGAAAATCGCGCCGGTAGCGTTCGAGCACGACCCGGTCGGGCAGGTCGGCGGCGAGCCCGGCAAATTCTGCTTCCGGCAGGTTGGGGCCGGCCAGCACCCGCCACGTCAGTCCGACGAGGCACCCCATCCGGCGCGCCGCGATCGCGGCGCGCAACAGCGGCAGGCCCATCGCGCCGCCGCCGGCCGACACCAGCACCTCGTCGGTCCCGTCCGTCCCGTCCGTCCCGGCGCGGTCCGCGCCGCGGCCGCCTGCGCTGACATAGCCGGTATAGATCAGCCGATCGGCGATCTGCGGCGTCTCGGGAAAGCTTTCGTCGAGCGGAATGAACGCCGGATCACCATGCACCAGGACGGCGTCGATGTCGGCATGCACGCGCTCGACGATGGCGCGGCGGCGCTCCGGCCTGTCGCCAAGGACGACGATGTCGCGCACCGAGGAGAACAGCGCGATGCCCGGGCGCGCGGCGCGCGCCGCGGCGATCAGCCGGTCGATTTCGCCCCAGAATCTGCTGCGCCCGAACGGATAGGTCTCGAACATCACAATGTCCGGCCGCGCCGCGGCCAGGGCGGCCAGGAGCGCCGCCTCGCGCGCCTGCCACAAGGCGTCGGTGACCGGCGCGCCGGTGTGATCGACCAGGCTCTTGAAACTGGCGTCGGGGGACCGCAGCGCCGGCAATTGCACGACCCGCGCGGCGCCGGATTCGTGCAGCTCGTCGAGCGGCTCGCCGCCCGACACCAGCGTCACCGCGATGCCTTCCTCGGCCAGCGCGCTGACCAGACGCAAGGCCCGCCGCAGATGCCCTATCCCCAGCAGATGCTGCACGTAGAACAGAACCGCACCACTCATGCCGCCTGCACCCGCCCCAGCCCGTCGATCGCCGCCGCGAGCCGCCGGCCGGCCGCCGGCAGGTCATGCTCGCGCCGGATTTTTTGCCGCCCGGCGGCGCCCATCGCAGCCCGCGCCGCGCCGTCGAGGATCAAGGAGCGCGTCGCCGCCGCAAAGGACGAGACGTCGCCGGGCCTCGCCAACAACCCGGTTTCGCCGGCAGCGACGATGCCGCCGACCCCGCCGCTCGCGCCGGCGACAACCGGCAACCCGCTCGCCTGTGCCTCCAATAGCGCCATGCCGACAGCCTCGTTGATGGCGGGCCAGACAAACAGATCGGCCGCTGCCAGCGCCGCCGCGATCGCCGCCTCGTCTAGCAGGCCGCGGTAAACGACGCGTGAACCGAGCGGCGCCAGCGCGCGCTCGACCTCGCCGCGGGCCGGGCCGTCGCCGACGATATCAAGCGACCATGACAGATCGTCGAGCCTCGCCAATGCCGTGCCCAGAAGCCGGTAGGAGGCGAGCTTGTCGCCGTGCCGCATCATCGCGACCGTGATCAGGCGGGGCGGCGCCGAGGACTTTCCGGCATGGGGCGCCGCATAGCGCCGCGCGTCGAGAAACGGCGGCAGCGCGATCCAGCGCCGCGGATCGCCGAGCAGCGGCAGCACGCAGGCGCGGTCGACCGGGTTGAGCCCGACCACCAAAGCCGCCCGCCGCAGCGCCGCTTCGACCGCGCGATGGCCGATGTCCCAATCGCCGCCGGCCCGCTTTGGCGCCGTCGACGCCTCGGCGACGACATAGGGGATGCCGAGCGCCTCGCTGATTGCCGGCCCCAGCCAATCCGGCGCCTTGTAGTAGAGGTGATAGGTGAACCACAGCTCGGGGGCGGCGCGCGGCTGCGTCCGCCAGCCGCGTATCAGCCGCTCAGCCGCACCTGCCGCAACGCCCGCCAGCCGGGCCTGGCGCCGCCCGTCGCCGGCGCCCTCGTAGCTTCTCAGCCGCGCGGCGACAAACGGATCGTGGCCGGCCAGGCGCAACGCCTCAAGGAACAGCCGCGCGATCCGCCGGTCGCCCGACGGGGTCGGATGATCGGGAGGCTTCAACGGCGCATAAAACGCGATCCGCATCACCGGTGATCAATCGGCCGCGGCCGGTACCGGCGGCCGGGCGCGCGCCGCCGGCGGCTGCGGCAGACCGAACAGCGCCGCCAGCAGGTCGATGCCGCTCTCCATCCCGAACGCCTGCCGGACCCGCGCCTCGCCCGCCATGCCGAGCTGGCGGCGTCGCGCCGGATCGCCGATCAGCGCGGCCAGCGCCGCCGCCAGCGCGCGCGGATCGCCCGGCGGCACCAGCACGCCGGTGCGGCCGTCCGCGATCAGCTCGGCGATGCCCGGCAGCTGTGTCGCGATGCAGGCAAGGCGCTGGCTCTGCGCCTCCATCAGCACGTTCGGCAAGCCGTCGCGATCGTCATCCCGGCCGATCTTGGCGGCGAGCACAAACAGATCGGCGTCGCGATAGGCGGCGAGAACCTCGGGCTGCGGGCGGGCGCCGCGCCATTCGATGCGCCCCCCGAGGCCGAGGCGGCTCGCCCGCCGCTTCAGCTTTTTGGCCAGCGCGCCGCCGCCGATATGGACGAGGCGCCACGCGAGATCGGGCGGCAGCAGCGCCAGCGCCGCCAGCAGATCGTCGTATCCCTTTTTGGCAACCGCCCGGCCGACCGACAGCAGGACCACCGGCCGCGCCCTATCACTGCCATCGGGGTCGCTGCCGTCAGGGCCGGCGGATCGCGATGGCGGCGGCGGGAAGCGGGCGAGATCGAGCCCGTGATAGGTCAGCCTGACCTTGTCGGGCGACGGCGCCAGCGCGGCCAAGTGCCGCCGGCCGGTTTCGGTGCAGGTCACCGCCCACTCGGCCGATGCCAGCTTGCCGCGCTTTTCCCAGGCGGGGATCGTCCAGATATCCTTGGCATGCGCCGACACCGACCAGCCGAGCCCGCGCATCATCGCGGCGTAGCGCGCCACCGATCCCGGCGTATGGAGAAAATGCGCGTGCAGCCGCTCCACTTCGGGGGCGAGTTCGGCCGCCAGCACCAGCGCCTGACCAAAGCGGCGGACGCGATTCGGCGTCGGATCGCGGAGCAAATCGGCCAGCCAACTGCGGCGCGCCGCCCGATATCCTGCCAGCCGCCGCGCCCGGCGCCAGGCGGCGAACACCCGCCGCGGTTCATCCTTCAGATATTCCGGAAGGTACAGCACCGGGGCGCG
>Ga0307374_10007971_pt1 | contig 15973 bp, 17 predicted proteins | sample OX3MG_FD_202532 | JGI IMG/M metagenome (GOLD analysis project Ga0307374, IMG submission 202532) | Soil microbial communities from Risofladan, Vaasa, Finland - OX-3 | ecosystem: Environmental > Terrestrial > Soil > Coastal area > Acid sulfate soil | place: Finland: Risofladan, Vaasa | collected... | reverse complement strand
TCAGAGGTCGACGTCGCGGCGGTCATCGAGGAGGTCATCGGCGAGTTTGAGCCGATACTGGCCAAGCAGCCCGTAGCCCTGCGGATGGAGGTCGAGCCCGGCCTCCGCGCGATGGTCGACCGCGGCCGGTTTCAGCAGGTGCTGGAGAACCTGGTCTCCAACGCTCTCAAGTTCACCGAGAAGGGGAGTGTCAAGGTGGTCGCCGGCCGGCTGCAGGACTGGGTCGAGGTCCGGGTCACCGACACCGGGATCGGCATTCCCGCCGACCACCTCGATCGAGTCTTCGATGGGTTCACCCAGATTGACGACGGCACGACTCGCATCCGCGGCGGCGCTGGCCTCGGCCTTCCGCTCAGCCGCCGGCTGGTTGAGATGATGGGAGGGCTGCTGACCCTGGAGAGCAAGCTCGGCGAGGGGACGACGGCGGTCGTCCGACTGCCGCTCGCGTCCGGCTGAAGGCTTTCCGCCTAGCCTAGTCAGCGATGGCGGCGCCGAACTCTGTGCTCTCGAAGGCCGAACTGGAGTTGGTCGACTCCTACTGGCGGGCGGCCAACTACCTCTCGGTGGGCCAGATTTACCTCCTCGACAACCCGCTGCTGGAGGAGCCGCTGAAGGTCGAGCACGTCAAGCCGCGGCTCCTCGGCCACTGGGGCACGACTCCAGGGCTGAACCTCCTCTACGCCCACCTGAACCGGGTGATCAAGGCCCGGGACCTCAACTGCATGTACGTCATCGGGCCCGGCCACGGCGGCCCCGGCATCGTCGCCAACGCCTGGCTGGAGGGGACCTACAGCGAGGTCTATCCCCGGATCTCCTACGACCGCGAAGGTATGCGCCGGCTCTTCCGCCAGTTCTCCTTCCCCGGTGGCATCCCGAGCCACGTCGCGCCGGAGACGCCCGGCTCCATCCACGAGGGCGGCGAGCTCGGCTACTCGCTGCTCCATGCCTACGGGGCGGCGTTCGACAACCCGGACCTGGTGGTCGCCTGCGTCGTCGGCGACGGTGAGGCCGAGACCGGCCCCCTGGCGGCCAGCTGGCACTCCAACAAGTTCCTCGACCCGGCTCGCGACGGCGCCGTGCTACCGATCCTCCACCTGAACGGCTGGAAGATCTCCAACCCGACGGTTCTCGCCCGCCTCCCGGACGCCGAGCTGACCGCCCTCCTAGAGGGCTACGGCCACCGCGTCTTATGGGTCGAGGGCGAGGACCCCGGCCTCGTCCACCAGAGACTCGCGGCCGTTATGGACGAAGCCTTCGACGAGATCGCGCAGATCCAGTCGCTGGCACGCAACCAGGATTGGACGGGGGTTCCCCGGTGGCCCATGATCGTGCTTCGGACCCCCAAGGGCTGGACCGGTCCGCGGGAGGTGGACGGGGTCCAGGTCGAGGGCACCTATCGCGCCCACCAGGTGCCGGTGACCGACCTCCAGAAGCCGGGTCACCTAGCGATCCTGGAGCGCTGGATGCGCAGCTACAGGCCGGCCGAGCTGTTCACCGCCGAGGGAGCGTTGCGACCCGATCTGGCCGCGCTGGCGCCGGAGGGCGAGCGGCGGATGAGCGCCAACCCCCACGCCAATGGCGGCCTGCTCCTGAAAGACCTGGACCTCCCGGACTTTCGCGACTACGCCGTGAAGGTCGAGACGGCGATCTCGAAGAGCGAGGCGACCAGGGTGCTGGGCGGCTTCCTGCGCGACATCATCAGGCGCAACCCGCGGAACTTCCGGCTGATGGGACCCGACGAGACCGCCTCCAACCGGCTACAGGAGGTCTTCGCGGCGACCGACCGGACCTGGCTCGAGGCGGGCAATCCCAACGACGACCACCTAGCCCCGGATGGCCGGGTGATGGAGGTGCTGAGCGAGCACCTCTGCGAGGGATGGCTCGAGGGCTACCTGCTCACCGGCCGGCACGGCCTCTTCAACTGTTACGAGGCCTTCATCCACATCATCGACTCGATGGTCAACCAGCACGCCAAGTGGCTGAAGGTGACCAACCAGATCCCCTGGCGGCGGCCGATCTCCTCGCTCAACTACCTGCTCACCTCGCACGTCTGGCGGCAGGATCACAACGGCTTCAGCCATCAGGACCCGGGCTTCATCGACTTCGTGGTCAACAAGAAGGCGGAGATCGTCCGCGTCTACCTGCCGCCCGACGCCAACTGCCTGCTCTCGGTGGCCGACCACTGCCTGCGGAGCCGCCAGTACATCAACGTGATAGTGGCCGGCAAGCAGCCGGCGCTCGACTACCTGTCGATGGAGGACGCGGTGGCCCACTGCACGCGGGGCATCGGCATCTGGGACTGGGCTTCGAACGACCAAGACGGGGACCCCGACGTGGTCCTCGCCTGCGCCGGCGACATCCCCACCCTGGAGGCGGCCGCGGCGGCCGAACTCCTTCGCCGCCACCTGCCCGACCTCAAGGTGCGCTTCATCAACGTGGTCGACCTGATGCGGCTGCAGCCCGACAGCGAGCATCCCCACGGCCTTCCCGACAGCGAGTTCGACAACCTCTTCACGGCCGACCGGCCGGTCATCTTCGCCTACCACGGCTACCCGTGGCTGATCCACCGGCTGACCTACCGGCGGCACAACCACGCCAACCTCCACGTCCGCGGTTACAAGGAGGAGGGCACCACCACGACCCCCTTCGACATGGTGATGATGAACGAGCTCGATCGCTTCCACCTGGTGATGGACGTCATCGACCGGGTGCCCGGCCTCGGCTCTCGCGCAGCTCACATCCGGCAGGAGATGAGCGACCTCCGGATGCGCTACCGCCAGTACACCCGCGACCACGGTGACGACGCCCCCGAGGTCCGCGACTGGACCTGGCCGTCGCCCTCGCGCGGCAAGTCCGCCTAGCCAGTTCGGCTCTCCGAGAACCGCCGTGCGGATCCTGGTAGTCAACCCCGGCTCCTCGAGTCTGAAGCTCGGGCTGCTCGACGGCGAGGACCAGACCCTCCTCGACCGCGAGCATGACGGCACCGGCGGCCGGATCGATCGCGAGGCCCTCGAGGCGACGGTGCGCGAAGCCGGCGTGGTCGACGCGGTCGGCCTCCGTTTCGTCCACGGGGGTGCTCGTTACTCCGGCCCGGTCCTGATCGATGCCGAGGCGGCCGCTTACCTGGCGACGCTCATCGACCTCGCCCCGCTCCACCAGGGACCCGCCCTGGAGGCCTACGAAGCCCTCCGGCGGCTCCTCCCGCAGACGCCGGTGGTCGCCTGCTTCGACACTGCCTTCCATCACGACCTGCCGGCTGCGGCCAAGACCTACCCGATCCCCGCCGAATGGCGCGAGCGCTGGGCGATCCGCCGCTACGGATTCCACGGCCTCTCCCACGCCTATGCCTCGAGGAGGGCGGCCGAACTGCTCGGGAGGCCGCTGTCGGAGCTACGCACAGTCACCTGCCACCTCGGCTCCGGCGCCTCGCTTGCCGCAGTGGAGGGCGGCCGCTCGGTCGACACCACGATGGGATTCACCCCGCTCGATGGCCTCGTCATGGCCACCCGTTCGGGAAGCCTCGATCCCGGCCTTGTGCTCTGGCTCGTGATCCATGGGGGACTCTCGGCGGAGGAGGTGCTGGACGGTCTCGATCGCCGCTCCGGGCTGCTGGCGCTGGGCGCAAGCAGGGACCTCCGCGAGGTGCTGGCCGGCCCCGACCGGGAGCTTGCCCTGGGCGTCTACACCCATCGCCTGCGCGCTCTCATCGCGGCCATGGCCGCGGCGATGGGCGGCCTCGACGCCCTCGTCTTCACCGGGGGAGTCGGCGAACATTCCGCCGCCGTCCGCGCCGGGGTGGCGGAGGGGCTCGGATTCCTGGGAGTGGCCGTGGATTCCGCGGTAAACGCGGCCTCGGGCGACCGGGAGATCTCCGCGGGGGGAGCCGCCGTGCGCACCGTCGTCGTCTCGGCTCGCGAGGACCTCGAGATTTCGCGACAGGTGCGCGAGCTGCTCGGCTGACCCCATCACAGCGCTCGCCCTCGCAACTTGACAGGAGTTCGGGCCCAACTCAGGATGGGCAGGCCGCGTCGGTTTTCGTTTGCGTGAGGGAATGTTCTCAAGATGGCCCGAATTGACGACACCTTTTCCCGCACCCTCAGCCGTCGCTCGATCCTGAAGACCCTCGGTGCCGGCGCGGTCGCGCTCGGCGCCGGTCCGATCCTCGAGGCCTGCGGCCTGGGATCGGTCAAGGGCACAACGACCAATAACACGAAGAAGATCGTCATCGGCTACGTCAGCCCGCAGACCGGCGAGGCCGCGGGCTTCGCTGTCGGCGACAACTTTGTCATCAATCGGCTCCGCAACTCCCCCGCGCTCAAGAACGGCTTCAAGGCCGGCGGCAAGACCTACGACGTCGAGATCGTGATCAAGGACAGCCAGTCCAGCCCCAACATCGCCTCCCAGGTCGCCCAGGACCTCGTCAACAGCGGCGTGGATATGGTGGTCGCGTCCTCGACGCCCGAGGTGACCAACCCGGTCGCCGACATCTGCGAGGCCAACGGCGTCCCCTCCGTCTCGACCATCGTGCCCTGGGAATCCTGGTTCTTCGGGCGAAACGGCAAGCCCGGCGTCGGCTTCAACTTCACGACCTGCTTCTTTTTCGGGCTGGCGCAGTTCTCGGGCTGCTTCGTCCCCATGTGGGACAAGATGGGCACCAACAAGGTGGTCGCGGGGATGTACCCGAACGACGCCGACGGCGGGGCCTTCCGCGCCAACTTCCCGCCGCTCATCAGCAAGGCCGGTTACCAGATCCTGGACGGCGGCGCCTACGCCGACGGGACGACCGACTACACGGCGATGATCTCGAAGTTCAAGGACGGAAACGCCGAGCTCTTCTCCAACTGCCCGCTTCCGCCCGACTTCAACACCTTCTGGAAGCAGGCGGCGCAGCAGGGTTACAAGCCCAAGCTGGCGACGGTCGCCAAGGTGCTGCTCTTCCCGGCGGACACCACCGCCCTCGACACGCTGGTCAACAACATCGCCACCGACTGCTGGTGGTCGCCCTTCCACCCCTACAAGTCATCTCTCACCGGGGAGAGCGCCAGCGACCTGGCCACCGCCTTCGAGGCGTCCTCGGGCCAGCAGTGGCTGTCATCGCTGGGATCGGTCCACTCGCTCTTCGAGGTCGCGCACGAGGCGCTGACCACCGTCGACGACCCGCACAACAAGACGGACGTGGCCGCTGCCCTGAAGAAGGTCAAGTACACCGGGATCAGCGGGCCGCTGGACTGGACCGCGGGCCCGATGCCGGGCGTTGCCATCCAGCAGCCGGTCGGCGTGCAGTGGCGGAAGGGCACCAAGTACCCCTGGTCGATGTACGTCGTCGACAACAGCCTCAACAAGGACGTGCCGCTCAACGGGACGCTAGAACCCACCAACGCGTGAGCGCGGGGGAGACTCCGCTTCTCGAGCTGAGGGGAATCTCGAAGCGATTCGGCCGCGTCGTGGTGGCCGAGTCGCTGTCCCTGACGGTCGCGGCCGGGGACGCGGTGGGAGTGGTGGGGCCGAACGGGGCCGGCAAGTCGACCCTCTTCTCGGTCATTTCCGGCGACCTGGCTCCCAACGCCGGTGAGGTGATTTTCGAGGGCCGCGCGGTGACCCGCCTCGGCCCGGCCGAGCGCTGCCGGGCCGGGATCGGGCGAACCTACCAGGTGCCGCGCTCCTTCCCGCACATGACGGTGTTCGAGAACGTCCTGGTGGCGGCCGGCCGTGGCGCCGGCCTCGGTCGCCACGACGCCCGCGAGCAGGCCGTCGAGGTGCTCGAGCAAACCGGGCTCCGAGAGCTCGCCAATAGGCCCGCCTCCCGCCTCGGGCTGCTCCCTCGCAAGCGCCTGGAGCTGGCCCGGGCGATGGCCACAAGGCCGAGGCTGCTGATGCTGGACGAGGTCGCGGCGGGACTGACCGACCCGGAGGTTGGGGAGTTGATCGAGATCGTGCGCGGCGTGCGCGCCGCAGGGGTCTCGGTGATCTGGGTCGAGCACGTGGTTCGAGCCCTGGTCGGGGTCGTCGAGCGCCTCATCTGCCTGGCCGGCGGGCATTTCATCGGCGACGGGCCGCCCGAGCGGGTGCTTGCCGACCCCCGCGTCAAGGAGGTCTTCTTGGGCACCGGGTACGGCGTCGGCGCCGCCGGCGGGTAGCCGAGGAAGTCCTGGGCCAGGTGCCGGTGCTGGAGGCCGTGGACCTGACCGTCCGACACGACCAGCTGGAGGCCCTGAGTGGTGTCAGCCTGAGCCTGTCAGCGGGCGATACGGTAGCCATCATCGGCGCCAACGGCGCCGGAAAGTCCACGCTGCTGCGGACCATCGCGGGGCTACACCGGCCGACGGCCGGGCGGGTTCGGCTCGACGGGACCGACATCACCGACCTTCCTGTTCACGCCCGGGTTGCCGCCGGCCTGGCGATGGTCCCCGAGGGGCGGCGGCTCTTCGCCTCGCTGAGCCTGGAGGAGAACCTCCTGGTCGGCGCCGGCCGGCAGAGGCCGGACGGTTGGACGGTGGAGCGTGTCTTCGCCCTCTTCCCCTGGATGGGCGAGCGCAGGCGCCAGCCGACCATTCACCTCTCGGGAGGCGAGCAGCAGGCGGTCGCCATCGGGCGGGCCCTCCTCTCCAACCCACGGGTCCTGCTCTTGGACGAGCTGTCCCTCGGCCTCGCCCCGGCTGTCGTCGGCCGCCTCTACGACGCCCTGCCCGAGCTGCTCGGCTCCGGGATGTCGGTGCTGCTGGTCGAGCAGGACGTGACCCAGGCGCTCCGGGTGGCGAGCACGGTGCACTGCCTTCTGGAAGGCCGGATCACCCTCAGCGGCAGCCCCCGCGACCTCACCCCGGCGGCCGTCGAGGCAGCCTATTTCGGCCTCGCCAGTCGGCCAGGTCGGGGAGGCTCCTAGCCGCCGATGCAGTGGGTCAACGCGCTCCTCCAGGGCGTGCTCCTGGGCGGCCTCTATGCGCTCTTCGCCTGCGGCCTCTCGCTGCTCTTCGGCGTGATGCGGGTGGTGAACCTTGCCCACGGCGACTTCGCGGTGCTGGCCGCCTACCTCGCGCTGGCGGTGATCACCGGCATCCACCTTCCACTGCTCTGGTCGCCGCTGGTGGTCGCGCCGCTCTTCGGCGTGGTCGGCTACGGCGTCCAGCGCTTCGTGCTCCAGCGGAGCCTCGACGTGAGCCCACTGACGACCCTGCTGGTCACCTTCGGGCTGTCGATCGTGCTCCAGAACGCGATGCTGGAGGGCTTCTCCGCAAACAGCCACTCGCTGCCCTCCGGCTCCCTGGCCTCGGGCGCGTTCCGGTTAACGCCACAGCTGGCGGTTGGCCACGCTTCCCTGATCGTGTTCGGGGCGGCCGTGGTCGCGATCGCGGTGATCCAGGTCTTCCTCTCGCGGACGTCGACGGGCAGGCGGATCCGGGCAGCGGCCGACGACCCCGAGGCGGCGTCACTGACCGGGACCAACGTGCGCCACGTCTTCGGGATCGCGGCGGCGATCGCCTTCGCGAGCGTGGCGCTGGCGGGGATCGCCTTCGGAAGCTATTCCTCTTTCGATCCCGGCTCCGGTCCGCAGCGGCTGATCTTCGCCTTCGAGGCGGTCGTGATCGGCGGCGTCGGCTCGCTCTGGGGGACGCTGCTGGGCGGGGTCATCCTCGGCGTCGCCCAGGCGCTGGGCGCCCAGGTCGACTCGGGCTTCGGCGTCCTGGCCGGCCACCTGGTCTTCCTGGCCGTGCTCGCCCTCCGCCCCAACGGCCTGATCCAGGCCCGGCTGACGTGAGCTCGGTGCACCTCGCCCCGAGGCACCGGGTGGCCCGCTCGCGCCGACCGCCGACGGTAACCGCACTGCTCTCGACCGTGGTCGTGCTGGCGCTCGTCAGCGCACCCTACGTGGTCTACGCCGACATCACGAGCCTGCTGGTGAACCTCTTCATCCTGCTGGTGCTGGCCACCACCTGGAACCTGCTCGCCGGCTACGCGGGGCTGATCTCCGTCGGCCAGCAGGCCTACGTCGGGATCGGCGCCTACACCGTCCTGGTTCTGGCCCAGAACGGAGTCAGCCCCTACCTGGCGATCCCGGTGGCGGCTGCGGTCTGCGCGGCCGCAGCCCTACCCATCTCGCTGCTGGTGTTCCGCCTCCGCAACGAGTACTTCGCCATCGGCACCTGGGTGGTCGCCGAGGCCCTGCTTCTGATCGCCGTCCGCTTTCCCAGCCTGGGGGGCGGGACCGGCGCCAGCCTGCCGGGGTTGAGCGGCTTCGACCCTGCCCTGCGGCAGGCCTTCACCTACTGGGCGGCGCTCGCGGTGGTGGTTGCTACCCTGGTCGGCGCCTACCTGCTGCTGCGAAGCCGCGTGGGGCTCGACCTGACCGCGATCCGCGACGACGAGGTCGGCGCGGCCAGCGTCGGCGTCCGGGTCTCGCGGGCCAAGCGGATCGTCTACCTGGCAGCGGCGGCCGGCGGTGGCGCCGCCGGGGCTCTGTTGGCGGTGAGCCAGCTGAACGTGCTGGCGGGCAACGTCTTCAGCGTCCAGTGGTCGGCGTACATGATCTTCGTCGCGGTGATCGGCGGCGTCGGTACCATCGAGGGCCCGATCCTCGGAACGGCGATCTTCTTCACCCTCCAGCACACCCTCGCCCAGAACGGAGCCTGGTACCTGATCCTGGTCGGCGGCATCGCGGTCGTGGTCGCCATGTACGCGCCGCGCGGCCTCTGGGGCTTGGTCGCCGACCGCTTCGACCTCCGCCTCTTCCCGGTCGGCTACTACCTCCACGATGAGAGGGTCGAGCCGCCTTAACAAGAGTCCTTGGCGGTCGTGCGAAGCTGGTGGGGATCCCTTGGCCCAGTCCCCGGGGTGGGTGGGGCGTGCTCCGAGGGTGGCGCTACCAGCGGGAGATGAACACCTTCTTGCGGGTGTAGAAGTCGATGCCGTCGGTGCCGTGGACGTGGAGGTCCCCGTAGAAGGAGCCCTTCCAGCCCGAGAACGGAAAGAACGCGAAGGGCTGCGCCACCGGCACGTTGACCCCGATCATCCCCGCGTCCACCTGCTCGCGGAACTGGCGGGCCGCCCTCCCGGACGAGGTGAAGATCACCGCCATGTTGCCGAGCGCCATGCGGTTGGCCTGGGCGATCGCCTCCTCGAGACTGGGCGCGCGGGACACGGAGAGGACGGGGCCGAAGATCTCGTCCCGGGCGACCGCCATCCGGTCGGAGACGCCGTCGAGGATGGTCGGGCCGAGGAAGAAGCCTGGCCGGGAGACCTGGTCGCGGCCGTCCACCAGCACCTTGGCGCCCTCACCGGCGCCCCGCTCCACGTAGGCGGCCACGCGGTCCCGGTGGTCGGCCCGGATCAGCGGGCCGAGGTCGACGCCTGGCTGGTCGCCGGGGCCGACGCGCAGGGCCGACGCGGCGGCGACCAGCGGCTCCAGAAGACTGCCGCCCGCAGCGCCCACGGCCACCACCACGCTGCCCGCGAGGCAGCGCTCCCCGGCGTTGCCGAAGGCCGAGCCGAGGATCGCCGGTACGGCCAGCTCGAGGTCCGCGTCCGGCATCACGACGATGTGGTTCTTGGCGCCGCCCAGCGCCTGGACCCGCTTCCCGGCCGCGGCGGCGGTGGTGTAGACGTGGCGGGCGACAGGGGCCGAGCCCACGAAGGAGATGGCCGCGACCGCCGGGTGTTGGATCAGCGCGTCGACTTCGGCGCCGGCTCCGTTGACGACGTTGAGCACGCCGTCCGGGAACCCGGCCGCCGTGAAAATCTCGGCCAGCCGGACGGCGCCCAGGGGCGTCCTCTCCGACGGCTTGAGGATGAAGGTGTTGCCGGCGACGATCGCCAGCGGGAACATCCAGAGCGGGATCATCACCGGGAAGTTGAAGGGCGGCACGCCCGCCACCACGCCGAGGGGGAAGCGGTACAGGTCCTGGTCTACGCCCGCGGAAACCTCGCGCAGGGTGCGGCCCTGCAAGAGGGTCGGAGCGCCGCAGGCGAAGTCCACGACCTCGATGCCGCGGCGGACCTCTCCCCGCGCCTCGTCTAGCGTCTTCCCGTGGTGCCGGGTGACGATCCGGGCGAGGTCCTCGAAGCCATCCTCGAGGAGGGCCTTGTAGCGGAACATCAGCCGCACCCGCTCCATCACCGAGGTGCGAGACCAGCCCGGGTAAGCCGCGGCCGCGGCCTCGACGGCGTCGCCCACCGCCGCGGCCCCCGAGATCGGGACCTGGTCGATCACCTCACCGGTGGCGGGGTTGTAGATCGGCAGCGTCGGTGCGTCGGCGGCCACCCAGCGGCCGCCGACGAGGTTATGGACCACGGGCTAGGTTATACAGCGCATTGAGCATCGATTTCGAGCCGCCCTATCTCCACCCCGACTACCGCTCGACGGTGCTGCGGGCGCCGACCCGCCCCCTGGTGAGGCTGCCGGAGGAATGGTTCCACCACCTGCCCGGGCCCGTCTTCGGCCGGGTCCCGGTCCGGCCCCAGGACGCCGACCTCACCCGCCAGCACGCCGGCCAGCCGCTGGGCGAGCGGATCATCATCGCCGGCCGGGTCCTCGACTCCGACGGCCGTGGGATCCCAGGCACCCTGGTCGAGGTCTGGCAGGCCAACGCCGCCGGGCGCTACGTCGACCCGGTCGACCAGCATCCGGCCCCCCTCGATCCCAACTTCACCGGGGCGGGTCGCTGCCTCACCGACCCCGAGGGTCGCTACCGCTTCCTGACCGTGCGGCCCGGCGCCTATCCCTGGCGCAACCAGCCCAACGCCTGGCGGCCCGCCCACGTCCACTTCTCCGTCTTCGGCCCCGAGCTGGCCAGCCGCCTCGTCACCCAGATGTACTTCCCGGGCGACCCGCTGATGCCGTTCGACCCGGTCCTCCAGGCGATCCCTGACGCTCGCGGCCGGGCGTTGCTCGTGTCCGAGTTCGACCCCGACCTCACCGAGCCGGAGTGGGCGCTCGGCTTCCGCTGGGACATCACGGTCCGCGGCAGCTCGGCAACCCCGGCCGAACGCTGATGGGGGCAGAGACGGCGGCCGCCCCCACGCCCTCGCAGACCGTCGGCCCCTTCTTCGGTTTCGCTCTGCCCTTCCCCGGCGACGCCGAGGCGGTGGCGGCCGGGCCGGGGAGCGTCAGGGTCGAGGGCCAGGTGCTCGACGGCGAGGGGAAACCGGTCGCCGACGCCATCCTCGAGCTCTGGGAGGGCGAGCAGTTCGCCCGCTGTCGCACCGACGCCGAGGGCGCCTTCCACTTCCTGGCGCTCCAGCCGGCGGCGCGTGCCGGGCAGGCTCCCCATTTCGAGTTGACGGTCTTCGCCCGCGGCCTGCTGAGACAGCTGGCGACGCGCATCTACCTCCCTGACGAGGAGGACGCCAACCGGGCCGACCCGGCGCTCGAGGCGGTCCCGGCCGACCGGCGGGAGACGCTCATCGCCCGCCGTTCGGGCGGGGTGCTGCTCTTCGACGTCCGCCTCCAGGGCGATCGGGAAACCGTCTTCTTTGCCCTCTGACCGCCTCTTCGGGCCGAGCTCCACCACCTCCGAGATGGCTGATGCCGTGTCCGACCACGCCTGGCTGGCGGCGATGCTGGAGTTCGAGGCCGCCCTCGCCGGCGCCGAGGCCGCGGCCGGCCTCATCCCTGCCGAGGCGGCGGCCGCCATCGCCGGCGCCTGCGACCCCTCCCGGTTCGACCTGGAGCAGCTCGGCCGCCACGCGGTCGCCTCGGGGACCCCGGTGCTGCCGCTGGTGGCGGCGATCCGGGCGGCGGTGCCCGGCGAGGCGGAGGAATACGTCCATTTCGGGGCCACCAGCCAGGACGCGGTCGACACCGCGCTGATGCTGGTCGCGCGCCGCGCACTGGATCTCCTGCTGGCCGATCTGGAGGCGCTGGTCCACGCCTGCCTCCACCTGGTCCGCGAGCACCGGCTGACCCCGATGGCCGGGCGCACCCTGCTCCAGCAGGCGGTTCCCACCAGCTTCGGCCTCAAAGCGGTCAATTGGATGATGGGGGCGGACGAGGCTGCCGATGGGCTGCTCCGCTTCCGCCGCCACCGCCTGGCGATTCAGCTCGGCGGCGCCGCCGGCACGCTCGCCGGGCTGGGCGGCAAGGGCCTCGACGTCGCCGCCGCGCTCGCCCGCGAGCTAGACCTGGCCGATCCCGGTACGCCCTGGCACTCGGAGCGCAGCCGGGTAGTCCAGCTGGGCGGCGCGGTGGCCGTGGCGGCCGGCGCCGCCGGCAAGATCGCCCTCGACGTCATCCTGCTCTCGCAGTCGGAGGTCGGGGAGGTGGCGGTCGCCGAGGCCGGCCGATCCTCGGCGATGCCCCACAAGCGCAATCCGGTCGCGGCAATCGAGGCCGACGCCTGCGTCCGCGGCGCGCTGGCCCAGGTTTCGATCCTGGTCGGCGCCCAGCGGGTCGAGCACGAGCGCGCGGCCGGCGCCTGGCAGGCGGAGTGGCCCGCGGTCAGCGAGGCGTTCCGGCTCACCGCGGGCGCGGTGCGGCGGACCCGGTCGGCGGTCGAAGGCCTGCGGGTCGACAGGGAGCGGATGCGGAGCAACCTCGAGTTGGGCGGAGGCTTCGACCCCGCCCGCGAACCGGCGGAGCAGCTCGGCGAGGCCGAGGCGATGATCGATCGAGCCCTGGCCGAGCACCGGGCGAGGAGGCACCCATGAAAGAGCAGGCACCGATGACGGACGGTGAACGGCGCGAGCAGGGGATGAAGGTGCGCCGCCGGGTCCTCGGCGACCAGCACGTAGACCGCTCTCTGGCCGCGGTCACCGAGCTGACCAAAGAGTTCCAGGATTTGCTGACCCGGCATGCCTGGGGGGAGGTCTGGATCCGGCCCGGCCTCGATTCCCGGACGCGAAGCCTCATCACGGTGGCGATGCTGGTGGCCCTCAACCGGCCGGAGGAGCTGGTCCTCCACCTGCAGGGCGCGCTCAACAACGGGGTGACCAGGGACGAGCTGAAAGAGGTGCTCCTCCAGGCGGCAGTCTATTGCGGCGTGCCGGCCGCCAACTCCGCTTTCAAGACCGCCCAGGAAGTGCTGGGTGGCTGACGAGAACTTCCGCAAGGCGGTTCGCCAGTCGCTGCTGGTCGATCCCCGGCCGACCTTCGAGAACCTCGCGACCAACACGGGGCTGAGCTATTACGAGGTCGTTCACCACGCGCTCGTGCGCTATGCGTCGTCCGGTGCCGAGGCGCTGCTGGCCATCGAGCCCCAGGCCCTCGGCGAGCTGATCGCCGCGCGCAAGGCGCACGACTGGGAGAAGGTGGGCTCGCTGATCGACTGGCTGGAGGCGGGTCTCGACTCCAGCGCCTGGCGCTAGGCGCCGCCCGGCCTAGGTCGGAGGCGTGACCGAGCGCTTGCGGCGCGCACGGGCCGCCCGCTTTCGTGCCGCGATCGACTTGATCTTCCGGCGAGCGCTAGGCGGCACGAAATACTTCTTTCGGCGCGCCTCGCTCTTGGCCATCAGGCTGTCGTCGCGGAACAGGCGGAGAGCGAACTCCAGTTCTTCGGGGCCGGACAGGACCATGCGGGTTCCTGCCTGCCGGTGCTTATCGAGCAAGAAGAGGAAGTATGACGAATCGGCGGCCCGGCTGCCGGTTGGCGCCGCCTATATCAGCGGTTGACCGACGCCGCGGCGGGGGCCGAGGTCGGGTGGCTCCAGGCGAGGACGTCGGAGACGCCTCCCATCCAGAGTGCACCCACCGTCACCGAGCCCAGCAGCAGGGCGGTCGCCACCAGGGTGGCAAGCCGGCGGCGCAGGCGCCGCGGGCGGCGGACGTTGGTGTAGGGAACCACCAGGGTCAGGTAGGGCTCGCTGGGTTCGAGCTTTAGGGCCGCGATGCGGGCCTGGGGATCGAGGGTTCCCGGTCGGAGGCCGTGAGAGGGCGCCACCGGCGAGGAGGAGATCGCCGGCAGCGCCACGGGCTCGGACGAAAGCGTGGAGATGATCGCGGCCAGGAGGGCGTCGACCAGCGCCTGGCAGCTCGGCCAGCGCTGCTCGGGCCGCTTCGAAAGGCCGCGGAGGAGGGTCGCATCGATCTTCGGCGACAGCCCGGTGCGGACCGTTGAAGGGGCCGCGGGCGGCCGGGTCAGGAGCGCGGTGAGCACCTCGCTGACGGTGTCGCCGGGGAACGGCACCTGGCCGGTCAGCAGCTCGTAGGCCATCGCCGCCAGCGAGTACTGGTCGCTGGCCGGGGTGATCGCCTGGCCCTCGGCCTGCTCGGGCGACATGTAGGCGGGAGTGCCGGCGAACATCCCGGTCGCCGTCGCCGACGGCTGCTCCAGCAGTCGGGCCAGGCCGAAGTCGGCGATCACCGGCACGCCGGCGGTGTCGAGCAGGACGTTGGCGGGCTTGACGTCGCGATGGATGATGCCGCAGCCGTGGGCGTAATCGAGGCCCTTGGCGATCCCGTCGAGAAGGCGCAGAGCGTCGCCCAGCGGTATCGGCCCATCAGCCATGTGGTCCGCCAGCGACCCTCCGGGGACGTAGTCGAAGACCATGAAGGGCATGCCCTCGGCCTCGCCGGTGTCGAGGACCTGGACGACGTTAGGGTGGTTCATCCGCCGCAGCGCCTTCGCCTCGCGGAGGAATCGCGCGCGCTCCACGTCCTGGTGCAGGAGCGGCAGGAACTTCAGCGCGACCTGGCGGCCGAGACCGGTGTGAACCCCACGATGGACGATCGCCGAGGCGCCCTGGCCGATCCTGGCCTGGACCTGGTAATCGCCGATTACGGAACCTTCTCTAATCAACTCGTCAACCCCTCGTCAACAGTTTTAGGCCGCCCCGGCGGCAAACCGGATGCTTCCCGCCGTCATCTCACCGGCATTTGCATGGGAGTTCGATTCAGGCGGGAAGCCAGACCCGGATCAGCGTCCCCTCGCCGGGCTTGCTCTCTGCCTCGATCCGGCCCTGGTGCGCCTCGACGACCTCCTTCGCGATCGCGAGGCCCAGGCCCGAGCCCGGTGAGGCCGGACCCTTGACGAAGCGGTCGAAGACCCGCGGCAGGAGCTCGGGGTCGATGCCCGGCCCGCTGTCGCGAACCGTGATCTCGACGCCGTCGCCGGAAACACCGGCGATTGTCACGACCTTGCCGCCCACCGGGGTGTGGCGGATCGCGTTGGTGAGCAGGTTGACCAGCACGCCACGGACCCGGACCGGGTCCAGCCGCGCAGCCAGGCCGGCCGGCGCGGACGCGAGAGCTCGATGCCGGCTGCCTGCGCCGACCCCTGGAGCGAGCCGGCCGTCTCGGTGATCAGCATTCCCAGGTCTACCTCCTCCTTCCGCAGCCGGAGCTCACCGGGCTCACCGGCGGAGAGGACTCCGAGGTCGGCGACCAACCTCTCCACGACGGCGGTCGCCTCGATGATCCGGCCCAGGCTCTCGGCGTCCGGGGTGTGGACGCCGTCCGCGATCGCCTCGGCCTCGCCGCGGATGATGGCCAGCGGGGTACGCAGCTCGTGGGTCACCTCGGCCAGGAAGGACCTCCGGCGCGCCTCCCGAGCCTCGAGCTTGGCGCGCGCGGGTCGGGCTCGATCTTTCGGCGCAGGTTCTTGACATGGGCGTCGATCGCCCGCTCGTAGGACTCGACGGCCACCCCGTGGATGGCGTCGAGGAGCTGCGCGCGGGTGAAGACGCGGCCAGGCTGGCGAGCCATGGCGGCGAGTAGCTGGAATTCCGTCGGCGTCAGCTCGACCCGGCGGCCGGCCACCGACAGCTGCATCCGGGGCAGGTCGATGACTACGTCCTCGCCCACCCGCAAAACGTCGCTGGCGTCGACCGCGCGCTCGGTCCTGCGGAGGACCGCCCGCACCCGGGCCACCAGCTCCTTGGGGCTGAAGGGCTTGGTCAGGTAGTCGTCGGCGCCCAGCTCGAGCCCGACCAGCTTGTCCGACTCCTCGCCTCGCGCGGTCAGCACGATCACCGGCAGGCCGCCCGCCCGGCGGAGTTCGCGGAGCACGTCGAGGCCGTCGAGGCCCGGCAGCCCGAGGTCCAGCAC